>Ga0068859_100002145_pt1 | contig 20060 bp, 18 predicted proteins | sample KBSSwiS22_FD_66585 | JGI IMG/M metagenome (GOLD analysis project Ga0068859, IMG submission 66585) | Switchgrass rhizosphere microbial communities from Kellogg Biological Station, Michigan, USA - KBS Switchgrass S2-2 | ecosystem: Host-associated > Plants > Roots > Rhizosphere > Soil ...
GTGCGCCGCGGACTCGATGCACCGGTGCTCATCGGCGACCTCCCGTTCGGCACGTACGAGGGCAGCGACGCGCAGGCGCTCGAGACAGCGCGCGCGTTCATGAATGCCGGCTGCGACGGCGTGAAGCTCGAGGGCGCAGACGACCGTGTCGCTCGCGTCGCCGCCCTCGTCGCGGCGGGAATTCCCGTCATGGGCCACGTGGGCCTCGAGCCTCAGTCGGTTCAGACCGCCAGCGGATACCGCGTTCGAGGACGCGAAGCCGACGTGGCGATCGCGATTCTCGATCGGGCGCGCCATCTCGAGCGTGCGGGCTGTTTCGCGCTGGTCGTCGAGGCGGTTCCTCGAATAGTCGCGGACGCCCTCATCGCCCAATCGTCGATCCCGGTGATCGGAATCGGCGCGTCCGCCAACGCGGACGGCCAGGTGCTCGTGTACCACGACCTACTTGGATTGCTGGGCCCGCACCATCCGAAATTCGTCAAGCAGTACGCCGAGTCGGCGTCTCAAATGATCGGCGCCGTTCGACAGTATGCGCGCGACGTACGCGATGGGAGCTTCCCCGCCGCCACGCATTCCTATGAGATGCCCGACGCCGAGCGAACCTCGTTCGAGAAACAGCTCGAGCAGCGACGCGCGAAGCCGAGTGGGAACTAACCGCCGGCCTTAATCGGTACGTCTGCCCCGAATTCCACACCGTGCCGTTCGCGTCCGAGCCAGGCCGCGATCGCGCCGAGGCTGAACACCGTGAACGCTGTAAAGGCCATGGCGCGCGAATACGGCATATGGTCGGCGAACACCGCCTCGATATATGCCACCGTTCCCGCCACGGCCACGCCGCACTGGTAGGCGAACCCGGGCAGGAACCCGCGCACCGAGTCGGGAGCCAGCTCGTTGATGTGGACCGGGATCACGCCCCAGGCGCCCTGCACCATGAACTGCATCATGAATCCGCCCGTCATCAGCAGGCCGACCGTGGGCGCGTAGGCCCAGAGCGGAATCGCGAAGATTGCCAGCACGAGCGCGGTGACGATCGCGCGCCGGCGCCCGATCTTATCGGAGAAATGCCCGAAGATGATCCCGCCCGTGATCGCCCCGATGTTGGCGATCCCCGTCACGATCGCGACGCGCTGCGGCGTGAAGCCCCAGTCTCGCTTGAGGAACGTCGGATACATGTCCTGCGTCCCGTGCGAGACGAAGTTCATGAACATCATGAACACGAACAGGTAGAGAAACAGCTTCCAGTGCGACGCGATCTCCGCGAAATACTCGCGGAAGCTCTTGTGCTTGTGCCGCGTGCGCTCCCACACCTCGGATTCCTTCACGAACATCCGCACGTACAACGCGAGCAGCGCCGGAATGCCGCCGATGAAGAACATCGGCCGCCATCCCCACCGCGGGAACACGAAGTAGAAGCAGATCGCGGCCAGCAGGTTGCCGCAGGCGTATCCCTCCTGGAGGAAGCCGGACAAAATGCCGCGCCGATGCCGCGGCGCCTTCTCCATCGCCAGCGATGCGCCCACGCCCCACTCCCCGCCCATGCCGATGCCGAACAGCGCGCGCAAGATCAGGAACGTCGTGTAGTCGTGCGCGAAACCCGTTGCCACCTCGACCGCCGCGTAGAACACGAGGTCGATCATCAGCGGGATTCGTCGTCCCCACCGGTCGGCCATCAGCCCGAAGATGAACGCCCCGACCGGCCGGAACATCAGCGTGATCGTGAGCGACAGCGCGATCGCTTTATCCGTCTGTCCCAGCTCTTTCGCGATGTACGTCAACGCGTACGTCACGAGGAAGAAGTCGAACGCGTCGAGCGTCCAACCGAGGAAGCTTGCGAGCACCGCGGCGCGATGGCCGCTCGTCGAGGGCGGTGTGTACGACGGCGCCTGCCCGACGGTTGAGCTGGTGGCTGACATTGAGGGAGGGAGAAACGGAAGCGCCGGGTCGCATGACCCGGCGCTCAAAGAAGTGGCTTACTTGCCGCCGGGTTTGACGGCGAAACCCGCCACGTGAACGTTGAGGTTGTGGTTCACGCGAATACCGACATTGCCGCTGAGATCCTTCAGCGCTGTCCGCGGCAGCGCCTGGACTTGCGCGCCGTTGACGAGGAAACGCACCGAGTCCGACGCGACTTTGATGGCCAGCTCGTTCGAGTTCGGCGAATCGTCGAACTTGTGGACGCTCGCCGCGGGACTCCAATCGACGAGTTTGTGGACTTCCGGTCCGGCTCGGTGGTTGACCAGGAACTGCCCGCCCTGGCGCACCTCGAAGTAGAGATACGTCTCCTTCGACGCGTCGCTTAGATCCCGCCCGCCCACGAACAGACCGTACGCCTCACCGAGGTCGCCATGGCCGATGTTCTTCTCCCGCTGCCCGAAGGTTGCCGACACGGTGAAGTTGTCCTTCTGTTCCAGCGCCGGCTGCCAGTAGATCGCGGCGCCACCCGAAGTGACGTGGAACCCGGAGCCCATCGTCACGAACTTCGCCGCCTTCGTCATGTCCTTGTCGTCGAGGCGCATTGACCAGCCGTCCGGAAGGGGCGCGGCGGTCACGGCGGACGTCGGATCCTTGTCCTTGCCTTGCTGCTGCTGCGCGCAGAGCGGCGCGGCCACGGCGAGCGCGGCCAGCACGGAGCACGCGATCATGGAACTACGCATGACTTCTACCTCGTGAAGCTCGTTGAGCCGGGGAATATGGACGTGTGCACGGGGCGTCGCTACCTGATCGGCGATCGGCGATGGGCGCTCGGCGGTGGGGAGAACAGCGCGGTTCCCACCGCCCATCGCCGATCCCCCATCGCCCTAGTATCCAGCAGCGTGCCCATCCTTACGAGGGTCCGAGCCCGCGACGTATCCATGCGCGAGCTTGATGATCGCTTGGCTCCCGCCGAACTGCGACGGATTCGCGATGTTCACGTCGTGGCCGAGCGCCCGTAGCTGCGCGATCACGTCGTCGGGCATGGCCGATTCCACGATGACACGCGTGCCCGACATGTGTCGGAAGCGCGCCGCGTCCTGCGCCTGCTGAATGTTCTGACCGAACACCAGCAAGTTGATCAGGAATTGTGCGTGGCCCTGTGCCTGCATCGCGCCGCCCATCAGGCCGAAGCTCATGTACGGCTCGTCGCCGGTGCCGTCCGCGGCCGAGTTGGCCCCGGGCTTGGTCACGAACCCCGGAATCAGCGTGTGAAACGGACGCTTCCCGGGGGCCACGGTGTTCGGCAGACCGGGATCCATCGTGAATCCCGCGCCGCGATCGTGCAACGCGAAGCCGGTGCCTGGCACAACGACACCCGATCCGAACTCGTCGAAGTTGCTGTTGATGAACGAGACCATGTTCCCGTCCTTGTCGGCCACGGTGAGATACACGGTCTCGCTCGACGTGCGCGCCGGCCCCGGCTCTGTTTGCGTCATGGCCTTCTTCTCATCGATATGACTCCGTCGCTCGGCGATGAAGTCGTCGGCGAGCAGACGGTTGACGGGAACCGTGAGGTGGTCGGCATCGCCGATGTACCGCCCGAGATCCGCGTACGCCAGTTTCTTCGCCTCGATGAGGTGATGGAGATAGGGCGCCGAGTTCTGACCCATTCCCTTCAAATCGTAAGTATCCAGGATGCGTAGCATCTCGAGCACGGCAACGCCCTGATTGTTCGGCGGCAGCTCCCAGACGCGGTAGCCCTTGAACATCGTCGAGATCGGCGTGACCCACGTCGGCTGGTTCTTCTTGAGATCATCCAGCGTGAGGAAGCCGCCGAGCTTCTGAACGTGCGCGATGATCTTCTGCCCGAGCGTGCCGCCGTACAGCGCCGCCGGTCCTTCCTTGGCGATCTGACGCAGCGAGTTCGCCATGTCCGGGTTGCGGAACCAGTCGCCTGCCTTCGGCGGCTCGCCTTCGACGAGAAATGTGGCTCTTGCACCTTCGTCGTTCGCGAGAATCGTCCTCTGCCCCGCCCAGTCACCCGAGATGACAGGCGTGACGACGAACCCTTTATCGGCGTAGCCGATTGCAGGCTGCAAGACCTGCGAAAGCGTCATCGTCCCGTACTTCTTGAGCAGCGCGTCCCATCCGGCGACGGCGCCAGGGACAGTGACGGTCTCGATCCCGCGCGACGGCATGCGCGTCCGCCCGCGCTTCACGAGCTCTTCGCGGCTCATCAACGAACCCGCGCGCCCGCTCGCGTTGAGTGCGACGAGCTTCTTCTCCTTCGCGCTCCAGACGATGGCAAACATGTCGCCGCCCGGGCCGGTCATCATCGGTTCGACGACGGCGAGAACGCCCGCCGCCGCGACCGCCGCGTCGATCGCGTTGCCACCGTGCTCCATCACTTCGATGGCGGCCGTTGTCGCCAGCGGCTGGCTCGTCGCCGCGACGCCATTCGGCGCGTAGACGGGCGATTTCCCGGCCATCGTCGCGACGCGGTGGGTTTCGACGGGCGCGCGTTGCGCGTCAGCGGAAGTTGCGAAGGACATCACTGCGGCCGTGAGAAGGAGTCCGAATCTTGATGACTGCGCGAGCATGTTCCGTCCTCATTGGGGGCTTCTGGTATCTCGTCGTCAGTAGGAACAACGTTACTCCCTGAACGACGGACGAGCGAGGCCTAACGTTGGAGCGCCGACAGATCGTCTGTCGTGTCGACGTCGCGCGGAGGATCGGTATCGACGTCCACGAACTCGACGCGCGATGGGTCGCGCGCGATCAGGTCCCGCGCGCCGGCATCGCCGCTCGCGTTCGACGCTTCGGCGAACACAGCGCGCGCGAGGAGCACCGGATGGCTGCGAACGCCGCGGTACCGCGCGGAGACGATCGCTTGTTGCGTTTCGCGCCATCGCAGAATCACTCGGCGAATGACTTCACGATCGACTGAAGGCTGATCGCCGAGACCGATGACGATCGCATCGACCTCCGGCCGCAGCGCCCGAATCCCCGCGGCGAGCGATGACGAAAGGCCGCGCTCCCACCCTGCGTTCTCGACGAGGTGCGCCGCCACGCCGTCGAGCGCGCGACGCACGGGCTCGGCGTCCGATCCCACCACGACCGAGAGCTCGTCGGTCTCCGCGGCCAGCGTTTCAGCTGACCGCCGCACGATCGGAGTTCCGCCGAGCAGCGCGAGAAGCTTCTGCGATCCGAATCGCCGCGCCCCGCCGCCGGCGAGCAAGAGTCCGGCGATCACGCCGGCGGAAGCGCGGCGACCGCGCGACGTAGCGTGTCGAGCGGCAAGATCGCGCACTTGCGGCGTCCCGGCGGCGGCTCGCCTTCGAGCGACGCGAACAGCCAGACCGCGTCGATCTTCAGCGCGTCATCGGCCGACATTCCGCGCACGCGCTCGGTGAGCAGCGACGCCGACGCAATACAGAGGGCGCACGCGTCGGCGCTGAAGCGCGCCTCGGTCACATGGGAGTGGTCGCCGCGAAGCTCCACGCGAATCCGGTCGCCGCAGAGCGGATTGGCGCCTTCTGCCGATGCCGACGCATCGGGCAGCGGACCGCGGTTCTTGGGGTGACGGAACAGGTCGATCACCACACGACGGTACGCCCCCCCCCCGCCCCCTGCCGTCACGCACGCTTTCCGCTGTACACCGCGACGATTTCCGAGAGGATCGACAGAGCTACTTCCGCCGGCGCCTTGCCGCCGAGGTCGAGCCCGATCGGCGTGTGGACGCGCGCCAGCTCCTCGTCGGTGAACCCTTCGCTGCGCAACAAATCACGCATCGCGACGCCTCGCTTCCTGCTCCCCAACATCCCGATGTATCCGACGGGTTTTCTCAGCACGTCGCGCAGCACCGGGAGCTCGTACTTGTAGTCGTGCGCGAGCAGGAGAACGGCGGTGCGGCGATTCGCGTCGATGGCGCCGACGATCTCGGAGGGCATTCCGATCAGCACGTCGTCCGCCTCGGGAAATCGCTCACGTGTCGCGTAACGGTCACGCCCGTCCACGATCACCGTTCGCATCTCCAGCTCGCGCGCCATGCGGGTGAGCGACATCGCGATCTGACCGGCACCGACGATCACGAGCGTGAGCGGCGGCGCGATGCGATCGACGAATGTCCGATCGCCGAGCGACGCGTCATCGAGCGCGTCGATCGCCGCGGCGTACGACGCGGCGCCGGATTGAATCGGCGTGACGATCGCCGTGGGCTCCCCCGCCGACAGCAACTCCATCGCCTGACGGTGCGCGGCGATCGTCGGGTCGTCGGCCGCGCCGAGATCGACGCGCGTGAGCAGCACCTCGAGCGTTCCGCCGCAGGTGAGACCGATCTCCCAGGCCTCGTCGTCGTCGAGCGAGATCGAGAGGAGCCGGCGGTCGGCGTCGTCCTTGTCGAACAGCGCGTCCGCCGCCTCGACGACCTGCGCGTCGACGCACCCGCCGATCGTCACACCGCCGATGATCCGCCCGCTTTTGCCGACGATCATCTTCGCGCCGATTTTTTTCGAAGACCCGGCGGTCGCGGACACCAGCGTCGCCAGCGCGACCTCGGACTCGTCGCGCAGCGCGGGATCCGCGGGATCGATCAGACCGTATTTGTTTGCCATCGCGATATAGTCTGCGCCTCGACGCGGTCGGACACAATCACGTCATTCTCCGAGCGCGCCGGCGGCGTGGAGCGCGTCCAGCCAGACGCGCCGGACTTCGCTCGCCCCGCGCGCGTTCGGCTCGATCAGCGACCGGCGCCAGTACCAACGGTCGGCGTCTTCCGCCGCGACGCCGTGCCCGAGGAAGTGCGCATAGACGTCGGCGAGGACCGCCCGCGGCGTTCCCGAGGCGATGCGACGGATGTGCGCGTTCAGCCGGTCGAGGATCTCCAGCGGAAGCGGTCCCCCCCCGGCATCGTCGGACACGCCGGGAATCTTCGCGCTACGGTCTGACGGGTCGTACACGGTCGTGAGGACGTACGTGCCCTGCGGCAAACGGCTGCGCAGCGTCTCGACGAGAAAGTCGTAGGCCTCCTCGATGTCGTGCTCGATACGCTCGAGCAGCGACCGCCGGGGACGATTCGAGTACGCGCTCAACAGATCGTTCCCGCCGATCGTCAGGGTGACGAGCACCGGGTCGTCGCCCTCTTCAACGAGCGTCAGCTGTTCGCCGAAGACGTCGCCGATCGTCGCCCCGTCCTGCGCGAGGTGCTGGAGCTCGATTCCCGGGGACAGCGTCGTGAGATCCTCGCCGACGAAGTCCGGCCAATGCGCTTCAGAGTTTTGATATAGCAGCGACGCCGCGCCGATCGGCGCCACGTGGCCGGCGCTCACCGTCCGTTCGAGCGCAACGGCGACGTCGATGTCACCGGCGTCGAGGGCCGGGTAGAGATCGATCGACACGGAGTCGCCGAGGGCGATGTATCTGGTGAACACGTTCGGTGGTAGTGCTCAGACCGGCGCGCGAAGTCCCCGTGTGCCCAGCACGCGCGCCACGACGTCCCCGATTTTGTTGTTCGGCGTGCTCGCGCCGGCGGTGATGCCGACGCTGATTCGTCCATTCGGAAGCCAGCCCTGGGCATCCCGTTCACTGTGCTGAACGCCGGCCGGCCGGTAGTGGATCGTCCCGCGATCCGGATCGATCCCCGACGACGACTCGATGTGATAGGCCGGCACTTTTTCGGCGCACAGCGCGGCGAGCGAGATCGTGTTGCTCGAGTTGAACCCGCCGATCACGACCATCAGGTCCACACCCTCGTCGAGCAGCTCGCGCACCGCGTCCTGCCGCTCCTGCGTCGCACTGCAGATCGTGTCGAAGCTGCGGAAGTCGCTCGCGCGCGCCGCGTCGCCTCGTGCGCGACCAATCGCCGCGCCGACTTCCTCGCCGATCGCCAGCGACTCGCGCGCCAGCATCGTCGTCTGGTTGGCGACACCGATACGCCGCAGATGGGCCTCCGGATCGAAGCCCGGCGACACCGCGTGCGCGAACGACGCCATGAGCTCGGTCGTGGTCAGCTTTCCTTCGATGTAGTCGCAGACGAGCCGCGCTTCATCCATGTGCCGCACGATGAGATAGTGACCGTCCGGATGCTTGCGGACCTGCGACGCGGTGGCGCGTGTCTCCTCGTGGTAATACTTGCCGTGGATGAGCGCCGTGAAGCCGTCGCGCGCATAGCTCTCGACGCGCTTCCAGACGTTGAGCACGGAACCGCACGTCGTGTCGACGAGCACACAGCCGATGTCGCGCAGCGCGGCGAAATCGTCGATCGTCACGCCAAAGGCCGGCAGAATGACCACGTCCCCCGCGCCAACTCGACCGAAGTCGAACGCGGCGCCGGCGTCACGCATCAGGATCTCGACGCCCATCTCGCGGAGCCGATCGTTGACGTGTGGATTGTGGATGATCTCACCGACGAGGAAGATCCGTTTGTCCGGAAACTTCCGGCGTGTTTGGTAGGCGTAATCCACCGCGCGCTCGACGCCGTAACAGAAGCCGAACTCGCGGGCGAGGCGGATCGTGACGTCCCCGACCGTCAGTCGATAGTCCTGCGACCTCAGCAGGTCGACGACGCGGCCGTCGTAGTCCGCGGCGAGCTCGTCCCGCACCTCCGATTGGAGGCCGAATCCTTTGCGGAAATACGTGGACGGCTCCGCCGGCGGTGTCATGGTTGTAAATGTAGTCCGCCGCATCTAGGATAGCCGCCATGACCACACGCCGGCCGCTGCTCCGCCCTCCGGCCATCGTCAAGGGCGACACGATCGGCGTCGTTTCGCCGTCCTACGCGCCAAAGGCGGGCTGGCTGCAACGCGGGATCCGCGCACTCGAGCGAGCCGGCTTCAAAGTCTTGCTCGATCCCGAGGTCGACCGCCCGCCGCGTTTCATCCGCGGCGAAGATCAGCGGCGCGCCGAGAGCCTCATGAGCATGTGGGTCAATCCGCAAGTGAACGCGATCATCGCGAGCACCGGCGGCTACGGCGCCGTGCGTCTTTTGCCGCATCTCGATCCCAAGGTCTTCCGAGACAACCCGAAGATTCTCGTCGGATACTCGGACATCACGGCACTTCATCTCTGGCTGATGCGCCGCGCGGATCTGCGAAGCTTTCACGGCCCGACGGTGGACGACCTGATTCCCAGCCTGCGCGACCCGACGATGGTCTCGCTCATCACGGCGCTCACGACGCCGTGTCCGCCGGCCAAGATCGGACGCGAGCTCTCGCGCGGCGTGGTCGCGGGCAAGGCGACGGGACGACTGGTCGGCGGGAACCTCTCGCTGGTTCAGCAGACTATCGGCACGCGGTATCAGGTGGACATGGAAGGTGCGATCCTCTTCATCGAAGAAACGCGCGACCCGATGTCGGTCGTCGACGAACGACTCGTCCACATGCGGGCGGCCGGGCTGCTTCAGTCAGTCGCGGGAATCGTCTTCGGACAACTCTCACTCGACCGATCGGAAGAGGACGAGTTCGAGGATTTTCTCCTCGACCTGATCGCGGATCTCCAAGTGCCGGTGTTGATGGATTTTCCCGCAGGCCATGAAAACCCAAACCTCACGATCCCATTCGGCACGGAAGTCGAGATGGTGGTCGAAGAAAACCGGGGCTGGATCAGTTACAAGGAAGACGCACTCACCGCACCCGTCCCAGCCAGCCCCTAGCCGTTCCCCGCCGTCAACTCGTCACGCCGTCTCCGCGCCTTTCCGCGGAAATCCGTGCCGTTCTCCGCGTCAAAAAGATGTTGACGGAACCTGAACGATTGCAGCCGCCCGACCGGCCACCACCAACATTCGGCTAAGGGCATTTGGACACGGATTTCGCGGAAAGGCACGGAGACGGCGTGAACGGGGACGAGACGAAGTTGTTGCATCATGAGCTGACGCACTCCGTCATTGGCGGGATGTACAACGTCCACACGGAGCTCGGCGTGGGCTTCGCTGAACCGGTCTACGCCAACGCCCTTGCAGTGGTGCTACAGAACGCCGGCCTGCGGGGGAGCGAGAGGTGCCCTTCGAAGTGGTCTTCCGTGGCGTGGTGGTCGGCCGGTACCGAGCTGACTTGATCGTTGGAGGAAAGATCGTTGTTGAAACCAAGGCGCTGCACCGCCTGGACGTGAACGGAACGCTGCAGCTTCGGAACTATCTCCGAGCGTCGGGACTTTCCGTCGGTCTACTTCTGAATTTCGGATCGAAACCGGAGCACAAAAGGGTCATTCTGACCCCCGAATTCGCTCATCCGGGGCGCCCCCGTACAATTCCGGCGTAATGAACGGCGCCAGCGCATAACTCACGAGCGACTCGTACGCCTGCTGACGATCGACCAGGCCGGCAGTGAGAATCCCGACGGCTCCCTTGCCGTGCTTCGTGTTCCGCTCGTTCACGTAGCGATCCATCGCGTGGCCGAGCTCGAGCCCTCCGCGAATCAACTCCGCCACCGCCGACGGCAGCGGCATCGATAACGACCCGCCCACTCCGTGTTGGTCCTCCGCGTCGACGACTGCCGCCCACGCGCAGGTACGCATCGATCCGTCGGGCATCTCGACGACGCCGCCTTCGATGCCGACGCCGAGCTCGGCGCCCGTCGCTTCTCGCGCGGCGCGGGCGCGGGCGAGCGCGCCGCGAATCGTTTCGTCGTCGCCCATCGGCTGATCGCGCACCGTCGAGGGAACACCGATCGACGTGATCTCCGCGCTCGCGCCCGCCGCGACGAGCACCGCGCGAACCGCCGCCACTTTCACCGGATTCGTCGAGCCGACCGCGACGCGGCGCAGCGCTTGTAACGACATGCTAAAAAGTAGCTGAACGTTACGAAATACCGATCGAAGCGCGGCTAATGTATCGACCACGCGCCGATTGGAATAGCCCCGATACGTTTCCGCCGAAAAATTGGTCGTCCGATGCTGTTCGCTTGCTGCGCGTCGTTCGGCGCGGTATGCTTGTCGTCCCCCGTCGCGAACGATGCTCACACTCACTCCTCCTTCCGCCAATCCCGCCGCGATTCCCTTCGCGCAGCGTCCGACGATGGAACGCTCGCCGTTCGTTTTTGTCGGCGAGCGACTGTGGTTGGACTTCGTGAACTCGGAGTTCGGCATTCGACGCTTCGACGCCTTGCGCGACTTCGAGTCGATGGTCCGCTGGCTCGAAGCAGCCGCCCTGCTCGACGTCGAGCGCGCCACCGGCATTCGCCGGCGCGCGCAACAACAGCCGGCGGGCGCGACCGCGTCGCTCATCGACGCCCGCCGTGTCCGCGCCGCGCTTCGCGGTCTCGCCGAGCGCGGGCCGACGAGCGACCGCGTGCGCGTCGAAGGCCTCGTCGAGATCAACCGCGTCCTTGGACGCAGCGCCGGAACGCGCCGCGTCGAGCAGCGGGGCGATGGCACCTTCATTCGCTCGTTCGTCCCCGTCGGCGACGCGTTCGCCGGCCTCGTCATCCCCGTCGTCGAGTCGGCCGCCGACGCGCTCATTCTCGGCGAGCTGTCGCGCGTGCGTCGCTGCGCCGATCCGCGCTGCCAACGTGTATTCTTCGACAACACGAAGAACGGTCGTCGTCGCTGGTGCGACATGGCCACGTGCGGCAACCGCGCCAAGGCGGCGCGCCATCGGGAGAAGCTGAAGTCGCATTGAGTCGCAGCGTAGAAGTCGTTCGGACGTACCTGGAGCTGCGATCTCCCGCGCAGCTCCGCCCCGCCCCACCGCCAAACAGCGACGTTCGCTTTGTTCGTCGCGATCGGATCGCGGTCGACGCGTATCGGCGGCTTTATCGGGACGTTGGCGACCGGTTGTACTGGCGCGATCGCAACGCGTGGACGGACGCACAGCTGGCGCAGCACCTGGCACGCCGTGAGATCACCGTCTGGGAATGCCTCGTCGATCGCGAGAGCGCGGGCTATTTCGAGCTCGATCGCCATGACGACGGATCAGTCGAGATCGCGTATTTCGGTCTGCGTCCGGAATTCATCGGCCGCGGGATCGGGAAGGCGATGTTGACGCGCGCCGCGGACGAAGCGTGGGCACTCGGCGCCGATCGCGTGTGGTTGCACACGTGCACGCTCGACTCGGCGCACGCGCTGCCGAACTACCTCGCCCGCGGCTTCACTCAGTTTCGCCGCGAGACCTACACGGCGGAGCTGCCGGACGATTGACTCGTCACCCGCGCGGCCGGCGTTTTCGCTTGCCGCCGCGGCTTTCCGCCGGACGAAATCGCTCCGAACGGCTCCCGCCCGCCCCGCCCGCCCCGCCGCCGGCCCCGCCCCGTCCATCGGCGCGGCGGCCGTCGCGTCGCGAATCGGCGACGCGGCGATGGTCCTTCAGCCGTTCGCCGGTTTCCCCCCCCGGCGCGCGCCGGTCACGTTTCCGGTCGCGGCGCTCTTGTCGCCGCGTGTTGTCGGAACGATCGAGGTCCGCGAGCTCCTCCTGGGTGAATGGGCGTTCTAGCTCGTCTTGCAGCGCCGAGAGAGAGCTCGCGCGCGCGGCACCGCGCGCACCGCGGGTTACGATGAAGCGCAACGGACGATCGAGCGCGGGCAGCTCTTCCTCGGCGAGCGTGCGTGCCAATTTCTCGGGAAGCCTCAGTCGGGCGACGCCGACGGCTGTGCCCTCCGCCGTCTCCTCGACGTCGTAGTGAATCTCGACGTCGCGGTCGCGCACGCGCGTGCTCGACGGAAGCGATGCATAGCGCTCGCGCGTTGCCGCGGGCACGATGGCGTCCGCGTCGACCTTGATCTGCGCTTGTTTGAACTGCGCCAGCGAGCTGACATTCGACAACTGACGTTCGTACAGCGCGGTGAGATCCGCGAAGCTCAGCCGCGGCGTCTGACCGCCCGAGCGGCGGTACGTGTCCCTGATTAGCTCGACCGCGTCCTGGTTCTCGCGCGCGCCGTGATGCCGGGCTTCGCCGCGAGCCAGGGCCTCCGCCAACGCGTGGCGTGCGCGATCGGCGAGCTCCGGCGGGAACTCGTCGATCGCTTCGATGTCGCGCTGAAGCTCGAAACCGTGGTAGGTCACGCGGCGGCGCAGCGCGAGCGGCGACCGCCGGTTGTTCGCGTCGTACACGACTTCGCCCGCCGCGACATCGGCGAAGCGCCGAAGCAGGTCGTGCGGGATCTGCGTTCCCTCGATCGACGCGCGCGGGTTGCCGAACTTGTCCGCGAAATAGCGAAGCTCGCCGGCGATCGCGCCCCAGCTTCCGCAGACGCTCGTCTTCGAGACGCGCGCCTCGTCGCCCCACGACGTCTGCTCGTCCACCACCACCGTGAACGGCATGTAGCCGGCGAGCAGCTCCTGGAACGAGCGAAGCTCTTCCTCGCCGGCGTTGAGCATCCTGGCCGGGAGTGGAAGGCCAACGGCGCGATAGACGCTCGCCATTCCGAGCGCCGCATCCTCGATCGACTTCACGAGCGCGCCGCGACGCTCGGCCCAGCGCTCGATCCGCTCTTCGTCAAAAAGGTGGCGCGGCAAACCGTAGACGACACCCATGCGTCCCGCGTATTGATACGCCTCCGCGTAGAGATTGTACGCGGTGAGGTGGTCGCTTCCCGGAACGATGACGCCGTCCAGATCGCGCTCGTCGCGCGTCATTCGGTGAAGCGATTCGATCGATGCCATGACGGCGAGGTACGGCATCAACAAGTCGTCCGCGTTCACGAGGAGCTCGGCCCATGCCCGCTCGACCGGCATCGCCTCGACGGCGCGCCCGTAGTTCGTGAGGCGCCCGCGCTCGACGATGCCACGCTCCTCGAGCAGTGCCATCGCGCGACGATAGGCAATCTTGTCGAGCGGCACAGGGAGCTCGAGCTCGTCGGCGCGTACGCCCAGCGCGGCACAGGTGATCGCAACCCGCTCGGAGTCGCCGGCAAGCTGGAACTCGGGCTCCGTCGGTTGGAGCTGGTCGAATTGGATGTCGCGGTCGGAGAGGATGAAGACGCGGCCGCCCTGCACCCGGCCGTGCACCCGCCCCGCCATCTGCAGGATCTCGTTCGCGCCGAGGTGCTCCTGCGTCAACACGTTCCGCCCGCGATCGATCGCGTTGAAGAACTTCACGTCGTCGATGATCACCGTGTCCAGCCCGCGCACGTTCAACGCGCTCTGGCCGGCCGCGGTCATCGCGAGAAAGAAGGGCTTTCCTTCGCCGCCCTCGAGGAACGGGCGGATGACACGGATCGGTTCCCCGCCGTGGTAGAACGCCGTATTGACGCGCGGCGCCGAGCGTTGCACGTGCTCCGCGGCGTCCTCCACCCCTCGACGCGTCGGAACGAAGAGCGCGACGCCGTGTCGTTGCTTTACGAGCTGCCGGAGAAAGGTTTCGTCGAGAAACTGCAGCGGCTTCTTGTTGATCACTCGAACTTGCGCCGCCTTGTTCGGGTCGAAGTCGTAGACTTCGAGCACGTCGCCCGAGTTGAGATACCGCGCGTAGAAGTCCGGGTTGACCGTCGCCGAGAGCCAGATGAAGCGGGTGCCGACGCGTTTGCCCAGCGCGAGACACAGCTCGAGCTCGGCCGACGTCTGATGGATCTCGTCGACGACAATGGTGTCGGTGCGCAGAATGTCGCCTTCCTCGAACCACCGCCGCGCGATCCCCGTCGTGACGATGATGACGTTCCACGTTGGCGTCTCGGGTGTCGCTTCGCGCTCCCGGTTCACGACGCCGACTTTGAGCTCCGTGGTGTGGAGGATCTGCTCGGCGATCGGGCGGATGGCGAGTGTCTTCCCCGTTCCCGTGCCGGCGATGATGCCGAACCCACGACCCGCCGCTGCGAGCTCGCGCACGCGCGCGCCGTGGTGGTCTTCGAGGTACGTGTCGATGTGAAGGCGCAGCGCGAGCTCGATCGTCTCGCAGGCCGCGCGCGTCGGAGCGATCACGATGACCCGGCCAGTCGCGGGCTCCGACCGGACGAAGGTGTCGTGCTCGGGGATGTACGGATCGCGAACGGTTCGGATCACGCACCCCGTTGGAGCAAGGAGAAGGCCGTGAGCGTTCTCTGCTTTGCTCTACTCAGGCGGCTTGATCTGGAACGCCGGCGGCTTTCCGCCCGTGAAGCCTTTTGCATTGGGTGGAATCTTCGGCTTGTCGCCCAACTTCTTCGCGGAATCTGCGAAATCGTCACCGAAGATCACTTTGCCGTTGGAAGGGCGGTTCTTGATCGCCGTCGGACAATCGGTCGCTGCTGGTTGCTGCGCTGCAGGGACGCCTTCGATCCAGACGCGGCACATGCCCTTCGGCGGACGCGAGTCTGCCGGAATCACGTTTCCTTTCTTCGCGCTATCCTTCTGCGCCGCGCCCTGCGCCATGACAGGCGCGGCCGTAGCGACGATGAACCCACACGAGAGCACCACCAACAGCTGCCTCATCTCCCCTCCACTGCATCCCGTACACCGAGTGCCACGAACCGTTCGAAGCAGGCGCGGTGCCAACTAATCTCATCGTCGGGACGGACGGAAGATTAACGATTTCAACAACTTGGTGGAAACACTGTATACATATTTGTTCCGGCTGTGTCCGTGGGGTGGGAATCGGCCGTCCTGGCAATGGGACGATGGGCGATCTCGCCGGTCCATCCCCCTAATCGCCGAAACTGATCCCCGTCTCGCGCGCCGTCAAAACAACGTCGTGATTGGGATCGACGCGCTTCGGTGTCTGGAGCGCTTCCTCGATTGGGATCGTCACGATGTGCGGTGACTGGAGGGCGACCATGTGGCCCCACTTGCCGTTCGCGACCGCGCGAACCGCCGCGCCACCGAAGCGAGTCGCTAGCAGCCGATCGTAGCCCGTCGGCATGCCGCCGCGCTGCAGGTGGCCGAGGACCAGCGAGCGCGTCTCCTTTCCAGTGCGCTCGGAGATTGCGCGCGCGATCGGCTCGCACACGCCACCGAGTCGCGGCGCTTCGCCGGGCAGTGAGCTGCCGAGCAACGAGACGTGGCCGCCCTGGGGAAACGCGCCCTCCGCTACGACGACGATCGAAAAGTGCCGTCCGGCTTGATCGCGTGACGTGATCTTCTCGCAAACCTTGTCGATGTCGTACGGGATTTCGGGAATGAGGATCACGTCCGCCGTGCCCGCGACGCCTGAATGCAGCGCGATGAATCCCGCGTCGCGTCCCATCACTTCCATGACGATCACACGGTCGTGCGACTCGGCGGTCGTGTGCAGCTTGTCGATCGCCTCGAGCGCGGTGTTCACCGCGGTGTCGAAGCCGAACGTCGTCACCGTGCCGCTCACGTCGTTGTCGATCGTCTTCGGCACGCCGACGATTTTCATGCCCTTGTCGCAGAGCAGCTTCGCGATGGTGAGCGATCCATCGCCGCCGATCGAGATGATGGCGTCGATACCGAAACGTTGCGCGTTCTCGAGGAGCTCATCGGATCGATCCTCCTCGAGGACTCGACCGTCGGGCTGTTTGCGCGGGTAATGAAAGGGATTTCCGCGACTGGTCGTGCGGAGAATCGTGCCGCCGAGATGGGCAATGCCGCGCACGCTATCGCGCGTCAGCGGGATCACCTCGTCTTCGCCCATGAGGCCGGCGAAGCCGCGTTTGATCCCCAAGACGTCCCATCCGCGATTGAGCGCGGACAACACGGCGGCGCGGATAACGGCGTTCAAACCCGGGGCGTCGCCGCCGCCGGTCGAGATGGCGATTCGCATTCGTTCGTTGAAGTGGACCGCACCGCCGACGCCGGCGGCTTACCCTGTCGCGCCGGCCGCCGACTCCAGCAATCTCACGATCTCACCCGGAGCTGCGTGGCGCCGTGTCACCGACTTCTGGAACACCGGCTTTCCTTCGGCCGAGACCTCGAAGCGACCACCCGACGAGGGAACCAGCTCGACCTGCGACCCCGGGAATCGTTGACGAATCTCCGCCGCCAAACTGGCGGCGCGAGGTTCGTAGTTTCACATAGTGCAGTATTCGATCGTGATTCGCATAGACCAAGAGTAGTTGGCTACTCGGCTGCTCGGCTACTCGGCTGTTGCCCACCGCCCATCGCCGACCGCCCATTGCCCGCTGTCATTTCAGCGCGTTCCAGTTCGCCAGCGCGTTCAGCACCAACGCGAAGCTGCCATGCGTTTGGAAACGCCACATTGGCCGAATGCCGAACATCACCATGTGGCCCTTGCCGAGCGGCACGTCTACGACCGCCGCCTTCCCCGCCATCTCTTCTCCATGGAGCATGCCACCGGACACGAGGAGCGAGTCGATGTTGCCATTCATGCGAAGAATCGTGCGAGCCGTCATCGCGGGGGCCGCACCGGCGCCACCGGCGCCACCGCCGCGTCCGCCGAAACCGCCGCCGCCGCCCCCAACGTTGAAGAGTGGCGCTCCCTGCTTGTAGTAGACCGAGAGATTGTCCTGATCGTAGCCGTACACGATCGGGCTCGCCTTGTCAGCGACCTGCGCGCGGAACACCGACCCGCGCGCCCACAGGCTGTCACTCGGCGCGACGCTCAACGCGCCGTACGTGAATCCGAGATCGAGCGGCAGCCTGGCGGTTTGACCTTCGGTGATGAACAAGCCGCCGCGGGCGATAAACCGCTGAAGCGCCATCACGCCTTCGAGCCCCATCGAGCCGCGGGTGTCGTCGGTCGAGTCGGGCGTGCCGAGGTTCGGCGTCTTGGCCGTCTTCTTCCAGGGAATCGGCTTGCCCGTCGCCGGCTTCGTCGCGAGCAGCGCCTGCGCCGACGTTCCCGCTGACGGGAAGATCACGACGTCGTAGTTGTCGAGGATCTTCGTGTCGGCCAGCCGCTGGTCGGCCATGTAGGTGTACGGAATGCCCATGAAGTCGAAGGCGTAGCGCACCCAACCTTCGTCCTGGGTGTTGTTCCACGTGTGGATGTACGCGATGCGCGGCGTGCTCACCGCGTGCGATTTCACCGTCGGCGCGCTCGCCACGGCCGTTGCCGGCAAACCGAGATCGGCGATCGTTGCCGCGGCGCCCTGTCCTTCGACGATGAAGGTGCCGGCCGGGAAGCTCGCTCCGTTCGCGGTGAACGCCGAGTCGGCGACGGCGACCTTCGCGCCCTTCACCTTCCATGGCAGCGCCGCCGACCGCCAGTCGCCGAGGTGCCGGACGAGCAGCACCGAACCGGTTCCCGTCGTCGTTCCGCGAACCTTTGCGTCGGCGTCGAGCGCCTTCATCGGCTTCGCGAGGACCGCCGAGTCGACGACCTTTAGCGTTTGCACATTGTAGAGCTCATCCAGCGTCCAGCCGATGTCGTCGTATGGCGACGGATCGTCGGCCGGCTTGAAGTGCTGGTAAGCGAGAATCGTCCGCACGGTCTGTGTGTAGGGCTGGTCCATGCGGATGATCCAGTCACCGGCGTGCACCGTGGCGGGACGACCGATCGGATCCTTGCTCGCTGGAGCCGCCGCGGAATCAGCGCCCCCGCCCGCAGGCGCTCCACCGCGCGCCGCACCGCCGCCGGCCCCGCTCGGAGCGTTTGCGCCCGCGCCGCCGCGACCCTGTCCACCGCGTCCGCCTCCACGACCTCCTCGTCCGCCGTTGGCTGTTCCCTCAGCTGCCGCGCTTCCCTCCGCGCCCGATTGCCCGACGGCGCCATCGCCCGCCGCGAATGCACCGGCGCCCGGTCCGGCCTGACCGGCGCCACGTCCGCCGCGGCCCGTGCTCGCCAGAACTCCGGTCGAGATTCCGCCCGAGCGCACGCGCGCCGTATTCTGGGCAAGGAGTTGGCTCCCCTGACGCCCGAGGATCTGCGGCTCGACTCGCGTCGTGAAGTCCTGGGTCGCGACCTGTACTTCGGCGCCCTGCATGCGGAAGTAATTCACGAGGTCCGCGGCCTGTTGCGCCCGACGCTGGTCGTGCGGAATCACGTACGCGTAGGGCGCTTCCGTCTTCCCGCGCTTGATCAGTCGCTCGGCTTTCGCGACGAAGTTGTCGAGAAAAGTCTCCTTATGGTCCGTCAGATACTTCATGCCGAGGAGAACGCCGGTCTGCTGATAATTGATGTTGTTGCGGAAGCACCATCGCACACCCGGCACCGGAGGGTTGAACCGGTCCCACTCTTTCTCGGCCTGGCTCCCCGGGGTGAACGTCGTCGTCATGCACCCGTTGCCGCCCGGCCCCGTGGCGCTGAACGTCTCATAGAAGCGCCCGATCGAGTTGTGGAGGTTCACCATCGCCAGCATGTAGTTCGGCGCCCAGCCGTCGTAGAAACCGTGGGTCCACACGCCGGGCATGTCGCGCTTCGCCATCTCGTTCATCTCGTTGTAGGCGAGCGTGTGCCACTCGTTCACGACGATCGGATCGAACTCGTCGTTGTACGGTCCGGTGCCCGTCATGATGTACATGAACGGCACCGACTCGTGCAGGTCGTGCACGATCGTGGGATGCCAGTTGAGGAATCCGGCGAGCATGTTGCGCGTGAGCTTCGCCGACATTCCGATCGCGTCACGGTTGTTGTCGTGCGCGGTGTACTGGCCCCAGTAGGAGAGCGGGATCGTCACGCTGTCACTCAACCGATAGTTGAAGACGTCGACCTGACGATCGCGTCCGTCGACTTCCGTCTGCGGCGTGATCAGCGTGATGGTGTTGTTGCGGATGCTCTGAATGAACGGCGTTTCCTCCACCGCCATTCGATAGAGCAGCTCCATGAGCATCTCGGGGCTGCCGGTTTCAGGCGAATGGATGCTTCCGGAAAGCCAATAAATCGGTTTCGCCTGCTTGATCAGGCGCGCCCGATCCGCTGCCGACAGTCCGCGAGGATCCGCCAGCTTGCCGAGCATCTGCCGGTATTCGTCGAGTCGCTTGATCGTGCCTTCGTCAGCCACGGCCGCGACGATCATCTCGCGACCTTCTTCGCTCTTGCCGAGCGAGAAGACCTTCACGCGCGGCGACGCCTTCTCGACGGCGCGGAAATACGCGTTGATCTCCGCGACATGCGACAGGTGCCCCGGCGAGCCCGGGACGTATCCCATCACCTTCAGGGGCGTCGGAACGCGCGACGACGCCGGAAGATGATCCACGAGCTCGGACGTGAACTTCCACTTCGGGTCGGTCGAGGTCAGCTCGCGAATCTTCGCCGTGTAGTCGACATCGTTGGATTGCGCGGCGGCAGGAAGGAACGCTGCCGCTACCAGCACCGCGGTGCCGGCGAGCTGCCGGAGGTACGTCATACGTCGCTCGACGTGAGAGGAGGGAGAGGAAAAGCGCG
>Ga0068859_100002146_pt1 | contig 20056 bp, 18 predicted proteins | sample KBSSwiS22_FD_66585 | JGI IMG/M metagenome (GOLD analysis project Ga0068859, IMG submission 66585) | Switchgrass rhizosphere microbial communities from Kellogg Biological Station, Michigan, USA - KBS Switchgrass S2-2 | ecosystem: Host-associated > Plants > Roots > Rhizosphere > Soil ...
CCGCGCTCGCCGATGCACAACGCGCCGACGGTCACTGGGTGTTCGAGCTCGAGGCTGATTGCACCATTCCCGCCGAATATGTACTGCTGCGCCACTATCTCGGCGAGCCGGTCGACGCCGAACTCGAAGCGAAGATCGGCCGCTACCTCCGCCGCATCCAGTCGCCCGAGCATCACGGCTGGGGCCTGTTTCATGCCGGCGGCTTCGACATCAGTGCCTCGGTGAAGGCTTATTACGCGCTCAAGATGACCGGTGACGATCCCGACGCCCCGCACATGGCGCGCGCGCGGCAAGCGATCCTCGCGGCCGGCGGATCAGAGGCAGTCAACGTGTTTACCCGCATCCAGCTCGCGCTGTTCGGCGCGGGCTCCTGGGACGCGGTGCCGACCATGCCGCCCGAGCTGATCCTGCTGCCGCGCTGGTTCCCGATCCATTTGTCGAAGATGAGCTATTGGGCGCGCACGGTGATCGTGCCGCTGCTGGTGATCGGCGCGCGCAAGCCGCTCGCGCGCAACCCCAAGCGGATCAAGGTCGACGAGCTCGCCAGCGGCCGCCCGGCACCACTCCACAGCAAGGCGTCGAACAAGAAGTGGCTGTGGGCGGTAGGATTCGGTGCGCTCGACCGGCTGCTCAAGGCCGGCGACGGGCTCTGGCCGAAGAAGCTTCGCCAACGCGCGCTCGACACCTGCGAGCAATGGGTGGTCGAACGACTCAACGGCGAGGACGGGCTCGGGGCGATCTATCCGGCGATGGCGAACAGCGTGATGATGTTCGACCTGCTCGGCTATCCTGAGGATCATCCGGCGCGGGCGATCGCGCGGACGTCGGTCGAGAAGCTGCTCGTGATCCGCGACGACGAGGCCTATTGCCAGCCGTGCGTGTCGCCGGTGTGGGATACGGCGCTCGCCGCGCACGCGATGCTCGAGGCCGGCGGCGACGCCAACGAAGTCCGCGCGCAGGCCGCGCTCGGCTGGCTCAAGCCGCTCCAGGTGCTCGACGTCGAAGGCGACTGGGCCGAGGAGCGGCCGGGCGTGCGCCCCGGCGGCTGGGCGTTCCAGTATCGCAACGATCATTATCCCGATCTCGACGACACCGCAGTGGTGGTGATGGCGATGGACCGCGCCGCGGTGCCCGATCGGACGCCGATCGATCGCGGCGTCGAATGGACCGTCGGGCTGCAGTCCAAGAACGGCGGCTGGGGCGCGTTCGACGCCGACAACGCCTATGACTATCTCAACAACCTGCCGTTCGCCGATCATGGTGCGCTGCTCGACCCACCCACCGCCGATGTCTCGGCACGCTGCCTGTCGATGCTCGCCCAGCTCGGCGAACGCGGCACGCCGCGGATGGCGGCAGCGATCGAATATCTCCGCCGCGAGCAGGAGCCCGATGGCAGCTGGTTCGGCCGCTGGGGTGTCAACTATATCTACGGCACCTGGTCGGTGCTGTGCGCGCTCAACGCCGCCGGGATCGAGCCCGACGAACCGATGGTCGCGCGCGCCGTCGACTGGCTGACCGCGATCCAGAACACCGACGGCGGCTGGGGCGAGGACTGCAACAGTTATGACCTCGACCGCACCGGCCATGTCCCCGCGCCGTCGACCGCGTCGCAGACCGCCTGGGCGCTGCTCGGGCTGATGGCGGCGGGCGAAGTCGACAGCCCGGCGGTGCGCCGCGGGATCGACTGGCTCACGGCCAACCAGGACGCCGACGGGCTGTGGGGCCAGGAGATGTACACCGGCGGCGGTTTCCCCCGCGTCTTCTACTTGCGCTACCACGGCTATCCCAAATATTTCCCGCTGTGGGCGATGGCGCGCTACCGCAATCTCAAGCGCTCGAACGCAAGGCGCGTGACGGTCGGCATGTGACCATATTGATCGCAACCGGCATGCACCGCGAGGCGAAGCTGATGGCCGCGCCCGGGGTCACCGTGGTGACCGGGGGCGGCGACAGCGCCCGCCTCGAACGCGCGCTCGACGCGGTGGTGCGGGGCGCGACGCTGCTGATCTCGAGCGGTCTCGCCGGCGCACTCGATCCCGAACTCGCGCCCGGCGACCTCGTGCTCGACGGCCCCGCTGATCTCGTCGAGACGTTGCTCCTCGAATTTCCCGAGGCCTATGTCGGCTGGGTGATGGGCAGCGACGTGCCAATTGGCTCGGTCGCGGACAAGGCCAAGGCTGCCAAACAGGGGGCGATCGCCGTCGACATGGAAAGCCACGTCGCCGAGCGCGTCGCCGCGCGCAACGGCGTGCCGTTCCTGGTCCTGCGGGTCATCTCCGACGGTGCCGAGGACGCACTGCCGCCGGCCGCGCTGGTGGCGATGAAGCCCGACGGCGGCATTGCCTTGGGTGCCGTGCTTGCTTCGCTCGCGCGGCATCCCGCGCAGTTGCCGGCGCTGATTCGCACGGGGCGCGACGCGGAGAAAGGGTTCCGCGCGCTACGCCGGCTGCATGCCAGGCTGCACGCCGGGGCAGGGGCGCTCGATCTCGCACGGCTCGCGCTCGAGGGTAGCGAGCGCCGCTGATCCCTCCCGCCAGCGGTTTCTCGTCGGCAGCATCGCCTGACGACGCGGAAAATGCGGAAAACAGCGGAAGACTTGATCATCCCGATTCAATCTAGGGCGTGGACACGCGAAGCTGCCTGGCGGTTTCCGCCCCAATAGACGACGTCCGCGATAGCTGAGATACAGTGCGCATGAGCCAGTTCTTCCAATGGTGTCGTTCGCTAGTCCCCATTGCTACTCCGGTCGCGGTGCTGATGTGGATAGGCTTCGCGGCGACGTCGATCATCAAACTAGCGAACGGCTCGTTTGCTTGGATAAGCACAGCCGAAGAGGTGGCCTACATCGCCTGTGCCTTCGCGATAATTCCGCTCGTTGCTGGACTGCTCTGCGCCATATTAGTGGACGTGTGCCTGCGCCTTGTCTCAAGGATTGGTTCGCTTCGTTAGCTGCTTCGCGATGGCAGCTAACCACCCATTCTCAGCCGTTCACGGACGTCCCTGAAAGCGGACGATTACGAGCTCACGGCGTAACCGGACAATGCTCCCGGACGGACGCGTGTGCGGCTCAGTCGATGAAGGCAGCCAGTTCGTCGGGCGTTCCCTGTGGAAATGCCTGCTTCAGATAGGCCAGGAACGCGGAAACGCGAGCGCTGAGCAGCCGGCGCGACGGATATAGCGTCCACAGGGCGATGTCCGGGCCCTCCACATCGCCCCAGAGCATGAGCCGGCCCGCAGCAAGGTCATGGCTCACGAGCGATAGCGGAAGGCGCGCCGCGCCGATCCCGAGCCGGGCCGCGTCCCGGACCATCATCATCGACGACAGCGACAGAACTGGCGCGATGGCGATCGTCGAAGGCCCGCCGACCGCGGTGACTTTCCAGCTCGTCGCTGGATCCGCAGATCCCCGCACGATCGCCGGTGCCGCCGATCCGCCCCCCGGACGGGCGACCGCAGGCGCCGCCACGACTACCAGCCGGTCGTGCAGAAAGGCCCGTCCGACCAGGCTCTCGTCCGGCTTCGGGTTCACGCGTATCGCCAGATCATATCCCTCTTCGACCATGTCGACCGCGCGATCGTCGGTGACGACTTCCAGCCGGACCTCGGGATATTGTCGCGCGAAACCGGCGGCGAGCTTCCCCATCGCAGTATGTGAGAACAGCAGCGGGGCGCTGATGCGCAGCCGACCGCGCGGCGTGTTGCCGCCCGACGCGATTGCACTCGCGGTCTCCTCGATCTCGGTGAGCAGCGCCCCGGCGCGCTCATACAGCGCGCGTCCCTCCTCGGTGAGCTTCAGATCGCGCGCGCCGCGTTCGAATAGGCGCAGGTTCAGCGTCGCCTCCAGTTCCGTGACGCGCCGCGACAGCGTCGCCTTGGGGCGTCCCGCGGCGCGTGCCGCGCGGCCGAACCCGCCATGCCGGGCAACGAGCGTGAAGTCGGCAAGCGCGAGTAGGTCCATGTGTTCCACCAGTGAGACGATGTGTCCAAATATGACATCTATCGGATCATTTGTGGATCACTAATTTGGGGGACGTCAATAGCGACACATCAGGAGACACCCCATGACCATCCTCGTAATCGGTGCCACCGGCCGCGTCGGCCGCCATGTCGTCGACCAGCTCGTCCAGCGCGGCGCCGCGGTGCGCGTGCTCACGCGTGATCCGGCCAAGTCCGAATTCCCGGCGGGGGTCGAGGTTGCCCAAGGCGAGCTGCTCGATATCGACGCGCTGCGCCGCGCGTTCGACGGCGTCCGCACGCTTTTCCTGCTCAATGCCGTCAGCGGCGATGAATTCACTCAGGCGATCGTCACGCTCAACATCGCCCGCGAGGCCGGCGTCGAGCGAGTTGTCTATCTTTCGGTCATTCACGCGGACCGCTTCGTCAACGTCCCGCATTTCGCCGTGAAGGCCGGCGCCGAGCGGATGCTCGAACAGATGGGCTTCAGCGCGACCATCCTGCGTCCGTCCTACTTCATCGACAATGAAGTCATGATCCAGGACGTCATTTTCGGCCATGGCGTCTATCCGATGCCGATCGGCGGCAAGGGCATCGCCATGGTCGACGCCCGCGACATCGCCGAGGTCGCCGCGATCGAGCTGATCCGCCGCGACCAGGCGCCCGGCAAGCTGCCGATCGAAACCATCAACCTGGTCGGCCCCGACACGCTGACCGGCTCGGACGTGGCCGCGATCTGGTCCGACATCCTCGGCCGCCCGATTGTTTATGGCGGCGATGATCCCAGCGGCTTCGAAGCGAACAATGCGAGCTTCATGCCGAAGTGGATGGCCTATGAGATGCGGCTGATGGCCGAACGCTTCGTCAGCGACGGAATGATCCCGGAAGCCGGCGATGTCGCGCGCCTGACCGCGCTCCTTGGCCGTCCGCTCCAGTCCTATCGCGCGTTCGCTGCGGCGCTCGCCGCCAACCGCGCGGCGACCGTCTGAACTGGCGCGGCAACCCCACGACGCAATTTGGAGGAATTTCCATGATCTATTCGACCGCCACCGTTCCCGTAAACCCTGCGGGCGAGTCCGGGCTCACGCGCGCGCAAGTCTGGGCCGGGCTGGAGCGCAAGGCGCGCGACGCGCGCCTCTTCCTGCCCGAGGGCCTCTGCACGCGCTGCGACGTCGTCGAAGAAAGCGCGACTCATTTCGTGCGTGAGGCCACCATTGCCGGTGCCGATCTGCGCGAGATCATCACGCTCGAGCCCGAGAACAAGGTCACCTTCTTTCAGGCCTCGGGGCCGCGCGAAGGAGCGATCGTCAACGAGCTGTTCGAGGATGCCGACGGCGCGCTCCAGCTTCGCTTCTATTGCTACCTCGGCCTGCGCGGCAAAACGCCGAATGGTCCCGAGGAACGGGCCGAGCAGGCGCAGTTCGACAGTGACCAGGGTTATCGGGCGGCTCTGCTTTCGACGCTGCAGCGCACGCGCGAATTGCTCGCGCAAGGCTGGCTTTGATCCGAACGATCTCGTGCGGGGCCGCCGCTCGCGGCGGTCCCGCACGGGACAGCGGCAGCGGTAACGACTCCCGTCCTCAAATCGCCCACGCGTTCGATGCGGCGGATTTCGAGCGATCCGCCCTACAACGTCGTCGCATTATTGCTGCGATCCCGATCCGGCAAAACATGATCCGGATCCAGCACCACCGAAGCGATCCGCCCGGCTGGTACCCCGATGACCGGTTTCGCCCGCATCCACGTCTCGACCGGCAGCTTGATCCGCGTCGCGTGGCCGTCGGCGTACTTCACCTCCAGCACCGCGGGCATCACCAGCCGGTCGCGGCTCTCCAGCGTGACATTGCCCCCCTTGACCGGGTCGCCATCCACATAGGAGACGTCCGCCACCGCCAGATCGAGCTGCCAATTGTTGAAGAACCAGCCGCGCCAGAACCAGTCGAGGTCTTCGCCAGATTCGCTCGACATCTCCCGGAAGAAGTCGGACGGGGAGGGATGCTTGAACGCCCAGTCACTGGTGTATTTGCGGAAGGCGGAATCGAACCGCTCCGGCCCCAGGATCGCGTCGCGCAACAGCCGCAGTCCCAGCGCGGTTTTGAAATAACTCACCGAATGGCGGTATTTTTCGCCCGCGACGTCGGGAGTGCTCAGGATCGGCGGCGCATCCTTGTCCGCCAGCAGCGGCAGGATCTCGTCGACCGGATTGCCGCCGCCCGGAGCATATTCGCTGTCGCGCTTTGGGCCGTACACGCCGCCCTTGAACTCGTCGCTTTCGAACGTGTCGATGAACGTGTTGAAGCCTTCGTCCATCCACGCGTCGCGCCGCTCGTTCGATCCCACGATCATCGGATACCATGTGTGGCCGATCTCGTGCGCAGTGATCCAGAACAGCTCCTTGCCCTTGTCCGGGATGCCGTCGAACGCCATCCCCGGATATTCCATGCCGGTCGACCCGCCTGCGATGCTCCAGGCGCTGGGGTAGGGATAGGGCAGCCAATGCTGCGAGAAGCGCTCGACCGAATCCTTCAGATATTCGGTCGAGCGGCCCCAGCCGGCATCGCCGGCACTCTCGACCGGATAGACGCTTTCCGCGAGCGCGGTCTTCCCGCCGGGCAGGTTCATCTTCGCGGCATCCCACACGAATGCGCGCGAGGCGGAGAAGGCCACGTCACGGGTATCGGCGAAGTGGTAGCGCCAGGTCTTCTCGGCTTTCGCCGCCGGTCGCGCGCTGTCGCGCGTCACTTCGTCCGGCGTCCGGATCATCACCGTGGCGTCGCTCGTCGCGGCCTTGGCGAGGCGCGTACGCTGGAGGGGCGTCAGCACCTCGGCGGCATTGGTCAGCACGCCGCCGCCGGCGACGATCATGTCGGCAGGGACCGTGACTGCGTAATCTATGTCGCCATATTCGCAGTAGAATTCGGAGCCGAGATAGGGAAGCGTGTCCCAGCCGCGCAGATCGTCATAGACCGCCATGCGCGGGAACCATTGCGCGATGTCGAAGATCGGCCCGTTCGGCGTGTCCAGCCACGAATTGCGCCCGCCCCAGACGCCGGGAATGGCGTAATGATAGGCGATGCGAAACTTCAGCTTGGTTCCGCCGCCCTTGAGCACCTGGTCGAGCCGGATGTTCATCCGCGTGTCGGAAACCAGGAACGGTACCTTCTCCCAGGCCTTGCCGCGCGCCACTTCCACCGAAGCGATGCCATAGCCCTCGCTCTGGCCGCCACCGCCACCCTTGCGCCGCCCGCCAGCCACCATCGCGCGCGAATCCGCACGATAGATGTTCTGGTCGAGCTGCAGCCACAGGCTCGGCAGGCTGTCGGGGCTGTTGTTGGTATAGTCGACCACTTCGGTCGCGGTGAGCGTCTTGGCCGCGACATCGATCCGCGCCGTGATCGAATAGTCGACGCGGTTCTGCCAATAGTTTGGCCCCGGCGCGCCGTTGGCGGAGCGATAGGCGTTCACGCCGTCTGGCAGCACCTGCCGGGCGAAGGCGATCTTCGGGTCAAAATCGGCTGCCCAACCCGGAACCGCGCTCAACCCCGCGATCAGCGCCAGTGCGACGCCCGTCGAGGCGAAACGCTTCATCGAACTCGGAAAATACTGTCGCATCGATTCGCCCGCGCTCAGACAATGCGTGCATCATGACCATCCAGCGGCGTGTTCATAGTGACAATGTGACGCAATCTGGCCGGCCGCGCGGCTCGCTTTGCCACGATGTTCGCCTTCGAAGTCCGGCGCGCACGCCGTCAGCGGATGGTGTCACCTCCGCCTTTTAGGTCCCGGTTAGCGCGGGCAATGCAAGCCGAAGCAATTCACGCCGTCCGGAAGAACCTGCGTTCATCGAGCCATATTCGATTGGGATGGTCCTGAGGCAAGAGCCTTTCGGCGAGCGAGGCAAGACCGGCATAGGTCGCTTCGCGTTCGAGCACGAGATCGAGTAGTAGTTCAGGCGCCGCTTCGTCCAGCAGCGCCCGCAGGTGTCCGTCATGGGCCGGATTAGCCAGGGGCGCGTTCAGCCACTGGCGCACTTCGTCCTCGCCAATCGGCCTTTTGACGGACGCGTTCAGGTGGCGAACTGCCAATGGGATCGCGTGACCGCGACCTTTGCTTGAGGCCCGGATCATCTTAGTGTCGTCCTCTCGCCTGCAGATAGCGCCTCCACGCGCCGCATGGTAGCGCCACTGGACCTGTGATCGAACGGCGGTTGACGCAATAGTTGGCCCACACGAGGGATCACGGAGCGACCTGGGCGTGTCATGAGGCGCATATGGCGTCCCAGAATTCTGGCTAACGCACTGCCCGCGGCTAGCTCAGTCCTGTCCCCATTTCTCGCGGATGCGCCGCGCCTTGATCGTGCCGGGCTGCAGGCAACAGGGATAGCCGCAAGGCCGCCGCCCGTGCGCGCCCGGAAAATAGCGCCAGCCGAGCGTCTGCGGCAGCGCGCGGATTGCGGTGATTTCGCCGGCGGCTATCGCGCGCGGGATGATCACTTCATAGCCCAGCATGCCGACATCGCGCAGCGCCTGCGCCGCCTCGGCCGCGGTGACCGGCGCCTTGGCGTGGTTGTAGCGGCCGGCCCAGACGGGCTCGTCCTTGGGCAGCCGGAAATAGATGCCGATGTTGGTGCGATGCCCGCGCGCCTTGAGTTCGCGCAGCCATTGGTGCGAGACCGTGAAATCGGCGACGACGGGCAGGGCGAACACGCCCGCCGGTAGGTCTTCGCTCGCCCGCAGCTTGCGCATTCGTGCAATCTTGAGCCCGGAGCGGCGGATCGCGGCCCCGTCGCGCGCATCGGCGATATGGACGAAGATCGGCACGGCGCGGCCTATTGTCTCAAATCGTCACGAGCGGTGCATGCCTGAGCGGCGCCCGCTCTGCAGGCCTTGTCATACAGGCTGGCGGCGCGGGAGAGGTCGCGCGCCACGCCCTCGCCGCGCTTGTACAGGGTGCCAAGATTGATGCAGGCGGGCGCAATGCCGGCTTCACAGGCCTTGGCAAACAGAGTGGCGGCCCGCGCCATGTTCGGTACCACGCCCTCGCCGGCGGCATATTGGACCCCGGTATTGAAGCAGCTGCTGGCGTCCCCGCCGTCGCATGCCTTGGCATAGAGACTGGCGGACCGTGTCTTATCCCGCGCCACGCCTTCGCCCTCGCTGTGCATGTAGCCAAGATGGGCACAGCCATCGGCGCTGCCGGCATCGCACGCCTTGCCAAAAAGCGTGGCGGCCTGCGCCAGGTTCTGCGCCACGCCCTCGCCCTTCTCCTGCAGGATGCCCATGTTGACGCAGCCATCGGCGTCGCCGGCATTGCAGGCCTTGGTATAGAGCGTGGCGGCCTGCGCCTGGTTCCGCGCCACGCCCTCGCCTTTGTCATACAGGATGCCCAAAGTAGCGCAGCCATCGGCGATGCCGGCATCACAGGCTTTGGCAAAGAGCGTCGCGGCTTTCGCCTTGTTCATCGCCATGCCCTCGCCGTGGCGATACTGAAGCCCGAGATTGAAACAGCTTTTGGCCTCGCCCGCGTCGCATGCCTTGGAATAGAGGCTGGCGGCGCGCGCCTCGTCCTTCGCTACGCCCTCTCCCTGCTGATAGAGCGTGCCAGCTTCGAAGCAGTTGGCGGCGTCGCCGGCGGCACAGGCCTTGGCAAAGAAATCCGCCGCCTTCGCCCTGTTCTGCGCCACGCCATCGCCCTGCGCGTAGAGGGCGCCGAGATTGGCGCAGCCAGCGGGCTGGCCGGCGGTACAGGCCCTGGCAAAGAGATCGGCGGCCTTCGCCTTGTCCTGCGGTACGACCTCGCCCTTGTGGTATTTCACGCCAAGCTTGACACACCCGTCGCCGGCGCCCGCATCACAGGCCCTGGCATAGAGACGGATGATCGACGCCCAGTCCTTCGCCATGCCGTCCTGCTTTTCCAGGATGAAACCAAGATTGAAACAGCCCCGGCCATGGCCGCCATTGCAGGCGTTGCCAAAGAAGATGGCTGCCTGCTTCCTGTCCAGCGGCACGCCGTTGCCCTCGTAATACAGGGTACCAGCGTTGAAACAGCTGCCGGCGTTTCCGCCCTCGCAGGCCTTGGCATAGAGGCCGACGGCCTGCGCCGCGTCCTTCGCTACGCCGTCGCCATGCTCGAGCATGACGCCAAGATTGTGACAGCCCGCCACATCGCCGGCGGTACAGGCTTTGCCATAGAGGCTGGCAGCCCGCGTCTTGTTCGCCGGCACGCCCTCTCCCTCATCCAAACGCGCCGCGAGCAGACGGCAGTCGCGCGCAAGCGCGCCATCGCAACCGCGCTGCAAGTCGGCGATGCTCCGCTTGCCGTTGATCTCCGCGTCTACGGCCTCGATCAATTTGCACGCGTTCGGTTCGTGCGCTGCGCACGCTTTTTCGAACAGCGCGCGCGCCTTTGTCTCATCCTTCGCGAGCGCATCGCCTCGCATATAGGCCACGCCCAGATTGGCGCAGCCTGCCGAATAGCCGCCGTCGCACGCGCGCCGAAAATAATCGGCGGCTTTCGTCGGGTTGGCGGGCACGCCATCGCCCTTCAGCAGCATGATGCCCAGAATCGAACACGCGTTGAAAACCCCGCCATCGCACGCGGTGTTCGCTAGCTTGGCAGCCATCGCCTTGTCCTGCGCGACGCCGTCGCCCTTGTAATAGAGCGCGCCAAGGCTCTTGCAGGCCTGCGGGTCCTGGCCCTTGCAGGCGCGCTCATAATAATGTGCCGCGGTCGCCGTGTTCTTCGCGACGCCTTCGCCATTTTCGTACAGGAAGCCCAGCATCGTGCAGCCCGACCCAGCCTCCAGCGCACAGGCGCGATCTAGCGCGGTCAGCACCCGGGTATAGTCGATCGGGGCACCCGTGCCGAACATGAGCTTCTGGCCCAGCGCACTGCAGGCGGCGGATCTGCCCGCATCGCACGCGCTCGACAGCACGGCGACAGGCTGAGCGGAATCGAAGCGTTCCAGCGTCTGCTGGACGAGCGGTGGTTGTGCGGTGATGCTTGCCGCCGTCATGCTCGCCAGCGCGGCGATGCACACCGCGATCGTGGCGCACGCGAATATCTTTCGTGTCATCCTGTCCCCCTGGCGCGCAGGGGTAGCGCAGCGCGTGGGGCGGTTCGAGCCGAAATCGAGTTCGAGATTATAACAGCACTACATCGATTTATTCGAACTCAGCATCATGCTCGACCCGCATTGTTGTCGAGTACCGAGTCGCCAGAACTTGTTCGGCCCTGATCACCGCGGCTTGACGAACCGCAGCGCATATTGGTCGGTGTGCCCTTGCACTTTCTTGTCGAAGATCGGCAGGCTGTGATCGTCGGTCTTGCGCCGGAGGAAATTGCCTTCGGCCTCCAGGCGAAATCCTGCGGCCGTCACTTCGCGGATCACCTGCGCCTTTTCGATGCGATGCAGCTTCTCGATCTCGGCGAGATCGGTGCCGGCGGGCGCCTCATGGTCGAGGACGAAATAGACTCCGCCGGGCTTCAGCGCGGCGAACACCGCGCGATTGAACGCCGCCGTGTCGGCCTGGCCATATTTGGCGATCTTGAGATCGTGATAATTCTGCGTCACCCAGGCGAGGTCGAGCGGCTTGGCGAATTTCACCGTTCCGAATGGCAGCGCTTCGATCGAGACGTTCGGCAGCGCGCCGCCGGCCACCAACGCCTCATCGGCTTTGACGGCGTCCTTCCAGAATGCGTTTTCGATGCCGTAGACATGCCCCTTCGGTCCGACGACGTTGGCCAGCATGCGGGTGAAATATCCGCCGCCGGGGAAGAATTCCCCCACCACCATACCGGGCTTCACGCCGGCGAAGGCCAGTGTTTCCGCCGGCTTGCGATTGGCATCGGCATCCTTGTCCGCCTTCGGTCGCGATGGATCGGCCACGGCCGCCGCGACGGGTCCGCGCGGTGCGGCCGTGACCGGGGCAAGAGCGAAGGAGCTCGCCAAGACAGCGGCGACGATTAGGGCTTTGCGCATAGAACCCTCCTAACCAATGGATGCCGCACGTTCCGACGTGCGTCATTGCTCGCGAAGCATTTGAACCGATCCAGAGCAGGTACGTCAATTGCCCGCGCGCCGCACGATCGGTGCGCCCGCGAAAAACGCCGGTAATCGCCCCATCGATACGGTCATCCGGCGGGCTGCGGCGGAAGCGGGTAGACGATGAAGTCGGCGTGCCGATCGATCGCCGGCGCCAAGCCCATCTTCGCAACCGCCCCCTGAAGTTCGCCGATCGCCGACGGTGCGAGCGGGAGGACATGCTCCGAGGGGTGCGTCGGCGCTTTCATCGGATAGTCCCGTCCAGGCGTGGTGGTCATCTCGATATGCGCCCCGAGCAACGCGCGGATCGAGTGAGTCGCGGCGAAGGCGGCGAGGCGGTCCGCGCTCGCGCGAAATGTGCCGAACTGGTCATGCGGCACATAGAGTCTTCCCGGGTAGAGCATGTCCCCCGAGAACAGCAGCCGCGTACGCGCGTCATAGATCATGATGTGTGCCGGCTGGTGACCCGGCGTCGGAATCACGTCGAGAACGCGCCCGCCGAGATCGATGCTGCCGAGTCCATCGGGCCAGTTCCCGACGTGAAAGAAGGTCGCGACCGCTTCCGGTGCGAGGCCGACGACGTCGGTGCCGGGTCGATCGCGAAACTCGTCGTCCCCGGCGTGGTGATCGCCGTGGCCGTGCGAATGCGCGACGACCAGGCGCAGCGGACGATTGCCATGTGCCGCCCGCCACTCGGCAATGACGCGGTCGATCGCCGGACGAATCTTGAGCCCGCCTGCGCCGCTGTCGATCAGAAGGGCACGATCCTTGCCGAACAGCAGATAGAGGAACGGCGCCTCGAAGTTGGTTTCGACCGACTGGCGAATGACGAACGTGTCGGCATCGATCCTCTGGACCTGCGTCTCGGGCTCGTTCGCCGCCAAGCCGTCGATCCAATGCGCAAACCGAGGCCCTTCGAGCGCGGGAGGCGCTGCGCCCAGCAGAAAGACCGAGCCGATCAGCGCAAGCGAGCGGCGGCCGGCGGCGAAGCGGCGGGCCGTATGAAGCGGGGCGAGTAAGTCCATCTGCTTGGCATATCCGGTATTACCCATTTAGACAAAAATAATATCAAACCGACTGCCGTGGATTCATCCTGATGATCGGCTTGACCCGCATCCCTGCCTCCACCGGCGACTTCGCTTGAAAGCGCATGGCGGGTCGTGCGTGGCTTGCTGTGTTCCCGCATTGCCAGCACTTGCGGCGGCGCCTAGCGCTTGCTTGTCAAGTCGGTCGCGCCGAAGCGGTGCCGAGAGGAAGGTCACATGCGCGAGGACTCGCCGGGCGATGATCCCCCTGCCGTCGACGCCGGGAGTGCGACGCAGCGGTTGCGGGCGTGGCGCGTCCAGCACGCCGACCAATTCGGGCACCCCTGCCTCAACTGCGGTATCGCGATCGAGGGGCCATTCTGCCTCGCCTGCGGCCAGACAGCCACGAAGTCCGAGCGGCCGCTCGGGGAATTGCTGCTGCAGGCCGCCGAAAGCCTGTTCCACGCCGACGGGAAGGTGCTTCTGACGCTCAAGCGGCTTGCGTTGCACCCTGCGGCGCTCACGCGAGACTATCTGGAAGGCAAGCGCGCCGCGCAATCGGCCCCACTGCGCCTGTTCCTGGTGGTGTGCCTCTTGTTCTTTCTGGTTGGCGACGTTCACGCGTTCGTGCACCCCGCACCTCCCTGGTTCATCAGCGATCGGCCTGGGGAAACCTTTCATGTTGCTGGCGGTGCCTCGTCGATCACGCGCGCTCTCGCTCAATGGTTCAATCCGCGGTTCGACTTCGCGATGACGCACCAGGAAGATTTTCGCGCTCGCGTAGAGGCCCAGTTTCATAGTCTCGCCGTCCTGTTTCTGCCCCTGTCGACGCTGATTCTTGCCTTTCTGTTTGCATCGCAGCGCCGCTTCCTCGTCGATCACGCCATTTTCTCGATGCACTCGCTGTCGTTCATGGGGATTTTGCTCAGTGTGATTGTGACGCTCGACCTCGTGCTCGAGCCGCTCGGTTTAGCCGTAGGGTTCCTGACGTTGCTGGTTCCCGTGCATCTCTTCATGCATCTGCGGGGTTTCTATGCGACGTCGGTCGCGGGAGCGCTGGCACGGATGTCGGGCCTTGCGCTGTTGTCGATCGCAGCGGTGGCTCTCCTGCTGTTCGGGGACCTCGCCTTCGCGCTGAACGGTGTCGGGATCGAGTCCCGCTGACTTCATGCCCGCTACCGTTCGCAGCGCCGCTCTCATGCCGCCGCTGCTGTTGAACGCCGGCACGTAGTGCAAAATGAAAATCACGGGTTCGCAAATAATCCAGATGGCGTTGTCAAATTCAGTTCCGCGGCCTTCTCCGGAACGCTACCCTTTATCCGAATGTTGACGGCAACATCACACATGAACGTCGTCGCCTTCCGGTCGACCGGAAGCCTCGGTGTGATTGCCGCATCCTTCCCGGCCTCGTCCCGACGCCGCGCGTCTGGCGAGAACACGGAAGGCCCGCTTCAACCCGCGACAGGCCAGATTTGCGCGTCGGTCCGCTTCCGCTGCGCCTCAGTGCAAGACCTGCTCGCCCCGCGGTGACACACCCCCGAAATCATGCTTTCAAGGCTGTCGAGGGCGGCGAGCGCTATTGGGTACGTCAATGCCCCGCGCATGCGGCTCGACGAGAAGGGCAAAACGACCCGTCGTATAGACATGCACGATCACATCGCGGCGGCGCGTCCGCATCATGCTCCTAGATGGCATCGGTGCCGATCATTCAGATACGCTTATTCGCTGACCCCCAACGAGGAGATGCCGAAATGTCCAGCGCAGCTTCCACTTCCATGAAGGCGCCCCCGAGCGGGGCATATAAGATCGTCGCCGTACCCGAACCGATGAAGGCGACGATCGAACGCCACGGTCTGGAGGGGACCTATGTCGGCGCTTCCGAGGCCGAAAGCCCGTGGGTGCCGTTCGGCGACAATGCGGCGATCCGCCATCTCGCCTTCGATGTTCGCCAGAACGTCTATTGCAACATCCTCTGGATCAAGTCTCCGGGAGTGATCGGCACCCACAAGCATCGTGGCCCGGTCTGGGCGATCGGCCTGGAAGGATCGTTCCGCTATCTCGAATATGATTGGGTCTGCAGGCCGGGCGAATTCATCACCGAAATGCCCGGCACTGCGCATACGTTGGTCACGGACGATCCCAACGGCATGAAAGCTCTGTTCTGGATGCAGGGCGCGAATGAATTCTACGACGAGAACGGCAATTTCGTGGAGACGCTCGACGTGTGGTGGTTCATTAACCACTATGAGAGCTATTGCCAAGAGCATGGCCTGACGATCAACAGGCAATTGTACCTGTGACCGTCCCGGCGTCGACACTCAGCCAGTTCGATATTGGCGGCCGGTCGGCAACCGCGTGCGGTTGCACTCCGCCCTCGATTGCCTGACACCCGAAGCGAACGAAGCGCAGCAGCGGCAGAGGCTCGCCCCTGCCGCTGCTGCATGACAACCAAAGCTTTCTCGTTCTTAGCGTCTCACCCGAGGGGTGCACTCCGGCTCCGCGGTATCCCCGAATCCGATGCGTCCGGAGCGGACGTCAATAAGCAGCAGTGAACCGCCCCCGACTGTGGCGATGCTGTTCGAGTTCGTCGACCATGGCGATGGCATAGTCCGCGAAGCTGATCTTGCTTTCCCCGGCATCATCCGTGACGAGCTGATCGCCGCCCAGTCGAAAATGCTCCAGTCGCGGACCTTCGAAAATGAACGCCGCGGGCGAGAAGAACGTCCAGTCGACTTCCTGTTCCTTGCGGAGGGCGTCCAGGAACACGATGCCGCCCATCGCCGGCGCCTTCCACTCCGCGGGGAATTCAGGCTGGTCGATGAGGCGTTTGCCGGGGGCCACCTCGAGACTGGCGGCACCCCCGGTCACCAGCAGGCGCGGCACGCCGGCCTGCCGGACTGCGGCAAGCAGCGTTTCGGCCGGGACATCAAAGTGCAGCGCGCTGATCACTGCGTCGTTCCCGGCGATCAGCGATGCCAGCGCGGCGGGATCGCTCGCGTCGCCGGCTCGCGCCGTGATCCCGGGGCCGGCGGGGAGGGCTGCAGCACCCCGCGCTACGGCAAGCACTTCGTGCCCGCGTGCGGCGAGTTCCTTGACGATTTCCGAACCCGCGCGTCCGCTGGCGCCCAATACCGCAACTTTCATTTTTTGTATCTCCGTTAGGTTTCCAACGGTGACCAGGTGCGCTATGGGTACCTATCATGCAAGACGGCACTTTCGCAATACCTGGTCACTTCCACGAAACCGGCGGCGCGCGCGGCGACGCGTTCGCGCGCAATTGCCCGACGCGGCAGCTGCTCGATCGCGTCGGCGACAAATGGAGCGTGCTGATCCTCTTGTTGCTCGGCGAAGAGGATATGCGGTTCAATGCGCTGAAGCGACGCATCGAGGGCGTTTCGCAGAAGATGCTGAGCCAGACGCTGCGGTCGCTCGAACGCGACGGGTTGGTCACGCGCGCCGTCGAGCCGACCGTACCAGTGACGGTGACCTATGCGATCGCGCCGCTCGGTCGCGAATTGCTGGGCGCGCTGCGTCTCATGATCGACTGGGCGGAAACCAGGATGGCGGACGTAACGGCGGCGCAGCGGCGATATGACCGGCGTTCGCTGTCGGGCTAAGTCATTCGGATACGCCAGGCCCAAGGCGACGCGCGCGTCCGAGCTTGGCATGTAGGATAACTTCTACTAGCCAGCCGTTGTGGAACATAAGAAGAACAAGTTGACTGGGCGGCTTCGCGCGCAAGAGGCGAGCCTGCGCGCCGCAACGCGAGCGCGAGGACTCGCGTCAATTTTCACTGTCTCGCCCACGGGTGCGGATCGCATGGCACCCGTCAATTTGGTCAATTTCGTTGGATTTGCATGGCGCGCGCCTACGCCGCCTGCACGTGCTTCGAAGACTTGGGGTCCGCCGCTTTGATCTTCGCCAGCTCGCGCTCGACGTGGCTCGAATAGACGTCCTCCGCCGGTCGCGCCTTCGACAGGTCGACATCCGGCGCCATCGGGCCGTCGGTCTTCACGCCTTTGCGCCCGACGCTGAACATCTTGAGCGGATGGCGGATCGCGTCGGTTGCGGCGGTGCCTTCGAAGCCGCAATGCGTCATGCAGTTCGAGCATTTCTCGTATTTGCCGACGCCGTACTTCTCCCAGTCGGTGCCTTCCATCAGTTCCTTGAAGGTCGCGACATAGCCTTCGCCGAGCAGGTAGCACGGCTTTTGCCAGCCGAAGATCGTGCGCAGCGGCATCGACCAGGGCGTGCATTCATAGGTCTGGTTGCCGGCGAGGAAGTCGAGGAACAAGGGCGAGTTGGTGAAGGTCCAGTCCTTGCCGCCGTTGCCGCGCGCGAACACGTCGCGGAAGAACTTCTTGGTGCGCTCGCGATTGAAGAAATGCTCCTGGTCGGCGGCGCGCTCATAGGCGTAGCCGGGCGAGATGGTGATCTCTACGCCCAGCGCCTCCATGTCGTCGAAATAGGCGGCGAGCCGCGCCGGATCGGCGCCGTCGAACACGGTGCAGTTCACCTGGACGCGGAAGCCCTTGTCCTTGGCGAGCTTGATCGCGTCGACGGCGATTTCATAGGTGCCGTCGAGGTCGACGGCATGGTCGTGCATCGCCTTGTCGCCGTCGAGGTGGATCGACCAGGTGAAGAAGGGCGAGGGCTCATACTCGTCGATCTTCTTCTTGAGCAGCAGCGCGTTGGTGCACAGGATCACGAACTTCTTCTTCGCGATATAGCCCTTGACGATCCGCGCCATGTCGCGGTGCAGCAACGGTTCGCCGCCCGCGATCGAGACTGCTGGCGCGCCGCATTCGTCGATCGCTTCCATGCATTGCTCATAGCTCATGCGCTGGTTGAGGATCGCGTCGGGATAGTCGATCTTGCCGCAGCCGGGGCAGGCGAGGTTGCAGCGGAACAGCGGCTCGAGCATCAGCACGAGCGGATATTTGCCACCCTTGATGTGCTGCTTGAGCGTGTAGGCGCCGATGCGCGTGATCTGCGAAAGCGGGAGACTCATGGTTTTATCCTATTCCGCCGCGGCTTGAGCGACGCGCCGCAATGCCGGCGGGAGAGTGAATTCAATGTCTTCGAGCACGCCGTCAAGCTGTGTCACCGACACGGCGCGCAGCGCGCCGAGCGCCGAAATGACGCTTTCGACCAGCGTATCCGGCGCCGAAGCGCCGGCCGTGATGCCGACGGTCTCGACGCCTTCCAGCCATACCGGATCGACGCCGCTGCCGTCGTCGACCAGATAGCTCGGCACCCCCAAGTCGCTGCCGATCTCGCGCAGCCGGCTCGAATTCGAGCTGTTGCGCGATCCGACCACGATCAGCAGGTCGCTACGCTGTGCCAACTCGCGCACAGCGGTCTGCCGGTTCTGCGTGGCATAGCAGATGTCGTTGACGTCGGGGCCGATCACGTCGTCGAACCGTGCGTCGAGCGCAGCGATCACTTCGCGCGTGTCGTCGACGCTCAGCGTCGTCTGGGTGATGTAGGCGATCGGGGTATCGACCGCGAGCGGCAGCCCGGCGACATCCTCTGCAGTCGAGACGAGGTGGATCGGCGCGTCGATCTGGCCGGTGGTCCCGACCACTTCGGCATGCCCGGCATGGCCGATCATCACCAGCGTGCGGCCGGCCTTGGCATAGCGGCGTCCCTGCACATGCACCTTGGTGACGAGCGGGCAGGTGGCGTCGAGCACCGGAAGTCCGCGCGCGACGGCGTCTTCCTGTACCGAACGGGCGACGCCGTGCGCGCTGAATACCGTGGTTGCCCCCGCCGGGATCTCTTCCAGTTCCTCGACGAAGATCGCGCCCAGCCCGCGCAGCCGGTCGACGACATGGCGGTTATGGACGATTTCGTGCCGCACATAGACCGGTGGACCATAGAGATCGAGCGCGCGTTCGACGATGTCAATGGCGCGGATCACCCCAGCGCAAAAGCCACGGGGATTGGCCAGCAACACGGAAAGAGGGCGAGAATCGGGGCCGTTGGTATCGTTCTTCATGCCGTTCAGTCTCACGAAAGGCTGGTCCCTGCTAGAGCCAGATAGTGGCAACCTTGCGGTTGCAAAAGGAGTAAATTGTGCATTGCAGCCTAGAATGGCGGGGGTGGACCCCCACATTTGGCCCGCGCTACTAGGCGCCCGAATGAGGAGTTGATCATGCGCAGTCCGATTGCCGGAGCGCTGCTGCTTGCGCTGGCAGTGCCGATTCCGGCGTTTGCCCAGAGCGATCCTGCGCGCACTACGGTGCAGGCGTTCGATGATACATTGCTCGCGATCATGAAGGCCGGCGGCTCGACCAAGAGCCGCGCAGCGACGATCGGTCCCGCGATCGATCGTGCGTTCGACCTGCCATTGATGACGCGATTAGCAGTCGGGCCGAACTGGACGACGATCGCGCCGGCCGATCAGCAAGCACTGGTCGCAGCTTTCCGGCGGCTCACCGTTTCGCAATACGCCAGCAATTTCGACAGCTTTGCCGGGGAGAGCTTCACCATCGCGCCGCAAATCGAAACGCGCGGCGGCGACAAGCTCGTGCGCACCACGCTCAACCAGCCGGGCAAGGAAGCGATCGCGATCAGCTATCGCCTGCGCGCCGCTGGCGGCGACTGGAAGATCATCGACGTGTTCTACAAGAACGCGATCAGCCAGGTCGCGACGCGCCGCTCGGACTTCGCCGCGGTGCTCGCCAAGGGCGGGGCGAGTTCGCTCGTCGCGCATCTCGACAGGCTTGCCGCCAAGGGCAGCTTTTGAGCCTTCCGCTGTTCCTGCCGATCGCGGTCCTGGTCGCCGAGCCCGCGCAGGAGGCGCCGGTCCCGCCGCCGGTCGTCGCGACTGCGCCGGCGGAAGTGCCGGCGCAGGCCGCCCCCGGGGCGGAGGCCTCCGCACCGGCGCAAGCCAGCAGCACCGCGCCCGAGTTCGCCGACCCGCTCGCCGACCCGGCGACGTCCACGGCGCCGCCGCAGACCGGCGGCCAAACGCCCGGCGATCCGCTCGAAGGCTTCAATCGCGCGATGTTCGGGATCCACGACGCGC
>Ga0068859_100002148_pt1 | contig 20042 bp, 15 predicted proteins | sample KBSSwiS22_FD_66585 | JGI IMG/M metagenome (GOLD analysis project Ga0068859, IMG submission 66585) | Switchgrass rhizosphere microbial communities from Kellogg Biological Station, Michigan, USA - KBS Switchgrass S2-2 | ecosystem: Host-associated > Plants > Roots > Rhizosphere > Soil ...
CCGTGATGTCGCTGCTCAATCCCAACAGCTCCCTCACGCGACGGCTATCTTCGTTCAAGGTCTCCTGAGTTGCCTTGCTGCGCATCACAACGATGACACCGCTTCCGTCCGCGCGCGCCTCGACGCGCAGACCGATTTCACCGCCAGCCTGAAGGCGGGATAGCCGTTCAACCAACTCGTCAAAGCCGGAACTCGCTGCGATCCCGCTGCGGTCGTTTTGCAGCCCGTTGATCGAATTGACCGAAGTTCGCAACACGAGTTCTACCGGCCAGCCGCCCTGCAGCAACTGGAAGATGGCAACCGGCGGAATGCTTTGCAGAAGGGATTTGGTGAATCGATCGCCCATCAAGGGCTGGTAGGTGACGGTGGGGGTGTTGGACCAATTGCCTGTGCCGCCGATCGCCAGCACGTTCGGACTGCCGCTCGGCAGCGTCGCCTGGGCGTTTGCGTTTCCTCCGATCGTGTAGCTGTTGATGATCGAGGAGACATCGAGGAACACCGGAGCATCCGCATAGCGAAGGCGCACCACGTTCAGCAATGTCTGGCGCTTCCACGAATCGGCGACCACCTGTCCGTAGTCCATGCGATCGGCTACCACGTTCCTTGGCGAAACGCCGACGCAACCATGCAGCGCGGCAAGCGCAAGTGCCCAGAAACTCCATCGCCAGACCCTCGGCACGCAGGAGATTGCGAGCGACCCTCTTGTCATCAGTTGAATCTCCTAGGGTTTCCGGTGAAGAAAAAGTGATCCGTGCCGGGGAGTCCACGTATTTGGCTCCCGGGATGTGCCGTGCGAGATAGCGTGCGTGCTCGAGTGGCACCATGCGATCTTCGGTGCGGTGCAGGATCAGAGTCGGAACTCGAATTCGCCGACAGGATCGGACGAACATCGATCTCGTAGTCCATGCGCAATACAGCCACTGCCGCGCCGAGGCTGGAGGCCTGCCGCTGAAAGCGCGCCCACCATTCACGCGCGGATGCATTATTGGCGAGCGACTGCGCGAATGCGCTCAGTAGCACCCCCTTGCCCCACCCTTGTTCCATCCTCTCGAGCATGGCCACTCGTCGGGTTTCGTTCCGTATGGTTAGTCGGGTGCCCACGCGATCCGCGCGTACGTTCCGATGATGACCATGGCTGCGGTGCGATCAGGGTGAGTGGCGGCGAACAGGAGAATCACCGGTCCGCCCTCCGAGACACCGACCAGCGCCGCTCGCTCCGATCCCGCAGCGTCCATGACCGCTCGCGCGTCGTCCATGCGTTGCTCGAGCGTCGGTAGTTGCTCGACGGACACAGGGTCCGACATGCCAGGTCCTCGCTTGTCGAAGAGGATCAGACGCGCGAACGAAGCGAGGCGCCGGTAAAAGTGCGCAAGCCGCGGATCGTCCCAGCCGTGCTCAACGTGCGACACAAAACCCGGAATGAAGACCACGTCGATCGGTCCCTTGCCAACGATCTGGTATGCGATATGGCAATCCTCGCTCTTAGCGTAACGGGTTTCCGGAATGTCGCTCATGCTCCCTCCCCGGCTCGATTGACCTGCTGCTCGCGCAGCTTCTCAAGGCGCGATTCGGCAGATCTTGCTCGCTCCGGACTGCGATTTGAACTGCCTTCCAGTAGGCATTGGACAAGCAAGGTCTTCGCCCGCGCGCGGTAACGACCCGTACGGACCTTCGTTGGTGTATTCGAACGGCCGCTTTAGAGGCGGTTCTTTGAATGACCGTTTGTGGCGCCGACTGCGGGCGTACGCGAACGTCAGCAGTTCGGCGGGCCAACGCGAACGACAGGTTTTGGGCAAGGCAATCGGGAGCGGCAAGACCCGGAGTCGACCCGCTGCTGCCGGTCGTCTCGGCGAAATGCTAGGCGCGAAGCCGACATTGACGCCGCGTCGCCATTCCTCTCCCGCGTCGGCCCTTCATCAACCACTCTCGATCAGTGTTTCGCGCTAAGCGACGCGAGGATGTCATTGCCGCGCGATGCGAACTCAGGGCAGTCGCGCCGCTCTTCGCGCTGCGACCGGCTTCGACGAACGGGCGCAATAGACCCATGACCAGCGCGGTGCCCATTCACGCCTCCCCGATTTCGGCAGCATGTTTATGCGCCGCACCCGGCGAAAAAATGAACGGCTTCGGTCGCGAAACACGGAAGCCCTGCGCATAGTCGACGCCTATTGCCTGTAGGATGGCCAGTGTCTCGTCGGTTTCCACGGATTCCGCAATCGTGGCGATGCCCATGATTTGGCCGACCTTGTTGATGGCCTCAACCATCGCACGATCGACCGGATCGCCTGCGATATCGCGGACAAACACGCCGTCGATCTTCAGATAGTCGACGGGCAGGTGTTTGAGATAACCGAACGACGAAAAACCGCTGCCGAAATCATCCAAGGCAAAGCCGCAGCCTAGCCGCTTCAGCTCTTGAATGAAGTGCGTCGCTCTCGCGAAGCTCGCGATTGCTGCCGTTTCGGTGATCTCGAAACAGACGGCCGCGGGGGGGACGCCGAACGTCTCGAACTGCGAACGGACGAAGGCCAGAAAATCGTCCTCGCCGAGCGAGGTGCCTGACAGGTTGATGGTCCATCGGTGCGCTACGACCGGACCTTCGCACGCAATGATGCTCGCGATTTTCTCGAAGCTGGTGGAGATGACGAATCGATCGATCGCGGGCATCATGCCGAAGCGCTCAGCGATCGGGATGAACGCCATCGGTTCCACAATGGCACCGTCTTCGTCGATCATGCGTACCAGCAGTTCCTGGCGGCGTTCGGGTTTGCGGGCCGCCGAGACGACGATGATTTCCTGGGCGTACAGGCAGAACCGGCGTTCATGCAGAGCCCGCCGCAGTCGTCCGACCCAATCGAGTTCTCCCTGCCGCGCGGCGACGTCGGTATCCGCGGGCTGGTAGACCTGGACGCGATTGCGCCCCTTCTTCTTGGCGACGTAGCAGGCGTCGTCCGCCGCGCGCATCAACTCGAGCAATTCAAGGCTGTCGTCGCAGAACGTGATGAGGCCGATGCTGCCACCAATCTTGAAGATGTTTTCACCCGAAGCGAAACTGAAGCCCTGAATCGCATTGAGCAAGTCCTGCGCAATGCGCTGTGCCGACTGCGGCGGGCAGTCGTCCAGCAGCATCGCGAATTCGTCTCCCCCAAGACGCGCAACGCTATCGCGATTGCGAACGACGGCGCGCAATACACCGGTGATTTGACGCAGCAATTCGTCGCCGGCGGAATGGCCGCAAGTGTCGTTGACGATCTTGAAGTGATCGAGGTCCAAGTACAGCAGAGCGTACCAGCGCTGCCCGGCATGGGTTTTTGCCAGCGCAGCATCTAGACGGCGCTCGAACTCTCGGCGCGTGATGAGTCCGGTCAGCGCGTCGTGGCGCGCCACCCGCAGTTCCTCGCGCGCACGATCCAGGCTCTCCGCCGCGCGTGCGATGTCCTCCTGCAGCAGATTGATGCTCGCCGCCATGGCACCGACTTCGTCGCCAGACCGCACTCGGACACGCACTAAATCGACGCAAGCGTGTGCGGCGTCGAGGTCGCCGCGTCCTAAGGCGAGCAGCGCGTTGGAGAAGTTCGCCATAGCTCCCTTGGACATGGCGGTTGCCGCGTCCGAGACCTGCACCATGGCGTGAGCCAGGATCCCCGGCAATACCAGTCCGACGCTGATGCTCAAGATCGCAACGGCGACGAAGATGTCCTCGAGGATGCTGACGAGCGCGCCGCCTTGATTGGGGAGATTGGTCACCGCTAGCAGGTAGCCGGCGCCGTCAAGGGCGAGCACGAGGAGCATCGCGCCCGTGAGTTTGATATGCAGGGTATTGGCCACACCGGGCAATCCCTGGCGTCGCCGATCACTGAACCGCCGCCACACGTACAACGCCGATCCCGAGTAGGCAAACAGGACCCCGACCAATACAGTCGTCATCCCGAACTGCTGGAAGCCCAGCACCGCGGCGATGAACCAGATTGCGGTCGCTCCGAGCCCCGCGGCGATCAGCCCGCGCGGCGCACGATAGGGTCGTTGCGCCTCCGGGTGGTTGCGTCGCAGTAGCCAGACCGCCACGTTGGGTAGGCAGATCGCGATGAGATAGGTGAAATTCGCTGCCGCAATGAGCCAAATCGGATCGCCAAGCAGCAGGAAGAACACGGCCATGCCTGCCGTCAGACAGGTCGACACCCAAGGCACGTCGGTGCGCGATCGCTTCGCGAGCGCCCGCGGCAGCAATCCGTCTTCGGCGAGTTGCGAAATCGTCCGCGTCGCACCCGCCAGGGGTTGCAACGTCCCGTGGAACATGTTGAACATCATGAACCAGATGGCGGCAGCCTTGGCAAAGCTGCCGAAGACCGGCGCGAACGTCGGCCCCAGGACGAGCATGAGGTCCTTGCCCAACTGCTCGGGGCCCAGCATGCCGAGCCAAACAAGGGGCAGTACGATGAAATAGAGTGACGCCATCGCGGCACTGGCCAGCATCGCACGCGGCACGTTCCTGCGGGGGTTGGTCATTTCGCCGACATGGCAGACGGCGGCCTCGAATGCCGGCGCGGCAAAGCCGATCAGGTAAAGCCCCGCCATGAAACCGGTCAATTGACCGAACCATCCCTCGAAAGGCACCGTCAGGCGAAACGACGCCGCTTGTTGCCAGTCCACCTCGCCGGCGGCAATGGGCGCGAACGCAGAAATGAGCGCCAGCAGTCCCGACGCCGTCGCGATCGGAATCGCGAGTCTGCCGGCCCATTTGACGCCACACAGGTTGACTGCCGCGAAGAAGACGACAAGAGCGCAAGAAATGGCGGTGACGGGAACGTCCGGCAAGTACCACTCATGGATTGCCGCGCCCGAGAAGATCGCGGTCAGGCCACAGGTCGGGACCCAGCCCCACCAGTAGCAAACGCCAGTGAGATTGGCCAATACCGGGTTGTACGGACGAAAGGCCTCTGCGCAGGTCGCCGCGATACCTCCAACCCGCTTCGGATACATGAGGACGAGTTCTGTCCAACCTGGCGCAGCGACCCACGCCAGCAAGAGTCCGATGACTAGCAGTGGTACTGCGGCGCTTCCTTGACCAGCGATATCGCCTTGTCCTGCGAAGAGCGCCGCGATCAGGAAGAGGCTCTGGTTGCTGCCGCCCATGGCCAGCGCTGCGGCAGCGACCCAACCGAGCGTGCGAGGATGATCAGCCGCCTGCGTGCCCCCAGCACCCTCCGTCGACTCCATAACAGAGCGATCTCCGCTGATTGTTCGCTGTCATTCTATTGGGGGTGCGAAGGAGGGTTGATGTCCCAGGAAGTGGTGTATGCGAGAGCAGACCGCTCAGCGGCGCTGACCGCAAGCAGCGGACCGTCACGGAATCCACTGCACCGGTTCCAATCCATTGGGTGCCATGGCACGGTTGGCCATCCGCACTGCCGACTGCCGCGAACTACCGGTTCTGGCCGATCTGAGACCGTCATGAACAACCGCTATGCGGCGGCTCAATCGATGCCACGCTCGATCCGTCGGATTTCCAGAGAAATCCGACATGTTCGAGCCGCACTTCGAACGCCACACTGATCGCAATGGTCGATCTTAATTGGCTATCGTCGAGTCTTTGTCGATAGCTTTTTCTGGTGGAGCTGGGGTCAATGGAAGTAGGCACTGCATGGCTCTTCATGCCTCTGCATCCCTCCCCCAAATTCAGCCAATACCCCCACGGCTACCCCCAGCCACTGAGGTGGAGCAGTACCGCAAAGAGGCACGCTTCAGGAACGTCATGAATGTCGCAGATCGACCCAACGCCGCCTTTCAGATCACCGGACGGGACGCTCGAAAGCCGTCGTCGGGCGTCCCTAATGTCTCGCGCCCTCACCGATCAGAAGTACCAGCACACTGGGCCGCGGGCCGGCTGCCCTCGGCAATCAAGCACGTGACGGCATGGTCGCCTACCAGAAAGCGGGCCGCGTGCGCACCTACACGGTCGAGCCCAAGGCGTTCGAAGCGCCGTAGTGAAGAGCCGCGACCACCGCTTAGGAAACCTGGCACCAAGTCTGAGGAGATCCTGCTGCCTACGCCTTGAGAAACTGACCTCGTGCGACCTGGGTGATCGCCACCACGCAGGGATGGGTGATCCGTCGTTCCACCGAAATCGCGAAGAACTCCTCGACCAGCTCGGAAGTTCGCCCCACCACCTTCACCCCGTACTGACTGCATGTTTCTGTCTCGAGGACTGACGGCGACATGAAGACGCCCCGGCCCTCGCCGCCAAACGCCTTCATCAAAGCCGCGTCGTCGAACTCACCGATCAGTCGTGGTCGCAGGCCGCGCTCGGTCAGCCAGAGGTCCAGTCGTCGACGCATGGCGGAGGACGCGCCTTGTATCAGCATCGGAGCGCCGTCCAGGCATTTCGGGAATCCACCCTTCAGCGAACGCTTCAACTCCGGCGCGGCGAAGAAGCTCATGGCCGTCGTCCCGAGTGCGTGGTTGAACGCCTTCACACTGGTCTGCTTGCCCATGGCTTCATCCGCGATGACGAGGTCAATCCGGTGCACCGAGATTTGCGCCAGCAGGTCCTCGAACGTGCCCTCGTGGCAGATGAGACGTACCTGAGCCGGCACCGAGAGCGCCGGCTCCAGCAGACGGTAGGCGATCGCCTTCGGCACCGAGTCTGCGATGCCGACGCGGAAATCGAGCGTTCGCTGGCCGCTTTGCGCGTCATGAAGGGCAGCCTCCAGCTCGGCACCCAGAGTGAAAATTTGCTCCGCATAGCCCAGTGCCGTGCGACCCTCCTCTGTCAGCTCGAGGCCTCGACCGCTCTTCTTGAACAAGCGGCAGCCGATACGGCCTTCAAGAAGCTTGATCTGCGTCGACAGCGTCTGCGGCGTGATGTGCAGTTGCTCGCCCGCACGGACAATGCCCCCGGCCTTGGCGGCGGCCCAGAAGTAGTAGAGGTGCTTGAAGTTCACTGGGTGCCGGTCGGCCCGCCAAATCGACAGTTCGGTTTTCCAGAAGCGGTAGGCTCGAAAAATCGACTTTACGCGAACCGGGACCAGCGCTTACCTTTCGGATTGGCCGACCTCCTACTGGCTATGGAATTCCTGCTCGACCCGAACATCTGGATCGCCTTCGCGATGCTGACCGCCCTGGAGATCGTCCTGGGCATCGACAACATCATCTTCATCTCGATCCTGGTCGGCCGCCTGCCGGCTGACCAGCGCGACAAAGCGCGCAGGCTCGGCCTGGGGTTCGCCATGGCCTCACGGTTGATGCTTCTCTTGTCGCTCAGCTGGGTCATGAGCCTGACCGCCGATATTTTCACGGTCGTGGGCAATGGCATCAGCGGGCGGGACATCGTGCTGCTGCTCGGAGGCCTCTTTCTCCTCTACAAGGCCTCGCACGAGATCTTCATCGAGGTGGAAGCGCGCGACGAGCACGGCTCGGGCCAGGCCTCTGCGACCACGGCCGAGGCAAGAAGAGGTCTCTTCTGGAGCGTCATCGGCCAGATCGCGATCATCGACATCGTGTTCTCACTCGACTCCGTCATCACCGCGGTCGGCATGGTCGATCAGATCGGCGTGATGGTTGCCGCCGTCGTCGCTTCGGTCGGCGTCATGCTGGTCGCGGCCAAGCCCATCGGAGAGTTCGTCGACCGGCATCCGTCGATCAAGGTATTAGCGCTTGCGTTCCTCGTGATGGTCGGCATGGCGCTCACTGCCGAAGCTTTCGACCAGCACGTCCCGAAAGGCTACATCTATGCAGCGATGGCGTTCTCGCTTCTCGTCGAAGCACTCAATATTCGGGGCCGAAGCAAGCGCCAGGCTAAGGCGCTCGGGCAAGCAATTCATTCCTAAGTAAACCGCGAAGTGATCGTGTTGAAAATGCGAGTTTTCACGAAGGCCTTGGTTCCCTACAGTCCCCTCGTCCACTTCCTCCACTTGCAACGAGGTATTGCCATGAACCACACCCTTCAGCCCTACCGCTCGGGGAACGCGGACGGAGCGGTTTCCGTCGGGGAACGCAACCGCGTTCTGCGCAACACGTACTGGCTGCTCGCGCTGTCGATGGTCCCTACCGTCCTCGGTGCCTGGATCGGCGTGTCGACCGGCGCGACAAGCGCCCTCTCTCCAGGCATCGGCCTCGTGGTGTTCCTGGCCGGGGCCTTCGGTTTCATGTTCGCCATCGAGAAGACGAAGAACTCGGCCGCCGGCGTGCCGGTGCTGCTCGCGTTCACGTTCTTCATGGGCCTGATGCTTTCGCGCCTCGTCGGCACGGTCCTTGGATTGGCCAACGGAGCAACCCTGGTGATGACGGCGTTCGCCGGCACCGGCGCGATCTTTCTCGGCATGGCGTCGCTGTCGACCATCATCAAGCGGGACCTGTCCGCCATGGGCAAGTGGCTCTTCGTCGGCGCCATCATGCTGCTAGTGGCCGGCATCGCGAACTTCTTCATCCAGTCGAGCGCGCTGATGATGACGCTGTCGGTGGCAGCCATCGGCATCTTCTCCGCGTTCATCTTGCACGATCTCAAGCGCGTCCAGGATGGGCTGGAAACGAATTACATCAGCGCCACCCTTGGCGTCTACCTCAGCATCTACAACGTGTTCCAGTCGCTCCTGGTGCTGCTCGGCGTCGTTGGCGGTCGCGACGATTAGCGAGCTACGTCGACGACGCGCCGCTCAACACCGGCCACGCGTCCGGCCTAACGGGAAGCAGCCGTTCGCATGCGGCCGCTCTTGGCCGGGGCTCGGCGTACGCGAACGTCAGTCTGTACGGCAAGCCAACGCAACGGCAGGTTCAGTGTCGATTCGAACGGAAGATCCGCGGTCAGCAGACAGGCTTATCGATGTCTGAGCCGTTCCGCGTTCCCTCTACGGCGCACCTACAAGTAGCGTGAACTGACCCGCCCGAGCAGCTTTTTGTCGTCGACACGAGGACTATCAGTACTCTTCGAGGAGCGCCTCCCCCTTGGCCTCCGGCAGGCTACCCATGCGCTCAGCGAGGAGGTCAGCAATGTCGTGGACGTGCTGCACGAACTGCGCGACTTCAACCGCGAGACGTTCGTCATCGCTCATCGGGCTTCCTCGGGGCGGACGGCTCCCGGACATGAAGGCTGCGCAGACGCAGCAGGACCGCATACAGGCCCGGCAGGCAGATGTCGGAAAGTTCGAGTTGCCGGATTGGGACCCGGCTTCATTGCGCAAGGTCCCCCTATTTGGTCGTCGTAGTGGTCAGTTGCGACAACCACCCACCGCCGTTACTTGCCGGCGACGTCAGATCTTTGAGATATGGTCGATCACGGACACCTATGTACCCCGCCGGAATAGTTGTCAGGCTGATATCCGCGCGACTGCAGTCTCGCTGGTGGTCGTTAAGGTCAGCCAGCAACGGCCCGCAGTCGGCGCGTGTGGCTTCATCAAGTTCACCCCAAAAGCGCTCACAGGTCCGACCCGACAAGAATCGTGTCATCGTTAGGGCTATCCGTTCGCCGTGGGGCAGGCGAACACTTTCGAGCACCGGCATATCGTAGAACGTGACAGCGAACCTCACTCGTTGTTGCTGTGGTGTATCGACCCCCGCCGTGGCAGGCGCACGAGCGTTGGCGCTGTGCAAAATGGTGACATTGACAGAATCGGCTACTACGGATTCGATGAAGCCCTCCGCACCTTGGCCGAGGGGCGGCAGAAAGCTGGGAGTGATCTCCACATGCGGTCCATCGGCAGTCTTGCATTGCTCAATGTTTAGTTGTTCGGATCGGGCGCCAGCGCGAGAAATCAGCGCTGCGGTTTGGCGCGCTGCGGCACCACCCGCCACGCGCCGTAATTGCTCGCGCAAACTGAACGCCTTCCTTTGATCGGCGATCGCTTCCTGGCCTTCGCGGCCGGCGTCGATCCGAAGAGTCAGACGACGATCAATGTCTTCAAACATTGGTCGTACGTCCACCGCCTCGAAGTTGCGTGCAAGTAGGTCGCTCATGACGATTTCCTGCTGCAAGTCCGTCAATTGCGCTTCGGTCAATTCCTGGGCGCCCGCCTTGCCCTCCCGCGCACGCTGGGCAGATTCGAGCTTGGCCTTGAGATAGTTTTGAAACAGTGTCGTGAACATCTGCGCGCGCAGTGCGGAGTCCGCGCTCTCGCGTTGCGCCTGCAGGTCCGAGTAGTAGCGGCTCTGAGTCTGGTTGTCCTGGAACACATAGAAGATGGCCGCAATCGCGGTCCCCACGATGGAAATCGCGACCGTGCGTGCTACATCTGCCCGCAGAGCGAAGATCTTCCACTTGCGCTCAATCGCATCGAGGGAGTCCGGGAATTCCGACCCGCCTGTCACCACGCCGCCGCCCGCGCGGTCGGACCCGTCGGCGATGCCCGCAACCGCGGCCCCCTCTGCCCGTCCCGCGACGCCCGCCACTACCGACGAGACACTGCCTGCCACTGGATCTGTGTTCACGTCAAATCCCGCAGTAACCTTTACGAATTGGCCTCTTCGGGCGTCTAGGCCCTACCCTGTTTGGCATCTCACTTGATTGACTCCGTCGCGGATCTGCACCACTATCGCCTCAGCATTGCCGCATTTCAAGGCGTAGGTTTGCGGCGGGACGTTGCGGATAAGGAAACGGCCGGAGTTGTCGCTTCTCGTGTCGAACTGACCGAGTGAGACGGCGACGTTCGCGGCCGGCGAACTTCCGCGAAGGACTGTGCCCACCACTTCGCCCGCCATTGAAAGGCCAGGACAGAGTAGGGCAATCACCAGCCCCGTGCGATTTAGCTTCACGCTTCCTTGCCGGTAACAGGTCTCGTACAAGGTTCCACCCCTGGCACGTGCATCCAACCACAATGGCATTTCCCAGCGTCGCGACGGTCGGGACAAACACCACATGTGAGTATTGAGCGCGCCGAGGCCCGAGTCAATCTGAGTCCGCGCTGGCGGTGCCTACTTCGACAGGGTCCGGATTGGTCGACAGGCAGCTCGCCTCTACGGTTGGCAGCCCTACGCCAGCAAGTTGATCCGTTAGTCCGCTTCTGGGGCCTCAGGTCGCTGCCCGCCGAGAACCGCCCAAAGCCGCTAGGCACGGCCAATCTAGGGGGGTACTTTTTGGTCGGTCCTAGGCGACATGTAGGTTCTGCACTTGCTCATTGAGCGCACGTGCCAATTCCCTAAGAAGGGGCCGCGCCCCACCCTTCCAGGCATTCCGGGCGACGACGGCCTTACCCGCCTCTGTGGTAAGCGCGGTCTCAGGGCCCCATTGCGGGTTGGCGCCGGGATGAGCACGATCGCGTGAGGGTGCTCACGCTTGGATGTGTGCACGTAGCGAGGCAAGTGCACACATGGACAAGCGAGTCATCAATGGCAAGGACACGCGGCGCAAGCACAGCGAGGCGTTGAAGCGCGATCTCGTCGAACGAAGCCTGCAGGCGGGTGCGTCGGTGTCGGCCCTGGCGCAGGAGCATGGCATCAACGCGAACCTCTTGTTCAACTGGCGCCGGCTTCACCTTCGTGCGCAGGGCCTCGACGGCGCGACGACTGCGTTGCCGACGCTGCTACCAGTCACGGTGCAGCCTGAGATGCGGGCGCCGACCGCCCCTAGGCAGCAAGCGCCGTCGGCACCGGCCCGCACGCCGACGGGAACCATCGAGATCGAGATCGGCAACGCCCGAGTCCGGCTGCGCGGCGCGGTCGACGAGGCCAGCATGCGCGGCGTCCTGCGGGTGCTGAGCGAGCTTGCATGATCGGCTTGCCATCGGGGACCCGCGTTTGGATTGTCGCCGGCCACACCGACATGAGGAAGGGCTTCGACGGCCTGGCCGCGCTGGTGCAGACGGCTCTTGCCGAGAACCCGTTCTGCGGCCACGTCTTCGTCTTCCGCGGCCGGCGCGGCGACATCCTCAAGGTCTTGTGGTTCGACGGCCAGGGCCTGATGCTGCTGGCCAAGAGGTTGGAGCGCGGCCGCTTCATCTGGCCGCAGGCCAGCTCGGGCAGCGTGTCGTTGACGCCGGCGCAGCTGTCGATGCTGCTCGAAGGCATCGACTGGCGCATGCCGGTGCGAACGCATCAGCCCGAGCTCGCGGCCTGAACCACTGTAGAACCAAGCCTCCGGTGCGCCACCAATGGTGGGCAGTGCCGAAGGCCGGCACAGTAGATATCCGTGCCGACCACGCCTCCCACGCCTGCCACCGTCGAAGCGCTGCTGCGCGTCGTCGAGGAGCGCGACTCCGAGGTGGCATTGCTCAAGCTGATGGTCGACAAGCTCACGCTGCAGTTGCTGCGCGCGCGCCGAGCCCAGTACGGACGCTCCAGCGAGCAGTTGGATGACCCGCAGATCGCCCTGATCGAGGGCGCACCACTGTATGAGCATCCGGCGCCCAAGGCAGCGCCCAAGGCTGATGCGGCCAACAGCGTGGGCATCGACCGGCAACTGCCCGCGCACCTGCCGCGCGAGAACCTGGTGCACCGCCCGGCAACGACCGAGGCTGCGCACGACGCGACCGGCAACGCTTGCGGCTGCACCGCGTGTGGCGGCCGGCTGCGCCAGATCGGCGCCGACGTGTCGGAACAACTCGAGTACGTGCCATCGCGCTTCAAGGTCATCCGCCATGTGCGCCCCAAGCTCGCGTGCGTGAACTGCGAGGCCATCTTCCAGGCCGCGGCCCCGGGCCGGCCGATCGCACGCGGCGTGGCCGGCCCAGCCTTGCTCGCCAACGTGCTCGTCTCCAAGTACTGCGACCACATCCCGCTGCACCGCCTGGCTCGCATCCACGCCCGCGACGGCGTCTGCTTCGATCCCTCGACCTACGGCGGCTGGGTCGAACAGAGCCACGCCTTGCTCGATCCGCTGGTGGCCGCGCTCGGCCGCTACGCGCTGGCAGGCGTCAAGGTGCACGCCGACGACACGCCGGTGCCGGTTCTGAACCCGGGCCGCGGTAGGACCAAGACGGGCCGCCTGTGGGTCTACGTTCGCGACGACCGGCCGGCCGGCAGCACCGAGCCTGCGGCGGCCTGGTACCGCTACTCACCCAACCGCAAGGGCGAGCATCCGCAGGAGCACCTGAAGGGCTACCGCGGCATCCTGCAGGCCGACGCCTACGGCGGCTACGGCAAGATCTATGCGAGCGGACGCGTTCAAGAGGCACTGTGTTGGGCGCACGCACGGCGACCGTTCTGGGATATGTACGACAACCAGGGCCGCGTAGCCGGCTCCGTCGCCGATCAGGCGTTGCAGCGCATCGCGGCCCTCTACGCGATCGAGGCCGAGATCCGGGGTCAACCACCCGACGTACGGCGCCGCGAGCGACAGGCCCGCGCCGGGCCGCTGCTCGACGACATGCGTGCCTGGCTCACCAGCATGGTCGGCAAGGTGTCGGCGAAGTCGGAACTGGCCAAGGTGATCGGCTACTCGCTCACGCGCTGGCGGGCGTTGACGCGTTCCCGGGACGACGGCCGCATCGAGATCGACAACAACGCGGCGGAACGCGCGCTGCGAGGGGTCGCGCTTGGCCGCGGCAACTACCTCTTCATGGGTTCGGATGCGGGCGGCGAGCGGGCCGCGTCGATCTACAGTCTGGTGGAGACGGCCAAGCTCAACGGGCTTGACCCGCAGGCGTACCTGCGCGAGGTCCTGACGCGCATAGCCGAGCACCCCATCAACCGCATCGACGAGTTGCTGCCCTGGAACATCGGACAGCGCGATCAAGAGCAACGACTGGCCGCCTGAGTCCGACCGAACAAGGGCGCCGCAACCAAGAGAGCAACGGCGTGAACTCGCAAGGCATCGACCCCCGGCTGATCGACACACTCAACCAGGCCAGCAGCCTGGAGCTATTCCAACTGAACACGCTCATCGAGCGCATGCTGGCCGACCCGCGCCGGATCATCGCGGTGCGCACGAACATGCACATGGGGCAGACGGTGCGCTTCCTCGACTGGCGTGACGGACAGATGCGCAACGGCCGCGTCGTGGCGATGGGCGACGCCAAGGTCACGTTGCACGAAGAGGGCACAAGGGTCGAGTGGAAGCTGCCCTATACGGCGGTCGAGCCTCCGCAGACCGCGGGAGGCGGCGCAGCAGCGAAACCATTGCCATCAAAGGCCGCCGCTCAGCTCAAACCCGGGCGGGACGACTTCCGTTGCGGCGAGAAGGTCTCGTTCGAAGACAAGTACCTGCAGACTCAGGTCGGCATCGTCGTCCGCATCAACCAGCGCACTGCCACCGTCGATACCGGCGATGGCCACTCCTGGCGAGTCGGCTTCCCGTTGCTGCGCCACGTCCTTGACATCTGATAGAGGTCGCACTCGTCAAGAGGGCCTTGAGACCGCGCCTACTCTTCACCGAAGCGCGCGTGCGCACCGGCCGGCTCGACCGATGCTGAAGGACCCCGCCATCGACGATCTGCGGCGATTGAATATGGCGTCCTACGCCCAGGCGATCGGCGCATCGACGGACAGCAGTCCGTCGCATGCCAAGTAGGCCCGTCGAAGCAACCAGAGACGGTCAGTCGCAGTTGCCGTGGCGCCCTACGTCCATCGAGCGACTGCTTCGTGGCGACCAACTCAGGGCAGCGAACGTCGCTGAAGGATCCCCATTGGGGTATTCAATCTGCCCAAGAAGATCCTTCTGTCTATTCGCCTTCTCGTGCGCAAGGTCCCGGCTTAACCGCGTTCACTTAAGCATATGCCAACCTTCTACCAACGCATGCAGGGTGTGACTTACCTGGTCAACGCGGATCCCCGATCGGGAAATCGTGCAACGCACACCACCCACCGCCTTGTCGGGAGCCCGAAACGGAAAGACGGAGAGCTCGTCAAGCATGAGCGTGCGCATGAATCCAACGGCTCTTCGCCATGAGTCGGCATACTTATTGGCGCGGTGCGTATCGCCGCGTGCGGCGGCTGTGCGCCAGGCGCCTGCGATTCCTTCGGCCATGAACCCCGTGTTGAAGCTCGGCTCGTCCGGACTCAAGGTCTCAAGGAACGCACCGTTCTTCTCGAGTTGGCCCGCCATCAACCAATCGGCGGCGGCACATGCAAGATCCGCCGCCTGACTGTCCAGCGAGACGTCATGGACCGCAGCCCACCCCTGGGCCAGCCAGGAGGCGCCCCACGTCGGGTGCTCCGAAAGCCTGTGGCCGTAAAACCGCCGCGCACTACCGAGTACGTCGGGAAGTGACGCGCCTACGGCACGGGAATGCAATCCGATGGCCCAAACGGCGGCACCTGGAAGGAACTCTTGATCCTGCGGGTTGTCGCGGCGCTTGCTGCCCACACCTATCCAACCGGAAGGATGCGCTAGACCGTACACCCGTCGCGCAAGGTTTCCGCAGGTTGCGGCACTTGCAAGGCCGCACGCGGAGGCGGCCGCCAGCAGCACCGACTCCGCCAACGCCCCGCCCACGTGATTGGGCAGGTCGAGGACGCCATCGCGCGCAAAGCGAAGGCAAGTCGAAACACCCTTTGCAGAAGCCTCGATCCAGTCACGATGGTCGCACATTTGGCCGGCGAGCCTGAGCGCATAGAGCGCGTGAATCACTCGTCCCGCCGTGCCAACACGCGTGTATTCGCGGTCATTCACGCCGAGGTAGTAAGCGGGCAATCCACTGGCGTCAACGGACCGGAAGATATACCCGCCGAGCCGTTCGATCATCGCTGCGATTTCATCGGTGGAGGGGGGCGTTGTCTCGCGCAGGGGAAAGCCAAATCGGAGTGGCACCACGCTGCTCGACTGGGCGACCCACGCTGCTACTTGGTGGGTTCGCCAGGAATCAACCTCACGCCTGCGACCGGCGATCTGCTCAAGCGCGTCGAGAAACTGCACTCGCGTCCAGTTGTTGTAGACGAGCGCGGTCGGCAGAAGCGTCGTCCGTCGTCCGTCCTGGGCCAGCGTGACCGCATCGAGTCCGCGCCGCACCTTGCGCTCGACCAGCGCGCGCACGCTTGCCGGCAATGTCTCTCCGTTGTGTAGGACCGAAACCGTGAGCGCAAAGTGCCCAACGGCTAGCTTACGGAGATCGGCGAACCGCGGATCCTGCCAAGCTGCCCTTGCCGCCGCCGCGACTGCACTGTGCAGATCTTCGTCGTACGAAAGACCATAGCCGGCAAGGCCGTTGGCATAGAGAGTGACCGCGACGCCCTCATGCGGCACCGGAATGCGCTGGGCGGAGTGAAGGATGGATGCCGGCCGGTCGCCACTCGGCGCAAGAATGGATTCCCGCGCCCAATCCGTCAGCATCCGTCCGAGCGCCGCATCTCGCCACCACGAGGTATCTGCGTCCTCAGCGCAGCCATAGGTGGGCCAGCTTGAATCCGGTTCCGTGATCTTGATGACGGTATGCCGATACAGAGTGTGCGGCTCCGAATCGGCGACTCTCGCGTTCGTCTTACGCGCGTGACGATACTGCTCGATTTCACTGATGAAGACTTGCGTATTGGGCAATGCGCCGCCCAATTTCCCGGGCCAGACCTTGCTGCGGACTACGATTCCGTAGCGGTCGAAATCCAATGCCGGCGGCAGAATCTCCTCAAGCGGTCCAAGGAAAGACACGCCGATCTTGAGGTGAGGTAGCGAGGCACTCGTGATGGCCAGGCCGCTACGCTGAAGCGTGTCGATCGTCGCAAGGACAACATCGCGTGCAGGATCGACCTGGGCAGGATCGAAATGCCAGAACCCGTCACGGGCGACGCGCTCGTCGTCGGCTCGCTGCCGAAAACTCACGAACGTTCCGCCTCGCGCGTCGTACTCTTTGTCGAGGGTCGAAGGCGATCGCGGCAACTGACGAGCCCGCAGGAAGTACTCAGCGGCGCGTCGCGCAAGCTCGGGGGGAGACAGGCCTTCGGGCAGGACATCCGATGATTCCGGATGTCGCTCGGACCGATGCCCCAAATAGGCCGAATCAGTCGACGCCATGCCGAGGTCTTGCCAGATGTCGAACAGCGTGACAGTGCGGTAGCCCGCGGCGTTGGCCCACTCCTTGGCCCCGCGATACGGAAAATGGACCAGGGCTATGGTGCCCTCCACCTCCAAGCCTTCTTCTTCCAAGGCTGCGATTGCCTTGCTGAGCGACGTGCCCGAACTCAGTGAATCATCGATCACCACTACGGGGCGGGTGCGGTCGACGTTTCCGTCGATCCGACGGTTCGTCAGATGAGTCTTTCGCTTCTCGCGGATGCTCAAGCCGGTGTACGCGCCGCCGCCCTCCAGAATGCAGGCGGCAAGGAGCGGCAGACCTGTATAGCCGTAGCTCGCGAGTTGTGTCGAGCCAAACGTGCCCAGCGCATCGAGAATTGATCCTGCCGCGACACGGAGCCCGCCAGGCGTTAGCGTGATGCCCCAGCTATAGAAAGCCCATTCGGAGACCTCGCCGCTTCGATGCGTGATTGGCGCGGCAGGGGTCGAGTAGAGAATTCCATGACGACGCAGGAGATCCTGCAACTCGGCACGAAGCGCGACCCTTGCTGGCGGCGACTCTCTCACGATGCAGCTTCGTGGCCCGTGCAGTCAAAGAAACGGCGGATCACGAGATCCGCCGCGTGCTAACGAGAAAGCTCGAAAGCTAACGTTGCATTGCGTCGAGTCTCTTCGTGATCGTCTCGAACTGCTGAACAGCAAAGCGCTCGAACGAGACAAATCTCGAAGCGAGACTGGAGAGTTCAGCCACAAGGCGGCTCACTGGAAGCTCCGCGATCTCGTGAATTTCATGAGGGAAGGGAATGGTCCCGCCTCCACCGCCGCCCTCGCCCTCCGGCAACTCCTGCGGCCCGCCTATGCCGCCACCAAATCTTCGCGCGACACCACCGGTGAGCCGCGCGACAAGCATTGCGCTCTCCAAGGCGTGAACCTGGTTCCGAAGTCGCAGCACTTCACTTACGAGCTGTACCGCCGAAAACCTTACCCAATCGGGCGGCGGAAGTTCCGCCGGTCCGCCGATCCCGCCGTGCGGACGAGTCCAACCACTAAAGCCACCGCCCTCGCCTTCGGCAGGCAACTCAGCAGGATGTTCAGGCATAGAAACCCCTTTTACGTTGGGTGATTACCGTCACGACGCCGTGATCGATCTCGGTGCGGTCACGCACTCCGTGCACTACGCGGGTCGGCGCAAACGACGTTAACGATGCCGACATCTTCGCAAGCCATCGAAGAAAGGTTGATCGCAATCTATACCAACCCGCGATGGAACGCCACGATTTTTTCGCTCGGGTGCGGCGGGGCCCTTGACCAAGAGATCGACCTTGACCGCGTTTGTCCAAACCCCCGAAGTGCGATCGACGAGGGCTGGCGCCAGGGAAGGGCATCGCAGCAGGCGCGATCTGGCCGCTCTCGGTCGTGAACGAGGCGGCGGACTCTACGCGGTGCCTCGGGGGCCTCGTCCTCGAGTCACATTGAGCAACGACAAGGCTTCTGACTAGAAAGGTTGTGCGACCAACCAACGAGGTGTCACCCTAACGCGGGCGCTAGCGGTCGGACCTTGTTTGAAGCAGAAACTTCTCCTTGATTCCGGGTCGAGGTTCTATTCCACCGTTGCGACCGAGCGCGCGACCGGGGTCCTTTCATTAGATGATGGGGGGAACTCGATGACCTCGAGGGCGAGAACTTGGTGCTCGTCGGGCGAGGCGCGGAAGGCAACAACCAGCGGTCTTCCGTTGCGTTGACCGGTTGAATCCGCCGTCGCGAGTTCCACTTCACCGTCTGCGAGAGCAGCCGCTAGCCGACGCCCGGCGTGACCGCAAAATGCCTGCCATCAAACTCCTGTCCGGCGAATGAAGTTCCAAGGCATCGCGGACACGGGGGCCATGGATCGCTTAGCGACCGGTGTCGGCAACGGCTGTCATTGAGTTGCGGGACTTGAGCGGCAGCACATGGAGACGGAGGTAGCCTCATCAATGTCACGCTTGGCGCGCCTTGCGCAAGGCTTGGAGTTGCTCTTGGCTGATGCCCATCGCATCGGTCATCGGGCTGGGCGTCTTAGGGTCCCACGCATGGCGCGGGCCTATCGTGATGCCGCCGTCCACGGTGAGGTAGGTGCCGGTGACAAAGCCGGCCGCGTCGGACGCTAGGAACAGCGCCGCCTCGGCGATGTCGCGCGGCAACCCCGAGCGCCCGATCGGGTTGGCCGAGCCGCTGCGTTCGGCGATCTGCGCCGCCATCTGGCGCGAGCCCTCCAAGCCCAAGTTGAAGATGCCGCCGAAGATGCTGGTCGCGATGAAGCCTGGCACGACCGCGTTGATGCGGATCCGGTGCGCCGACAGTTCAGTGGCCGCCAGCCGCGTGAAGTGCAGCACGCCAGCCTTCGCCACCGAATAGGCCAGTGGTGCGTAGCCGGCCTGCAGCGCCGATATCGACGAGGTGTTGACAATGGCGCCGCCGCCGCGGCGCTTCATGTGCGGCACGGCGTAGGCGGCGCCAGCAACCACCGAGCGCAGCAAGAGCGCGTGGGTGGCATCCCAGGCCGCCGCGTCCCAATTCTCAACCCCGGCCAGCGAGCCAACGGCGCCGGCGTTGCTGAACAGGATATTTAGTCCACCGAAATGTTCGGCCGCCGAATCGATCGCCTGCAGGATCTGCGGCGGCTCGGTCACGTCGCAGCGGGCAAACCGCAGCACGCCCGGGAAGCGCTGCTCAAGCGCGTGGCCGGCGTCTTCCTGCACATCCGCGGCGAGCACGCGCGCACCCTCCTCGATGAACAGCTCCACAGTGGCCAGACCGATGCCCGACGCTGCGCCGGTGATGACGGCCACCTTCCCCTTGAGACGATCTGACACGCTTTATCCCCCTTCATCCGAAATGGCATCGGCATCGCGCGCCGCCTTGCAACCGGCGCCTCCCGTTCGCGAGGCGCTCAGCGATGCCCTCAAGAAGCGCCCGTGAGCGGCCGAGGCATCAACTCACCCTGAACCCTTCATAGCCGTTCGTCGCAACCTGAGCACAGCGCTCGACGTAGGCCGGAAAGCCCCCGGTCAAGGGCATAAACAGGCGTGGCTTACCGGGAACGTTCGCCCCCATGTACCAGGAGTTGCAACTCAGGAACACGGTCTGCTCGGCCATGGCCTGCACGTGGGCCATCCAGCCCGCCTCTGCATGTACG
>Ga0068859_100002151_pt1 | contig 20025 bp, 23 predicted proteins | sample KBSSwiS22_FD_66585 | JGI IMG/M metagenome (GOLD analysis project Ga0068859, IMG submission 66585) | Switchgrass rhizosphere microbial communities from Kellogg Biological Station, Michigan, USA - KBS Switchgrass S2-2 | ecosystem: Host-associated > Plants > Roots > Rhizosphere > Soil ...
GAATTCTCTGATCAGCGGGGGCAAGCCCCTCTTCCTGACTTGTTCTATTGTGAGTTGTTCAAGCTCTGTGTGTTGATTGTTTGCGCGGCGGCTTCGTACACGCAGATCAACGCTCAAACTCGGCCGCAACAAGCTGAGAGGCATTCCTACAAGATCGACCTCAAAATCGATTTCGAAAACCTAACTTACACCGGCACAGAACGAGTGCGTTGGATAAATCGCGGTGAAAAGCCGACCTCGATAATCTATTTCCACCTTTATCCAAACCTGCGCTCGGGCGACCAGCCATTTCTGGATTCCGACGAACCGCGGATCGACATCGTCGAAGTTCGCGGCGGTGCAGACGATGCACTGCTCTTCTCGTCGCTCGACGACCAGGGCACGACGCTGCGCATCAACTTGCGCGAGCAGGTCGCGTCTGAAGCAACTGCGGAAGTGGTTATCAAATTCAAAGGCGCTGTTCCCGAGATCGATCGCGACGAAACCAGCCTGACCACACACGTCGTGAAGCAGGTCAGCGCCGCCTTGCAGAGCGACCGCGAAACGCGACGCGCTCGCGACATCAACTTTCGCTGTCGCGGCGTGATGCTGCTGGGCGCTGCTTATCCGGTGCTGGCAGTTCACGATGGCGATGAGTGGCGACGCAAAGTCGAGCCATCGGTCGGCGACTTTGTCTTCAATGAAGCCGCAGACTACGAAGTTGCCGTCGCGATCAATCAGGGCATTGAACTATTTACCTCAGGCACAGAAACGGGCTCGCGAAACGAAAAGACCGGACAAACTTTTACCGGCTCCGCGTTGCGCGATTTTGCAATTCTTGCCGGGCGTGGCTTGCGGAGCGAACACACCGAAATACAAGGCATCGACGTCAGATCGATCTACCTCGCTGAACACGAGCGTGTCGGCAAACGTGCCCTCACTGTTGCCGCCAACTCATTGCGTGTATTCACTTCGCTGTTTGGACCACTGCCTTTCAAGACGATCAGCATCGCTGAAGCGCCGCTCGTAGCCGGACTCGGAAGCTGCGAGTTTTCGGGAATGAATATCATCGCGAGTGCGTACTTTGTCGACTTCGACTCGCCCGCCGTGCGCAACCTGCCCGAGATCATTCGCGAGCAGCGACCGTCAGTCGAGGAAAGTCTCGAATGGGCTGTGGCGCATCTCGTAGCGCACCAGTGGTGGGGCGCTGCCGTCGGTAACGATCCCGCGCGTGAGCCGCTGCTCGACGAAGCGCTGTCGTGCTGGTCGTCGTTGCTTTACTACCAAAAGACTTACGGCGAGGAAAAAGCATCGGCAGTTTTAGACGCTCAGGTGCGCGGCGTCTATCGTCTTTACCGCACTTTTGGGGGCGACGACATGGACGCGAATCGTCCTTCTCGTGACTATCGCAACACGTTTCAATACGCCGCGATCGTTAGTGCCAAAGGCGCGCTGATGTTCGTCGATCTGCAAAAGAACCTCGGCGAGGAGAAGATCTTCGCTGCCCTCCGCAACTACTACCAGGCGAATCTCTACGAGATTGCGCAACTCGAAGATCTGCGCATCGCCCTCATTGCTGAAGCTCCGGTTGAACAAAGGCGGATGATTGGACGTACATTTACCCGCTGGCTAACCGGAAAGCGAGGCGACGAAGACATTGCGCCGCCCGATTCGGAGCTTGCCGCAACGCTTGGTCTCCCCTCGAAGCAAACTCCCCCAAAATCGGGCGATAAAAACGCCTTCGGCGCACTGGCAAAGGTCGGAAAGTTCTTTTGGCAACAAGTAACACGGATACGCTGAAAATTGACAAGCATCTCGAGCGCGTGGGTTGGCTCATGGACGAAGTGTTTCGAGTGCCCGTGCTTGGTTGGCGCTTTGGACTCGATGCAGTGCTCGGACTGATCCCCGGCCTGGGCGACACCAGCACGTCGCTCGTTTCGTTCTACATACTCGCCGCAGCCGTGCGTTATCGCGTGCCGAAGATCACGATGCTACGCATGGGGCTGAACATCGCGTTCGATTACGTAATCGGGTCGTTACCGGTGGTTGGCGACGTCGCGGATGCGTGGTGGAAGTCGAACCGGATGAATCTGGAGTTGCTGCGTAAGCGAGCAACAGTTTCGGCGGACGAAGCGAGATCGGGAAGAGCGAGTGATTGGTTGTTTGTTGGCGGGATTATTGCAGTATTGATTGCGCTCGCGATAGCTAGTTTCGCAATCAGCATCTATCTGATGGTAAAAATATTTAACCGCGGATGACACGGAAGAATCCGGATTTCTATCTGTGTTATCCGTGGTTACCAATCACTCGTTCCAGAGCCGTCTTCAACATATCCAATCCACGTTCGCCGGCCGCGAAGCTTCGCAGCTTCCCCTCCGCGTCAAACAGATAGTAAGCCGGCACAAACCCCTGATCGTTTTGAAACGCGTCTTTTAATTTGTGTTCGTTATCAACCGCCACCGGCTCGCTGATTCCATACTTGCTAATCAGCTCGCGCACTTGTTCGACATCCGTGTCGGCCTCGTAACGCGGCATGTGAATGCCAACTACACGCAGTCCTTGTTCTCTTTTTTCATCACGCCATTGCCCAACGCGCGGGAGATTATCTTTGCAGATCCCGCAACTCGCTGACCAGAAATGAACCAGCGTCGGATGGCCTGCCACTTCCGACTCCGCGTGAGCCTGAGTGCCGCCAAACCACTCCGTTGCCCCTTCAAAACCGGGCAACTTTGTTCCGATCCTCATTGCCATTGTGGTGTCTCTTATCCACAGATTACACAGATCATCTCTGTGTAATCTGTGGATGGGTTTAGTTAGTTAAGCGTCTTCTGGCCGGGCTTCCACTCAGCCTGGCAGAGTCCGCCGGTTTGCAGCGCCTGAATCACGCGCAGCGTTTCTTCAGCCGAACGTCCCACGTTCAAATCGTGTACGACTTTGTAACGAAGAATGCCTTCCGGATCGATCACGAAGAGACCGCGCAGCGCGATGCCGCGATCCTCGATCAACACGCCGTAATCACGCGCAACCTGCTTGGTGGCGTCGGCAGCCAACGGGTATTTCAGCCCTTCCACTCCGCCCTTGTCGCGCGAGGTATTAAGCCAGGCACGGTGCGAATAAACTGAGTCAGTTGAAATGCCGATGACGTCAGCGCCGATGTCCTCGAAGTCCTGGTAGCGATCGCTAAAGGTCGTCAACTCCGTCGGGCAAACAAAGGTGAAGTCAAGCGGATAGAAAACGAGAACCAGCCACTTGCCGCGATAGTCGGAAAGCTTTACGGGCTCGTTCAGTTTCTCGATGTTTTTCGTCGAGGCCATATCGAAATCCGGCGCCGGTTGGCCCACCTGCGCCTTCTCCACTGCTACTGCTGTTGCTGTCATGTATCCTCCCAAGTAATTTGAATTTCTGATCTTGTTAATCCTGTAAACTTATTAATCCTCTGAACAACAATCCGGACAACGTCCCCTCAGCGTCAGGTGTACTGACTGGGGTTTAAAGTGCGACTTGCGCGCCGCAGCCTGCATCAAGTTCGCGGCGTCCGGCAGATCGAAATCGACCAGCTTCCCGCAGTCGTTGCAGATGGCGTGATCGTGACGATCGGTCTCGCGATCGTAGCGGCTGGCGCTGTCGCCAAAATTGATTTCGTAAACGAGCCCGGCGTCTTTCAAGTAGCGCAACGAGTTGTAAACGGTTGCGTAGCTGATCCCGGGCAGGCGCCGCCGTGCCGCCTCAAAGATTTCGCTGGCGGTCGGGTGATCGGCACGCTCCTGGATCACCTGAAAAACCGCCTCTCTTTGGGGAGTTAGCTTAGGCTTTTGCTTGGTCTCTTTCACAGTGGATTTAGACTAATTCTAAATTTGCGGATTGTCAAGCCGCGGATAAACGCGAATTTTCGCGGATTACCCGTGGGTGATTGTGGGGTGGCGACGTGCGTAGTCGACGACTCGATCTACGTAGCTTTCAAATGGTGGACAGCGAATGCCGTGAGGGGCGAGGAGCTCTTGCGCCTGGGTTGTGTCGTAGAGTTGCTTCACGAAGAAGTAAGGGACCGCATGATGTGGCAGGCCGCTTATTCGCGGCGAGGGGGGCAACATTAGTAAGAATCGTACCCACTTTGCCGGAGCGGTGATGCGCGAATGGTAATCGTCGATCGATTTCGCAATCGCGTTGAACAATTGATCGGTCGTCAGCGGAGACGGATCGGCGAGTTGCAAGGTCTTGCCGATCGCGTGTTCATCGAAAGCGAGGGCGGCCATAGCGTCAACTACAAAATCGACCGGCACCAGGTTCAAACTCACCACGTGATTTCCGATGTTTATAAGTGAAAGCCCGCTGGGCCAACGCAGCAGGTAATGGATCAAGTAGTAAACGCCGTCGTACTTTCCGGTCTCGCCGGTTCGTGAATCACCACAAACAACTGCCGGGCGGTGGATCGTAGTCGGCAGCTCATTCTTTGCCGACTCGACTTCAAGCTCCGCTAAATACTTCGACTCTTCATAGAAGTTGCGATAACCCGCTTTGTGCTTTAGCTCTGTTTCGAGTATCACGCCCTCGCGTTTGCCGGCCACGTAACATGTCGAGACGTGATGAAACTGCCGCAGATTTGGAAGCGAACGGGCAAGCTCAACCACGTTACGTGTGCCGCCGGCATTTACACGCATCGCAACATCTTGCGGGACGGCGAGATCATAAACCGCCGCAAGATGAAAAACGCGCGTGGTGTCCTGTTGGACCAGTGCGAGATCGACGTCACTCAACGCGAGGCGAGGCACGCTTATGTCGCCTTTGACGATCTGAAAGTCACCCACGTTTCTTCCTGTAAGTTGAGTGAGACGCTCGATCTCTTCGAGCGCGCGCGACACGAGTGCCGGTTGGACGAGCAGGATAAAATCGCAATCCTTGCGCGCTAGGCGTTCCAACAAACGGTTGGCAATGAAACCGGGAAACCCGGTTATAAATAGTGTCTCTCTATCCGGCATCGAATGCGCTTAGTATAATTTATTTGAAAGGTGAACCCACATGATCCCTCGTTTGATGTTTGGACGCCGCACGGCGCTGGCCCTGGTCCTGTTCGTCACCGCAATCTTTTCGATCGCGGCGCAGGAAAAAACTCGATGCAACGTTAAGGTGACGTTGTTGCAGGTGAACGACGTCTACCAGTTTGCGCCTGTCGATCAGGGCACGCGCGGCGGTCTCGGCCGTGTGCTGACGCTCCGGAAATCCATCCAACACGAGAATCCCAACACGCTGTTGCTGATGTCCGGCGACACGATCTCGCCGTCGGTTGAGTCGATAACTTACAAAGGCGAGCAGATGATTGAGGCGTGGAATGCGATCGGTCTCGATTACGCCACGTTCGGCAACCATGAGTTTGATTTTGGACCAGACGTGCTGAAACAGCGTATCAAGGAGTCGAAGTTTGGCTGGACGGCCGCAAACGTCATCGACACCACAACGGGCCAGCCGTTCGGCGACGCCAAACCGTACGTCGTGCGCGAGTTTGGTGGCGCGAAGATTGGCATCTTCGGCCTCGTCCTCCCGGAAACTAAAACAACTTCGCGGCCGGGATCGGACGTCGAGTTCCGCAGCCCCTGCGAAACCGCGAAACAGATCGTCTCCGAGCTTCACAGCCAGGGCGTGAAAGTCGTCGTGGCGTTGACTCACCTCTCGATGCGCGAAGACAAGGAAGTCGCGCGTTGCGCAGACGTGAATCTGATCGTCGGCGGCCACGAGCACACCCTGCTCGAATCGCACGCCGGCCACGCTCCGATCTTCAAGATGACCTCCGATGCGCGCGAACTTGGCCGTATCGATCTCAACATCTCACCGACTACCGGAGAGCTCGAGAGCATCGATTGGCAAGTTATCCCAGTGGATAGTAAGACAAAGGAAGCGCCGGAATTCGCGAGGATCTATCGCAAGTACGCGAGTTTGCTGGCTCAACTCGCGAAGCCGGTCGGAAGCACGAGAGTTGCACTGGACGCACGGAGTCTCGAAAGCCGCACGCGCGAGACGAATGTCGGTAATTTCATCGCCGATGCTTATCGCAAATCGACTGCGGCTGATGTCGGGCTCATAAACGGCGGTTCGGTACGCGCCGACAGTGTGATTGGGCCGGGAAAGTTGACGATGAGAGATCTGCTTTCGATTCTTCCGTTCAAAAACAAACTGGTTAAGATCGAGGTCACTGGCGCGATGTTGCGTGCGGCGCTCGAACACGGCGTCAGTCGCAGTGCTGAAGACTCGCAGCCCGGCGGCTTTCCGCAGGTTTCCGGAATTCAATTTTCGTTTGACGCGAGTCGTCCGGCCGGCGCGCGGCTTGTCGACGTGAAAGTGAATGGTCTGCCGCTTGACGATGCGAAGAAGTATACGTTGACGACGACGACTTTCATCGGGCTCGACGGCGGCGATGGCTACACGATGTTCAAGGGCGCAACCGTGGTGATTCCTCCTGAGCGCATGCCCATCGATTCGGATGTTGTCAAAAAAGTTATCGGTACGCGGCCAATTGCGCCGAAAGTTGAAGGGCGAATCAAACGGCTGGACGCAGCACAGACATCAGACACAAAATGCAACTAGTCCACAGATTTCGCAGATTGCACAGAGCCTGTGTAATCTGTTAATGGCTGTTTATGAGCACCTACGACGACGCTACAGCCGGGAAACGCTTCGAAGCGAATCAACTGTTCCACGAAGCTTACGAAGCCCAACTCGCACACGACTACGAGCGCGCCATTGAACTCTACAAACGCTCGATTGAAACGTATCCGACTGCCGAGGCACATACGTTTCTGGGCTGGGTTTACAGTTTTCAGAAACGTTATGACGACGCCATCGCGGAGTGTTTGGAAGCGATTCAAGTGGATGAGACGCTGGGCAATCCTTACAACGACATCGGTAGTTACCTGTTAGCGAAGGGCGATAATTACGGCTCGGTGCGCTGGTTCAAGCGGGCGCTGTTAGCGCCGCGTTATGAGTCGTATGCGTTTCCGCATTTTAATCTCGGTCGTGTTTATGAAACTCGTCACAAGTTTCTCGAAGCTGCAAGACATTATGGTCTCGCACTCGAGCAGAAGCCGGATTTCACGGAAGCCGCGCTGGCATTGAGGCGAATGCAGGCACGTTTGAATTAACGCAGATTTTACGGCTCAATGCGGATTGGTACTTTGTCTCCGCGCTCGTCGACTGCAACGTAGATCACTTCGGCTTCGGTGACGCGCACACGTTCACTCTTACCCAGTCGTTCTACTTCGACCACCACGCGAACAGTTATTGAAGTAGTACCGACGTGCACCGTCTCGGCGTAGAAGCTCACGAGGTCGCCGACGTAGACGGGTTTGTGAAAGATGACTTCCTTCATCGCTACCGTTACAAAGCGTTCCATCCTCGTGTGACGATGAGCTTCAATTGCTCCCGCCGTGTCGATGTAGCTCAGGATAACTCCGCCGAAGATTGTGCCACGCGAGTTGGTGTCGCGCGGTAAGAGTGTGATCCGGATTGCAGGGTCGGTGTAATCGGACATTATTCGAAGTGTTCGCTGGTCCAATCGGTGATGGTGCGTTTGAGATCGTCTAAATGGTCCTCAAAGAAATGCCCGGCGCCTGGAATAACAACCAACTGCACCGCCACGCTCTTCTCAAACTCCGCTACCAGCTTTCTCAGTTGCTCGACGTCACCAAACTCATCGTTTTCACCGTGAACCAGCAGTAAAGGCTTACGACATTCCGCGAGAAAACTGAAGTCATACTTGTCCAGCGGCGTCCCAATGCCGATGAGAAACCCCACTCGAGGATCTTTGATACCGACTTCCAGGCCAACGCGCGAGCCGAAAGAAAATCCGCAGAGAACAATCTTCTGATCCGGATAATGTGACGAAAGGTAATCAAGCGCGTCACGGACGTCGTCACGTTCTCCACGTCCTTCATCGTGTTCACCGGTACTTTGTCCTACGCCTCGGAAATTTATCCGAAGGACGACGAGTCCGGCGTCGTTCAACGCAGCAGCGGCACGAAAGACGACTTTGTTGTGCATCGTGCCGCCGCCGAGTGGATGTGGATGCAGCACCAGGGCCACGCCTCTGGGCGAACCTTGGCGAGGCTCTTTCAGAATTGCTTCTAACTGGCCGTGCGCTACGGGAATGAAAAGATTGCCGGCTGGGTACATCTGCCCACTGCTAACTAACCTTCTTCTTCTTCGCCTTCTTCGCTGGAAGCGTCAGATTCAGCGCCCACTCCCTCTTCCTGATCCGCTTCTGAGCTGCCGGCCGGTACCGGGGTCTCGTAGCTTTCCGCTGCCGGCGTCGTAGCTACCGGTGCTGCGCCCTTCGTGGGCTTCTTTTTTGTAGCCTTCTTTGCCGCTTTCTTCGTAGTGCCTTTACCGGTCATTTTCTTTGCGGCCTTCTTGGTACCCTTTGCCGCCGCTTTCTTCGTACCTTTCTTGCTGCCGCCTTTCTTAGTGGACTTCTTGGCTGCCTTAGCTGACTTCTTCGCGCCTCCGCGACCCTGGGATTTTGACGCGCTCTTCTTTGCCGCTTTTCCACCACCTTTGCGCGCGCCTCTGGACTTCTTGCTTCCTTTTTTGGCTGCCATTTGGTTCGCTCCTTTAGTTTGTTTTGAGTTTGGCTCAACGTAACAAAATAATTTAAGACTGTCCACGATGTTTTTATTTTCATGCGATGAGGCAAAGCCAGGATGCAAAGGCGCAAAGACTGATGAACCTCTTTGTGTCTTTGCGTGAAAAGTTCACATGCAAAATTCGCAACCTGTATAGACACCATCGACTGTTTCAGCTACATTAAACCCGCTCTCCATACCACACGCGGTCTGCGTCAAAAACTGCGGAAAGGCTGCCTTGATGCAAGATTATTATTCATCGTGCATTTTTGCCGGTTATCAGCCCTCCCCTCTTCATGTCAGCGAATTTTTATCGAACCGGGCAAACCCATCAACCGATATGGCGCCGGATCATGAAATGCTGCACAGTGAGCCACAAGAGCGTCGCCTGGCTTTGGTAGTCGACGACGTTGCCGACGTTACAGAGATGCTGGCAGTGGTGTTGACCCACGCAGGTTATTCGGTGGTCACGGCTGCTTCAGCTCCCGCGGCCCTCAAGGCAGCAGGCGAGCGCCAGTTTGACGTGATAATTTCGGATATCGGCATGCCCGAGATGAACGGTTATCAATTGGCCCGCGAAATGAGACAGATGCCCGGTTATGAGACTATTCCAATGGTGGCCGTTACCGGCTACTCGATGTTCGACGACAAGGAACGTTCGACTAAAGCGGGCTTCAACGCTCACATGACCAAGCCTATCGATCCTCGAGCACTACTCGAACTGATCGAACAATTGTGAACTCGCCAATAAGAACCCGCTTGAGCGATTGATGACGACCTCCTCCGGTATACTTTCCAGGTTTCAATCCAAGTCATCCATCCCAATCCTTCAGTTTCTAGCGGGCGCCATCTTCATCGGCATCATTTTCTGGCAACTCCAGTTCTCTACCAACTCCATCTGCTGTGGCGATTATGATGGTTACTACCACGTCAAATGGACACGCGTCCTCTGGGAAGGGATGAAGAGCAGAACATTTCCGCCCGCGTTTCCGTGGCTGCCACTCACCACGCTGAATCCAAAGGACTATGTGGACCATCACCTCTTGTTCCACATATTTCAAATGCCCTTTGTAGCGTTTTCAGATCCACGGCTCGGGGCGAAGATCGCATCGGCAATCTTCGGCGGCCTCGCGGTGCTCTCATGCTTCTGGCTTTTGCTCAAGTATCGAATTCGTTACCCCCTGGTGTGGCTGATCGCGGTGTTGGCCTGCGCACAGCCCTTTCTGTTTCGGATGAACATGGCCAAAGCCCCACCCTTCGCCATCATTTACCTCGTCGTCGCCATCCACCTGTTTTTCAAACGAAAATACTGGCCACTTCTGCCCCTCGCGCTCATATTCACCTGGACCTACGACCTTTTTGTCCTCCTCGTGATGGCAACGGTTTTCTGGGTCATCACGATTGCTATAACTGAAGTCAGGTTTGAATGGCGGCCGCTGGTTTATGTGCTGGCGGGCTGTGCGGCGGGTCTCGTCATCAATCCGTACTTCCCACACAACCTGCAACTGCTCGTCGAGCATATGCAGATCAAGCTCACGGCAAACGACTTCGACACGAAAGTTGGTTCGGAATGGTATCCATACGATACGTGGGAGTTTCTGGGCAATTCTGCGGTGGCTTGTATCGCGATGTTCGCGGGCTACCTCGCGTTTGAACCTTCAGAACGGCGCCGGGCTCATTTCCCGCTCTTCTTTCTGCTGTTTGTAACTGCGCTGATGATCATGACTGGTCGTTGGCGAAGGATCGCAGAGTACTGGCCGCCGTTTGCCGTGCTTTTCGCCGCCTTCTCGGTTCAACCATGGTTACAAGGGCTTCGCTCGTATCCGAGACGTCTGCCGCCGGAGTATTTGGAGGAGCTTAAGCCGTTTCTCGATCACAACACGGAAAACGAGAATAGTCTGCGTGAGTTGGTATCAACAATCGCAGCGCTCAGCGTAGGCCTGGTTTTATGTATCTTTCTCTTCTTCAACCTGCGCGCGACCACCCGCGAGATTGGCGAGAGCGAGCCGCACGAACACTATCGCGCTGGAGCCGAGTGGCTGCGGACTCACGTGCCACCGGGACAAATCGTCTTCAACACGGATTGGGACGACTTTCCGCGTCTTTTTTACTACGACTCTTCCCACTACTATGTATCCGGACTCGATCCGAACTATCTCTACGATAAGGATAAGGATCTCTCGTTTCTGTACGACCGCATCACACTCGGCAGAGAGGAAGATCCGGGACCCTTGATCCGCGATCGCTTCGGCGCGCGCTATGTGTTTTCAGATAATTCTCATCACGACTTTTTTGACCTGGCGCGGGCGAGTGGCTGGTTTGATATTGTTTATGAGGACACGCAATGCACGATCATGTACATTAGAGACGAGAAGGCGAGTGACGTCATAGGGCCATGAGATCGCTAAAAATTTTTATCGCAGTCGTTTTGCTCTTTGCCCGTTGTGGGGGCTCCGCGCCAAACAACACCAACAGCAGCGTGCCTTCCGCAACGTCCCCGCCCCCGGCTCCGTCACCATCACCACAGACTGAGTTTGAAAAAGATCTGCAATTCATCCGCAACGGTGGCTACACCTATATCTATATCATTTCGAGAAAAGACGGTAAGCCACTTGAGCCAACGGACAGCGATTTTCTCAGAAAAAATGCACCACAGATTGTCGACTGGGCAAAGACTGACGGCGGTAAGAAAGTGATTGCCGGAACGAACTTCAATCTCGAAGAAGGAAATCTCGGCGCGCTGAAGAAACGTTACAACGTCGAAGACTATTCCGGTAAATGAGCGCCGATCACTCCTAACAAGTCAGGAAGAGGGGCTTGCCCCCGCTTCATCGCACAGCGGGGGCAAGCCCCTCTTCCTGACTTGTTCTAGCTGTTGGTTCTAAAACAATCTTCCCGAACTGGCCGCGATTTTCCATCAACTCATGCGCCTGGCGCGCTTCGCTGAGTGGTAAAACTCGATCGACCACTGCACGAATCTTTCCCTGCACCACAAACTTCATCGCCTCCAGCAACTCCGCTTTCGAGCCCATGAACGATCCGAGGAGTGTAAGGTGTCGATAGAAAACTTGTCGCAGATCCATGCGTGCATCAAAGCCGCTGGTCGCGCCGCACGTCACTAAACGCCCGTTATTCTTGAGAGATGCGATCGATCCGGGCCACGTTGCGGCGCCGGTATGTTCGACGACCACGTCAACGCCACGACGCTCCGTTAGTCGTTTTACTTCCTTCGGCCAGTCGTCGCGCGAGTAGTTGATGGTTTCATCGGCGCCGAGCTCACGCGCCTTCGCGAGTTTGTCGTCCGTGCTCGCGGTCGTAATCACGCGTGCGCCACGTAATTTTGCAATCTGAATCGCGATTGAACCGACGCCACTCCCCGCGGCATGGACCAGCACGTCTTCACCGGGTTGCACTACGGCACGCGTAACGAGCATGTGCCAGGCAGTCACAGTGACGAGAGGCAAGGCGGCCGCTTCCGCCCAACTTAATTCTGCCGGCTTTGCAATGAGATTCGCGCCCGGAACGGCCACCAGTTCCGCATAACCACCGTTACGACGATAGCCGAGCATGTCGTACTCGCGACAAAGATTGTCCTGCCCGCTCAAGCACGCGGCGCAGTGCCCGCACGAAACTCCGGGCTGGACCATCACCTCGTCGCCCGCCTTGACCCAGGTTACCAAATCGCCAACTTCCCTCACGACTCCGGCAATATCGCTTCCGAGAATGTGCGGCAGCGGGATCTCGATGTTCGGCATGCCGTTGCGCACAAAGATGTCGAGATGATTTAACGCGCAGGCTTTGACTTCAACCAGTACTTCATTGGCGCGTATCGACGGATCGGGCACGTCGGTGTACTCGAGCACCTCCGGTCCGCCATGCTGTCTGAAGATAGTTGCTCTCATTTCGCGGCTTGTTCGCGCGCATGATACGAGGAGCGCGTGAGTGGGCTCGACTCGACGTGATGAAACCCCATCGCCATGCCAATCTCGCGCCACTTCGCAAACTCTTCCGGAGTAACGTAGCGCTCAACCGGAAGGCGACGCGCATGCGGCTGGAGATACTGGCCAATCGTCATGATGTCGCAGGAAACCGCGCGCAAGTCTTTCATCAGTTCGACGACTTCTTCGAACGTTTCGCCGAGTCCGACCATGATCCCGCTCTTGGTCAACATGCCGCGATTCTCGCGATCGCGTCTCGCAGCGGCGCGTTTGAGAAGAGTTAACGACTGCTGGTAAACAGCATCGGGCCTGACGCGCCGGTAGAGTCGCGCAATTGTTTCGGTGTTGTGGTTGAGAACGTCGGGTTGCGCGTCGAGCACGGTATTTAGCGCGGCTTCGTCGCCATTGAAGTCCGGAATCAGCACTTCGACCTTGCACTCGGGATTCGACGCACGCACCTGTCGAATCGTCTCTGCCCAGTGAGCGGCGCCGCCGTCCGGGAGATCGTCGCGATTGACGGACGTGATGACAGCGTGCGCGAGATTCAGGTGACCAACAGCTTCGGCGACGTGTCGCGGCTCTTCCGGATCGAGACTGCCGGGCTGTCCTTTGCCGACCGCGCAGAAGCCGCAATGACGCGTGCAGATATCGCCGCCAAGCATGAAAGTCGCAGTCCGATCGGTCCAACACTCAAAAATGTTTGGACAACGGGCTTCCTGGCAGACGGTGTGCAGGTTGAGTCCTTCGATCAACTGCAACACCTGGTTTTGGTTCGTCGGATCACCCAGACGGATGCGAAGCCATTCGGGTTTGGGTTGACGTACCTTCTGATTGTTACTGATTACACGGAGTTCGCGGGCCAATTGATTACCTCGTGTAAGGATTTTACGTGGTTTGGCTGCCAGACGGAAATGGGCCGCAAATCTACGCGGATTAGCGCGGATGGTATAAGCTAAGCGCCCGAAAAGGAGATCCGTGATGAAAACCCTTCTGTTTGCATGTTGTCTTGTTTTCTCAGCGTCAGTTGCGAAGGCGGACTTAGCTAAGCCCAAGCCGCCGGAAAAGGCTGCGAAGTATGTGCTGCACACCAGCCTCGAGATTTCCACTGATCCGAAGGCCTATGAGGCGAAGCTGCAGATTTCAGAGTCTTCCTTGAAAGAACTTCGTGCTGCGCTCGACAACGCGCAAGGCAATGGCGCGATCGTTGGCGGAATTGCCGTGAGCCCGTCGCGAACTATCATTGCCGGACTCCTGATGTTTATGGCGATATCGATTACGGGAATCCTCCTGGCGCGTAGCACTTCTTTCGGCCGTACTCAGAAAACGGTGGGAGCAGTGGTTCTCGTCGCCGTGTTGATTGGAGTTGCAGCCATCATTACGCGCGGCAACGCGGGGCCACCGGGATCGTATCGTTGGAGAAACCTGCCGCAGGCTCTGGCTGAAGGAAAACCAACGGTCGGAGGAGTCGATATAGAGATCGTTCCGGATGACACGTCGTCCGGTATACACATGCGACTGGTGATGCCGTTGAAGAAGCAGTGAGTGCAGCAACTGTAAATAGAATAAATCAGGCCGCGGATAACACGGAAAAAAATCCGGATTTCATTCCGTGTCATCCGCGGCCTGACTTTTACTTTCTGGTGCCGATCCTTGCGGCGGCGGCGTTTGCGAGTTGGTTGCCGCTGCAGGTTTCAATCGTGACGGTGTTTCTTTTTGCCGGGCCGCATAACTGGTTTGAGTTGCGTTACTTCATGACGCGACTACCGGTTCGTTTTGGCCGGTCGCGCAATTTCTTTGTCGCGGCGTTTGCGGGCCTCGGTGTACTAACGGTCGCTTACGTTTCGTTACCGTTTATTTACAACGCGCGACTGTGGAGTGATGAAGCGTGGTCCACGATCATTGCCGGCTGGAATACTGCTTTGCTGTTCTGGCTCGGTTTGCTGGTTTGGCTGCGCAGCAAGCAAAAGCCTCGGGCGAATTGGACGTGGACCATCCCCGTAGGACTCGCCCTCTGTTCGTTGAACTGGCTCGGACCTGATTTCTTCAGTCTCGCGCTCGTCTACATACATCCGCTGATCGCGCTCTGGTTTTTGGACAGGCACCTGCGTCGCACGCGTCCCGCGTGGCTGCGTACTTACCGTCGTTGCTTGTGCCTGTTGCCGTTTGTGATTGCGGCAATGATCTGGCAGTTGTCGCAAACTTCGTCACTGCCGGACAGCAACGGTCTCTTCTGGCGCATCACGCAGCATTCGGGCGCGGAAATGTTGCCTCAGGTCTCGAGTCACATGCTCGTGTCAGTGCACCTGTTTCTGGAGATGCTTCACTACGCTGTCTGGATTGTGGCGCTTCCGTTGATTGGCGGGTTTGTGAAGACGGTTCCAATAGCGTGTCATCCACGAGGCTTTCCGCGCGTGATCGGTGGGTTGTTGATCGCCGCACTCGCTGCTGTTGTTGTCCTGTGGTTCGGGTTCTCGATCGACTACTCAACCACGCGCGACATCTACTTTACGGTCGCGATCGCGCACGTGCTGGCCGAAGCGCCGTTCCTGCTGAGGATGCTCTAGTGTCGCCCTGGGAACTGTGGCACTTCTTTCCTATCGGCTACCTCTTAACGATCGCGATCGAGACGCCTGTCCTCTTCTTTGGACTCTCCGCACATCACTCAAAACTACGCCGCATCGCTGCTGGCTTTTGGCTAACCGCGTGTACGTATCCAATCGTTGTGCTCGTATTGCCGCTGCTGTTAACTGAGCGGTGGTTGTTTCTACTAATCGCGGAGACGTTTGCACCGTTGGCTGAATGCGCGTTGTTCTGGCTCGCGTTTGGAAAGCAGGCGACGTGGCGGGATTTTGTAGCGATCGTGGTCGCGAACCTCGCTTCGTTTGTGATAGGTGAGGTTGTTTTCTAGCCACGGATAAGACTGATTAGAAGATCCGGATCGATGTTGCCGCCGGATAGGATCACGCCCACGCGCTTTGAGTCTGCGGGTAATTTTTTGAACATCACGGCGGCGGCGGCGGCGGCGCCTGAGGTCTCGACAAGGATTTTCATCCGGAAGAGCATGAAGCGGAGGGTCTCAATTATTTCTTCATCTGAAACGGTGAGAACGTCGTCCGCCAGTTGCTGCACGATTGGGAACGTCAGTTTCCCCGGTATCTGCACGCGCAAACCATCGGCGATCGTCGGTGGCGGAGGAATCGAGACGCGCTCGCCTTTGCGAAACGATTGAAGAGTGTCGTCGGCCGTTGTGGGCTCGACTGGATAACAGCGAATCTTCGGATTCAATGCCTTAGCAGCTATGGCTACTCCGGCAAACAGCCCACCACCACTACACGGCGCGAGCACACAGTCGAGCTCCGGAACTTCTTCCAGCAACTCCAAACCACAGGTGCCCTGGCCCGCGAGAATGAATTCGTCGTCGTAAGGCGGGACCATGACCAGTCGCTCGCGTTCAGCCAGGTCCATCGCAAACGCTTCGCGGTCCTGTTTGTGACGATCGTAGAAAACCACTTCGGCGCCGTAACCGCGCGTGGCCGCGACCTTCGAAGCGGGCGCATCTTCAGGCATGGCTATCAGCGCGCGCACCCCTGCCTCACGACCTGCAAGCGCCACTGCCTGTGCATGGTTACCCGATGAAAAAGCGACGATGCCTTGTCGTTTCTCTTCAGACGTCAGCGACTGGATCCGATTTGTAGCGCCGCGGATCTTGAACGCGCCCGCGCGTTGAAAGTTTTCGCACTTGAAAAAAACTTCCTTGCCCGCGACGTCATTGAACTGTCGCGACGTGATTACGGGGGTGCGATGAATGCGCGTGGCGATGCGTTCCCGGGCTTCCCGGATCGATTGAATATTCAGCATAAGAAAAGACGTTGGCAAAATTAACTGCGATGCGATCCTCGACGACGTTCAGTTCCGTTTCAGTTCCCAGCAACTCTTCCATCGAAGTAACCGGTTCGCCGTCGCACGCAATGATTAAATCAAAGTAACTAAGATCGGTGTTTACGTTGAGTGCAAAACCGTGCGTAGTAACCCAGCGCGCGATGTGGACTCCAATAGCTGCAACTTTTCCGCACTGCGTGTGTACACCTGTCAAACCATCGATTCGACAGGCGTCGATACCGAAGTCCGTCATGGTCCGAATCAGGACTTCTTCCAGATCGCGCACGTAGCGATGAACGTCTTCGCGATCGGGACTGAGATTAATGATTGGATAACCAACCACCTGACCCAGGCCGTGATAGGTCACCTTTCCGCCGCGATTGGTCTCAAACAACGTTACATTTCGCGAGCCGAGTTGTTCGCGGTCGAGCAGGATTGAAGAACTGTCGCCACGCCGCCCGATAGTGAAGGTGTGTGGATGTTCGAGCAGCAACAGGGTATCGGGCTGGACGCCGTTTTTAACCGCTAATTCCGTTTCTTTTTGAAGGGCGAGGGCGGCTTCGTAATCGACGCATCCCAGCCGTTGGACCAAAAGCTTTCTCATGATACAACCATAGCGTAACCTTCGAGCGTCATTCTATCTGAGAACAGCAGCAGAGGAGAAACACACCTTGAAACGTATCACCATCACCCTACTGACTTTGATTCTTTTGGCTCCCTCTACGGCGTTCTCCCAAACGCGCAGCCGTTCGAGCAGGCAAAAGTCGACGGCGCCGGCAGCAAGCCAGCGAGCCGCGCAGGTGCGAACTCAGGGCGCGACCCGTGTAGCCGACCAGATCAAGAATCTGACGAAATTCATGTATATCCTTGGCGGAGTGACCAGCAGCATTGCCGCGGTCGAGGAGGCCGCCCGCAGAAGTGGAGCCTCGCCGGCCGACCAGACTGCGCAAAGCAAAGCGCTGGTGAAAGGCACGATTCAAAACATCCGCGAGGGTCTCGATAAACTCGAGATCGACTTTCGCGCCACACCGGAACTCCAGCCCTACTACATCAAACTAGCAGGCGTCGCTGCGGGAGCCGCAACAGCGGAAGAGCGAGCGGCTGCGAATCAATTCGACGCCGCCGGCCGGCAACTGCTCAATGTAGTGAATCGATTGACGGATGTGTTGCTGCTAATGAGGACAACCGAATAGGGCCACAAAAAGGCACAAGCGAGATTAGCCACAAAAGGCACATAAGGCGCAAAAAAGGGTTTATTAACTAATTTTTGTGCCTTATGTGCCTTTTGTGGCTAGTCTTGTTTCTTGGGGTAGTAACCTTGCCTCGCACGAACGCGAACGTCAGCTCGCGCAGGCACCGCAACCGAGATTTTTCGAAACTGCCCTGCCGGTGCCCCGGAATCCCCGTAGTACTGAAGCAAATATTGCCCGCGCAACTCCGCCGCAACCTGTCGAAACACGCGTTCCAGATCCTGATCTGAATCCGGAACGAACGCGGTCCCACCAGTCGCTTCCGCAATCGCTTCCATTCCACGCTCAGCCCGCATCGCGATCTGATTCAGCTTTATCGAAGGACCACCCGGATTTACGGCGTAAAAGATAACGTCGGCCTGCTGGACAAGCTTTTGTACGTTAGTAACCGCTCGCTGATGGGCCCGTTGCAGACCCGCCCGAACTCCCGCAGCGGCCTCCTTGCCGCTCAACTTCGCGTCTGCATCTGAACTTGATAAATCACGGATCTGTTCGCTGAAGTTATCGTCACCATCTGACAACACGACGATCACGCGCCGGTAATTACTGGGCGCATTATCCGTAAGATACTTCGCCGCCGCGGCCACAGTGTCATAGAACGCGGTCGGAACACTCGATACGGCAGGCGGAATCGACAACATCTTTGCCGCCGATGTTTCTGCTGACGCGAGCGGTTGGACCACGTCCGGTTTGCCGGTGATGGTAAAGATCGCAGCCTTGTCCGCCGGCTTCATTACCAGTCTCAGAAACGTGGCCGCTGCTTTTTGCTGTGAAGCAAAGAAACCCTTTTGACTGGTGCTGCTCGAGATATCAAACAAGAGCGCGATCGCAAGCGGCACTTGCTGCGGATCGCCGATGCCCGAGATCTCCTGTTGCTTGCCTTCCTCGAGCAAACGAAAGTCTGCGACCTGAAGTCCCTGGACCGCGTTTCCCGTTTGATCGGTTACAGACACGGGCACCATCACGAGGTTGGAAGTGGTCTTGATAACGTCAATCACTTCCGGCTCAGGCTTTGGTGTAGGTGTTGGCTTCGGTTTCCAGGGTGGCGGTGGTGGCGGCAAATTTTTTGTGCCTTGCCCCTGCGCAGTAGGTACGATCAAAAAAAGGGCCAGCACTCCAATCAGGAACGCCGGCCACAAAAGTTTTTCCTCAACCCCGAATTTCATCTTTGACACCCTCGAGTCTTGTATCACGCCGCCATATGCTGGCCTGCATGTTTTCTTATCCTACCGCTTTTCTGACGGCATGATCCATGACTCTTTGGTGCCACGTTTTGTGTGGGGAGTTGCACATCCGATGCAACTTCCGCACAAGTCGACTTAATTACCCGAACCGGAAGTGCCCGGATTCATCGTCGGCGCTGGAGAAGTCAGTCCCTTGTTCACAAGCAACTTGATCTCAACGCGACGATTCTGCTCACGTCCCTCGCGCGAGTCGTTCTCCGCTACCGGATTCATTTCACCGTAGCCGTACGGCGTCACGATGCGTCGCAGCGGAATGTTGTGGTTCTCAACCAGGTAACGAATGACAGCATCAGCACGACGCTGGCTCAGTTGGCGATTGAGATTGACGCTTCCTCGTGAATCGGCATAACCCGAAACTTCGAGCACATAGCCCTTCGCATTCATCGCCTTGCTGGCAATGTCGTCCAACTTTGTCTTCGCGTCCGTTGAGAGCATTGCACTACCCGACCTGAAGTTCACAGCCGCAGTTTCCTGCGGTGCGTAGTCGTCGAGAGCGGAGATGCGCTCGTTGGTGGCGTTGACACCAGCGACGGCTGCGTCAGCCGTTGCCTGTGCTGCCTTGGCGCCACCGCGGGCTGCGTTTGAAACAGCCGCGAGCTCTTCCAACTGTCCCGACAGGCGTTGCGCATTCGCTTCAACCTGGGTCAGCTTATTTTCAGTGTCACTGGCTCTTTCTTCGAGCGGCGCAGCACGTGATTCAACGGCGCGTGCGACGCGCATGTCTGATTCGTTAAAACGAATCTTCGTGGCGTCCAACTCACCCGAGCCATTGCCACGTCCTTCAACTTCAACGTTCAAACCACGCAGGATGCTGGTCTGTGCGTAGTTGGTGCCGCCCCGCAGGAACCCACCGTTGGTCTTAACGCTGGTCTTGTCGCTCAAGCGCACAACCGTATCCACGCCATTCATGTCTCGAACCGTGAAGGTATCAGAATCACGTCGGGTCACAACGCCTTTGATTTTCATCTTCTGGCCGCTGGAGACAGTGCGCGAACCGGCCGGATTGGTCGTATCCTGGGCCAAGATAGGGGAGGCTGAGAAGACTAATAGGCAGGTGATAAGCACTGCCGGGGCAAACATTTTATGTTTAGTGAATACCATCGATTTATCTCCTTAAACTGGTAAC
>Ga0068859_100002155_pt1 | contig 20004 bp, 22 predicted proteins | sample KBSSwiS22_FD_66585 | JGI IMG/M metagenome (GOLD analysis project Ga0068859, IMG submission 66585) | Switchgrass rhizosphere microbial communities from Kellogg Biological Station, Michigan, USA - KBS Switchgrass S2-2 | ecosystem: Host-associated > Plants > Roots > Rhizosphere > Soil ...
GCCCCGATCAGCAGCTGCTTGAGGTCATAGCCGGTGTTGTCCTTGCGCAGCCGCTTCAGCCCGTTCCACACCTCGCCGTTGGGCAGCACCGCCTCCAGCCCCAGCACCAGGTTGCGCGTCGTGCCGTAGCGCAGCACCTGGGTGCCGCCGGCGTTGGTGGAGACGATCCCGCCCACCGTCGCGGTCCCCTCCGACGCCAGACCCACGGGAAACCGCCGCCCCACCGCCGCCGCCGCCTCGTGCACCGCGGCCAGCGTCACGCCGGCCTCGGCGGTCAGCACGTCGTCGAACGGCTCCACGTCGCGGATCGCCCGCAGCCGCTCGGTCGACAAGAGCACCTCGCCCTGCGGGATCTGGCCGCCCACCAGGCCGGTGTTGCCGCCCTGCGGGGTGATCGCCACGCCCGCCTCGAAGCAGACGCCCACCACCGCGGCGACTTCGGCCGTCGTCTTCGGCAGCGCCAGGAACGGCGTCGTCCCCGTCCAGCGGTCCCGCCATTCCAGGAGCTTGGGCGCCAGCCGCTCCGGATCCTGGCTCCACCCGCCCTCGCCCAGCACGGCCTTCAGGCGGGACATCACGTCGGCGGGCACGGAGATGGTCATGGGAGGGTTCTACGCTTCCCGCGCCCGGCGATCCAGTATATACTCCGATATATACGGAGTGTCGCATGGCCATCCTGATCAAGAACGCCGAGGTCGAGAAGCGCGCGCGGGACCTCGCCGCCCTGACGGGCGAGACGCTGACCTCCGCGATCGATGAGGCGGTGAAGCTCCGCCTCGAGCAGGAACGCGCCAAGCCGAAGCGCCGGCCGACGCTGGAGGAGATGATCGCCGCCACCGAGGAATTTCGCCGCAACGTCGGTCTGGACAAGCGCACGCTCAACGTCACCAAGGCCGACTTCGACGAGATCAATGAGATCCCGGGGCTGGCCGAGGAGTGATTGTCGTCGACACGTCCGCCCTGATCGCCGTGGCCGTCCAGGAAACCGACTGGCTTGATCACCTGACGGCGCTCAACCAGGCTGAAGAGTCGTTCATCAGTCCGATCAATTACGTTGAGGCGGGCATCGTCTTGGTGACGCGAGGGTACATGGATGGTCCCGCCCATCTGGACCGTTGGCTCGGCAGCCTGAACATCACCGTCCGCCACGACGTCCCGCTTTCGGAGCCGGCGCTGGCGGCGTATCTCCGCTACGGCAAGGGCGTGCATCCGGCGCGACTGAATCTGGCCGACACCTTCGCCTACGCCCTAGCTTTCACGTTGCGCCTTCCCCTGCTTTTCAAGGGCGACGACTTCGCCCTCACCGACGTACGCCCCGCACTCACCCCACATGGCCCGCCGCCCGGCGCAGGCGGTCGTTGATCGCCTCGCCCAGGCCCTCCTGCGGGATCGGAGCGGCGGCGATGCGGATCGGGTTCACCGCGTCGGCGGCCCGCAGGTAGGCGAAGAGGTTGGCCGCGGCCTCGGCCAGGTCGCCCGCCGGGCTCAGGTTCCAGATCCAGTCGTCCTGCGGGAACGGCCCGAACGCCAGGTAGGCCTCCCCGGGCTGCGGCAGCACCGCGTCCAGCCGCAGCGGCGCTTGGGGCGCATAGTGGCGGGTCAGCCGGCCGGGCGAGCGCCGGGCGTCCGCCTCCGCCTCGGCCAGCGGCCCGACCACCGCCTCGATCTGCGCGCGGGTCACCGCCCCCGGCCGCAGGAGCCGCGGGACATCCAGCAGCGAGACCACCGTCGACTCCAGCCCCACCGCGCAGGGCCCGCCGTCCAGCGCCGCGGCCGCCGCCGCGCCGGTCTCGCCCACCGCATCGGCGAAGGTCGTGGGACTGGGCCGCCCCGAGCGGTTGGCGGACGGGGCGACCACCGGCCCGCCGAACGCCCGCAGCACCGCCTGGGCCAGCGGGTGGGCCGGCGCGCGCACCGCCACGGTGTCCAGGCCCGCCCGCGCCAGGTCGCACACCGGCCCGGCTTCGGCCACCGGCAGCACCAGGGTCAGCGGGCCCGGCCAGAACGTCGCGGCCAGGGCGCGCGCCGCCGCGTCGAACCGCGCCACCCGCTCGGCGGCGGCCAGGTCCGCCACGTGGGCGATCAGCGGATTGAACTGCGGCCGGCCCTTGGCCGCGTAGATCGCCGCCACCGCCCTTGGATTGGCCGCGTCGCACGCCAGGCCGTAGACCGTCTCGGTGGGCAGGATCGCCAGCCCGCCGGCCCGCAGGGCCTCGACCGCCGCCTTCAGCGCCGCGTCGCCGTCAGCGCCACCTGCACGCTCACCTTGCCGGGATCTGATCGGTGCTGCTCCACTCGCCCTGTCCCACGCCATAGGCGGTCCGGTCGAGGCTGGTTACACCGCGCACCTGCGCCTTGTCCCCGTCGATCTTCAACCGGAACGGCAGGTCCGCCGGCTTGGTCACGCCCTTCAGCGTCAGCCGGCCGTGCGCCACGTAGCGGTCCTCGCCCACCTTCTCGAACCGCTGGGCGGTGAAGGTCGCCTTGGGATGGGCGGCGGAATCGAACCAATCGCCCGACGGCAGGGCGGCGTCGCGCTGCGCGTCGCCCGTCACCGCCGAGCCCATGTCGATGCTGACGCTCACCTTCGACCTGTCCAGGGCGTCGGGCGAGAACAGCACCTCGGCGGTCCAGCGCTCGAAGCGCCCGCTGATCGCAGACCCGCTCCAGGCCGTCTCGAAGGTCAGGGTCGAGCCCTTGCCCACCGCCCATCGCGAGGGCCCGGCGGCCGCCGCGGCGACCGGCGCGACCGCCGTCGCCACGGGCGCGGCCGTGGGCGCAGGCGCGACGGCGACCGGCACGGCGTGATCATGGTCCGCGACCTCCGCCGCGTCATGGTCGTGATCGTCGTCGCCGTGCTCGTGCTCGTGGTCGGCCCCACCGGGCGGCGGCGCGGTCCCGGGCGGCGGCGGGCGCACCGTCCAGCCGGCCGCCGCTGCGGCGGCGACCCCGACGAGGATCGCGATCAGCCGCGGCTCGGCCCAGCGCCCCGCCTTGGCGCCGGGGGCCATGCGCGCCAGCACCGGCTCGTCGCGGCTGAAAAGCTGGTGCTTCAGCGCGCCGGCCACGTGCAGCGCCACGAGCGTGTAGGCCCCCCACGCCAGCGCCTCGTGGCCCGTCTCGCCGACCTTGCTCCACAGCGGCCGCATCGCGCCGCCCACGCCGGGCGCGTCGGGCCAGGGGATGTGTCCATAGAGCAGCGTCGGGATGTGCAGCCGGCTCGCCGAGACCATGATCCAGCCGGTCAGCGGCATGCCGATCATGATCACATAGAAGCCGACGTGGGTGATCCGCGCCAGCCAGCGCTCCCACGCCGCCAGGGTGGCCGGCATCGGCGGCGGCGGGTTGGCCAGCCGCCACCCCAGCCGCGCCAGGCTCAGCACGAGGATGGTGATCCCCACCGACTTGTGAAGCTGAATCAGCGCGAAGGTCTGCGGGCTCTTCGGGCCGCCCATCCGCCAGGCCAGCATGATCTGGAAGACGATGGCCGCGGCGATCAGCCAGTGCAGGGCGATGGCCAGGGCGCTGTAGCGCCGGGCGCGGTCGAGACCGTCGGCGGGGGTCATGCGGTCATTTCTTCACGAACTCGACCTCGAAGATGAGGTCGACGTCGTCGCCCGCCGCGCCGAACGGCACTTTCAGTCCGAAGTCGGAGCGCTTGACGTGCCCCTCGCCCGAAAAGCCCATCCGCGTGCCGAAGCCCGCCAGGCCCGGCCCGTAGCCGTTGAAGGTGACGTCCAGCGTGAGTGGCTGGGTCTTGCCGAGGAAGGTCAGGTCGCCGGTCACCGTGCCCTTGCCGTTCTCGCCCGCCGCCGCCGTCGAGACGAAGGTGATGGTCGGATACTTCTCCGCGTTCAGGTAGCTCGGCCCGGCCAGGGTCTTGTCGAAGCCTGGCACGTTGGTGTCCACCGACGCCGGATCGACCGTCACCGAGACCTTGGTGGTCGTCCAGTTGGCGGGGTCGTAGCTGAACGAGCCCTCCAGCTTGTCGAACCGCATGGTGAACTTCGAAAACCCGCCCATGTGCTTGACCTTGGCCAGCAGCGTGGCGTGGCGCGTATCGAGCACATACTCGCCGTGCGGCGCCTGGGTGGGGTCCTGGCTGACCGGGTCGGCGGCGGCGGGGGTGGCGCACAGGGCGGCGCTGAAAGCCAATGCGGACAACATGGCGCGTATCACTTCGTCCTCCCCCGGGCCCGGGCAACCAACGCGAGATGGGGCGATCCGAACATGGCCGAAACAGCGGTTGAGCTTCACGAAACCGTGACACCCGTGCATAGATCGGCCTCCTTGCGACTTAATGGCCGCCCTCGCCCCGGAGTCTTGCGATGACCTACCGCGCGCCTGTCCGTGACATCGCCCTGGCCCTGCAGGTCGCCGGCCATCCGGCCCTGGCCGCCCAGGCCTTTCCGGGCCTGGACGACGACACCGTCACAGCCGTGCTCGCCGCCGCGGCGGACTTCACCGAAAGCGAGCTTGCGCCGCTGAACCGCGGCGGCGACCTGGTGGGCGCCAGCTACGCCAATGGCGCGGTCACCGCCGCGCCCGGCTTCGCCCAGGCGTTCAAGGCCTATGCGGCCGGCGGATGGCCGGGCCTGTCGGCCGAGCCGGACCACGGCGGCCAGGGCCTATCCAAGGCCCTCGACGTTTCGGTGATGGAGATGGTCAGCGCCGCCAACATGGCCTTCGGCCTCTGCCCAATGCTCACCCAGGGCGCGACCGAGGCCCTGGTCGCCCAGGGCACGGAGCGGCAGAAGCGCATGGTGCTGCCCAAGCTGGTCTCCGGCGAATGGACCGGCACCATGAACCTCACCGAACCGGGCGCCGGCTCCGACCTCGCCGCCGTCACCACCCGCGCCCAGCCCGACGGCGCCGGCGGCTACCGCCTCACCGGCCAGAAGATCTTCATCACCTGGGGCGACCACGACATGGCGGACAACATCTGCCACCTGGTGCTGGCCCGCCTGCCCGACGCCCCGCCTGGGGTGAAGGGCATCTCGCTGTTCCTCGCGCCCAAGCGCCTGATCGACGCCGAGGGCCGCGCCGGGGCCCCCAACGCCCTTCGCCCCGCCTCCATCGAGCACAAGCTCGGCATCCACGGCTCGCCCACCTGCGTCATGCTGTTCGAGGACGCCCAGGCCGAGCTGGTCGGGACGGCCAACGAGGGCCTCGCCCACATGTTCGTCATGATGAACGCCGCGCGCCTGCAGGTGGGCGTCCAGGGCGTGGCCATCGCCGAGCGCGCCTTCCAGCAGGCCCTGGCCTACACCCAGGAGCGCCGCCAGGGCCGCGCCCCCTGGTCCGCCGACTATCCGGCCGTGATCTACGACCACCCGGACGTGCGCCGCACCCTGATGCTGATGAAGGCCCGGATCGAGGCCGGACGGGGGATCTGCCTGGTCAACGCCGTCCAGGCCGACCTCGCCCGCCTGGCGCCCACGGACGAGGCGCGCGCCGCCGCCCGCGCCCGCCAGGAGCTGACCACCCCGATCGCCAAGGGCTGGTGCACCGACATGGGCGTCGAGGTCGCCTCCCTGGGCGTCCAGGTGCACGGCGGCATGGGCTTCATCGAGGAGACCGGCGCGGCCCAGCATTACCGCGACGCCCGCATCACCCCGATCTACGAGGGCACCAACGGCATCCAGGCCATCGACCTGGTGGGCCGCAAGCTCTCCATGGAGAACGGCGCGGCGATGCGCAGCCTTGTCGCCGACATCGCCGGCGACTCCCAGACCCTGCGTGGCGCGGCCGGCTTGGAAAGCGTCGGGGACCGGCTGGCGGCCGGCGCCGTCGCCCTGGAGCGGGCCACGGACTGGCTCCTCGCCCACCGCGGCGCCGACAGCCTGGCGGCGGCCACGCCCTACCTGCAACTGGCCGGCGACGTCATGGGCGGCTGGGCGCTCGGCCGCCAGGCCCTGGCCGTCGCGGGCGCCAGCGATCCTTGGAGCCGGTCCAAGGCCGCCCTCGCCCGCCTCTACGCCAGCCAGGTGCTGGCCCGCGCCCCCGGCCTCGCCGAAGGCGTCGCCGACCCCGGCGCCGCGGACCTGGAAGCCACCCCCGCCGCGGCGCTGGGCGGGGCGTAGCTTTTCCTAAGCCTTCTCCCTGCAGGGAGAAGGTGGCCCTGCGGAGCAGGGTCGGATGAGGGGTCGCTCAGACCTCTCCGGGTAAGCTGTTGACGCTTATCGGCAATCACCGCGCGAGCCCCTCATCCGACCCCGGATCAAGTCCGGGGCCACCTTCTCCCCGCAGGGGCGAAGGAAAGATAAGGCGACGACGATACGGCCAAATCGACCTGGTCTTAGCCCGCCGGCTTCGGGTCGTTCTTCCCCCGGCCGGCGGCGTGCCAGGCCATGAACTCCTCGCCGTCCACCTGGCCGTCGTGGTTCTTGTCGGCCTTGTCGAACTGGTCGGGTGCGAACTTGAAGGCCGTCCATTCGGCCCGGCTGATCTTCTGGTCCTTGTCCAGGTCGGCCGGGTGCAGGAACGCGGCCTGGGCGGCGCTGGCGAACGCCAGGGCGCAGATGCTGAGCAGGATGAGGCGCATGACGGATGCTCCAGACGAGAGCGTGACAGCCGAAAGTGTGTGCGGTTTCGGCGCCCGTCACGCTCCGCTTTCAAAGAGTTGCTGAGCAGGATCGGTTCAATTCGAACCGATCCTGCTCATGGGGGGCCGCCCACATGACAGGCGTCCGCGGCCAAAATGCGCCGCCGGCGTCACGTCCGTGTATCGACGGCGCGCGCGGCGGCCCCCATCCTCGGCGGCGAAGAGGAGCAGCCCTTGAGCGACGACACCGAGGCCGGCGGGTTTCCGCAGATCCAGACCTGGACCCGACCCGGCGTGCCCGACCCTGGCGGCGGCGCGGCCTATGGCGAGATGATCGAGCACCTGCGGGAATTCCTCGACAAGGTCGCCGCGGCCAGGCCGGACGCCGCCGCGATCGCGGCGCTCTCCGACGACCTGGCCGCCTGGTCGCGGCGCCTGGCGCCCATGGCGGTCCCGGAGCAGGAGCAGATCTTCGCCCACCGCCACGACCTGCCCGGCCGCGGCCAGACCATGTCCCCCGTCCTGAAGGTCACCGAGGGCGACGAGACCTATGTGCGCGGCAAGGTCACCTTCGGCCGCTACTTCCTGGGCGGCGGCGGCGCGGCGCACGGCGGGTCGATCCCGCTGGTGTTCGACGAGGTGCTGGGCCGCCTCGCCAATTCCGGCGGCCGCAGCCGCGCGCGCACCGCCTATCTGAACGTGGATTTCCGCGCGATCACCCCCATCGGCGCCGAGCTCGACGTCCACGGCTGGTTCGTCAGCGAAAAGGGCCGCAAGCGCCTGCTCCGCGCCACCCTGCACCACGGCGCGACCCTGTGCGCCGAGACCGAAGGCCTGTTCGTCGTCCTGAAACCCGGCCAGCCCTGACCTGACCGCCCGCCTTGACTCCACCCCGGCCGCACGCTCGCATCGCCTGTCGAACGGGAGGATCCGCCATGCGCGTGGTGATGATGATCGAGGGCCAGGAGGGCGTCACCTGGGGCCAGTGGGTCGCGCTGGCGCAGGGCGCGGAGGACGCCGGCCTCGACGGCCTGTTCCGCTCCGACCACTACACCATGATCCACGGCTTCGCCGGCGGGTCGCTGGACGCCTGGACGACGCTTGCGGCGCTGGCCCCGCTCACGCGGACGCTGCGGCTGGGCACGCTGGTCTCGCCCGTCACCTTCCGCCACCCCAGCGTGATGGCCCACATCGCCGCCAGCGTCGACCACATCTCCGGGGGTCGCGTGGAGCTGGGCCTGGGAACCGGCTGGTACGAGCTGGAGCACGTCCGCAACGGCCTGGCTTTCCCGCCGATGGGCGAGCGCACCCGCCTGCTGGCCGAGCATGTGGAGATCATCGTCCGGAGCTGGCGCGAGGGCGTCTTCGACCACCAGGGGGCGGCCTTCACGCTGAAGGACCAGCACTTCGAGCCGAAGCCCGTCCAGTCGCCGCACCCGCCGCTGATCCTGGGCGGCCGGGCCGGGCCCAGGTCCGCCGCGCTGGCCGCCCGCTACGCTGCCGAATACAACGCCTTCAGCGCCACCCCCGAGGAGGCCGCCCGCGCCCGCGACGCCCTGGCGGCCGCCTGCGCCGCTGCGGATCGCGACCCGAAGAGCCTGGCGCAGTCCACCATGATCACCGCCATCCTGGGCGAGACAGACGCAGACGCCGAGGCCCGGGTCGGACGCCTGCAAGCCCGCCTGGCCCCCAACGCTCCCTTCGGCCGCTTCATCGAGCGCATGCGCGCGGCCGGGCTGATCGGCGCGCCCGCCAGCGTCGCCGCCCGGGTGCGCCCCTTCGAGGCGGTCGGCGTCTCGCGCCTGTTCGTCCAGAACTTCGACTTCGCCGACGTCAGCTCCGTGGCCCTGCTGGGCGACCTGGCCCGCAGGCTGGCATGAGCGCCGTCGACGAGGCCCCCGTCCGGGTCGAGCGGCGCGGACCCGCCCTGGTCGTCGCCCTCAACCGGCCCGCCCGGCGCAACGCCATCAACCAGGCCCTGGCCGACGGGCTCTACACGGCGTTCGCCCAGGCCGAAGCCGATCCACAGGTGCGGGCGGGCGTCCTCGTCTCCTCGACGCCCGGCATGTTCTGCGCTGGCGGCGACCTGATCGCCATGGCCGAGGGCGAGAAACCGGACGTCGCCGCGCTCTTCGACCTGCTCGCCAGCCCGGCGCGCAAGACCCCGTGGATCGCCGCGGTGGATGGGCCGGTGCTGGGCGGCGGTCTGGAGATCTCGCTCGCCTGCGAAATGATCGTCGCCGCCGAGACCGCCGCCTTCGGCCTGCCGGAGCCCAGGCGCGGCATCCTGGCGGCCGGCGGCGGCGTCTTCCGCCTGCCCCGCTGGATTCCGCGCGCCGTGGCCATGGAGCTGGTGCTGACCGGCCGGGCGATCTCCGCCGCGCGCGCCTACGACCTCGGCCTCGTCAACCGCGTGACGCCCCGGGACGGCCTGCTGGACGCCGCCCTCGACCTGGCCGCCGGCGTCGCCGATTGCGCGCCGGCCTCGGTCAAGGAAAGCCTGGCCATCGTCCGCGCCGCTCACGAGACCCCGGAGGACGAGCTCTGGACCCAGGCCCGCGCCGCGCTCGCCCGGCTGCGCGCCACCGACGACCACCGCGAGGGCCTGCAAGCCTTCGCCCAGAAGCGCCCCCCGGTCTGGGGCCGATGAGATGGGACCTGCACTTCAGTGCGTGTCCCCAATCAGCGCATCAGAAAGGGGACACGCACGGAAGTGCATGTCCCCGCAAAAGCCCTACAGCTGGCCCAGCATGTAGTCGGCCGAGGAGACCTTGAACTCGCCGCCCTGCTCGACGTTCAGGCTCGTCACCACGCCGTCCTTGACGATCATCGAATAGCGTTGCGAGCGCGGGCCCATGCCGAACTTGGTCCCGTCCAGCTCCAGGCCCACCGCCTTGGTGAACTCGCTGCTGCCGTCGGCGATCATCAGGATGTCTTCGCCCACCGCCTGGTCCTCGGCCCAGGCGCGCATCACGAAGCCGTCGTTCACCGACAGGCACGCGATGGTGTCGACGCCCTTGGCCTTCAGCGTCGGCGCCTGCTGCTTGAAGCCCGGCAGGTGCTTGGCCGAGCAGGTGGGGGTGAAGGCCCCCGGCACGGCGAACAGCGCCACCGTCTTGCCCTTGAAGATCTCGTCGCTGGAGGTGGGTTTCGGCCCGTCCGCGGTGGCGACCGTGAGGGTCATGTTGGGCAGCTTGTCGCCCACTTTGATGGTCATGGCGTCTCTCCTGTGTGATGGGGCACATAGCGATGCAAAGTCGGGCGTCAACCATGCCGATGGCGCGGACGACTTGAATCCGCCGCGATACGGTTGAAAATCGTGGCATGGACCAGGAAGGCTTCCTATCCGGCCAACTGCTGATCGCCATGCCCGGCATCGGCGATCCGCGCTTCGAACGCGCGGTGGTGCTGGTCTGCGCCCACGACCAGGAGCACGCCATGGGCCTGGCGTTGAACCGGCCGGTGGACGGGCTGACCGTGCCGGACCTGTTGAAGCGCCTCGACATCAAGGCCGAGATCGAGGTGCCCGCCGACCTGGTGCTGGTGGGCGGGCCGGTGGAGCGCGAGCGCGGGTTCGTGCTGCACACCGACGACTATCACGGCGAGCACAGCCTGGGCGTCGGCGGCGGCGTGGCGCTCACCGCCACCCGCGAGGTGCTGGAGGCCATGGCCGGCCGCGAGCCCCGGCCCCGCCTCGCCCGCCTGGCCCTGGGCTACGCCGGCTGGGGCGCGGGCCAGCTCGAGGACGAGATCAAGCACAACGTCTGGCTGGTCTGCGATCCCGACGAGGCCCTGCTGTTCGACGGCGACCACGACCACAAATGGACCCGGGCCCTGGCCAAGCTCGGCGTCAACCCCGAACGCCTCTCCGCGGTCTCCGGCCAGGCCTGAACCGCGGGACATGCACTTCAGTGCGTGTCCCCGATCCGCCTAGGTCGCAGGGGCCGAAACGCCGCAAGCATGCCCGCAGGCTCATCACCACCGTGGATTGTCCAGATCCGTAACAGCTCCAGGTTACAGGTAATAATACTATCTAGAATAGTAGATTATCCCATCCAAAACCCCGAGGTCATGTCCCAAAACCTCGTCACCCTCGCGAGCCGCGGGCCTTCACCGGCGCGGCGCCGTCGACGTAGCTTTCGTTGAGGTAGACCTCGGCCTCCTGCGGCGACAGCGCCGGGGCGTAGCCGAAGCCCTGGCCGTAGTCGCAGCCCAGGGACAGGAGCTGGCGGGCCATGCCGGCGTTCTCGACGCCCTCGGCCACCACCTCCAGCGCCAGGTCCTGGCCGAGCTTGACCACCGAGGAGACGATCTTCGCCGAGCCTTCGTTGGTGGCCATGGTGCGCACGAAGTAGCGGTCGATCTTCAAGGTGTCGAAGGGCAGCCGCGTCAGGTAGGACAGCGACGAGAACCCGGTGCCGAAGTCGTCCAGCGCCAGGGCCGCGCCGGCGTCGCGCAGCTCGCCCAGCACGATGCAGGCCCGGTCAGGGTCGCGCATCACGTCGCCCTCGGTGACCTCCAGCTTCAGCCCGCCCGGCGGCAGGCCGGTCTCGCGGCGGATGGCCTCCACGTCGGACACCAGGTCGGGCCGGTCGATCTCGCCGGTGGAGAGGTTCACCGCCACGGTCAGCTCCCCGGCCGCCCGGTGGTTGATCCGCCAGGCGGCGAGCTGGCTGGCGGCCTGGCGCATCATCATCGCGCCCAGCTCGCTCATCAGCCCCATCTCCTCGCAGGCCGGCAGGAACTGGTCGGGGGCCAGCAGGCCGCGGCGCGGGTGGCGCCAGCGCACCAGCGCCTCGAACCCCGAGAGCGCGCCGGTCGCGAGCCGCACGATCGGCTGGTAGTAGGGCACCAGCTCGCCGCGGCCGATGGCGCCGCGCAGGTCGGCCTCCAGCGCCAGGCGCGACAGGCCGTCGGATTCCAGGCCGCGGCCGTAGGCCGCCGCGCCGCCGCGCCCGCCGCTCTTGGCGGATTCCACGGCCAGCTCCGCCCGGCGCAGCAACTCGGCGGCTTCCTGCGCCTCGGCGCCGCCCTGCGCCTGCACGGCGCCCACGGACAGCGTCGGGTGGATGTCGAAGCCCGCGATCCGCAGCGGCTGCTCCAGCGCCGCGCGCAGGGTCTCCGCGGCGGGGATGTGGGTCTGGGCGGTCAGCACCGCAAACTCGTCCTCGCCGATCCGCGCCAGCAGCGCGTTCAGCGGGAAGGCGGCGGCCAGGCGCGAGCCCAGGGCGGCCAGCACCAGGTCGGCGCGCTCGTGGCCCAGCGCCTCGTTCAGGCGGCGCAGGCGGTCGAGGTCGGCCACCACCAGGTCGTGGGCGCCCGGCTGCTGCAGCCGCTCGCGGGCCCGCAGGATGAAGCTCCGCCGATCCAGGAGGCCGGTCAGGCCGTCGAGGTCCGAGGCGGCGAACTTGGTCTCCGGCGCCACGACTCCGGCGGCGCGCACGCCGTCCTCCAGCCAGACCCCGCGCCAGATGCAGACGCCGGCGCCGCGCATGCGCAGCCGCACCGCGATCTCCGTGCCGGGTTCCTGGAGGTGAAGGATGTCTTCGGCGAGCGCGCGGTCCTGCGGCAGAGCCAGAGCCCGCAACGCCGCGGACGAGCATTCGGGCGCGAGCGGGCCCAGGCCCAGCGCGCGCGACGCGCCGTTCAGCCGCAGCCGGTCAAGCTCGGGCTCCCAGAACCAGAGCGCGACGTCCGCGGCCCCCAACGCTTCGAGCGTCGCAGTCGCGTCCCAGATCCAACGGTCGTTCGCCATAACCTCATGCGCCAGGTGGCGCGCCGGTCAGACCGACACGCCCTCGTCGGGCCACTGGTCGCACACCGGCGACACCAGCCCGAACAGCACATGATCACTCCAAACGCCGTTAATTTTCAGATAAGCCTTGGCTTCTCCCTCCTCCACGAAGCCCGCCTGACGCAGCAGTTTTCGCGACGGGCCGTTCTGCGGGATGCAGGCGGCCTCGAGCCGGTGAAGGCCCAGGGTGTAGAAGGAGAAGTCGGCGATCGCCTTCACCGCGGCCAGGGTGTAGCCGTTGCGGGTGAACGGCCGGCCGCACCAGTAGCCCACCGATCCCATCTGGGCGACGCCGCGGCGGACGTTGGACAGGGTGATGCCGCCGGTCAGCGCCTCGTCGCCCTCGCGGAACACGAAGAACGGATAGGCCTGGCCCGCCTCGCGGTCGCGGGCGTAGGCGGTCAGCCGCCTGCGGAACGCCGCCCGGCTGAGGTCGTCGGCCGGCCAGGTCGGCTCCCAGGGCTGCAGGAACTCGCGGGAGACCTCGCGCAGGTCGCGCCAGGAGTCGTAGTCGGCGGCGCGCGGCGGGCGCAGCCGCACGCCTGCGCCCTCGAGCCGAGGGCCGCTCTCGATGCTGATCCAGTCGAGCAGGGCCATGACCGGAGCCTCGCGCGATTTTCCCCGACGTCAAGGTCCGCGGTCCCGCCCGCGATGAAATGGCTCAGCCGAACAGCGCCCGCTGGAACGCCTCGCCGGCCTTCAGCGCCGGTCGGGGCCCGAGCACCGCGGCGGCGCAGGCGCCGGCCGACAGGATCGTCTCGCCCAGGCGGATCAGGTCTTCAGGCTTCACCGCGTCGATGGCCTCGGCCAGTTCGGCCGGCGGCAGCACCCGGCCGAACAGCAGCACCTGGCCCGCGGCCTGCTCGGCCCGCGCCAGCGCCGATTCGCGGCCCATGAACAGCGACGCCTTGAGCTGCGCCTTGGCCCGGGCCAGTTCGGCGTCCTCCACCCCGCGGGTCATGCCGGCCAGTTCGCCCGCCGCCACGTCCGCCAGCTCCGTCGCGTCGCGGGCCGCGCAGCCGGCGAACACCCCCAGCACGCCGGTGTCGGAATAGGTCTCGGCGTAGGCGTCGATGGCGTAGGCCAGGCCGCGGCGCTCGCGCGCCTCCTGGAACAGGCGCGAGGCCATGCCGCCGCCCAGGATCTCGGCGAACAGGCGCATGGCGAAATAGTCGGGATCGGTGGCGCTCACCGCCGGCAGCAGGATCGCCAGGTTCGCCTGCTCGAGCTTGCGGCTCACCGGTCGCAGGCCGCCTACGAAGCGCGCCGCCGGCGCGTCGGGCGTCGCCTGCCCGGCCGGCGAATGGCCGAAGTCCCGGTCCGCCAGCGCCAGCAATTCGGCGACGTTCACCGCGCCCGCCGCGCTGACCACCAGGGCCTCGGGCGCGTAGAGCCGCTGGCGCCAATCCTCCAGGCCCTGCGGGGAGGCCGCCCCCACGCTGGCCGGCTCGCCCAGGATCGGCCGTCCCAGCGGCTGGCCGGTGAAGGCCGCGCCCTGCGCCAGCTCGAACACCAGGTCGTCCGGCGTATCGGCCGCCTCGGCGATCTCCTGGCTCACCACCTGCTTCTCGCGGACCAGGTCGTCGAGGTCGAGCGTCGGGCGCAGGATCAGGTCGGAGGTCACCGCCAGGCCGAGGTCCAGCCCGCCTTTCAGCGCGCGGACCTGGTAGCTGGTGCGCTCGTAGCCGGTGGCCGCGTTGATCGAGCCGCCGGTCGCTTCGATCTCCTCGACGATCTGGCGCGCCGAGCGCACGCCCGCGCCCTTGAACACCATGTGCTCCAGCAGGTGCGACCAGCCCGAGCGGCCCGTATCCTCGTAGCGGGCGCCGCGCCCGGCGACGACGGACAGCGCCAGGGTCTCCAACCCCGGCATCGGGTCGCAGACCACCCGCACGCCGTTGGCCAGGGTGTGGACCTGGGGTGAGGGGTCAGGCTTCTGCAAAGGCCCGCACGTAGTCCTTGACCGCCTGGGCGTCGGCCGCCAGCCGGTCGAAGCGTTCGCGCCGGCGGGCCTGGGCCTGGACCACGGGCGGCGCCTTGGGCGTCTCGCCGGTGGCCGCCTTCACGGCCTGCGGGAACTTCGCGGGATGGGCGGTGGAGAGCGCGATGATCGGCACGCCCAGGTCGCCCGCCGCGCGCATGCCGGCCACGGCGACGGCGGTATGCGGGTCGACCAGCTCACCGGTCTCGTTGAGCGTGGCCACCATCGAGCGCGTGGTCTCGGCCTCGTTGACCGACACGCCGATGAACAGCTCGCGCATCACTGCGAAGGCCTGCGGCGGCACGTCGATGACGCCGGCCCCGGCGAAGGCGGTGAACGCTCGGGCGGTCTCCACCCCGTCGCGCCGCACGCACTCGAAATAGAGCCGCTCGAAGTTCGAGGCGCTCTGGATGTCCATGGCCGGCGACTGGGTCGGGGCCACGCGGCCGCGCACGTAGCGGCCTTCCCGGAAGGTGCGCGCCAGGATGTCGTTGGCGTTGGTGGCCACCACGATCCGCTTGATCGGCAGGCCCATGCGCGCGGCCGCATAGCCCGCGAAGGCGTCGCCGAAGTTGCCGGACGGCACGCTGAACGCCACCTGCCGGTCGGGCGCGCCCAGCGCCACGGCGGTGGTGAAGTAGTAGACCAGCTGGGCCGCGATCCGGGCGAAGTTGATCGAATTGACCGCCGACAGGCCGATGCGCTGCTTCAGGGACTGGTCGGCGAGCGCGGTCTTCAGGATGTCCTGGCAGTCGTCGAAGGTGCCGGAGACCGCGATGCAGCGGACGTTGTCCTCGGGGGCCGTGGTCATGAACCGGCGCTGCACCTCGCTGATGCCGCCCTCCGGGAACATCACCACCACGCGGGTGTTGCTGCGCCCGCGGAACGCCTCCACCGCCGCCCCGCCGGTGTCGCCCGAGGTGGCGCAGAGGATGGTCTGCCTGCGGCCCTGGGCGCCCAGGATGTGGTCGTAGAGCCGCGCCAGGAGCTGCATGGCCACGTCCTTGAACGCCAGGCTGGGCCCGTGGAACAGCTCGCCGATGAAGCCGTTCGGCGCGATCTGGGTCAGCGGCGCGACCGCGGCGTGGTTGAAGGTGGCGTAGGCGTCGGTGCAGATGTCGGCCAGCACGTCCTTGGGGATCTCGCCGTCGGCGAAGCGGCCGATCAGGTCGGCGGCGACCTCCGCGTAGGGCCGCCCGGCGAAGCCCCGGATCTCCTCCGGCGTCAGCGCAGGCCACGCCTCGGGCACGTAGAGGCCGCCGTCGGGGGCCAGGCCCGCCAGCACCGCATCCACGAAACCGATCGCCGGGGCCGCGCCCCGGGTTGAGACGTACCGCATCAAGACTTCCACATGCGCCAGAGCATGGCCGCATAGACGGCCAGCAAGGCGCCTGCAAGGCCGAACCAGGTCAGCGCGTACTCCATGTGCCGGTTGGGAATCTCCGGCGGCAGCGGTGCGGGGACCAGCGCCTTCCAGTCGGGATTCGTCGAGGTCTCGGCCATCAGCACCAGCGGCGCCGGGGCGCGGGCCCCGAGCGCGCGGGCCATGGCCGGAACGTCGCGGGAATACCAGCGGTTGGCCGCGGGCTCGTTCGGCGGCGTGAAGGCGTTCTTCGGGTCGGGCGCCCGCAACACGCCGGTGACGGCGAGGGGGGTGCGGTCGGCGCCGTCCGCGGGCGGCCGCGCCGAGATGTCGTCGCCCACGAAGCCGCGGTCGACCAGCACCGCGCCGTATCCCCCGCCCGTCACCGGGCAGGCCGAGATCAGCCGGGAACCCGCCTGGCCGTCGCGAAGGGTCTGGAACTCCAGGAAGGGCGCGCGCGCCAGGCCCGGGCACTCGGCCGTCACCCGGGTGAAGCCCACGTCCTCGCCCCGCGCCAGCCGCGCCAGCACCGGCTCGATGGGCCGCGCCGGGGCCGCCTGCAGGGCGGCGATGCGGGCCAGGAGGCCTTCTTTCCAATGCAGACGCTGCACCTGCCATACACCCAGGCTGCAGAGAATCGCCAAGCCGATGAGCGTGGCGACGGTCAGGCCGAGCGGAAGGCGGCGACTAGGCATGCCTTTCCTCCCCTGTCGCGACGACGACGGGGGAGGCAGGCGTCAGGCGACCCTCAATCATCGCGCCCGGCTTCGGAGGCCTTGTTCATGAACTGCGCGGCCAGCAGGGCGCCCTTGAACGGCCGCAGCAGCGCCAGGCAGACGACCACCGTCAACGGCAGCCAGATCACCAGGTGCACCCAGATCGGCGGGCGGAACTTGATCTCGGTGATCAAGGCCGAGAAGGCCACGATGAAGCCGCCGATCAGGATCACGAAGACCGCCGGGCCATCGCCCGAATCGGCCTTGGCGAGGTCGAAGCCGCAGGCCTCGCAGCGGGGGGCCACCTTCAGGAAGCCCTGGAAAAGGTGGCCCTCTCCGCAATTGGGGCAGCGACCGGCCAGCCCCGACAGCAGCGGATTGCGGGCGGCCACCTAGCCCCCGCCGTGGGCGCCGAAGATCACGTAGATGAAGGCGAACAGGAACAGCCACACCACGTCGACGAAGTGCCAGTACCAGGCGGCCGCCTCGAAGCCGAAGTGCTGCTTCGGCGAGAAGCCGCCGGCCAGCAGCCGCGCCAGGCACACCGTCAGGAAGATGGTGCCGATCAGCACGTGGAAGCCGTGGAAGCCGGTCGCCATGAAGAACGACGAGCCGTAGAGGCCGGAGTTCTCCGCGCCCTCGCCGCCGAAGAAATAGTGGTGGTGGATGATGTGGTTGTACTCGTAGGCCTGGATGGCGGTGAACATCGCGCCGAGCAGGATGGTCAGGATGAGGCCGATCTTGGTGGCGCGGCGGTCGCCCTGTTGCAGCGCGTGGTGCGCCCAGGTGACGGTCGTGCCCGAGAGCAGCAGGGTCAGCGTGTTGACCAGCGGCAGGTTCCAGGCCGGCACCGTCTCGACGCCCTTCGGCGGCCAGTTGGCCCAGGCGGCGCGGACTTCCTCGATCGACGAGTGGCTGCGCACGTCGTGGAACAGCGCCATCTCGAAGAAGACCCAGAACCACGCCACGAAGAACATCACCTCGGAGGCGATGAACAGGATCATGCCGTAGCGCAGACCGATGGAGACCACCGGCGTGTGGTCGCCCTGGTTGGCCTCCTTGACCACCTCGGCCCACCAGCCGGCCATGGTGTAGAGCACGCCGGCCAGGCCCGCGAAGAACAGCCAGGACGTTCCCTTCTCCAGGCCGAACAGGCCCTTCATCCAGGTCACGCCGCCCAGCGCCATCACCGTCGCGGCGATCGAGCCCACCAGCGGATAGGGGCTGGGGTTCACCAGGTGGTAGTCGTGCTTGACGTCGCCGTGGGCCATTTCGGTCCTTACCCCTCTTTCGTCGTGCGGCCGCCGCGCGCGCGGCGTGGCGGCCAGTCTCCTGATGCCACGCTATAGCCCTGTGCGCTGCGTTCCGCCAAGGGCGGAAACAGGCTTGGCCTGCGTCGCCTCGGCGCGCTTGCCCGCCCCCTTCCCGCCGGTGGCGGGATAGAAGGTGTAGGAGAGCGTCACCTGCGGCTGTCCGCGGGTTTCGTAGTCCTCCGCATACTTCGGATCGACGAAGTAGAGCACGGGGAACTCAACGGTGCGGCCCGGCCCGATCGTCTGGTCCGAGAAGCAGAAACACTGCAGCTTCTGGAAGTAGGCGCCGGCCTGTTCGGGCACGACGTTGTAGACCGCGTGGCCGGTGACCGGGGTTGCGGCGTGGTTGGTGACCCGGAAGAAGGCCAGGCCCGTGGCGCCGATCTGCAGGGTCTGGGAGGTCTGCAGCGCCTCGAAGGTCCAGGGCAGGTCGCGAACGTTGGCGTCGAACCGCACCAGCAGGGTCTTGCCCAGCACCTTGTCCGGCGCGGCCTCGGCCCGGCGCACGGCGCCGTCGAAACCGGTGAGCTGGCAGAAGGTGCGGTAGAGCGGCACCGAGGCGAAGGCCAGGCCGACCATGCCGGCGAACACCGAGGCGCAGAGCACCGCCACGCGGGTGTTGCGCCGCTTCGCGCGGTCCGGCTCAGAAGGGACGTTCGACGACATGACCGCCCAGGCGAACGATGGTGACGATGAAGATCAGGATCACGAAGGCCACGAGGCCCAGCGCGATGGCGATGTTGCGGCCCCGCCGCGCCCGGGCCGCCGCGTCGCTCTCTCCGGCCGGGTCGCTCATCCGAGGAGGCTCAGGGCGGGCCAGCCGGCCAGGTGCTCGACGAGCAGGGTGGCGAACAGCAGGGTGAGGTAGAGGATCGAGAACGCGAACAGGTTGCGCGCGGCCGCGGCGGCGACCTTGACATCATAGAGCCCGTCGCCCCGATCGCCCGGGGCGTCGCCGGCGCGGCTGCGGAACACCCGCCAGGCCAACAGCAGGAAGACCGCCGCGCCCAGCGCCGAGACCGTCAGGTAGGCGACACCGCCCAGGCCGGTGAAGGCCGGCGCGATGCAGACCGGCGCCAGCAGCAGGCTGTAGACCAGGATCTGCCGGCGCGTGGACTTCGCCCCCGCCACCAGCGGCATCATCGGCACGCCGGCCTTGGCGTAGTCGTCGCTGGTGTAGAGCGACAGCGCCCAGAAGTGCGGCGGCGTCCACATGAAGATGATGGCGCAGAGCAGCCAGGCGTTCAGCGGCGTGGCGCCTGCCGCCGCGGCCCAGCCGATCACCGGCGGCAAGGCGCCGGCCAGGCCGCCGATGACGATGTTCTGCGCCGTCGAGCGCTTCAGCCACATGGTGTAGACCACGGCGTAGAACAGGATGGTGAAGGCGAGCAGGCCCGCGGCCAGCCAGTTCAGCGCCATCCCCATCAGCATCACCGAGAACAGCGACAGGACGACGCCCAGCGCCAAGGCGTCCGCGCCCTGGACGCGGCCCGCCGGCACCGGTCGCCCGCGCGTGCGGCGCATCTTCGCGTCGATGTCGGCGTCGTACCACATGTTGAGCGCGCCAGAGGCGCCCGCGCCGACCGCGATGCACAGCACCGCCACCGCGCCCAGCACCGGATCGACCGGCTGGCCGGCGCAGACCAGGCCGGTGAGCGCCGTGAACACCACCAGCGACATCACGCGCGGCTTCAGGAGCAGGACGAAGTCCTGCCACCGGGCGGGCGCGGCGCTGGTTACGGCGGGCGACATGGCCATGAAGTCTACTCTCGAAACGGTCGAAGGGCGCGCGCCGGTTCGCCGACGCGCGCCCTCCTGGGATCCTCGGGCCCGCGGCTCAGTGCACGTCGGGCTTGATCACCGGCAGTTCGTTGAACTGGTGGAACGGCGGCGGCGAGGGCAGCGTCCACTCCAGCGTGGTGGCGCCTTCGCCCCAGGGGTTCGCCTCGGCCTTGCGGCGGAACACCATGGCGTCGAGCAGCACCAGCAGGAACACGCCCACGCCGACCAGCGTCACCACGTAGCCGAACGACGACACCTTGTTCCAGTAGGCGAAGGCGTCCGGGTAATCGACGTAGCGGCGCGGCATCCCCTGCAGGCCCAGGAAGTGCTGCGGGAAGAAGATCAGGTTCACGCCGATGAAGGTGATCCAGAAGTGCGCGGCGCCCAGGGACTCGCGGTACTTCACGCCCCACATCTTCTCGAACCAGTAGTAGAAGCCGGCGAAGATCGCGAACACGGCGCCCAGGCTCAGCACGTAGTGGAAGTGGGCGACCACGTAGTAGGTGTCGTG
>Ga0068859_100002161_pt1 | contig 19974 bp, 16 predicted proteins | sample KBSSwiS22_FD_66585 | JGI IMG/M metagenome (GOLD analysis project Ga0068859, IMG submission 66585) | Switchgrass rhizosphere microbial communities from Kellogg Biological Station, Michigan, USA - KBS Switchgrass S2-2 | ecosystem: Host-associated > Plants > Roots > Rhizosphere > Soil ...
GTTGTTGGACATGAGCGTGCAGTAGTCAGGCACGGGGCAACGCGTGTAGATGAACGTCAGCAGTAGTGCTTTGCCGCGGTAGTCGCGGATGTGGATCTCACGATTGCTCTGGTTGCGGAGCGTAAAATTCGGGATTTCATCACCTTCGCTCGCGAGGAGTGCGGTGGGCGGCGCCGAGCCGTTACTACTGACGTGCGTGACGATCAGATCTTCCAGCCAGGTGTGAGAACCATTGACCACGAGGGTCGCGGTCAGTTTATCGTTGGGAGACAGCTCCTTTAGATTTATCTGATCGCGCACTGTGAATGGCATTGTCATGCCCGGCATGTAGCCTTTGATGTCTTCGTGCGAAACCGTCACCTGATGCTTGTCGGGCTCGACCGCCACGATCTTGCCTGTCAATTCAAAACGCCTCTCGTTGCTGCGCCGGCACGAAGCGCTTAAGCAGGCCACAAAAAGGCACAAAAAGCACAAAAGTGCCTTCTTTGTTTTTGTGCTTTCTGTCCCTTCTGTGCCTTTTTGTGGCCTCATTTTGGAGTCTTTTGTGGCTGGAGTTTCGCGTCGTAGAGTCGTTGGTAGTTCCAGAAGTTGGCCAGCACCTTGTAAACGTAGTCTTTGGTTTGTGAGAAACCGATTTCGCCCACGTAACGATCGGCTTCGTTAGCGCGTGAACGAGCGATCCAACGGGCAAGGTTGTCTGCCCCGCCGTTGTAAGACCCCGCCACGGCCTGCGGCTGATTGGGAAACTGCTGAAACAGGTTGGCGAGATACTGCGAACCGAAACGAATCGAAGTGTCAGGGTTGTAGAGATCGTCCTGCTGAAACTTTTCTATTTTCAATTGCGCGGCGATGTCGTTTGCAGTTGACGCAATGAACTGCATCATGCCCCGAGCTGCCGCGACGGACTTCGCGTCCGCCTGAAAGCGTGACTCCTGCCGCGCGATCGAGAGCACGAATCTCGGATCGACTGCTGCATTGCCATTTTGTAAAAGAGAATCGCGATACGGCGCCGGGTAGAGCAATTCGACCAACTCACGCGGAGCGAGTTCAATTAGATAGTCGGCCGGGACTGGCTTCCAGATTTGCTCCGCGAAACGCACCGCGCGATTCGGAATGCCGGCGCGTAACGAGAGTAGCGCGATCGTGTAATCCTCATTCGGACTTTTGTTTGCGCCACGGGCGGCAATTAGTTCCGGCAACGCTTCGTCGTACAGCCCGAGCAGCAACAGATTGTCCGCGAGCGATTCGTGATCACCGCTCGGTGGCTGTTGTTTGAGTAAAGAGATCCGGTTGAGCTGCGGCAGACGATAAGCAGGCAACGCATTGTACGCAGCCTGCACTTGGTTCAGCGCTTCGCTACGGATCTGAGGGTCGTCGGTAAGCCTGAGCGCTGCTTGCGCTGCGGCACGCGATGCCTCGTAGTTACCTGCTGCGCTCGCTGTTTTGCTTTCACCGAGCAACGCGTTGAGACGATTGCGCACGAGAGTGCGTGATTTATCGTTTACGGCTAACGCGAGCAGTCTTTGCGTCGCTCGCTGGCCGTAATACTCATTACGCCCGTCAGGTATAGACAAGTAGCCGGCGATTGCTTCTTCGGTTCGTCCGAGTTGTTCGAGCGCGTAAGCACGCAGGAAATTGACTTCCGTGGGGCTGGTGCCGCCGCCAACGCGCGTGCCACCGAGATCCGAAAGCTTCAACAACTCATCCGCGTCACGCACAACAGTGGACCAGCTTCCCTGCGCGAGGTGAATACGAAGTTGTGCAAACAGCGCGAGCGCGCCGCCGAGATCGTTCTTGAAGCGAGCGCGTGTTTGTTGCACCCAGTTGAGTGCTTCAGGGTAACGACCAGCCTCATGCAAAGCGTCGATGATGTTCAGGTACGGTCGTTCCGGACTCGGCGCATCCGGAAAACGATCGATGAGCAGCTTGTAAGCCGCGACCGCATCGTCAACGCGCTTCATTCGCACATAAGTGGAGCCGAGAAAACCGAGTGCGTCGCGCGCGCTTGTTGATTGCGGATACGAATCAAAGACTTTCTGAAAGAGTGTCGCGGCGTCGCTGTATTTCGCTTCGTTGTACAGCCCACGCGCGATCTGAAACATCGCGTTCGGAACGGTAGTGCTTTGCGGATAACGATCGATGACAGCCTGGTAATGGACACGCGCGCCCGCAAAGTCACGGTTGAACTGGTAGACAGACGCGCGCAGCAGGTGATCGGCTTCGCTGAGGGTTGGTGAGTTGTTATCGAAGGCGTCGAGTTGTCGGACCGCTTCGAGCGCGAAGTCGTCAGGACGGGAAGCGTCCGGCATCTGCATTACGAGCTTTGTGTACACATCGCGCGCTTCGGCCAACTTCCCGGCGCGTGTATAAGCCGCGCCCATCAATGCCGAACCTTCGCGCGCGATGTTGATGTTCTTCGAAAGCGTCAAAGGCCTGGCGCTATTGGCAGCAGCCGGGAAATCGCCGCTTTCGAAACAACTCTCGCTGAGTCGCAAAGTCGCAGCGTCGAAAAGCAAGCTCGACGGCGCAGTGACGATGAGTTGTTGCAAACGTTCGCGCTCGAGCACTAGATCGCCCGTGGCGCGTGCGAATTTAGCGAGTCGCCACAGGGCGTATTCTCGAAGTCTGGAGTTGTTTGCGACGATTGTTTGATAACTGGCAGTGGCCGTAGGCAGATCTCCGGTACGTTCCGCGATGCGTCCGAGGAGATAGTCGTAGTTTTTATCACGAAAAAGCGTCTCATTAGTTGAGCGCAGCTTGTTAATCTCGGCTCGCGCGGTTTGCCAGTCTGCCGCCTCGACCGCCGTCGTGATACGCTCGGGTTGGGCCAACACGGGCACTGCGGCCGCGCTCAGGAAGACGAAAATAAGGACCACTCTCAGGAATGACATAGTTCAGATTATAATGAGGCTACAAAGCAGTTTCACGCAAAGGCGCAAAGACGCAAAGAAAACTTAGTGCCTTTCTTTGCGTCTTTGCGCCTTTGCGTGAAATCTTGTGACTAATATGATCAAACTTGAAGGTTCTCAACTAGCCGCGCGGATCGAGCAGGACGTTCAAAACACTGTGGAGCGAATGGTGCAGGAGCAGGACGTTCGTCCGGGCCTCGCGGCGGTGCGCGTCGGCGAAGATCCCGCGTCCGCGGTTTACGTCAGAAACAAGATTCGCGCGTGTGAAGAAGTCGGTATTTATTCCGAACATCACGCGCTGCCGGAGACGACGAGCACCGCCGAACTGCTCGATTTAATCCGTTCACTAAACGCGCGCGACGATATCGATGGAATTCTGACGCAACTGCCATTACCGCCGCAGATTGATGAAACGGCGATCATCGAAGCCATCGATCCGGCGAAAGACGTCGACGGGTTTCACCCAATAAGTGTTGGCAGGCTCGCGCTTGGGCGTCCGGTGTTCGTCCCGTGTACTCCCACCGGCATCATCGAGCTACTCGACGACAACGGCATCGAGATTCGCAGCGCAAACGCGTGTGTGGTCGGTCGCAGTCAGATCGTGGGACGTCCGATGGCGCAGTTGCTGTTGCAAAGAGATGCAACAGTGACGATCTGTCATTCGCGTACGCGCGACCTGGCGGCGGTAACAAGAACTGCCGACTTGCTCGTAGTCGCGATCGGACGTGCGGGTTTTATCGGGCGCGATCATATCAAGCCTGGCGCAACTGTGATTGACGTCGGCATGAACCGCATCTCCGACAAGGAGGAGGTTCGCGAGCTATTTGGCAATGAGGCGGAGAAGCGGCTTGAAGTGCTCGCCAAACGCGGTGCGACGCTTGTCGGCGACGTGCATCCAGCCGAGGCTGCTGAGGTTGCAGGCAAGCTGACGCCCGTGCCCGGCGGCGTGGGTTTGTTGACGGTGGCGGTGTTGATGAAAAACACGTTGAAGGCCGCGAAGTTGAGACGTCAGTAATGTTACGTGTCGGACTGACAGGCTCGATTGGCGTTGGCAAAACATTTGTCGCTTCGATTTTTGTCGAACTCGGTTGTCATGTGCTCGATGCGGATCAGACGGCGCGTGAGGTTGTGATGCCGGGTACACCGGGCATGGAAGCGATCGTGCACGAGTTTGGTGAACAGATTCTGAACACGGATGGAACCCTCGACAGGAAACGACTCGGAGCACTGGTCTTCGCGGATGAAAACCGAAGGCAGCGTCTGAATCACATTCTTCATCCGTTCATCATCGCGCGCCAGGATGAGATCCTGCGCGAATGGGAGCGTGAAGATCCGAAGGGCATCGGTATCGTCGATGCGGCGTTGATGATCGAATCGGGTGGTTACAAGCGTTTTGATAAACTGATCGTGGTCCATTGTCGTCCGGAGGTCCAACTCGAACGTCTGATGCTGCGCGACAAACTCTCGCGCGACGAAGCGCAGCGGCGCATTAACTCTCAGATGCCCCAGGAAGAGAAGCAGAAATTTGCAGATTATCTGATCGATACATCCGATGGATTTGATCCGACGAGATCTCGAACCGTTGAAGTTTACAACCAATTAATCCGTGTCATCCGTGGCTAAAAAACGTCTCCCTTCTATCTGTTCAATCTTGCTGGCGCTGTGTTTGACTCACAGTGGTTGTTTCAGCACCAATGAACCGTCTGCCTTTTACGGCAAAGTTGTCGCACCGAAGGCGCAGGAGTTTCGCTGGAGCAATGGTGGACTACCGCAAACATTCGATCCCGCCTTTGCCGCCGCGCCTCCGGACACGGACGCGGTGCGCGCACTTTTTGAAGGACTTACCGATTACGATCCGCAAACGTTAGCCCCTGTGCCGGGCGTCGCAACACGCTGGGAATCGTCACACGAAGGCCGCGTCTGGACGTTCTACCTACGCGACAATGCACGCTGGTCCAACGGCGAGAAAGTTACCGCCGAGGACTTCGTGCGTTCCTGGGAACGCACGCTCAAGATCGGACCACTCGCGCCGCATACAGAACTGCTCGCCAACATCGAAGGCGCGATCCCGACACTCTCAACTCCACACCATTTCGGCGCCCGCGCGTTGAACGAACACGTTCTGCAAGTCACGCTGCAACGGCCCGACAACAGTTTTCCGGCGCTCGTCTCCCATCCGGTGTTTCGTCCTGTAAAGGTCGAAGCCGCCGATCACACGAGCCGTCTCGATTCGCACGACTTGGTCTCAAACGGCGCGTTTCTGCTGTCAGCAACTGGTACCGACGGTGTCAAACTCGAGCGCGCCAAAACTTACTGGGACGATGCTTCGGTCGCGCTCGATCGCGTGACGTTTGTAAACACGCCCGATGCCGAAGAGGCGCTGAGTGCTTATGAAGCCGGTGATGTCGACGCGGTGACAAATGCGCCGTTCGAGCCACTCGCACTCAAGCTGCTCGCGCCGTACAAAGACTTTCGGCGTTCCACCTATGGCGCGTTGACTTACTATGCCTTCAACACTTCGCGCCAGCCTTTTGACGACGTGCGCGTGCGTGAAGCACTCGCGCTTGCGATCGATCGCGAACGAATCAGCCGTGACGATCTCGGCGGCGCGACTGAACCGGCAGGAAAGTTTTTTCCTGACGCGATGTCCGGAGAGAAACCGGTTGTCGATAAAGCTGAACTACTCGAGCACGATGTGAACAAAGCCAAAGAACTGCTGGCTGAAGCGGGTTATCCGGACGGCGACGGCTTTCCGGTGATCAGACTTTTGATCAATCGCAACGAGCAACAGCGTATCGTGGCACAGTCGATTGCCGCGATGTGGCGCGCAACGTTGAACATCGAGACGGAGATCGTGATCCGCAACTGGGACGAGTACGAAGCCGCGATCAAGGCGAATGATTACGACATCGTGCGCCGCGGTGTTGTGATGCAAACGACGAACGAACTGGTTAATCTCCGAATGTTGTTTGAGCGTGATGCGCATGTGCTGCCGAGTCCGTCGCCTGCTCCTGAGGGCAGTCCCCGAGTCGAGCCGTCGCCGCCGGAGAAGCCCGTGGTCGAGACGGAGGTACAGGCGTTGAAAGATCTGAGGGCGATGCCGATCTATTTTGCGTCTTCGTATTCGCTCGTTAAACCGTACGTTTCGGGATTCGACATGAATGTGCTCGATGCGCCGAGTTTGAAGAAGACGCGTTTGGACACGAATTGGAAGCAGCCTTAGATTAGCCACAAAAAGGCACATAAGTCATAAAACAGAATGGGTGAGTTTAGTGTCACTTGTAAGGGCAGGGAAGAAACAGCGCGCGTGGCTGCTGCGCTCGCGCCGTTTGTGCACGCCGGCGACGCGATGATGCTCAAAGGCGCGTTAGCCGGTGGCAAGACCGCGTTCGTCCAGGAACTCGTTGCTGCGCTTGGATCAGACGCGAATGTTACGAGTCCGACCTTTACGTTGGCCCACTTCTACCAGACGCCGAAGGGGACTTTCCTGCACATCGACGCTTATCGACTGTCGAGTGTCGCTGAGTTTCGCGACCTCGCGTTGGAGGATTACGTTCCGGAGAGCATCACGGCGGTCGAGTGGGGCGACATCGTGGAAGAGGATTTTGCGAATGCATTGTCGATCGCGTTTGAGTTTGTGCCTGGTCAGGATAACTGGCGGAGGCTGACTTTTTCCGCAAACGCAGAAGCGTGGCAGCCCGTGTTGGAGGGTTTGAGTAAGCAGTTACAGGTATGAGTTTACTTCTGGCAATCGAATCGTCGTCGAACGTGTATCGCGTCGTGATTGGACGCGACCGCGAAGTCGTTTTCGATTCCACTGTCGATAATTGTGAATCGTCGTTGCAAACGTTGGGCGGGTTGCTGACGTGTGGGCTCGAAGCGTTGAATGCCAAGACGAGTGAGATCGAGGGAGTGGCGATCAATGTTGGGCCTGGATCGCTGACGTTTGTGAGAGCCGGGATATCGTTTGTCAACGCGCTCGCGTTTAGTTTGAAAGTGAAGATTTACCCGTTTAACTGGTTCGAGATCATCGCGCGGCAGACGCGAGGTACGACGAATTTGCCGGTGCTCTGTGCCGTGCCGGCATCGAACGACAACGCGTATGCCGGCTTGATCAAGGGCGCGTCGGTTGAGATTATGCGTTTCGGTCCGTTGCCGAAGGCGGTCGGTGAAGTTGGCAAGGGACTTTCGGAAGTCGCAGTGGCAGGAAGGATTCGACACCGGTTCGCGTCGTTGTTAGAGGACGTGAAGATTGTCGACACCGGCATCGAGAATCCAGACGCGCGGGTGCTTATGGATCTGGGTTTCGAGGCTCATGAACACGGGGGGCATGCGACGACGCAAGTCGAGGCGCTCAACGATCAGTCGGATATTTTTTACGAACAATGAGTGTTGAAGAGATCGTTGATTGTCTTGAGAACGGCGGCGTGGTCCTGCTTCCGACGGATACCGTGTACGGGCTTGCCGTTAGTCCAAACTTCGACGAATCGATCGATCAACTGTTTGCACTCAAACGCCGGCCGCGTACGGTAAATCTTCCGATCATGGTCGCGTCAGATGACGAGCTCGAGCCGCTCGGTTTCGAGATCAGCGAATCAGCGAGGCGTCTACTGCGTTCACCTTTGATCCCCGGCAGCATCACGCTCGCCCTCGGTTTTAGTTCTGACTACCGGCCGCACTGGCTTGCTGGACGCGACGAAGCCGCGATCAGAATCCCAAACGACAAACAACTCCTCGCCGTGTTGCGAAAAGCCGGGCCACTGCTCGTAACGAGTGCGAACGCGCACAGCGCAGACACGCCCGACAACGTTCAGGACATCCTGGCCCAACTCGACGGCGCCCCGGATCTCTCGATTGATGGTGGCAGGTTAAAGACCACAGCGTCTACGCTCGTGAATTGTCGTGTCGATCCTCCGGTGATCGAGCGTGTCGGAGTGGTGCCCGAATCTGAAGTCCTTAGGTATTTAAATGAGTCATAAAGATTTAATTCTCGGTATCGAATCATCGTGCGATGACACGGCCGCCGCGGTTGTCGATCGTGATGGAAATGTGCTCTCGTCGATCATCGCGAGCCAGACTCATATTCATTCGCATTGGGGTGGTGTGTATCCCGAGTTTGCGAGCCGCGCACACGCGCTCGTTGTTGTGCCGACGATTGAACGCGCGCTCGCGGAGGCTGACGTCGCCGGACCGGATTTGAAAGCAATCGGCGTGACGCGTGGACCAGGGCTGATCGGCTCGTTGATCGTTGGTGTCAATACGGCCGCGGGTTTGGGGCTGGGATGGAATGTTCCAGTGCTCGGCATCAATCACTTGCGTGGACATTTGCGTAGCGCTGATCTTGTGGAGCGTCGCGTCGAACTGCCGGCGATAGTCCTGCTGGTGTCGGGTGGGCATACTTTCCTGGCGCGCATGGATAGTTTGACGTCGATTCAGTTACTCGGTTCGACGCGGGATGACTCAGTGGGCGAGGCGTATGACAAAGTCGCGCGACTCCTGGGATTGGGATATCCGGGTGGACCGGCAGTCGATAAACTCGCGAAGACCGGAACGGATTCGATTCCGTTCCCACGACCGATGCTGACGGAAGGATTTGAGTTTTCGTTCTCGGGTTTGAAGTCGGCGGTTGGAAGATACCTCGATAAGAACCCGGACGTTGCGCATGCGGATGTGGCGGCGTCGTTTGTGAGTGCGTGCATGGAGATATTGTTGACGAAGTGCAAGCGCGCGCTGACTGCGCATCCGTCGAAGTGTTTGGTGGTTGTAGGTGGTGTCGCGGCGAGTCCGCAGTTGCGTGAAGGCGCGGCGGAGCTTTGTGATAGTTTGGGAGTTAAGCTTTGCCTGCCGCCGCTGAAGTGGTCCACGGACAACGCCGCGATGATCGGACTCGCGGCGTGGGATTATTTGAACGAGCGAGTTACGCCGCCGTTGTCAGCCACCGCATCGCTACAGATCACTGAATTCTAAGAAGAGGTTTCACGCAAAGACGCAAAGGTTTCGCAAAGCCGCAAAGGAAAATGAGTCTTCTTCTTTGCGGCTTTGCGAAACCTTTGCGTCTTTGCGTGAAATATTCTTAGCGGCTCAGGTTTCTCACGAAGCCCCAGTCGCCGCTTGCGTTCACCTGAATGTTTTGCACATTCTTCTTCGCGATCACGACGTTTGACCCGTACCACAACGGAAACACCGGCACGTCGCGGCTGACGATGTCCTGGATCTTTTTATATAACTCCAATCCCTTTTGCCGGTCGAACGTGTTCAGCGCCTCGTCGAGCAACGCATCGAGTTCCTTGTTGCTATACCGGCTGCGATTGCGCGACGGCCGCGCCTCTGTCGGTATTTCAGACGTCGCGAAGAGATCTTTATAGAAGATCGGGTCCTGATTACCGCCCACCCATTGTGAGTATGAGATCTGAAAGTTGCCGCGTTTGAGTTCGTCAAGGAACGTGTTCTGTTCCGGTGTCTGAATCTCGACCGGTATGCCGACTTCCTTCAGGGAATTTTGAATAACGCCTGCGTATTGCCGCCCTGCGATGCTGCTGCCGGAGAGCTTGTAAACCACCGGTTTCTGAAAACGCATTCGCGGTCCATCGCCGTCGGGATCCGGAAAACCAGCTTCGTCGAGTAGTTTCTTCGCGCGCGCCGGATCGTACGAATATGTTTGCCCCGGCGAATAAGCCCATGACTCTTCGGGAATGATCGAATGCGCGATCTTTCCCAGCCCCAGTAACAGGCTCTTGATCAAGCTCTCGCGATCGATCGCGTAAGCGATTGCCTGTCGTACTTTGACGTTGTCGAGCGGAGCCGATGCGGTATTGATCGTCAGCAAATAAACATTCGATCCGTTGAACGTCTTCACTTGCAGGTTCGGATCTCCTTCAAGTCGCCTCACTGCGTCCGGCGAAAGACTCGTCGGCAACGGCGCGATATCAACACGGCCCGACTGCAACTCTGCCTGTAACGCATTCATGTCGGAGATTACTCGCACGCGCACGGTTTCAAGTTTGGAAGCGCCTTCCCAGTACTGCGGGAACCTGTCGAGATCGACTACCTGCTGCGCGTTGTCGTAACTGACGAACTTGAATGGACCAGTACCAAGCGGATGCGTCTTTTGTGACTCGTAGCTATCTTTCGGGATTATCGCGATCGGAACCAGGTTGGAAAGTAATCCCATCCATGGCTCGTCCAACGTTACAACGATCGTGCGTGCATCAGGCGCCTCGACGCTCTTTACATAACTTCGTTTTTCAGCACCCGATCCTTTGTAAAAGCTCGCCGATTTTCCGAAGTTGCTGGAGAAAACGAGATCGAGCGTATACTTTACATCCGCGGAAGTCAGCACCTGCCCATTATGAAACTTAACACCATCGTGCAGTGTGAACGTGTAAGTTAGACCATCATCGGAGCGCTTAATGTCAGACGCGAGCTCACCCACGTAGTCAAATTTCTCGTCCTTCTTGACGAGTGTATTGAACATTAGCGTACGCACGCGTTCGCTGGCCGCTTCCACCGAAGGCGCGCCGATCGGATCAATCGTGCGAATGTTATCGCCGAGTGCGATCACGAAAGAGTTGCTGCGGCGCCGGCATCCCGGCGGAATAATCAACAGCGCTACTAAAAAGATCAGCAGGATCAGTTTGACAAGATTGCCGGCGCTCACTTAACGGTGCCTCCGTAGGTGTAGTTGAGCTTGGAATTCAGTTTGAGTATTTCTTCGGCGAGGAATTTGAAACGATCGAGATCAAGCGGGAGTGGCGGTTCCATGATGGTTTTTGTTCGTGCGATACGTTCGAGGGATTGTTTTATCCGCGCTTGCGAGAGTGCTCCGCTTTTTGCCGCCGCGAGTAACCCGTCGTAGCCACGCTTTATCGTGTCAGGAGTGGCGCAGATCAGGCACATATCTTCGCCGGCGAGCGTCGCGCGCACCGCAGCGTCTTCGATCTCGCAGTGACGCGCGATTGCGCCCATTTCAAGATCGTCGGTGACCACAAGATGTTTGTAGCCGAGCTCTTCGCGCAGCAGCCTGGTGACGATGTTGTAGTTGAGCGAAGCAGGCTCGATCAAACCGCCGGTAGTCTCTTCTTTGATATCGATGTTCGGAAAGCCACCGTGACTCACCATCACGCAACGCACGCGATCGTCTCGACGTTGAAAGAGTTCGATGTAAGGTGCGAGATCCTGCGCGATGAGCGCGTCGTGTGAGAGCCGGACAACCGGCATCTCCTCATGTGAATCGACCTCACCCGCTCCGATTCCCGGAAAATGTTTAAGACAACCGAGAAGACCCGAGCCCTGAAGTCCGCGCATGTAGACAGTGGTGTAACCGAGCACTTCGCCTGGCGAGCGCCCGAAAGATCTCGAGTAAAGACCGTTCGACAGCAGATCGCGATCCTCGGTCATGATCGACATGACGGGGGCGAAGTTGATGTTGAAACCCAGCATGCGCAGCACTTCGCCGGTGATCCTGCCGAGCATGCGCGCGGCGGCAAGATCGCCGTGCTGGCGAATCGTGCGCGCGGAGGGCATCGGCGTGAATATGCGACGCAGCCGGTCAACCAGCCCGCCTTCCTGATCGATGCCGAACAGCGGTGGTGTGGGAACGATTTCGCGAACGCTGTCGAGCAGCGTCCGCAGTTGTTCTGGACCAGCGACGTTGCGGCCGAAGATGATGACGCCGCCCGGCTTTACGTATTCGACGAGAGCGCGTGTCTCGTCGTCAAATTCCGTCCCGGGAAGGCCGATAAATAAGAACTGTCCGATTTGCTGTTCGACTGGAAGCGCGTAAAGATTTTCTGCAAGCATTGGTTTTCGAAGTTTAGCATGAACTCGGTATATCCACAGATTACACAGATTATTTTCCTTGCTTCTGTGTAATCTGTGGATGTAAAACAACCACATGCCGCGCGAAATCACCGACCGGGGTCGCGTAGTTGAAGCCATCCAGCATCTTGCTCTTACCGCCGAACTCTTCGAAGAACAAAACGGTAAACAGAAGTATGCCGGTGACCTCGAAGTAATCGTTCAGGGTCGCGATTACGGCAACGGTAAGCGCGTGGGACCCTACGTGCGTCTGCTCGCTTACGATGGCGGCGAGGAGATCATGCGCCAGGGTGAGTGGGGTGGAAACACTTTCTACATCACTGTGGAAGGCGCGCTCGATGTTTACGTCCACGACAACACGGGGCCTAAGAAGATAAGTCAGCTCGAACCGGGCGCGGTGTTTGGCGAGATGGCTTTGCTCGCGGGCATCGAACGCAATGCGACCGTAGCAGTTCCGGCTAATCAAAAAGCGGTCGTGCTCGAGATAACGCGCCCTGCGTTACGATTGCTGCGTAAGCTGAAGACGTTCGGCACCATTCTCGACGAGACCTATCGCACTCACGGCACAGGCCGCGTCCTTGAAGACCTCGCACTAATCACCGGCAAACCTTTGAGCGATCAGTTGGCTCGGGAACTGCAACGCACTGCGCGTTTCCTCGTCTACGGCAAGAATCACGTTCTCTGCCAGGAAGATGCGTCCTTAGATCGTTTGATCCTGATAAAGAGTGGTTGGGTGCGACGCTCGCACGGCATTCCGTTTCATGCGGCCTCGCCCGAGGTCGTGTTGGGAATGAATGAAGCCATAGGCGTTGATTTTCTGGGCGGTGGAAATTGTCTCGGTCTGGAAGGTGTGACTCAGTCTGCCCTGTGGCAATACAGCGCGAGCGTGATGGCGCGAACCGAAGTGCTTGAAATCCCGCTCGATCAGTTCTCCTCCGACGCCAAGCTTCGCAAAGAATTAGCAGCGACGTTTTCGCCACTCGCCACCGTGGGCAGTTCAATGCCGCTCACAATCGAAGCGCTACCCGATCTAAACGCGCTCAAAGCGGCTGAAGAAGAGATAGCGACGGGAGTCATCGACGGGACGAACGTCCTCGTGATGGACATGGACTTGTGCATCAGGTGCGGCAACTGTTCGCTCGCGTGTCACAAGGTACACGGGCAGTCGCGTCTGCTCCGTCGCGGGATTCAGATTGAACGGCCTGCAACGATTGGCAAGAAGCGTTTGCAACACGCGCTCGTGCCGCAGGTTTGTATGCACTGTGCGGATCCGGAATGTTTGACTGGCTGTCCGACCGGGGCCATATTTCGCGACTCGCACGGACAAATCGACATCAATGCGCCGACGTGTATTGGCTGTTTCGACTGCGCGACACAGTGTCCCTACGACGCGATCACGATGGTGCCACGCACCGCGCCCGCGCTATCTTCCGGTCTCACAACGACTCTCAAAAAGTTTTTCAGTTTCAAAGTAGACCAACCCGCTCCGCCTGAGGCGTCTGACGATCCGGTGGCGATCAAGTGCAACCTTTGTGAAGGAACGTCACTAAATCCGCCGGGCTCGAAGCGCAAGGCTTATTCATGCGAAGAGAATTGTCCTACCGGCGCGCTAGTGCGTGTCGATCCGATTGAATACTTCAGTGAGATCGGTACGGCGAAAAATTTTGTGTTTCGCGATCAAAATCACGCCGTGGGACGAAACATTCACAAGAGCGATCCGCTCGCTCGTGCATGGCACATCGGTGGCGCCGCTGTGACGATCCTTTCCGCGCTCGTCATCGGATGGGCGATTACCAGGTACGGTTACGACCAGGTGCTGGCGGGTACGTGGTTGACGATGCGTTGGTTGACGGGACTCGTGGGTCTCGTTGGCATCGCGGTCGTGATGTCGTATCCGTTTCGAAAGCAGATCTATCGACGACGTGCGGGCGCGTTGCGCTATTGGATGTTCGCCCACGTGTATGTCGGCGTGATTGCGGGTGTAGTGCTGCTGTTTCACTCAGGCCCGCGTACCGGCGGGTTGGTAACGAGTTTTCTTTACGTCGCGTTTGATTTGACGATCGCGTCGGGCATCATCGGGCTGGCCACTTATTACTTTGCGCCGAGGATCATGACGCGTATCGAAGGTGAGCCGTTGTTAGTCGAGGATCTCGAAGGCCGGCGCAAAGAGTTGCTCGCCGATCTAAGTACGATCCTCGAGAAAAGTGATGGTTGGTTGAAAGAGGAGATCAGGGATCGCGTCTATCCGAGGTTCTTGTCATACGGTTTTCTATGGCGGCAGATCTGGAGACGTGAGGAGTTGAAAGCACTGTTGGCCCAGGCGCGCCAGGAGTTCAAGGAGCGCACCACGCGCCAGACGACCGATGACGAACGCGAGCTACTGATTTCCGCAGTGGAGACTGCGGTGACTTTGCGTCGCGTCGACGCCCTTTTAACGCTTCACTGGCTGCTGCGCGCGTGGATTCCGTTGCACATACTCGCGACCGCAGTGATGCTGGCGCTGCTGCTGGTCCATATCGGTCAGGTGGTGTTCTTTAGCGTGAAGTGAGGTAATCCACAGATTACGCAGATTCTATTTTAAAAACATCTGTGTAATCTGTGGATAAGCGTAATGCCCGCGAATAATCAATACATCATCATTCGTGACGATTTACCCGTTGACCCAGTCAAGATCATCTCCGAAGGTCTGCTGATCGGGCGGTTGTTGCAGTGTGAGGTGTTGCTGAATCACCCGTCAGTGTCACGAGTGCAGGCCGGAATCAAGCAGTTTGGAAACGACTACTATCTCTTCGCCTTACGACCGAGAAACCCGGTCAAACTCAATGGCAAACCCGTAGAAGAAAACGAAGCGCTCGGCGCAGGCGACATCATTGAAGTTGGTCCATATCGACTACAGTTCGATTCGACTGACGAGGCGTTGGTGATTCGTGTTGAAATGGGAATTGCCACAAAGCATTCGGAGATCGATCTCAGTGATCCGGGACTCACTACCGATAACCTGGATGTAGCGGATGAAGGCAAGTCCAGGAAGCCGCGCGCGGCGCCGATTCCCAGCAACAAGGCGCTCGACATTTTCTGGGATAAACGAGTTCGCGAGGTCAGTAAGATGGCGCGGCCGTCGCCTCTTTATCCAAAGAGCGGGCGGCGCAGTGGCAAAAATCAGTTCAACTGGATGCCGACGAGCGATTTGATGTCACGCTGGCCAGTGGCGTTTTTTACGTGGGCTCTATTGATTGTCGGCGTAGTTTCAGTGGCAGCGGCTTATAGATACACGAGCGCGTTTACTCCGGGACCGGTTTCCACTGCGCATGCCGCGACGCAATTCGCCCTGACACCCGCGATCGCCACGAGGCCGAATGCAGGTTCGTGTACCAACTGTCATTCACTGACCGGCAACATGGAGCAGCGTTGCGCCGGTTGTCATCACACAGACGCTTTCGTCGCAACGACGATCAAGCCGCATGCAGCCGCGGGAGTCGGGTGTATTGACTGTCATGGCGAGCATCGAGGCACGGAGTTTAGCCCAAAGCAGGGCGCGCTCGATTCGTGTACTGCATGTCACAACAATAGCAATCAAAAGTCGTTCAATGGTCGCAAAGTCGGCACGCCACACGGCGGCACGTTTGGGTATCCGGTGGTGGATGGGAAGTGGAGTGCGAAGTCGATCAACGATGAGGAGTGGGATTTAAGAAAGCTCGGGACCACGCGCCAGCCGGCGGATTCGGATGAGAAGTGGCGCAGCAATCAGTTTCATGCGCTGCACGATCAACGAGTGAAGCTCGCGCCTGGTCTAAAAGGAAATTCCGAAGGGCGGCTGTCGTGTTCGAGTTGTCACGGATCGTTTGAACCGTTGGATCGCACCACGCCTAAGACAACCTGCGCCGCATGCCACGTCAAAGATGGCAAACCGAATTGCACTTCGTGTCACGTCCAACACATCCTCGATGAACGTCGCTGGAGTGCGTCAATGCTTTAAGCCACAAAAAGGCACATAGGCACATAAAAGAAAACCCATCAAGAAAAATTCTTTTGTGTGCTTGTGTGCCTTTTTGTGGCTAATTAACCTGCGGGTTTGTGGCACGGGATGCAGTCGTTCGAGCCCGGAACTTTTCCTTTGAGTGCGGGACGTGCAGCGATCGCTTTGTCGTGGCAAAGGTTGCAGTTCACGTGATAGGCGACTTCGTTTGTCAGTTTTGTCGGCGTGGGTTTATCAGGATACTGGACCGTCGGCAGGGGTGAGCTGTCATCGCCTGCCTGTAGATGACACGCGCGACAACTCTTCACCGGTTTTGCATCCGCTGCCGCAAGCAATTGGGTCGTCAAAACCACTGCGCGCTCGGAAGTCTTTAACGGCGGCTTCAGATTTGCCGCCGGCTGGTCCGTGTGGTGACACTCGACACACGCCAGCACACTCTGCCCGTCCGGGCTATACTTCTTCGTAGCATGGTTCTCGTGATTGAACGGCACCTCGCCATACTTGTCCGATTGGCTGTCTTTCCCGAGCACGACTTCCTTCGGTTGTGTCTTGCTCTCTTTTTCCTGAACGACCAGCCCCAGACTAACGCACGCCAGCAGCAGAATGAGTAGTGGTTTCATCGTCGGAATCTTATCACAGCGGCATACGGAAAGTGGGACCAGTATGACACCGCTTGCAGTCTTTAAACGCGAGATCGCCGCCGAAAGATCTCTTGCCGTTGTGACAGGTAACACACGTCATCGCGCGAGTGGTTGTGAAATGCTCGGCCGCCGATGGCGAACTCACCTGGCGAGTCTGCGCTGCGCCTGCGGTTAACTTGTGACAGTCAGCACACGTGAGTCGTTCGCGCGCGCCATGATCAGCGTGGCTGAATGCGTAGCGATATGAGCGCGCGGCGGTGCTCGTCGTTCGATACGCTTTCTGGTCATGACACACCCCGCATGACGCGATCTCACGGCCCGCATTCGACTTACTCGACGGCGTGTGACACGTGTAGCAATTGTTATGGGCCGCGAGATTCGCAGGGATCGACAAGCCCACACCGCGATTAATTGGCGAACTATGACAGCCCGCACAGCCTCTTTGCGGGCGCCCCAAGCCGGTGTTGTGTTGTGCGTGATCGAACTTGACGTTGAATGGCTCGTTGAAACTCGCCGGAAAATTTTTCAGTGGTGGGTTGTTACTGCTGATGTCCGAATGACAGATCTTGCACATCGGAACCTGCGGCGTCGTAAATTGGCTGCGATGACAATCCGTGCAGGCCTTGTGCCCGGGAAAGCGTGGTGTCGCTGAGTTGTCAGTGCGCTCGTGACACGAGGTGCAGGCGAGGGAACTGTGACGCTGGCTGTTGTGAATAAACTTCGAGTAGTCGACCTGCGCGGAGGTCGCCTGGAAGAAAAGAAATACTCCCGCAAAGGCGCAAAGACGCAAAGAGAATTGCGCAACTTCTTTGCGTCTTTGCGCCTTTGCGGGAAAAATCTTTTTCCTCATTTAACGTCCTTGCGCTTGATCGGCGGTCGCTCCGCGATCAGGTAGTGCCTCTCCGGCGGGTCGAGACTGCCGACGTTCGGCGCATGACAATAAACGCACGTGAAGTTTCGATCCTTATCGATCGCTGCAAGCTCTTTGCCTAGATCCTGCCTCAGACCATCCTTGTTATGACACTCCGTACACGCCGTTATCGGCACATCCGGTTTTAGACCGTGGAGCAATGCGGCTTTGGTGATGTTGATGTGACAGGTCGTACACTCCGCGACGTGTTGTTTCTTCTCGCCTCCACCATCGTGTATGAACTTCGGTGAGATTCTCAGTGGCGCTTCCTTCGCGGTGTGCGGCGTCACGAGTTGGTGACAGCCGTTACAGTTGCCCGCCACTGGTTGCTGGGATTTCCAGTGACAGTTGAAACACGAGCTGTGACCTGTCGGCGCCGACTTGAACATCGCGGTGCGCGACGCGTGACAGATGGTGCAGTTGTTATAACCCTGCGGCGCATGTGCGAACCGCAGCAGCGCGATCACATCCTGGTGTTTGTCGTGCGGAAACTCGATCTCGAATTGAAGTTTGCTGACCGGGTTTCTAAACGGCAGCCTTGCCTCGTCCCGCGGCGATGTCTTTGAGTGACACACGGAACAGATCGGCGGTCGCGCGCCGCGGAAAAAATCCCGCCTGTGGCAACTCACACATGCATCGTGGCTCGGATAATCATTGATGTCGGGGAAGGTTATCTTGTGACACGTATTACACGCCGCCCGGTGTTTCTGCGTCGCGTGAGAAAAATCGGCCGCGCATATACACGGATAGATACAGATCAGAATAAGAATAAAAAATGGCTTAATCCGCGTCATCGGCGTTAATTCGCGGTACAGACTGGCTTCGGCTTCTCGACGCCCACGCACTTCACGAGTCTCTCTTTCCGGTTCGAAACGAGATAAGGCTTTTCAGTCGCAAGGTCCCCGGACTTAACCTGCACTTCACAATTCCACGTCACCAGCGTTTGGCCCAACTCGGTTGGGATGAGGTTCGATAAGACGTAAGTTCCTGGTCCCAGATCCGTGAAGTAAGCAGTGCCGTTGCGATCTGTCATGACTGATTGGACTGCCGGCGCTTGCTTGAGTAAAGCTTGCAAAGCACGTTGGCGATCGCGATAGAAACCATCGCGCAGGTCGGGCGTTAGATTCGTGGTTACCCACTGTCGCGCAGTTTCGTCGTTTCGGTACTCCTTTTGACTCGCCGTAAACGCATTGACAAACTCCGGTACTGCTTTTGGTCCAGTCACAAAATCCTTCTCGACCGCGCGACAATAGACTGACTCACAGTCGCCTTCCTTGAGCCAGTCGATCAACGCCGCGCTTGCGCCAATCTTTTGGTAGTAACAATCGCGACTCGTGAGTGGTTGTCGTTCTATTGCGTCGAGAAGCGCGCGATTCTGTTCGAGAGTGCCGGGGATCAGGAAGAAACGCTTGCGTGCCAAGCCGCGCAAAGGTGAATTGTCGTCGAGTTTTACACGTACACGGAGACGCAGCACACCCGTTTGGTTTTGCGCGAGGGCAACCGTGACCATCAATAAAAGCGCGAAGCAGACGAGTCTCATAGATTCGGACTACGTGGAAACTTTAGAAACGGCAAACGCACGCCGCGCACGAAGATTTGATCGGAACGAATACCTGCAGGCGGTGAAAAACCATTCGCACCGGCCGCGCCGATCAGGTCGTCCTGGTCCACACCGTCGCCACTGATACCGATCGCGCCCACCAGAACACCATTTTTGTAAAGCGGCACGCTGCCGGGAAAGATCTGGATGCCGTTCGGCAGCGATGGAATTGAAGTGCACGGAACTGCTGGTCCAGCCAGTGACGCCAGGAAGTTAGTGCGAACGAGATCGAGTTGCAAACCGACGTTGAACGGGCTCCAGTCAGCAATAGCCGTGCTGACTGGTCCTGGTGCCGCGTCGTTTATACCATCAGGAAAGAATGGACGGTGAAGAAAGCCGGTGGCGCGATCGGTGAATGCGAAAGCGCCGTCAAAACGGAGTCCATCCGCGACAGCGCGATCGACGTAAGATCCGAAACCGGCGGCGCGCAAAGCCGTGGCCGCATTTGCACTCGAGAAGAATGCTGCGGTTCGTGCCTTCTGGACCGCAACGTCGAAGCCAAATACGGGTGCATCCTGTTGGCGGAAGACTCCTAGGACGACACCCGCAGTATCGACGACCGCGATCGTCACGCGCGCATTACTGCCGAGTGGTTGCCGGATCGCTGCGCGCGTGATGTTTGCCTGTTGCGCGGCGTGCGCGATTATCGTGCCGACTTCATTCGCGGTCAGCACATTGCTCGATGGAGCGGTGCCTGCGATGAACGGAAAGAAACGTGGGCTAACTTCGCCGGCAATACCGCCGACAACTTGCGGCACAAACTCGGAAGCGGGTGGCGCCGAAATGATCGCTCCCGCGACGCTAACCGCAGTCGCGGGCGCCGGCGGATTCGTAACGTTTGTAAACGACAGACGTATTCCATCAACCAGGATGTTATCGCCGCGAATCAATGCCGGCGCTTCAAAGCCGCGAATGCCCGCTGCCGCGATCAACTCTTCGAAAGGTTGATCGTTGTCGGTTGGATCGCGATCCACGGTGTACAGGCCATCGCCCTCGACACCGATGCCGCCCGCAGGCAGACCGTTTTTGTAAATCGGCAGACCGCCCGGATCAGCCGAGAGGCCGAGCCGTGCGGAAGGCTTTTTGATGTCGCTGCAAGGCAGGGAAGAGAACTGCACGCC
>Ga0068859_100002163_pt1 | contig 19972 bp, 17 predicted proteins | sample KBSSwiS22_FD_66585 | JGI IMG/M metagenome (GOLD analysis project Ga0068859, IMG submission 66585) | Switchgrass rhizosphere microbial communities from Kellogg Biological Station, Michigan, USA - KBS Switchgrass S2-2 | ecosystem: Host-associated > Plants > Roots > Rhizosphere > Soil ...
ACCTTCGATAACAAATATCAATTAACCATTAACCGATAACCAAGCACCCGGTTCCAGTGCAAGACCTGTTCCCTTGCGCACGCTTGCTCGTTTGGAGAAAAGGCTCACCAGTGCATACTGCAATGCACACCGTAGCCGAGGTGATTGTTTTTTGGAGGTGTCCAATGATGCGCAAATGCACGTTCGCGGCGATAGTGCTTGTCCTGGTGGTGGTTGGAGCTTCAGCGCAACAACAACCACTGCCGATTCAGGATGGGCAGGTGATACCCCTCTGGTCCGGGACCGCGCCTGGAGCGCTGGGCACCGAGGATCGCGACATTCCAGCCATCACCGTGTTTCTGCCCCGCACGCTAGCGCCGAATACTCCAGCTGTGATCGTCTGTCCGGGTGGCGGGTACACGAACCTCGCGAGCAACCACGAAGGTCGTCAGGTGGCGAACTACTTCAACTCTCTGGGTGTCGCCGCGTTCGTGTTGCGCTACAGGCTCGGACCACGCTATCACCACCCAGTCGAACTGGGAGACGCGCAACGAGCCATTCGGACGCTGCGCTCCCACGCGACGGAGTGGCGACTGGATCCGGCGCGCATCGGAATCATGGGATTCTCAGCAGGAGGACATCTCGCGATGACGGCCAGCACGCGCTTCGATGCCGGCAACACGAGCGCCACAGACACCGTTGATCGCGTGGGCAGTCGTCCTGACTTCACCATTCTCGGCTATCCGGTGATTTCGATGGTCGAAAGCTGGACGCACCAGGGATCGAAGACCAACCTTCTTGGGAACAACCCGGACCCCGAACTGGCGAAGTCCCTTTCCGGAGAGCAGGCTGTCACAAAGGACACGCCGCCGACGTTCATCTTCCATACGAATGCGGATACTGCCGTGCCTGCAGAGAACAGCGTCCAGTACTATCTCGCGCTGCGGAAGTCCGGCGTCCCCGCCGAAATGCATATCTTTGAAAAGGGACCTCACGGCGTGGGACTCGCGAACGACGACCCCGCGCTCTCGGAGTGGTCTAAGCTGCTCGCGAACTGGCTGCGGGTTCGGGGAATCGTGAAGTAGGGTGAGGGAGATCTCCCTCACCCGCTGCTGCTATGCGGACTTCTCCTTCGGGAAGGATTTCAAAGGCGCGCCTGGCTCCGGCTCTGAAGGCTGCCCCCAGAGAATTCCTTTGAGCGGCCCAGCGGTCCCCAATCCGAACAGGGCGCCGGCTATCGCGTTGTGGAGAACAGTCCCCATGACCTCGTCGAACCCGTTCCCAATAGCGAAGGTCATCGCTGCCGAGAATGGAAGAACCAGCCATCCGCTCAGGTAAGCCCCGAACGAGCAAACCAGGCTCCAGTGAAACGCCCGTACGTCCTTCTGACGAAATGCAAACCACTGGGCGAATCCAATGGCCGCGCCGACGAGGGGCAGAAGCGTAACCAGAGGCCGCAATGTCCAGGTTAACCATTTGTCAGGGGAAAAAGGCTCCATGGCGAGGAATGAGAGGGCACTGGTGATCAGCCTGGTTCCCAGCATTCCCAGAACTCCACCGAGAATGGTGAGGCCGACCCAGCGCGCCCGATGGCAAAACTGGCTGGTGAGAACCTGAGACTGAAAGACGCCAAGGCCGATCCACACGAGAAGACCCGCAAGACCCAGGTTCGGATTTATCCCGAGGTAGTCGAAGAATCCCGCGGACCTGAGCGCCATGGCAGCCAGCGCACCCGCGCCAAATCCTAAAGCGCAGGCCAGAACCCAACGCAGACGGAAGTACCACTTCAGATAGTCTCCGGCCGCCGAGGTCATCAACTCGACCGCGGAGAACACGAAATCGGGGACGATGCGAAACCACAGGAGTGCGATGCCGAGGTACCCGTGTTTCTGATAGGCATCGCGGAGCATGTCTCGAAAGGCCTGTTCGACGGAGTCTCCCAGTTCCTTCACGAAGCTCGACGGATAGAGCCACAACAGCCATCGATAACAACGGATCGACCAGAGACCGGGTTGAGCGCTTAGTGTATTCATATGGCTTTGGGGTTGATGATGCGGTGATCGCGTGCATACCGCAACAAGACCGACAGACGCTCCGACTCCGCGGTTAGAACTTTGCGCCCGAGCGCGCTCAGCCGGTAATATCGGCGGCGCTCGTCGTCGAGCTTCGGATCCGGACGATTCGCCGACTCTTCAATCAAACCTGACGTCAGCAGCCGCTTGATTGACGTGTAGAGTGTCCCAGGACCAAACGTCGTCGATCCGCCGGTTATCTCCTCAACGTCGGACATGATTCCATACCCGTGGCGTTCGCCGTCAGCGAGCACGAGCAGGATGTGCAGGTCCGCGTGGTTCAACGGCAGGAATTCTTTGCCCATATGCCTCCTCAATCGAAACACGACTTACTATATCCATGTTCGATATAGTGCTATGAGTTTCGACTGATGTCAAGCTGCTGTTGACTCTCTCTAAAGGCCGACCGCTGAGAGAACAATGCGGCCGGAATGCTGCGGCGGGCACCAGAAGTAGCCGCCGGTAACGGGGCGAGTGAAAGCGAACAGACCATCCACGATCCCATCATCAAGGCCGGCCATTCTCTGCAGAACCCGCTCAAAACGATCGAGTGACTCTCCGAACGCGAGGAAGTAGAGACCATGCTTTCCCTGTTCGCTCCACGGCATCGATCTGCGGAGCATGAAGGCAGCCGGATCGAAACTCTCCTGTGCGGAACGACGAACATGCGCGGAAGCCGGCGCGTCGGGAATCTCTTCATTGTCCGCGAAACGGCGGCCAATCGTTTGATCGCGATGCAGGACATCCAGCGCCATGAACTGCCCGAGGTTGTGAACCCATCGTTGCACCGCGGCGAAGCTGGAACCTTGAAGCGGTCCGTTCTCCACGATTGCCGCTTCACGGGCGGCGTCGCCCTTTGGATTCTCGGTTCCATCTTCGTAGCCGCTGAGATCCAGGCCTTTTCGGTAAATGAACGTGCTGACTTCTTCGACGAGAGTGAAATCCTTGCCGAGGAGCTTTTCGATAGAGCGGGACGTGTCGAAGCAGTCCGAGAGCGACGATTCTCGTACCCACACCCACAGGGCATTCTGAGTTGACGGTGTCTCCACTCCCTTCCCCGCGAGCGCAGGAAAGACGCGCAGGCCTTCAATCGAAGCGCCGAGCGCCGAGACAAGAGACAACCCCAATCCGATAACACACGATGGCGGCGCTTCATCAGCCAGCCCGCGGATTGCCCGATGCGGATCTGCAGCGAACCTCAGGTCAAAGGTGAGGTGACGTCCGACCGCCGGCACCGGCTCGAGAATTCCTGTCTGTGCTTCCATAGGGCGGTTAGCTTAGCAGATGCAATTCAGAGTAAATTTCTTTTCGAGCACGCATCAGGGCGGTGGATAGGGCTATTTCGCCTTGAGGTTTTCGATCCATTTCTTTACCAATTCCGCCGCTTCGTCGTCCGCGATCGCTGTGCCCAGTGGTGGCATCTGAGAGGAAGGCCGCCGAGATCGCATCCGATAAAGGAGTGCGCTGCGCTCCGGTGCACCGGGCGCGACAATGCGCGAACTGTCCTCCGGGATTCCCGGCATCGCATAACGCCCCGAGGCATTGACGGCCGTCGCGTGCGCGGGCTCCGGCGCGTTGCTGGCGCCGCCCGAATCGTGAAGCAACACGAGGCCCAGTCGATCGAGCGGGACGCGATCGTTGTGGCATCCGCCACAGTTTGCGGAAAGATAACCGAGCGCTGCGCGCGCGATCGGATCGCGTTCACGAATCCGTGGCGGATAAATCGCCAAGTCGGACCGCAGCGGAGAGAGCAACTCACTCTTGATCAGCGACCGCAGCGTTACGGCGTTCTCCGATAAGAGTTCAGCGTGCGGCGCCAACGGATCGCGATCATCAGAGAGCTGCAGCGCGTTGAAACCAAGCACGACCGCCGGGGATGACTGATGGCACGCGAGGCAATCTTCCTTCGACGGTATCGAATGCTTCTTGCCACGGCCGATATCGACCACTTTGGCGATTCCGGTTTCGGGAGCAAGCACCGCGTCGGTTTGATCCTCGGTCCACACATAGGTTGCAAAGACCCAGTGATCTTCTGCGACTTTCCAGATCATCCGCGTTTCAACCTTGCGGCCGCCCCACGAAAACTGTTTCCAGAACTTCGTGCCGGCCGGAAAGCGCCAGGCATTGATATCGGAAACATCAATCTTCGCGCCCGCCGGCAGACGGACCCACCGCACCTTCTCTGCCCCGTCCGACCACAGCGGGTATTGCGGGATAAAGGGGAAGTTGCGCGGATCGATCGCACCGCTGGAGTCGTAGAGTCCTGTTTCCGACAACCGAGGTGGAGCGACAACCGTCTTGCCGTGAGTCCCTGCGCCGTCCATGACGCAGACAGCCCACAAGAGGTACGGCGCGACCAGCAGTGCGATCAACGCTACTCGACGCATTTATTCAGTCTCCGGAGGATCGATGGGTTGCGGCACCTTGTTACGAATCGCGGGAATCGACTGCAGGAACGCGAAAACCGCGCGCAGATCGTCATCCGTAGCGTTGCGGTACATGGGATACGGCATCGGCGGAAGGATCGGCCGTCCCTGACCTTCATGACGTCCGGTTCTTATGGCTCTAACGAACGTCTCGTCTGTCCACTTTCCGAGACCGGTCTCGGAATCCGGCGTCAGATTGGCCGTGAAGCTGACACCCCATGCTCCGCTGAATGCGGTATTTGTGGCTGCGCCCACCCATCCCCAGGGTCCCTTCTCGAGCGTCACCGGGGTCATGGCCATGTCCTGCGGATGTCCCGACAGCATGCGCGTCATGTCGGGCTCGGGACCCTCAGGGCCCATCTTCCACGGCGTGTGACAGTCATTGCAGCCCATGATCTTCACCAGGTAGGCACCGCGCTCGACCTTTGTATTGGTCTTTTGCGCAGCGGCAGGCGCGGCGACAGGCTGGAGAGTGAAAGCGACGGCGATCAAGGCTATTGCCGCGGCCGTTAGTGAAAGAATCGAACGTCTCTTCATTGGAACCTCCTTCGGTCTCGTTACTGCAACCACGCTAACAATTCCCGAAGAAGCCGGTTCCTTAACCTTCCCTAGACATTCCCTAAAATTTCCCTAAAGATGTGGCCCGTGGCTGCAAAATCTCTCATTTCAGATGAACTCGCGGCGTTTATAGAGTCCGGGCTTTCCATCAATGTCGGAACCCGCGACAGCGAACTGGAACCGGACGGCGTGGTCGCCTGGGCGGCGCGGGTCCACGACGATCGCGCGCAGATCACGATCTATCTGCACAATGATGCGGCTGACGCGATGCTGCGGAATCTTCGAGTTCATCCGGAAATCGCCGCGTTGTTCGAGCGTCCGACGAGTCATCGCGCCTGCCAGGCGAAGGGGAGCTTCCTCTCGGCGCGCCCGGCAAAAGCTTCGGAACGCGCGGAGGTCGAGAACCAGATCGACAAGTTCTCCAAAGACCTGGAAGCGATCGGAATTCCGCGCGCGATGTCCAGCGGGTCTCAGGTTTGGCCCTGCGCGGCGATTCAAATGCGCGTGAGCGAATTGTTCGAGCAAACTCCAGGTCCTGGAGCTGGAAAGCCTCTCCAATGATTGCTCTCGAGAGCCTGACGTCCTGCTTTCAGGGACTGATTCCCTCCTGGCTCTACACCTGCTCCCGAGCCGGCGTTCCGAACGCTGCGATCCTGAGTCACGTGGACTACGTCGATTCGCGGCACGTGGCGCTTTCGTTCCAGTTCTTCAACAAGAGCAAACGTAATATTTCGGAGAATCCGAGGGCGAAGGTTCGGGTCTACGACCCCGACTCGATGCGGGCCTACGCGCTCCGCCTGCGATTTGTCCGAACCGAAACCGAAGGGCCAACGTTCGAATCCATGCGCCTTCGTATCGAGGCGATCGCTTCGTACACCGGACTGAAAGGCATCTTCAAACTCCTGGGCGCCGATATCTATGAAGTGGTGTCGGTGGAAGCGATCGACTATGAACCCGGAATGCCGGCGCCTTCGCCGGCATTACACTCTCGCGCGCAAGCAGAGACGCGACTCCCCTTCACTTTGAAGGCGCTGCAGGAGATCTCCGATCGCATACACCAGGCGGGAACGCTCGACTGTCTCCTCGACGCGATCCTCGAAACACTGGAGAGCATTTTTGGTTTCCGGCATTCCATGCTCCTGCTTGCAACGGAGCAGCCCGATCGCCTGGAGATGATCGCGAGCCGAGGTTACCCTGAGGGCGGCGTCGGTTCCGAAGTGCGGGCCGGCGAAGGAATCATTGGTCTCGTGGCTGAAGCGAGAAAGCCGATTCGAGTCGCGGGGATTCTCCGCCAGATGCTGTATGCAGCCGCTGTCGGAAAGTGCGCGCAGGAGCAAGGACTCAAGCCGGCGGATCGCAGGATTCCGCTGCCCGGCCTTCAGAATCCGGAAAGCCAGCTCGGCGTTCCCTTGATCGTGCGCGATGAACTTATCGGCGTGCTCTGCATCGAAACCGATCAGTCGTACCGATTCCACGAGGAGGATCGCGCCTATATCGAAGTGCTGGGCGGATACCTGGCGATCGCCATTCAGAACGCCTTGCTGAAGGAGCGGACTGAAGAACCTGAGGAGCATGTTTCAACGAAACCGCGCGCCGCCGCTGCGTCGGTGCCGTCGAGCAGGCATCCCGCACTCAAGGTCGAGTACTACAAGAGCGACGAGTGCATCCTTGTTGATGGCGAATACCTTGTGCGCAGCCTGCCGGCAAAGATTCTATGGAAACTGCTGCACGAGCATCAGGCACATCAGGCAGGTGGAGCGGTGGAGTTTACCAACAGGCGCCTCCGTTTGGATAAGACGCTCAATCTTCCCGAGTTCAAGGACAACCTCGAAAGCCGTCTGATTCTGTTGCGGCGGCGACTGGAGGAGCGCTGCCCGGAAATCCACATTGCGCAGTCAGGGCGAGGACGGTTCCGGCTGGAGCTGGGCAGCAAAGTGGAGCTTGTGGAACAGCCGTAACAATCGCAAGAGCCGGCAATCCCCTCATCCGCCGCTTCGCGGCGGCCTCTCCCGGTGGGAGAGGGATCGATCGATGCGCGAAAGCTTATCCGGGTTTCGAACCACGCGAATTCCTGAAATCCGATCGTTCTCAATCGAAAACACGAAGATCGATTCCAGATGGTCCGCGATCCGGAGCACGATTGCCGGCTCAGAATTCACATCTTCGATATCGAGCGATGCCTGGCTCGCCACTCCGGTCGCCTGTCCCGTCCGATGCAGTCCGATCAGGAAGTTCAAGACTTCGTCGCGGCCGATCAGCGGACGGCGTGCCGCCGATGCCTTCCCGCCGCCATCGCTCCACATGCCGACATCCTGCGCGAGAATCTCCGTCAACTCCGAGCCATTGCCCGACGAGAATGCCCTCGCAAAACGCTCTGCTACCGCGCGCCTCGACGCATTGGTGCCGGAAAGCCTGGGCCGGTCCGCCGCAAGCCTCGCTTTCGCTCTATGAAGAAGCTGGCGTGAATTGTCAGGAGATGTGTTGAGCATTTCGGCGATCTCCGCGTGCTCATACTCGAAGATGTCTTTGAGCAGAAACACAGCCCGCTCTTCCGGAGAAAGCTTTTCGAGAAGAACCAGAAACGCCAGTGTTATCGACTCAGCGTGTTGCAGCACGGCGTCCGGCCCTTTCACCTCAGAGGTGAGCACCGGCTCCGGCAACCACGGGCCGATGTATTCCTCGCGAGTCGATTGTGCCGACTTGAGGCGATCCAGACATAAGCGGGACACGATCGTGGCGACGAAGGCCCTTGGAGAGCGGATCTCGGATTCGTCCGCAGCCTGGTAACGCATCCAGGCATCCTGCAGAACATCCTCGGCATCCGAGGCGCTTCCGAGCATGCGATACGCGATGGAGAAGAACAACCGCCGATCTGTGTTGAAAACGTCGTCTTTCATCGTCGTCACGCGGCGCGCGGAAACATTCGGGCCAAACCATCTCGCACTGTGGCGTACTTCGGCCGCCATCCAAGTTCGGCCTTCGCTTTCGCGTTCGACAAAGGCATCCGCATTGAGGTCAGGCGGGCCATATAAGGCGCGATGAGCCGAGGCAGCCATGCCGGCACCCGAAACGGCGCCGGAGATCCAGTATATTCCGCCAGCCCGTTCACGATCTGCGTCATGCTCACGGCCTGGTCGTCAACGATGTCATAGACGCCTCCGCCTGGCGCACGATCGAGGGCCGCCAGAGTGGCGCTGACCGCATCGTCGATCTGAATCACCGGCAGTTGTCCTTCGTCGTGTCGGACTACGGGCAGACGTCGTCTTCGAACCATTTCGATCATCTTGACCATCGACGGTGTTTCCAGTCCATAGAACAAACCGTATCGAAGAATGATGCCTTCAATGGAGCCTTTGCCTGTAGCTTCCAGTACCTGCGATTCCATCGACCGAACTGCAGCTGCCGCGTCATTCGTAGACTCTGGAGCAGTGCCGCCGCGATCGGAAAGCAGCGCGAACGAACCGACGATAAACCGGCGCGCTCCCGCCCTGATGGCAGCGTCGAGAAGATTTCGCGTGCCCTCGATTCTCAAGCGGTTCGTTGCCTCGAGATCCTTCGGACTTCGGACTCCTTCTTTGGGCAGCGCTGTCAGTTGATGGATCACATGCGTTGGACGCACAGAAGCCACTGCCGCTATCAGTGCCTCGCGATCCAGTGCATCCGCAACAACCGGAGTGGCGCCAAGCGCCCGCAATCCCGACTGCTTCTCTGGAGATCGCGTCATCGCCGTCACGTCATGTCCGCCTGCGACCAGCGCGCGGACAAGAGGAACACCAATCGTTCCAGAAGCACCCGCAACAAAGATTCTCATAGCAGCCTCCGTTCTCTCAGTGTTTGGAACGCCAGCACGGATCCCAGTGCTTCAGTAGCCGCCAGCAGAATCGCCGTAGTTGTAAACAGGGAGCGCCATTGAGGATCAATGTGCGCAACGTGATCCGGGCTGGAGAACACGAAATGATTGACGACTCCAAAGATGAGCGCGCCCGCCATCGCCAACATGATCAGCCAGGCGCCGATTCGCATGGAAGGCCACGTGAGTCCAAGGCCGATCAGGGGGCCTGCCAGAATGACCACGAAGACAAAGAGGTTTCCCGCCGGCGACAGAGCCACGTGCGCATTCGTGTGCGCTGACCCATGAACTATAGAAATGACCAGATGTGCGAGCACAATACCCGCCATCCAGATCCAGGTCGTGCTTTTGTTCCTGTTCATGCCCATGAGACGAGTCAACGGTTTGAAACGTGACAGGCCCTGGATCCTTATGCCAACCCCGGCGCAGGCGGAGGACTCTAACTCTGTACGAAAACTGTTGGATTCTTTGCCATGGCGATATCCTTGTGTCCTCTGATCCACGGAGTCCTCTTGAAGATCGCGTGTGCACTATTCCTTTTATTTGCTGCCATTTCTGCTATGGCGCAGGAACAGGGGAAACTTTCGACCCGAAACCCGCTCGACGAAATCCGTGACGAGCTCATTGGAGTTCTCCTCGAAGCAGGAGTTCCCTTTACGGAGGACCAGGGCCGCGCGATTGCCCTCGTCCTCGAGGAATCCCGGCGCGCATCGGAACAACTTTTCGGCGAGGCGATGGATTTCCGTAACGGCCCTCCACAGGGCGAACAACTGGACCGGGCTCGCGCCGGAATCCAGTGGATGAATGACGACTTCAGCAAGCGAGTACGGCAATACCTCACCGACGCGCAACGGGAAGCGTGGGACAAACACCTGGCGGCGAAACCTGCCTCCAGCCCGTCAACCAGTTCAACATCCGCCACTGCGGGCACAAAAGAGCAGGTTCAGCAGATCCGCATCAATAACAATCCCTTCTCAACGGAGAATCAGTTCTTCGGGAATGCGGGCAGCGGCGGAAGCTACGGTTTCTCAGGAGGCGTAGGAACCGAAATCTTTCAACGCGGCGGCACCGGAGCGTTCCATGGCTCCTATGAATTCCGCTTTCGAGACGAATCCCTGAATGCGCGCAATGCGTTCTCGCCTACGCGGCCTCCCTACCAGCAACGCAACTTCAACGTCAACACAAGCGGGCCGATCATTCCGAATCGACTCACTGCCAGCGTCGGCGGAAGTCAGACGGAACAGGACAACGTCGGCACGATCAAGGCGCAAACCTCTACCGGGCCGCTTGAACTCGGCTTCACCCGGCCGTATGTCTCGAGAAGCGCGTATGCCAGCGGCACGTACCAAATCGCGGCCTCCCAGTCGCTGCACTTCAACTTCGACTATGGAATGAATCGCCGTGAAAATCAGGGGATGGGAGGATTCGCTCTTCCGGAACGTGCTTACAACGGCAGCGGAAACAGCAAGAGTGGAAGGCTTCGACATGTCTGGTTCAAGTCTGAGCGTCTGGTTCAGGACATCTCTTATAACTTCAACTTCAATCACGACGAGGTCACTCCCCTTACCAGCGCGCCCGCCATTGATGTGATCGGCGCATTCAGCAGCGGCGGATATCCGGAGAGGAACGCATTCAATGGACGAACTCACAATGTTCGCGCGATGTGGATCTACACCGGCAGGCGCTGGGCCATCCGCACGGGTGGCAACTTCTACACAACAAACCCCGAGCAGATTTCCGAAGGCAACTTCCTCGGAAACTTTCAGTTCTCGAGTCTGGACGCGTTTGAGCGGGGTGAGCCGATCAGTTACCGCGTGACGCGGGGAGAACCCCGTCTCGAGATTACACACCGGGAATGGAGCGCATTCCTCCAGAACGACTTCAAGTACTCGGACCGGATGACTCTGTTCTTCGGTGTCCGCTATGAAGGGCAAAACGATCTGGACGATAACAACAACATCGACCCTCGCGTGGGCATCGCCTACGCCCTCGGAAATTCGACCGTGTTGCGGGCCGGCGCCGGTGTGTTCCACGTAAGGCTCGACAATTGGATCATCCGGGAGATGCTGCGCCTTGACGGTACGCGCCAGTACGAAATTGTGATCAGTAATCCCTCGTACCCGGATCCTTTTCTGGCGGGAGATGTCACGGTCGTGCCTCCTGCCTCCCGGCGAGTCTTCGACCCCAACCTGGCAGCGCCCTACTACACGAATGTTTCCTTCGCCGTCGAACGCAGCCTTCCCCGAAATCTTTTCATCTCGGCGAGCTTCGACTTTCATCGTGGGTCACGTTTGCTGAGAAGCCGCGATATGAACGCCCCTTTTCCGGGAACTCCGCCGGACGCGAACGGAAGAATCCCAAGGCCCGATCCCACTCAGGGCAACGTCTGGTTGCTCGAGTCGGCAGCATTTTCGAAATGGAACGGTTTCCGTGTGAGCATGCGGCAGCGCTTCAGCATCTTCAACATTAATGCCAGTTATACGTACCAGAGGAATGTGGGCGACGCGTCATGGGACGGCCCGTTCAACAGTCCATCAGACAGTTATGATCTGGCTGCGGACTGGGCCAGCATCTCGCGACATCAGTTCAGTGGCAGTGTGAACTCGCAATTGCCCTTTGGTGTCTTTCTCACAACGAGTGTGTCCGTCAACAACGGAAACCCTTACAGCATCACGACAGGCAGGGACGACAACGGCGACGGCGTGATCAATGATCGTCCACCGGGGATGCGTCGCCTGAGCAGGATCGGTCCGACATACCGCGGCGTGGGCTTCAATATCTCCAAAGCATTTCGAATTGGGCACAACAGGAACAGCGCATCCAACCTGAACGTTTTCGCGAACATGAGCAATGCGTTTAATACGGTTAACCTTGGAACGCCAAGCGGTGTGATGACGTCACCCTTCTTTGGAAAGTCCACAAGCGCATCGAATCCAAGAGAGATCGAAGTCGGCATGAGGTTTCAGTTCTGAAATCGGGGGATTGGGGCAGACTCCAATCCCCCCGATTTCTAGCGCGGCGTGATGTTCACGCTCACTGCTGGCGCCCAGTTCTTGTACTCATCCGTATAGTACAGATACGCGCGACTCGCCGGGCCCGTGTAGGATCCCGGGATCGCAGCGATCAAGCTCAGAGGCAGATCGAACTTGTCTTTCGCTTTGAGGAACCGCCAGTACAGAACAACCTCACGTCCGATAACTTCATACGCATCGATTCTGCCCGACTTCACCAGCTCCTTTAGCTGATCGTGCCGCACTTCGAGGCCACCCGGAATGCCGACAATCGCCACCGGCGTCGGGATCGCTTCATCGCTCTTATTGGCTATCGAAACGACCGCTTCCGTGATGCCGCCTTCGCGAATCTGCCGATCTCGCAAGGCGACCTGGATGCCAATCTGTGTTTGCTCGGCGCTGTTGGGCAGTGTGGTGTGGTACTTCACGCTCATGGAATACGGCATACTCGATCCCTCTTCCATCCTGAGAACCAGCGTGTGCTTTCCAGGCCCGAGTTCCTGCGCAAATTCCGGAAGCGTAATCGCGCCCTGCGTCTCCGGTGTGAACGCCACCGGCAAACCGACGGGCTTGCCATCAAGAACGAGCTGAACTCGGCCCGGTGCTTTCGGCCGCGCGTGAGCCGCGTCGTAGGCGACGATCGCGCGCAGCGCGAGAATCGTCGATTGTGTGGAGCCGAAGCGGCCGTTCTTGTTCGATTCGACCATCCATCTCAAACTCTTCTCGACATTGCCGGCGTAAGCCGGTTCGCGCATCCACGCCAGGGTAGCGAGCGCCGTGGTTTCAATGGCAAGAGCCTCGCCGCCGGACCGGGTGATACTGGTGACGGCGCCTTTAACCGAACCGGCAGTCTCCTGAGCTGTGGCCAGTTTGTCCATCAATTGACGAGCACCGGCCTTATCGCCGGTTGCGTGAAGGATGTTTGCGGCCAGTGCGATGACGTAGCTGTCCTGCGTGGCAGCTGCTGAGCTTTTGACTGCAGCAATTTCCTTATCGAGACTCTTTTCGCCCGATTCGATCAATGCCCACGTGATGTAGGCGTTGGTTGTCTCTTTGGGAGCGCGGCCGAAGCTGTCGAGTGCTTTCGCGTTGAGACTGAATCCTCCGTTGGCGTCGCGGCGCGAAAGCAGCCATGCCCTCGTACGGGCCAGCATGTCCGGATCCACGCTGCGAACCTGTGACATGTCGGTGAATTGCATCAGACCGTATGCCGTCAGCGCTTCATGACCGGGATCGGCTCCGAACCATTCGTAGCCCCCTGAATGTGATTGAAAGCCCAGCAGTCGTTTGTAGGAGCTTTCCAGAAGCCCTTGGGCTTTTTCAATGATGGCCGGATTGATCCCCGAATGCGTCAGAAAGTACTGCTGCGCCATCACGATCGGATAGCTGGTCGAACTGGTTTGCTCGAAACAACCGTTAGGTTCGCGAAGCAGCGACTCAAGCGCTTGCGTCATGCTGGCAAGCGGCGTCGGATACACCATCACACTCGAAGAAAGACTCCCGCCTACAATCTCGTTTGGAAGCGTAAAGGCAAACGATTGGCTGCCGTTGGAATCCAGCACACCGCCTGACGACCTTTCAGACGGAAAACCCAGAGGCTGCACGTCAATTTTGCGGGTTACGGAATCGCGGTAAGAGCCCGCCTTCGCATCGAGGATGAGATCCACATTGCCGCTGAACTCGCGTCCAACGCTGATCTGCGCAAGACGGCGGGCGCGCTCCCTGGGTCCCAGCGAAACATTCCCATCCTCGGCCATGTTGACCCGGATGCCGTCGGGCGTCTTCGCAGTGATCTGGGTTCTGCCGAGTTCGTAGCTGGTACCATTGACGATGCTGATGGGAAGCTGGATCATGTCGCCGGCGGTAACCTGAAGTGGGATCTTTGGTTCGATGAAAAACGGCTGCACCGATTCGATATGAGCGACGCTCGATCCCAACGCACCATCGTTGGCAAATCCGTCGGCCAGCACGCGGAATGAGGTCACCGAATCACTGAGGTGAAACGAAACGGTAGCGGCGCCCGTGGAAGCGCTGGTCCTGACCCCCGCATTCCAGTAAATGGTTTCAGCGAAGTCCACTCGCGAGCCCTCAGTCCAGTCCGGCCGGCGGGAGTGCGCGTACTCGCGGGTGACCACGTAGGGGCTACGCAACGCCAGCGCGAGGCCCTGTCCCCGAGCGAACGCAAGCTCCTTCCGTGCTTCGAGCTGTCTTGGGATCATAACAGGCGCCGCAGCGTCAGCGACCTGCTTTGCCTCCGCAATGCCCGGGAGGACCTGAACCAGGTCGAGCACGTTATTCCCTACAAGAGGCAAGTCTTGAATTTCACCCGCAGGCAGGACGTCTCCCAGGGAAGCCTTCGCCTTGAGAAGAAGCGCTTCCGGAGCAGCCCTCACCTCGACCGTGGTCGAAACGGAGGCGACTTCCATTATGAGATTGAACCCGTACGAAGTTCCTTCGCCTAGCCGAAGGTTGGATAGAGTCCTGGTCTGAAACCCCGGTAGCGACGCATTCAAATTGTATTTCCCCGGTTGGAGGCTCCGGAGGTTGTAGACGCCGGATTCATTCGTTAAGACGTTGATGGAAACGCCAGTCTCGACAGAATCCGCTTTGACCGTGACACCGGGGATCAACGCCCCGCTTCTGTCGGTAACAATCCCAACGAGAGCTGCGTTAGGGCCCTCAATGTCCCATTGGCCGTCAGGCACCACAAGATTGGCAAGAACGCGGCGGGCAGAATCACCGTGAGCGGTCACAAACTTCTTCATGTCAAGAATTGCAAACCGCCGCCAGCCTTGTGTCCCCAGCAGAAGGTCAGTCGCCAGCGGCGCCTTAGCATTCGTCTCGTCCAGATACACATGCGCATCCGCCAGATTCTTCACGTCGTTCTCGAGGAGAACCATCACCGGCAGGCGTGGCGCCTGCTCTCGCTTCTCGATCATCTCCAGCACGCTGCTGTCGGCGACGGTCAGCCCCACAAACGCACCGACGGGCTTGCCCGACTCATCCGTAGTGGATACGCGAAGTGTGACCTTGTCGCCGGGAACATAGTCTGTGCGATCGGCCGTCACCTGGACCTTGAGAGTCTTTTCCGGCTGGCGAAAGAGGAGCCGTTCGGCCATCGGCATGTGTTTATCGTCGTAGACAGTTGCCACAAACACGCCGTCCACGTTCGCAGGAAGTGTCATTCCCACTTCAGTTGGGCTATTTGGCGTCAGTGTGATCCAACGCGACGAGAGTCTTCCCCCATGCTGCGTCAGGACGATCTCGTACGTACCCGAGGCGGTCGCACCGATGCGTACGGAAGCGCTCTTATGTCGCGGCGTGATATCGGAAGTCGATGTCAGCACCACACCGGAGTCTTTCACTGCGGGAAGCGGAAAGACCGACTTGATCCCTGCGGGCTCGGTGATCCGCAACGAATACGTTTCGCCTCTTAAGGGAACAAATGTGAAGCGCCCACGTCCTTCGTGTTCGGTACGGAAGATCGCAACTTCGCGACCTGCACGGTTGACGACGACACCTGCCAGATCGGCGGGCCTCTGGGCCGGTGTACGGCCCTCCACATAAACGCGGTTCGGCAAACCTGCAACGAGATCGCCGCCTTCCGGGTAAATCGACAGGTCCAGCGTTTGCAGGAGAATCGGAATTGTCTTAGTTGCGGTCTCGACGGTCCCGCCATCCGCGATGGTCATGGCCAGAGATCCTTCGCCTCGTTCTATCACGGCAGGCAATTTGAAACTCGCATCTGCATTGCCGGCGCCGTCAACGGCGGTCTCACCCTTCCATACTTCTTCACCATCAACCCTCGCCGTAATGGAAACCTTCGCTCCGGCCGGAATGCCTCCTTCAGCGCGATCGACGTGCAGGCTGGCCCCGACCGTATCGCCAGGGCCATAGCCGTCACGCACAAACACAATCTGACTCTTCAGGCGAGGCGCGCGGTAGGCCCGGATATCAAACTTCCGCTCGGCTGGCGCGTCACCGGTCAGTGGGTGAAGGATGCGCACCTTGTATTCGCCTCCCGACTGACCTGCGGGAATCTCCCAGGAGAAGCCCGCTACGCTGTCGACAATGGCGGCTACACCCGAAGCGATCATCTCGCCCTTTGGCCCTCTGATTTCGAAGTTCGCCGAACCATTCGCCTCTGTCGGGGCTGGAAAATGTCCGTCAGCACTGAGAATCACGCCCCGCACATAAACCTTTTCGCCGAGCCGATAGATCGGTTTGTCCGTTGAAATGTGTGTGAGATAGCCCGAACCAACCGTAGGCGTGTAGGCCTGCAGCCCGCCGGGTACAGGCGGAACCTGTCCGCCAAGCATCAACTTTCCGGTTACGAACAGGCATGCAACGACGGCTACGGTCTGGACTGCACGGTTAAACCTCAGCAAATCAATCAGCGAACGGCTGGCGCGGGCAAATGTCATATGACCCCCTTCAATGCTGATAACTCGTCCGGGTGAGGAGTTCTTAGGGGGAAGTTTGTCTTATGGGAAAGACGATGAGAGCGGCTGGCCTTTCAGCAATGCAGTGGTATATAAATGCGCCTCACATTTCAACGAATCGCGTTCCAGGGATGGTCGCGCGCCTGCAGTGATTGAGCGTTTCGCGTTAGTCGCCTGGATCTAACTTCACCTGGGAGGCTGACGTGCTGCGACAACGACTGACAACTACCTTCGTATGGACCATATTTGTGCTGGGAGGAGCCTGGAGCGGCTCCGCTCAGGCGGCTGCATTGCAGGGAAATCCCGGGCAATGTTCGGTCGAGAGCGGTCAACTGCTCATCACCCAGGGCCGTTATAGCCAGGCGATCCGGGAGTTCACGTGCGTCATTTCGAGCAATCCCACCGAAGTTGAGGGATACCGCGGCCGGAGCGAAGCGGAGCTCCTGCTGGGCAGGTACTCCGACGCCATGCATACGTACACTCAAGTGACGGCGTTTGTGCTGCCGGTGCACCCGGATGCGAAGAGCACCATCCTGGCGGGCTATGCCTCACGGCTCGCCGGAAGTCCCGACGATATTACAGCGCTGATCGGCGCGAGCTTTGCACGCTGGTATTTCTTTGATTACGCTCAGGCGATTCCGCTGCTGAATCATCTGCTCGATGTGGATCCTCTGAATCTTTTCGGCAACCTGTTCCGCGGTTCAACACGGCTTCTACACAATGCGACGCTCAGGGGCGTAACCGACCTCGAGATGGCGATTGCCCTCGCTCCGCAAAGCGCGGATGTCCGGTGGATCGTCGCTGATGCCTACACGTATGGATTGCCCGACCCGTCGCGCGCGTTTCTGGAAGCCACGCGGGCACTCAACTGGGGGCTCAACACTCCGAGGATCCACGCAATACTGGGCGCCGCATATTTTGCATTCGGCGAAGACGATGCCGCAGCCGTTGAGATTCGAACGCACATCGACATGGTCACCACCGCGCTGCTGCCGGCTTCGCCGTTGCTTGCCGGCACATCCATGAACCTGCCTGTGACACCGGGGCAGACCTACGAAATCCCGTTACCCGTGGTTGCCGGGGAAACAGTTTCGCTGGCCTCGAGCAGCCATGACTATTTCGACACGATTCTTGTCCTGCTGGCTCCAGACGGTTCGACCGTTCTCGGGGCTGACGACACTAAGGGATATTTCGCGGGATTCAACTGGGCTGCCGGAGCCAGCGGCACATACCGAGTGCGGATCACCTTCTTCGAGGGCGTCATCACCGGGAACATCTTCGTACAACGGAAATGAATCGGGGCCAGACCACCTGGTTCCTATTTTCCCGCGATGCAGCCTGCCCAACATTGCTCGACGTTCGTGCGGGAAAATAGGAACCTGGCGGTCTGGCCCCGATTTACTTCGGCTTGAATCTATGAAAGAGTTGCGCCATGCGAAAAGCGATTTGGACCCTGATCATTTTCATGGCCGTAGCGGGAGTGAACAGTGACGCACAGCAGGCGCCCGCGGCGCGAGGCGGTCAGAGAGGCGCGGCACCCGCCACGCCTCCGCAACCAAATCCCACGGGGCCGCTCTATCAGTTCAAGGGCGAGCAGTACCGCGTCTACAACTTCCCCGGCACCGGGGAATCGATACCTTATCGATTGTTCGTACCTTCACGCTGGACGCCGAACACGAAACTTCCGATGCTGGTCACGCTTCGCGCCGGGAACACAGTAGACGGTCCATATCGCGCCGGAAACGATCTCGTAAAGGTCGCCGAGCAGCGTGGCTTTATTGTCGTCACGCCAATGGGCTATCGAGGACTCAGCCAGCCGTATTACGGAAGCCGCTATCCCATTGCCCGCCCGAACGCTGCGGCGCCGGCCGCGGGGTGGACGCCGCAGGAAGATGAGCGTGCCGAGCAGGACGTTCTTTATGTGATGGATCTGGTTGCCAGGGAATACAACGTCGATACGTCACGGGTTTACCTGCACGGACAGAATCCTTCCGGATCCGGAGCGCTCTATCTTGCATCCAAATACGCGGACAGATTTGCCGCAGTCGTGGTGAGTTCGGCTCCCATTGTTTTTGACACCTATCCCTTCGCAAACCTGAAAGGGAAACTTGCGCTTCTCGTGATCCACGGAGATCAGGACACGACAAATCCCCTCGAGGCCTCGCAGAAAATGGCCGAAGCTGCAAAGGCTGCAGGGGTGGAAACGGTTTACGCGACAGTCCCCGGCGGTACCCATCTGGAGGCTTATCTGACCTACGCGTCACAGATTTTCGATTTTCTCGAAAAGCATAAGAAGTGATGCGAACCACTCTGAGGTCAACATTCATGGCTAAATCGCTATTTAAAATTGCAGGGTTCATTCTTTTGCTGGCAGTCGCCCGAAACATCGACGCGCATCACTCCTTTGGAGCCGAGTTCGACGGGAACAAGACTGTCACATTGAAGGGCGTGATCACGAAGGTCGAGTGGGCGAATCCTCACTGTCATTTCTATATGGACGTCAAGGATCCCGCAGGAAAGACCACCAACTGGAAGTTCGAGGGTTTTCCTCCGAACGTTCTCGCTCGGACAGGCTTCAAGAAAGATGTCACGCTCAAGGTAGGGGATAGCCTGACCGTATTCGGATGGAGAGCACGTGATGGTTCTGCCCTTGCGCACGCCCGAGAGGTGACGCTGGCGGACGGAAAACGGCTCTTCTTTGGGCCGCCCGCAGGAACGGGCGAAGGAAACCCCGTCCTCAAATAGGAGAAATGTCATCGTGAAGCATTTCCGCCGACCGATCATCATCGTCACGATGTTGACGATTGTCTTCGGGTGCGCTCGAACCGAGTCGAAGGACCAAACGGTCAATGCGATTCCCCGCACAGCAGATGGCAAGCCAGACCTGACCGGTGTCTATCAGGGTGGCAGCACGCGCCGTGGCCCGTGGGACTTCCAGGTGCCCGGCGATCAGCCTGGCGTCGCCAGTCCGGAAACGCAGTCCGTGTTTCCTGCGGCTCAAGTCCGAAAGGACCCGATTCCATTTCAGCCCTGGGCAAAGGAGAAAGCTCAGGAGTATCTGAACATGCGCTCCGTTGACGATCCGGCCGGCCGCTGCCTGCCAGGGCCGGGGCCCAGGCTGCATGCGGTGGGGCTGTTTCCGATACAGATCGTGCAGACGCCTGAACAGATCATCATCCTGTACGAGTACTTCACGGTTTATCGAGTCATTCCGCTGAACGCGAAACATCCCGACGATCTGGAGCCTTCCTTCATGGGCAACTCCGTTGGACGCTGGGATGGCGATACGCTGGTTGTCGATGTCACCGGATTCAACGACAAAGGATGGGTGATGGCCGGAGCAATTTTCCATTCCGATGCGCTCCACATCACGGAGCGATACACGCGAGCCGACAAGGACACGATCAACTACGAAGCGACGATCGACGACCCGAAGGTATTCACAAAGCCGTTTACGAGTTCGACGACCCTGATGTTGAGGGAAGGTACGCGCCTGCGCGAATACATCTGTTCTGAAAATAACGAAGACATCCTGCGGTATGAGGAACTGCTCAAGCGGCCGGAACTGTTTCGTAGAACGCCTCCTGATTCCTCGAAATAGGGAATTTTGAAATTGGAAAGTCCTGCATTGGAG
>Ga0068859_100002164_pt1 | contig 19968 bp, 17 predicted proteins | sample KBSSwiS22_FD_66585 | JGI IMG/M metagenome (GOLD analysis project Ga0068859, IMG submission 66585) | Switchgrass rhizosphere microbial communities from Kellogg Biological Station, Michigan, USA - KBS Switchgrass S2-2 | ecosystem: Host-associated > Plants > Roots > Rhizosphere > Soil ...
TGGGCATCTGGAACACGACGCCGTACTCGGAGCTTCCGCGCGTCGCCTGGAACGGCACGCACTATGCGATCGTCTGGCAGGACGGAGCGCCCTGGTCTCAGCAGATCCTGAGATTCCGGCGGATCACTCCCGAGAACATCGCGGCGGGCTCCATCGTCGACGTGGGGCCGGCTCCGGGAACCGCCTTCACGCCGGTGATCGCCGCCGGGGGGACGACGTTCGGGGTCGCGTGGCAAGACCGGCGGAACGCGGAAAGCGAGATCTACTTCGCACGGTTCTCCGCCGCCGGTGCCAGGATCGGCTTCGAGGTGCGCGTGACGAACGCCCCCGGCGGCTCGTTCGACCCCACGATCGCCTGGTCGGGTGCGGAGTGGGGCCTCGCCTGGGACGACCTGCGCACGGGCGACGAGGAGATCTGGTTCGGGCGCGTCGATGCCACGGGTGTGAAGGTCGGCTCCGACCTCCAGGTGTCGAATGCCGCGGGGCACTCGCGCCATCCCTCGATCGCCTGGGCCGGCGGCAAGTACGGAATCGCATGGAGCGACGACCGCGACGGTGTCAACGACGAGATCTACTTCAGCCCCGTCGGCTGCGACTGCGTCGATGGCGACGGTGACGCGCACTCCAGCTGCGTGGACTGTGACGACGGCGATGCCACCATCTACCCCGGTGCGCCGCAAGCGTGTACGGGTGTGACGAACGACTGCGACGACCCGCGGTGGCCGAGCCCACTCGGCATTTCCGACGACGACGGCGACGGCTTCGCGCCGTGCGAGGGCGATTGCGACGACACTCACGCGTCCGTCTACGCGAACGCCCCCCAGATCTGCGACGGGCTCAACAACAACTGCAACAGCGCCTTGTGGCCGGCCCTCACCGGCACGAACGATGCTGACATCGACGGCGACGGCTTCTCCGTGTGTGCGGGCGATTGCTCCGAATCGGCTCCGAACGCCTGGGCGACTCCGGGCGAGGTGCGTTCGCTCGCCCTGCTCCACAACAAGGCGACCGGAATCACGACCCTCTCGTGGCTCGGACCCGCATCACCCGGGACGCACGCCCCCTTCTTCGACACGCTTCGGTCGTCCAACCCCGGAGATTTCACGACCGCGACCACCTGCGTCGAGCAGAACGGCGGTGGCAACACGGTGTCGAGCGATGCGACGGCCCCGGCGTCGGGGGCAACCTTCTACTATCTGATTCGCGCCGAGAACGCGTGCCCCGGCGCCTCCGGCATCGGCCCGCTCGGCACGGACAGCGCGGGCCTACCGCGGACCGGGCGAACGTGCCCGTAGCGGCGCTGTAACGGGGGCCGTACACTCTCAGGCATGCACGGTCTCGCCCTCGGCCTGATTGCCCCGCTCCTTGCCAGCGCTTCGCTCGTCCTGACCGACGGGCAGGTCATCCGCGGCACCGAGGTGACGCGGCAGGGCGATTCGTACCTCGTCGCGATGGAAGGCGGGAACGCCATCACTTTCCCGGCCGCGCTCGTCAAGGAGGTGCGGTTCGAGGACGAGGCCCCGCCGCAGAATCCTCACGACGGGATCTACAACACCACGCCGAAGACGCTGGCCGGACCACCGCCGAGCAACTTCCACTCGCAAGACCCCAAGGACCAGCTGAAAGTGTTCGGGCCGCCGACGCGCTGGTCGGACAACGCCGTCGATACGAGCTGGAGGCCGACCAACGCGTACGACCCGACGGTGGACGTGCTCGCGGGAAGCCGGTCGACGTGGGCGCCGAACGCGGTGGACACGACGTGGGTGCCGACGAACGCGTACGACACGAGCAAGGACGTTCTCGCCGGAAGCCGCTCGACGTGGTCGAAAGACGCCGTGGATACGACCTGGGTTCCGACCGACGGGTGGGGCTTCAAGCCGCTGTCCGCGCCGGACTCGATGAAGCGCGTGAGATACCCCATGAGCTTCTCGACGCCCGCGCCGGTCGAGGTTCCCGTCGCGGCGGCGCGCACGCCGGGGGTCAATCCCTGGTCGTGCGGCGAGGCGATCTTCCCGGGCGCGTCCGGGATCAAGGTGAAGCCGCTGACCGGTCCCCCCTACGCGGCCCTGCGGCTCCCGCTGTACGTCGCCGAGGCGAAGATCCCCCCCGCGACGCGCAAGGCGGTCTTCACGATCGCCGGCGGCGCCTGCCGGATGGTGGGAGGCGACACCGACGCCATCCGGGGCATGAACCTGACGCCGGATCTCACGATGGCGCAGGACGCGGCGTCGCTGTCCACCGCGCTCGTCGCGCACCGCGGGCAAGCGCCGCCGGTCATCGACAAGCTGGACTTCGCGCTCGCGTTCGTGACGCTTTCGGATCCCGAGGTCAGCGGCTCGGGCGCGGCGAAGCTGACGCTCGTGAGCACCACCGAAGAGCTGCGCGCCATCACGAAGGAGTCGTCGGGATCGGCCTGCGCGCTGTCCAAGTCGAGGAGGCGCAAGGAAGCCCGCGCCGCGACGAACGCCTTCTTCACGCCGCGGGTCGTCGCCGCGCGCGAGGGAGACGTGGTGACGTTCCTGTCGTGGTCGAGCGCAGGGGGCGTCCTGTATCGGAACACCGTGGTTCTCGGACGCGACGGCGTGACCACGGCCCGGCGCGACGCGGTGGCCAAGCACATCGGGATCCACCGGGAGCCGATCGATCCGACCTTGAACGCCTACCTCAAGGATTCCACCGCGCCCTGAGAAAAGGGGTCTGACCCTATTTCAGGGACTCCGGCACGCCCTGAAGCTCGAGGCGCTTTCCACCCCGCAGCACGATCACGGACACGGGATCGCCGGGCTTGCGCCCCGCGAGCGCGTCGCGGACGCGGGGAGCGCTGTCGGCGTCGGCGATCGAGATCCCCATCACGGTCAGGATGACGTCGCCGCCGACGAGGAACGATTCTTCGCCGATCGTGGCCTTCTCGGTCCCCGCCACGATCCCGAGCTTCGCCGCGGGCGACTGTGACGCGACGCGCTGGACCAGGATCCCCCGCGCCTGCGGGAGCTGGAACACCCGCGCCATCGTCCCGGACAGCATGTAACCCTCGAGCCCCGACCAGGTCCCGCGCCGCTCGATGAGGAGCTTCTTCGCCATCGCGGAGGTCGCGACGAATCCGAGGCCACCGGATCCGGAGCCCGAGAGGAGATGGCTCACGATCCCGATGACGTGCCCCTCGTTGTCGAACATGGGGCCGCCGGAGTTCCCGACGTTGATCGCGGCATCCGTCTGGAACAGCTCCGCGGGCTCGAAACCGCCGAAGAGGTCGTTGACGACCCGGCGGCCCGAGATGTGGCCGAAGGTCAGGGAGTGGGTCATGCCGAGGGGCGCCCCCACCACGAACACCTCGTCCCCCACCTGCACGGCGTCGGAGTCCCCGAGGACGGCCACGGTCGGCCGGTCCGGTGGGCGCTCGAGCTGGAGCATCGCGAGGTCCGCCGAGGGCTCCGAGGCGACGACCTTGGCACCGAGCGTCTCGCCGCCCGGGATCTCCACGAAGATCGTCTCCGCGACCTGGACGACGTGCGCCGCCGTCAGGACGCGACCTTCGGGGGAGATGAGCACCCCCGACCCGAGCCCCGAGGAATCCCTCTCGGTCGTCCGAATCACGACGACGGAGCCCTTGACCTTGTTGAAGACCTCGGCGAGCGAATTGGCCTGGACGATGGTCGTCATGGAGAGGAGGGTGACCGCGAGGGAGCGAACGACCATGAGGGGCCGGAGTTTATACGAGCCCCTTCACTTTTGTGGAGGTTTCGCCGCCGTTGCGGCACACTTGAAACTTTCACCCCTCGTCAGGCGTTGAATCGTTGGGAACTTACGGCCCGTGATCGAGTTGCGAGAAATCCACAAGTCATACGGGGCGGGGACGAATCGTCTCCACGTCCTCAAGGGGATCGATCTATCGATCGAGAGGGGGGAGCTCGTCTCGATCATGGGGTCGTCCGGCTCGGGGAAGTCCACCCTCATGAACGTGCTCGGCCTGCTCGATTGGCACGACACGGGGACCTACCGTCTCGACGGCACCGAGATCCGCGACCTCACGGAGACGCGAGCGGCGGTGATGCGTCGCAAGACGATCGGGTTCGTCTTCCAGTCCTTCAACCTGGTCCCGTTCAAGACCGCGGTGGAGAACGTCGCGCTGCCCCTCTACTACCAGGGTGTCCCGCGGCGAAAGCGCAACGCCATGGCGCACCAGTACCTGGAGCGCGTCGGCCTCCTCCCGTGGGCCTCGCACCGGCCGGCCGAGATGTCGGGCGGACAGCAGCAGCGGGTCGCCATCGCGCGGGCGCTCATCGGGCAGCCCAAGGTGATCCTGGCCGACGAGCCCACCGGCGCGCTCGACTCTCAGACGTCCTTCGAGGTGATGGACATCCTCGACGACATCCACAAGGCGGGGGTGACCGTCGTGATCGTCACCCACGAGCACGACATCGCCGCGCGCACCGATCGGGTCGTGCGCTTGAAGGACGGTACCGTCGAGCGGGACGAAGCGCAGGTGGCCCGTGCTTGACGTCGATACCTGGCAGGAGATCCTCGAGACGATCCGGAAAAACAAGCTCCGGACGTTCCTCACCGGCTTTTCGGTCGCGTGGGGGATCTTCATGCTGATCCTCCTCCTGGGCTCGGGCCAGGGGCTGCGCCACGGGGTCGAGTACCAGTTTCGCGACGATGCGGTGAACAGCATCTGGATCCGGCCTGGGGAGACGTCGCTGCCGTACAAGGGGCTCGGGCCCGGACGCCAGGTCCAGTTCCGCAACGGCGACTACGACGAGATCCGCCGCTCGATCGAAGGGGTCGAGCACATGACGGGGCGCTTCTGGATCCGCGGGAACCTCACCGTCAGCTACGGCAAGGAGAACGGGAGCTTCGACGTCCGCTGCGTGCACCCGGACCACCTCTATCTCGAGAACACGATCGTCACGCGCGGGCGCTTCATCGACAACCTCGACCTCAAGGAGTACCGCAAGGTCGCCGTCGTCGGGAAGCTCGTGCAGCGCGACCTCTTCAAGGGGAAGGAGCCGATCGGGCAGTACCTGGAGGTCAACGGGATCGCCTTCAAGGTCGTCGGCGTCTTCGAGGACATCGGGGGCGACGGCGAGATGCAGAAGATCTACCTCCCGGTCAGCACGGCGCAGCGGGTCTTCAACGGAGCGGACCGCCTCGGCCAGATGATGCTGACGACGGGGAACGCGTCGCTCGACCGCACCGAAGCGATGACGAAGGAGATCGGATCGACCCTCGCCACGCGCCACTCCTTCGCCCCGGACGACAAGCGGGCCGTCTTCGTGAACAACAACTTCGAGAACTTCCAGAAGCTGATGGGGTTGATGGACGGCATCCGGCTGTTCGTCTGGATGATCGGGATCGGGACGATCTTCGCCGGCGTGGTGGGCGTCAGCAACATCATGATGATCGCGGTCCGCGAGCGCACCAAGGAGATCGGCGTCCGCAAGGCGCTGGGCGCGACCCCCGCCTCGGTGGTCGGCCTGATCCTCCAGGAGTCGGTGCTCATCACCGGAACGGCGGGGTACATCGGCATGGTGCTGGGGATCGTGACCCTGGAGCTCGCCGCGAAAGGAATCACGGGGGCCGAGATGTTCCGCAGTCCCGAGGTCGACCTCGGCATCGCGGTGGGGGCGACGCTCATCCTGGTGGTCGCGGGGACGATCGCGGGGTTCGTGCCCGCGCGGCGCGCGGCGGCGATCCGGCCGGTCGACGCGCTCCGGGACGAGTGAGGAGGGGAACGTGGGCATCCTCGACGTCGATCATGCACGGGAGATCTGGGACGCCCTGCGGGGGAACAAGCTCCGCACGCTGCTCACCGCCTTCGGCGTCTTCTGGGGGATCTTCCTTCTCATGGTCATGATGGGCTCGGGAAACGGGCTCGAGACCGGCGCGATGCAGGACTTCGCGGGACAGGCGCACAACAGCGTCTTCATCTGGGGGCAGCGAACGACCAAACCGTACAAGGGGCTCCCCGTGGGCCGCGGGATCGAGCTGACGAACGAGGACGTCGACGCGGTCCGCCGCCAGGTCCCCGAGGCCGAGATCGTCTGCCCCCACAACCAGCTGAACGGCTACAACGGCGGGAACAGCGTCACGCGCGGGAGAAAGTCCGGAGGATTCTCCGTCCTGGGCGAGATCCCGGACATCGCGAAGGTGCAGTCGATCCCGATCATCGCGGGCCGCTTCCTCAACGAGAACGATCTCGTCGAGAGGCGCAAGGTCGCGGTCATCGGCCTCCGGGTCCAGGACCTGCTCTTCGACAAAGGAGAAGACCCGATCGGGCAGAGCATCAAGGTCAAGGGCGTCTACTTCATGGTCGTCGGGATCTTCAAGACCGCGCGGAGCGGCGGCGACGCCGATCGCGAGATGCAGACCGTCTACATCCCCTTCACCACCTACCAGCAGGCGTTCCACGCCATCGGACACGTCGACTGGATCGGGATCAAGGCGCGCGACGACGCCTCCGCGACCGACGTCGAAGAGAAGGCCAAGGCGATCCTGAGGCAGCGGCACGGCGTCGCCCCCGACGACACGCGCGCCTTCGGGTCCTGGAACATGGAGAAGGAGTTCCAGCAGTTCTCGGGCGTCTTCTTCGGCATCCGCACCCTCGTGTGGATCGTGGGCCTGGGGACGCTCGCGGCGGGCGTCATCGGCGTCAGCAACATCATGCTGGTCATCGTCAAGGAACGAACGCACGAGATCGGCATCCGTCGCGCCATGGGCGCGACCCCGCTGTCGATCACCGGACAGATCGTGCTCGAGGCGCTCCTGCTCACGAGTACAGCGGGGTACGCCGGGCTCATCCTCGGCATGCTCGCGATCGACGGCGTCGCGCTCGCGACCGCAGGCGCCGACGCCCAGTTCTTCAAGAGTCCCGGCGTGGACATCCTCACGGCCCTTCGAGCCTTGGGCATCCTCGTCGTCTGCGGGATCCTCGCCGGGCTCATGCCGGCCTGGCGAGCGATCCGCGTTCCCACGGTGGAGGCGTTGCGCTCGCTATGAGACGAATCGTTTCAATCCTGATCGCCGTGCTGGTTCTCGGCGGATTCGGCGGGACGTTCTTCTACCTCTGGAAGAAGTCGCAGAAGCCGAAGGTGGTCTACGCGACCGCGACGCCGTACGTGACCGACATCGTCAAGAAGGCGGTCGCCACGGGCTCGGTCGTCCCGCGGAAGGAGGTCGAGATCAAGCCCCAGGTCTCGGGCATCGTCGAGGCGCTGTACGTCGAGCCCGGCATGAAGATCCGCCGGGGAGACCGCATCGCGAAGATCCGCGTCATCCCGCAAATGGCCCGGCTGGCCGACACGGAGAACCGCGTCAACCTCTCGAAGGTCAACCTGGACAACGCGGAGCGAGAATTCACCCGGCAGCAGACCTTGCGCACCGAGGGGATCCTCTCGGACGAAGCCTTCCGCAAGGCCGAGCTCGAGCGGGATCGCGCCCGCGCGGAGGTCGCCGCCGCGAAGGACGCGCTCGACGTCGTGGTGCGGGGGACGACGGATCGCGCCGCCGACACCGCCAGCACGCTCGTGCGGGCCACGATCGACGGTACGGTCCTCGACGTGCCGGTCGAGGAAGGCCGCTCGGTGATCGAGGCGAACACCTTCAACGAGGGGACGACGCTCGCGACGGTCGCCGACATGACCGAGCTGATCTTCGAGGGAAAGGTCGACGAGTCCGAGGTCGGGAAGCTCCGGCCCGGGATGGACCTGGTCCTGACGATCGGCGCCATCGAGGGGAAGAAGTTCGCCGCGACCCTCGAGCGCATCGCGCCCAAGGGCGTCGAGCAGAACGGCGCCATCCAGTTCGAGGTCCGCGCCGCGCTCGCGAAGGACACGGAATCGCTCATCCGCGCGAACTACTCCGCCAACGCCGACATCGTTCTCGAACGGCGCGACAAGGTCCTCGCCATCGACGAGGGCCTCCTCAAGTTCGATGGGGACAAGTCCTTCGTCGAGGTGGAGACGACGCCGCAGGTGTTCGAGCGGCGCGAGGTGAAGACCGGGCTTTCGGACGGGATCGCGATCGAGGTCGTCTCCGGGCTCCAGGAGGCGGACAAGATCAAGTCGAAGCCGCAGGGCAACGTCACCGGCGCGTAGAGGCCAGCGACTAGGCCTTCACGCCCACCGGGCAGCTCACCCCGGTTCCGCCGAGACCGCAGTACCCGTTCGGATTCTTGTGCAGGTACTGCTGGTGGTAATCCTCCGCGTACCAGAACTCCTGCGCCGGTGCGATCTCGGTCGTGATCGTGCCGTGCCGTGCTGCGGTCAACCGCTCCTGGTAGGCGTCACGTGACGCGCGCGCGACGTGCGCCTGCTCCTCCGACCCGAAGTAGATCGCGGAGCGGTACTGCGTGCCGGCGTCGTTCCCCTGCCGCATCCCCTGCGTCGGATCGTGGCTCTCCCAGAAGATCTTCAGGAGCTGCTCGTACGAGATCTTCTTCGGGTCGTACACGACGCGGACGACTTCGGCGTGACCCGTGCGCCCCGTGCAGACCTCCTCGTAGTACGGGTTCGGCGTGAAGCCGCCGGCGTAGCCGACCTGCGTGGAGACGACGCCCGGCGCCTCCCAGAACTTGCGCTCCGCTCCCCAGAAGCAACCCATCCCGAAGATCGCGGTTTCCGTGCCCTCGGGGAAGGGCGGCTCGAGAGGCGTGCCGAGGACCGCGTGGACGCTGGGAACCGGGAACAGCCTGCGGGCGCGTCCGGCAAGCGCCTGCTCTTTCGTGGGCATCGGAACGTTCGCCATCACTTGATCTCCTGGGCCGCGTGAATCACGGATTCCGGCAGCCCGCTCTCCTTCCACTTCAGGATGTCGTCCGCGCTCAAGGGGACCGCGAGGCGCCGCTGGCGGACGTAACCGAGCAACACCGGCTCGCCGACGCCCGCGTCCTTCAAGCGCACGAGCTCGCGGAGCATGTCCTTGGGCGCCACGGCGTTGGGATCGCTCGCGTCGGCGGTCAAGCCCGGGGCCTGGGGCGTCGCGACGTCCAGGGGGCTCATCACTTTCGCGAGCGCATCCTCCAGGGCCACGCTCATGGCCTCGTTGCACAGCCTCGCGCGCCGGTCGGGGCCCGACTTCTTCCCGCTGCCGGTGAAGACACGGCTGGGAGCCGAGCCCTGCCCCCCCGGATCGAAGACGCCGCCCTTGAGCGAGACCTCCGCCCGATAGGTCGAGCCGAACGTCTCCGGAACCTCGTCGATGCGAAGACCCTCGAGGACGAGCTCGAGTTTGATCGGCGCCTCGGGGCTCACGCCGATGCCCCAGCTCTCGAGCGTCTGCTCGACGACGGCGCGAACGCTGTCCGGGACGGGTCGTGTGGACTTCCACTCGTAGAGGAGCTTGCCCTTCTCCTGTTGCGCCCCGACGATGGCGGGATCGTCCGCCTGACGCCCGTCGCGCACCGTGACGCCGAGCGACCGGCCGGTCCACACCGACGCGATCGCCTGCGCCTGCGGGTGCACGCTCTTGCCGTCGACACGCTGGAGCGTGATCTCCCTCGTCGGAGCGGCGACGGCCGGGAGCGCGAGGGAGACGGCCAGGGCGGCGGCACGAAGCATGCGGGCTCCTAGGCGACCGGAGCCTTGACGGCGGGCGGGATTTGCTGCGGCGGCGGAGACGACGGCGTGATGTCGAACGCCAGCGCGTCGTTCGCGAGGCGGATGCGCACCGTCCCGCCGTTCTCCAGCTTCCCAAAGAGGATCTCGTCCGTCAGCGGGTCGCGCACCTCGGTCTGGATGACGCGCGCGAGCGGGCGCGCGCCGTAGACGGGGTCGTACCCCTTCTTCGCGAGCCACGCACGCGCCTCCGCGTCCAGCTCGAAGGCGACCCGGCGCTCGACGAGCTGCGCCTCCAGCTGGAGCACGAACTTCTCGACGATCGACTCCATGACCTGGGGCGAGAGCGGCTTGAACGTCACGATGGCGTCGAGCCGGTTGCGGAACTCGGGCGAGAAGACCTTCTCGATCGCTCCCTTCGCCCGGTTCTCCGAGAGCTTCCCCCGGATCGTGGCGCCCGCATCGCCGGGGAGCTGGAAGCCGATCGAGCCGGTGGACATCTCGCGGGAGCCGGCGTTGGACGTCATGATCAGGATCGCGTGCCGGAAATCGGCCTGGCGCCCCTGGTTGTCCGTCAGCGTGGCGTGGTCCATCACCTGGAGGAGGATGTTGAAGAGGTCCATGTGCGCCTTCTCGATCTCGTCGAGGAGGACGACGCAGTACGGATGCTTGCGCACCGCGTCCACGAGCAATCCGCCCTGGTCGAACCCGACGTAGCCGGGGGGCGCTCCGATCAGCCGGGCGACCGCGTGCTTCTCGGAGTACTCGCTCATGTCGTAGCGGAGGAACTCGTTTCCGAGGTGGATCGCGAGCTGCTTCGCGAGCTCGGTCTTTCCGACGCCGGTGGGCCCCGTGAAGAGGAAGCACCCCGCGGGCTTGTCGGGGAGGCCCAATCCCGCCCGCGATCGCTTGATCGCACGCGCCACCAGGCGCACGGCGTCCTCCTGGCCGAAGACGACGCGGCCCAGCGCGGCCTCGAGCGACTTGAGGCGCTCGCGATCGGAGGCCGTCGCCTGCGTCTCGGGGATGTGCGCGATGCGCGCGGCGACGCTTTCGATCTTGTCCGCGTCCACGACGATCCTCTCGGTCGTGGCGGGTACCGCCCCCGTCACGGCTTCGAGGTCGCGCACGAGCCGCGCCGCCGCCCCGGCCTCGTCGAGGAGGTCGATGGCGCTGTCCGGCAGGCGCTGCTCGCGGAGATGGCGCTTCGCGAGCCGCGCCGCCGCCTCGAGCGCGGCGTCGGTGTAGTCCACTTCGTGGTGGTCGCCGTATCGGCCGCGAAGCCCCTTCAGGATCTCGACCGTCTCACGGACCGACGGCTCCTCGACGACGATCTTCTGGAGCCGGCGCGCCATGGCGCGGTCCTTCTCGAGGTGCTTGAAGTCCTCGAACGTGGAGGAGCCGATGACGCGCAGGGTTCCCTGCGTGAGCGCGGGCTTGATCAGGGTCGCGAGATCGAGCGTCCCGCCCGTCGTCGCGCCGGCGCCGACCGTCGCGTGGATCTCGTCGATGAACAGGATCGGCCGGGGGCGCGCGGCCAGGGCGCCGAGCACGGCCTTGAGGCGCTCCTCGAAGTCGCCGCGATACCGCGTGCCGGCGAGGAGACCCGCCGTGTCGAGGGAGAAGATCTCCGCGCCCTGGAGGGGCTTGGGGACCGGAGCGGCGCCGCCGAGAAGACGCTGCGCGAGCCCTTCGGCCAGCGCGGTCTTTCCGACCCCGGCCTCGCCGACGAACACCGGGTTGTTCTTCCGGCGCCGGCACAGGACCTCGAGCGTGCGCGTGAGCTCGGCCTTCCGTCCGATGAGCGGATCGAGCAGACCGGCCTGGGCGCGCTCCGTGAGGTTCGTCGTGTAGGCCCCGAGCGGATCCCTCGCGAGGGAGGGGCCGTCGTCGCCGGTGCCCGCGGACGCGCCCCCCTCGACCGGCGCCGCCGGCGCGACGGGTCCTTTCGCGATCCCGTGGGAGATCCAGTTGAGAACGTCCAGCCGCGTCACGCCTTGGGCCGCGAGCAGGCGCGCGGCCTCGGTCTTGGTCTCCCCGAGAATGGCGGCGAGGAGGTCGCCCTCGCGCACCTCGTCGCGACCGGCGCTCTGCACGTGGAGCACGGCGCTTTGGAGCACCCTCCGGAAGGCGAGCGTCTGATCGGGCTCGCGGTTGCGGCCTCGCGGGAGCGGGTCGACCTTCTGGTCGAGGTAGCGCTCGAGCTCGAGCTTGAGCGCGCCGACCTCGGCGCCGCAGGCCGCGAGGAGCTTCTCCCCCTCGAGGTCGATCGTCAGCACGTAGAGGATGTGCTCGACCGTGAGGTGCGCGTGCCGCTTCGAGACGGCCTCCCGGAACGCGAGCGCCAGGATGCGCTCGACCGCCGCGCTGAACATGATCAAGCCTCCTCGACGCTGGCGAGGAGCGGGTACCCCGCCTCGCGCGCGTCTTCGACCGTGGACTTCGCCTTGGTCTCCGCCACCTCGTGCGTGTAGATGCCGGCGACCCCGCGCCCCTCCAGATGCACCTTCATCATGATGCGGTACGACTCCGCCGGCGATTTGTCGTAGATCCGTTCCAGCACGTCCACGACGAAATCCATCGGGGTGTAGTCGTCGTTGTGGAGCACGACCCGCCAGAGGTCCTCGGTCTTCTCCCGATGACGTGTCTTCTCGAGGGTCTGAGCCCCGTCCTGGCGTGAAGGTACGTTCATGGCGCGTCCGTCGTCCCGCCGGACAGTGTAGCGGCGGCGCCCGGTTCGAGCCGCCAGGGGCCCGTCCGCCCGGGGCGGCGGACCGCGGGGACGAGCGCCGCGAGGAACCTCTCCCGGGGCCATTCCGTCGCACCGAGCGAGGCGAGGTGCCGGCTGTAGATCTGGCAGTCGATGACCGAGAACCCCCACGCGGCAAGCTGCGAGACGAGGGTGGCGAACGCCACCTTCGACGCGTCGGGAGCCTTCGAGAACATCGACTCGCCGAAGAAGACCGCCCCCAGCGAGACGCCGTAGAGCCCCCCGACGAGCCGGCCCGAGGACCACGCCTCGGCCGAGTGGGCGAGCCCTTGGCGGTGGAGCTCGACGTAGGCGTCGATGAACCGCGGCCCGATCCAGGTCCCGTGCTCGTGGCGGCGCGGGGTCCTCGCGCACGCGACGATCACTTCGCGGAAGGCCGTGTCGAGCCGGATCTGGAACGTGCCGCGCGCGAGGGTCTTGCGGAGGGTCCGGCCGACGTGAAGCTCCTCGGGCCTCAGGACCATCCGCGGGTCCGGGGAGAACCACGCGACGAGCCCGCGCCGCTCGAACCACGGGAACACGCCCTGGGCGTACGCCTCCACGATGCGATCGGGCGTCAGCTCGCTCGTCACCGCCACCATCCCGTCCTCGTCGGCGAGACGTGGGTCGGGGAGCCTTTGACCGGGAAGGACGATCGTCGGCACGCGGGCTACGGTACCAAAGCGCTCCGGTCGATCACCGCCACGACGGGAACGTGGTCGCTCGCCCGCGACCAGACCTCGCCCGAGCCCACCTCGACCTCCCGGAGCGCGGCCCCGAGCGTCCCATCGAGGAACACGAGGTCGCGATGCCGGCGAAGTCCCTCGCGCCGCCTCAGATAGAGGGTGGGCTCGCGCTCGGCCCCGAAGCCGACGCGACGGAGCCGGTGGTAGGCGCTGTCGAATCCGAGGGCTTCGAGACGGCGCAGGACGGGGCCGCGCGGCGCCAGCGTGTCGTTGAAATCCCCCGCGACGGCCGACGGACCCGCGCTCAGGAACGAACCCAGCCGGTCGAGCGCGCGCGGGACCGGCTCGACGGCGCCCGGGAGCGCCCACACCGCGGCGAGCCGGAACGCGAACGGCCCGCGCACGGCCGCCGCGATCGTGGTGAGTCCCCGAGCGTCGTGCTCGTCCGCCGTCGCGACGTTCCAGGCTCCGAAGGACATCACCGCGAGTCCCTTGTGGGGCGAGCGGCCGCTCCAGACCATCGAGGCGGGCGTCAACCCGGGAACGCGGCGCAGCAGGACCTCGGGGCACGCGCACTCGGGGACCACGAGGACGTCCGGAGCGAGGCGGCGGATCCCTTCGAGCTTGTCGTGGAGCCGCATGTTGCAGTTCCACACCGCGAGGCGAAGGGGCACCCGATCACGGGTCGCAGGCGTCCCCGAACCCATCGCCGTCGGCATCGAGCTGGCTCGCGTTCGGAACGCCGGGGCAATTGTCCACCGCCTCGAGGACGCCGTCGGCGTCGGTGTCCTGGCCGGCGCTCGGGCACGGATCGCCGTTCGGGATCGCGAACCCGCCGCTGTCGCGACCGAGCACCGATTCGCTGCATCCCTCGCGCGAGGCCAGGTAATAGAAGACCCGGCCCGGCGGGGGCAGGAGCGCATCCTCACCGCTTCCCATCACACCCGAGGCCACGCAGGTCTGGTTGTAGGCGAACGGCCGGCCGGTGATCCGGAAGCCGCGGTAGATCCGGAGCGGAGCCCCGATCGGGTCCCCCGAGACGGACAGGGTCGCGGCCCCGCCGCTCTTCCCGACCTGGAGGGATTCCAGCACCTCCGGCGCGGGACCGTTCGCGGGATCGGCGGGTGCGCAGTCGCAGGCGTTGCCGAAAGCGTCGCCGTCGTCGTCGGCTTGCGAGAGGTTGGCGATCGACGGGCAATTGTCCGCGCAGTCGGAGAGACCGTCGGCGTCCGAGTCGTCGTCGTCCACGAGCCCGTCGCAGTCGTCGTCGATCGCGTTGCACGTCGTGTCGAACGGGGCCGGCGTCAGCGGCGAGCACGAGTCCACGACCTGGCCGTTCACGCACGATGTCGCTCCGGTGGCCGCGCAGGCACCGATGCCGCACGTCGTCGGGGCGGAGACGAAGTCCTCGTCGAACGACCCGTCCGCGTCGTCGTCCACGCCGTCGCACGTCGCGTCATTGGGCACCGGTTCGTGCCGGCAGCCCCCGGGGGTGCAGTGATCCGCGGTGGCGCTGTTCGCGTCGTCGCAGTCCGTGTCGCTTCCGCAGTACGGCGAGTCGAGATCCCCGCGCTTCAGATCGAAGCGCACCCCGTCGAGCGTCAGCTCGACCGAGGTGCCGGTGGGACCCGTCTCCGGATCCATCTGCATGAGCCGGTCCGTGAAGGGGCTCGCCGCGTACAGGACGTTCCCGTGCCCGAGCGCGGCGAGACCGGCCTGGTTGGTGTCGGGCGCCGCGGCGATGACGGTCGCGCCGGCGGTGACCGGGTCGAGGCGGTACAGGCCGGCGAGGAAACCCTCATCGTTGGTCCAGAGCGAAAGCCGGTCCTGGGCGTCGAAGGTGATGTCCCCGCCGTGGACGTCGACGGTGACCGTCCCGATCCGGGTCGCCTCGGCCGTGGCCGGGTCGATCGTGTAGAGCGCGTCGTCGAACTGGCTCGTCCCGTACAGGACACCGTCGCTCCGGAAGGTCATGCCGACGATCTCGGTGACGAACTCGGAGCCGGTGTGAAACGGTCCGACGACCTCGAGGGACTCGGGCGTCGTCGAGCTCTCGCTCAGGACGATCTTCAAGAGGAGGCAGGCATCCGACGGCCCGGAGCAGAGCATCCCGGTGTTGTCGGAGCCCGCCGCGTAGAGCACCCGGCCGTCGGCAGCCGCCAGCGCGTACACGGGCGTGTAGTCGGTGCCGATCTCCGCGCGGACGAGGAGCGCGCCGGTGGCGGGATCGACCTGGAAGATGCCCGTGACGTCGGGAGCATCGAACGGTCCGTTGATCAGGAAGAGCGGGGCGTCCGCTCGAGCGGCGCCCGCCAAGAGACTCCCGACGAGCAGACACGCCGCCACGAGATGCACCCGTGCGTGAGCCAGGCTGGTGGGGGGTACCCGCCGGTTCATCGTCGCAACCTCTATATAGGGACCGGCGAGAATATATCTCCATTTCCAACGACATGGGGTTGGAACATTCGCAAAACGGGGTTACGAAAGCGGTGAGACGCCCATGTGGCTCTGCGATTGGAATGCCTGTTGGGCTATTCCGGCTTGGCGACCGCCTGCTTCCAGACGGCGGTCTCGGTCATGAGCTGCTGAAGCGACTTCTGTCCCTGCGGGTTGGGCTTTTTCGCGGGAGCCGGCAAGGCGGCCACGAGCTTCTTGACCTCCTCGAACTCCGCCGTGTTGACGAGGTACTTCTCCTTCGGGGGAAGGTAGGCGCGTGCCCACAGGATCCCGTTCTCGACGCGCTTCTCGTGCGAGGGGTGGGTCGACATCCACGACGGGCCGGAGCTTCCCCCGCTCTGCTTCTGCATGAGCTCGAAGAACCGGGCGATCGCCTCGGGGTCCCACCCCGCCTTCCAGAGGTACTGCTCGCCGAGGAGGTCGGCCTCGGTCTCCGACTTGCGATCGAAATGGAGCGTGACGAGACCGGCCGAGGCCGAAGCGCCCTGCGCCGCGAGCGCCGCGGTCTCGTCCTTGAGGCCGAGAAGCGCGCCGAGCGCTGCGGCGCCCACCTGGGCTCCCGTCTGCGCCTTCGAGTTGCGCGTCGCGCCCTCGGTGACGTGACGCGCGATCGCATGGGAGCTCTCGTGCGCGAGCACGCCAGCGAGCTGCGACTCGTTCTGCGCCGCCTTGATCAGCCCCGTGAAGACGTACACGTGGCCGCCCGCGGTCACGAAGGCGTTGACGTCGTTCGTGTTCACGACCCGCAGATGCGTGAGGCTCTTCGGTGCGTCCGAGGCGGCGACGATCTTGTCGAGGACCGACTGCACGTAGCCGACGATCTTCGGGTCCTTGACCTGCTCGAACTGCTGGTCGAACTGGGTGGACGCCTCGAGGCCCATCTTGACCTCGTCACCGGGCGTGAAGCTGTTCTTGTCGCCGAGGTTGACGTTGCGGCCGGCGCCGATCGCGCCGACGTTCCCGATCTCGTGCACCTTCTTGTTGGCCCCGTAGGCGACCTCCTCGCAGCCCAGGAGCGTCATGGGTTGCCGGAAGTCCAGCGTGTACGACTTCGGGTCGGAACCGGGCGTAAGCGCGAAGAGGTTCTTGCACGAGCCGTCGTCCTTCCCGTCGTCGATACGGCGGTAGGGAGCCTCGACGAGGGTCCACTGTCCCTTCCCCCCCTTCGGCTCGAGCTTCGCGCGGATGACCTTCGCGCCGCGATCCCACGCGAACGAGAGCGTGATCCGCGTCGCTTGGACGCCGGAGCCGCGCAGCCGCAGCAACCCGTCGGGGGCGGTAGCGCCCTTCGCTGGTGGAAGCGTCGTCTTGCCCGACACGACATGGATGCCCACGGCGAGACCCGACACGGGATGTCCCGCCGCGTCATGGACCCTGATGTCGAGCGTCGCGACGGGTTCGCCCTTCTTCGCATTCGGCGCCGGGCCGATCGTGACCTCGGACGGGCCGTCGGCCGGCACGTCGGGTTCCGGGTAACGCCAGACCTCTCCGCTTGCGAGCGCGCCGAGACCGCCGAGTGCGACGGCCACAGCGAGCGCCGCAAGAATGCGGGTTCGAGCTCGCATGACGACCTCCTGAGACGGGGTGGAGCGAGGGTACCACCGGGCAAGAAAGGCGCCGCCGTGTAAGACGTGCCTGCCCGGCCGTCGGGGGGTTGACCCCGGTACGTTAAATAGAAAAGCGCGTGAAGCCGCGATAGGGGCCGTCGCGGGACCTCCGACGGTGCCTGGCACCTCGCTTGCGGAACCGAAGGACCAAGCGGGCTTCGATGTCGTGAGTCGGTGGCCGGATCGCTTCATCACCCCGACGACCGGTTTTCACCCCCACGAGGCCGCGGCATCGAAGCCCGCAATCGAACGGAGGTCATGATGAGAAAGTCCTTCGCCCCGGTCTTGGTCCTGTCGCTCGCGCTGGCCGGATGCGCGCAGTCCCCCGTCGCGGAGATCGACGGCGCCAAGCAGGCCCTCGATCGAGCGCGTGACTCTCAGGCGCCCGACTACGCTCCGGATGCATGGACGGCGGCGAACGATGCGCAGGCGCGCCTCGACGCCGAGCTCGACGCGCAACAGCACAAGAACGCGTTGTTCCGCTCGTACAGCAAGGCCAAGGAGCTGGCGTCCGAAGTGAAGGCCTCGGCGGAGCGAGCCACGGAGCTCGCCGCGACGGGCAAGGAGAAGGCGAAGACGGAGGCGGCGACGCTCCTCAGCCAGGCGCGCGACGAGTACTCGTTGGCGCAGCAAGCGCTGACCTCCGCTCCCAAGGGGAAGGGAACCGAGGCCGATCTCGCGAGCCTGAAGGGGAACGCGACCAGCATCGAGGGAACCCTCGCGGAGATGCAGACGGCGTTCGACGCGGGCGACTACCTGACCGCCAAGACGAAGGCGCAGGCGGCCATCGACGCGTCGCGCGAGATCGTCAAGGAGATCGAGGCGGCCAAGGCGCAGCGCCGGGCGGCCTAGAAGAAACATCCCGAGGCGGTGATCGAGTTTGGTCTCCGCTTCTGACCCAAAAGGGCACGGCGGGCTTCCCACCCCTCTCCCGCCGTGCCCTTCCTCTTCTCTAGGGCTCAGCGCAAGACCTTGAAGGCGTGCGACCAGTCGTTGCGCAGGAATCCGGGCGCGCACCAGAGCTGGCACAACGGCTCGAGCGCGCGCGCGCCCGGCGCCCCTCCGATGTCCTCAGGACGCCAGCCGAACTCCTCCAGGATGCGCGCGACGATCGCCTTCGCGCCGGCATCGTTGCCGCAATAGAACATCGTGGGAGGACCGCCGGAGAGCTTGGGATCGACCATCAGGGCGTTTCCCACGGAATTCCATGCCTTGACGAAGCGCGCCGTCGGATGCTTCTCCTGGAGCGTCTCCATGAGCGAACGGTTGGGCTCCGTGAAGTAGCGGAGGATCCCCTGATCGGGCGGCGCGTCGGCGATCGGGTTGGTCGTATCGATGACGACCTTGCCTGAGACCGCCGGGCCGGCCATCTCGAGCACCGATGCCGCCGCGGTCCCCTTCACGGCCAGCACCACGAGCTCGCCGTGGCCCGCGACCGCCGGAAACGTGCCCGCCGGCACCCCGGCTTCGCGCGAGAACGAGGCCAGCTTATCGGGATTCCGCGTCCCGATACGGACGTCGTACCCCTTCGTCTTGAAGCCGCGCGCGAGCGACTGCGCGACCTCCCCGGATCCGAGGATTCCGATTTTTTCCTTCATGGCGCCCTCGTGGGTTGGGAAAAGGCGATTGTAGACTCCCCGCGTGAAGAAGGCCCTCAGCGTCTCCCGCCGCACCTTCGTCAAGACCGGGATCGCCGCCGCGGCGGCACCGCTCCTCGCGGCCCCGTCCGTCCTGCCGTCGAAGGGATCCAAGCCTCTCGTCATCGCGTCGAGAAACGGCAACGTGTTCAAGAACGGCGGGCCGCGCACGGCCGTCCACGAGGCCTTCGAGCGCATCGTCCTCGGCGAGGACGTGCTCGACGCGATCCTCGCCGGCGTCACGATCCTGGAGCTCGACCCGGCCGAGGACAGCGTCGGCTACGGCGGCCTCCCGAACGGGGACGGCGTCGTGCAGCTCGACGCGTGCGTCATGCACGGTCCGAAGCGCCGCGCCGGCGGCGTCGGGGCGCTCGAGGGCGTGCGGACGCCGTCGCTCGTCGCGAAGGCGGTCATGGAACATACCGATCACCACCTGCTGGTCGGGGCGGGCGCGCAAGCGTTCGCGCGGCAGATGGGATTCACGGTCGAGGGCGACCTGAACACGGAGCGCTCGCGCACGAAGTGGCTCGAGTGGAAGCGGCGCACGGACCCCGCCCACTTCCTCGATCCGGGCACGCGCGGTCACGGGGGCGACCGCGCTCGCGAGGCGATGCTCGCCGCCGGACACCTCGACCGCGAATCGGTGTACGGCACCATCCACATGAACGCGGTCAGCCGGAACGGTTCGATCTGCGGAGCCACGACGACGAGCGGCCTGGCTTTCAAGATCCCCGGCCGGGTCGGCGACTCACCGATCCTCGGCGCCGGCAACTACGTGGATGGCGCGGTGGGCGCGTGCGGCTCGACCGGACGCGGTGAGGCGAACCTCTACGGGCTGTCGTCGTTCCTCGTCGTGGAGCAGATGCGCCGGGGCGTGCATCCGAAGGATGCGATCGCGGAGGCGCTCGCTCGCATCAGGGCGAACACGGTCGAGAAGCGCCTGCAGAAGGCCAACGGGCTCCCGAGCTTCGACATCAAGTTCTACGCGATGAACGCGAAGGGTGAGCACGCGGGCATGGCGATGTACGGGGGCGGGGAGCCCGAATACGCCGTCTGCGACGAGGGTGGGCCGCGCTTCGTCGCGATGGACGCGCTGCTACCGGGGAAGCCCGAGTAATCCGCACGGCGTCGCGTGGCCCCTCCTGGACTCGAACCAGGGACCAGCGGATTATGAGTCCGCCGCTCTAACCGACTGAGCTAAGGGGCCGGGCGGAATTCTATGTCTCAACCCTTCTTCGGCTGGAACGCTTCCTTCACCTGCTGCTCGATGCTCTTGTAGTT
>Ga0068859_100002166_pt1 | contig 19963 bp, 15 predicted proteins | sample KBSSwiS22_FD_66585 | JGI IMG/M metagenome (GOLD analysis project Ga0068859, IMG submission 66585) | Switchgrass rhizosphere microbial communities from Kellogg Biological Station, Michigan, USA - KBS Switchgrass S2-2 | ecosystem: Host-associated > Plants > Roots > Rhizosphere > Soil ...
TGGCGGCAGAGGTCCTGAGTGTGAATGCCTGTGCTCAAAACAAGAGTTTACCCCAAGCACAGGCTTCAGCTTGTTCTGTCTTCCTAAAGCCCAACAACAATGGCAACACCGAGATGTGGATCTTGGACAGTTCCGTATAGAGGTGGATGGAACGTCCGGACATTTTTCCGGAAAGTTCTTAACGGCTTTCCCGGCGCGTTCGGACAACTGGCTGCGAGCCAGTGAACGGGTGGTTGCCGGCCAATATGCTCTACCACCCGTTCAGAGTCTCGCACGTGGTTGCGGGGCGCGCCACGTCCTTCGAAAGCGCCCCGAATACAAGGAGAGCACATGAAAAACGAATTAGAAATTGAGTTTCAAATGAACGAAATGTTCGGCTTTACAGATGGCTCCGATAGATCGCGTGCCCAATCGCTTCAGAATAGCACCGATGCTATCGATGAGTTCTTCGAGAAACTGGAGATTCAGAAATCGTTAGATTGCCGTACTGGCGATCTCGACAAGCTATTGGCCGGTTCAGATCACGAGCCCAGTGCGGTAAGCGATTTACGAGAATTCGTCAAAACCGAAAAGCAAAAAGTTCCTGCAATGACTACACGCCAAATGCGGTCCTCGATGATCAATCTTCTCAGGAAAGCAGCAGACGCGATGGCGGCGATATGAATCTGAAACACGTATTGCAGCTATTCAATGGAAGGGAGGGCCAGTCAAGCCCTCCAGGTACACTTGCGTCGGATGGGAATGCAGCAATCGAAGAAACGACGAGTCTGGAGGACCAAAGCTACGAACGTGCAAGCGAAGAGCTTTCAATATCGCAAACTGAACTCGCAAGGTTAAGGACTGAATACCTGGCTTTGGCTGAAAAGATTCGCATGGCGGACGGGCGTTTTCAACATGCGCTGCGTGCACTGCATAGCTTAAGGTGCAGACACCTTTCTGGCCTTACGAGCGGGTGACATCTAGAACGTGTACTTCAGTGCTAACTGGCCGACCCGAGGATTAACGGCCGTTGAGCTAATGACACCAAACGTCGGTGATGTAAAGTTCGTATCGGGGGTGGCGAACTGCGGGTGATTCAGTGCGTTAAAGAACTCGGCACGAACCTGGACGCTGTTGCTTTCGTGAATGGGTATGCTCTTTGAGAATGCGAGATCGATGTTCGCTTGTCCCGGCCCGTCCACGATCCCTGTGCTGCTGTTCCCAAAGTTCATTCCAATACCATCTGCGCCAATGATTGGTGGACTTGTAAAACAGGACGCGTTGAAATAACTGTTCAATTTTGACTGTATCGATCCTCCTCTTACCAACTGGCTGTTCGAGCACGCACCGGTCAATTGTGCGCGGTCTGTGCTGATTCCGAAGACATTCTTGGCATTTGTGTCGGCGATCGTAAGGGCCGTGCCAGACTGTATGGTCATGATTGCAGCTCCAGACCAGTTGCCAAGTAACGCTCGGGCGACGCCGTGATTTGGGCTTGGTACTGTCCACGTCGTGCTGAAAACAAAGCGATGCGTTCGGTCGAAGCTCGCTTTTCCCCAACGTTGCCGGGGAGAATTCTGATCTCCTAATGTCAGCGAGTTTCCCGTTGATATTGCATTCACGTCTGCACCATCAGAATCGAGGATCTTGGAGAAGGTATACGCGGCCAGAAATTGCAGGCCGTGGCTCAGGTGCTTTGTAAGACTGGTTTCGAGCCCGTTATACCAGGAGTTGCCCTCCGATTCCTGTTCACGAAGAGAATCCGGAGGTATACCAGGAATGGGTACTCGCGATCGAATATTCGCAAGTGTATTCGACGTGATTCCATTGATTGGATTGTCGGCAGATGCAGATAGCGCCTGGTTTAGCGAACGAACGCGTTGCAGGTGTGTTGCCCGCGTGCCGACGTATCCGGTCTCCAACAACCAACCCTTATGCCATTCTGTCTGGAGACTTAACGAAAACTGCTGAGCGATTGCCGGCCGAAAGTTGGGTGCTATAACGCTGACTCCTGCCGCCGAAGTCGGGGAATACGGTAAGAACAAAGGGAAAGAAGCGGGAGTCGGAAAGGGCTGGGCGAACGGCACTTGAAACGTTGCAGCCGCGTTCGAAACCCCAGAGCTACGTCGAGGCAAGGCAAACGGCACTCCGACTACCGATTGACTGGCCGTTTGGCCAGTCGGGCGTGAGTAATAGATGCCGTAGCCTCCCCTCACAACCAGCCGACTTGTGCCTGGCAATATCTGCCAGGCAAAACCGATTCGAGGTGCGATAGCACTTTGCCCTTCTCCATACGTCCCAAATGTGTTTTTGACCTGGGTGACTCCCGGAGATACAGCGACCGGAAAATTAGAAGGAACGATGTAGCCATCGAGAGTTCCGTCGGGTGGTGGATTTCGATTGGCCTTATTGACATCGAAGCTCGAATTACGACCTAGCTCGTCACCGAACTGCCCGATCCGGTCAAAGCGCAGTCCGGCATTCAGAGTGAATGTCCGGCCGGGACGAAAATCATCCTGCACGAAACCCGAGCCTTCCCAAACTCGGAATTCGCGATCAAATAAACCGAAATTATCGGAGGAACTAAAGACATTGCTGAAAGTTCCCGTGCCATTCGCGCTTGCATTCAGACCGAGTAGGAAATCCGGCCAACTAAGAAACTGCACAAATGATCCAAAGCCTGCGAAGCCGAGATTGTCTTGCAATCGGGTAAGCGATCCTCCGAATTTCACGGAATGCGCGCCCTTGAAAAAGCTGAAAGTGTCGCCGAGCACGAAGCTGTTCTGTGTGTCAGTTCGAGGAATCACGCTCCCCATGGCTACCGAACCGAGAATGCCCAAGCTCGGCAGTTCGTTATTTCGATTCATCTCGCTCTCCAACACTCCGACATCCGACCATTTGAAAGGAGCCTCGGCGCCCATTTTGGTTTTTGTGCGAACGAAACCGATTCGGGCTTCGTTCAATGAGAAGTTGCTCAGGACGTAAGTGTGAGCGAGCGAGAGAACGACAAAATCGGAATTGCCGGGGCTGGTGAATCCGCGAATGTTTCCTGATGGATTGAATAAGGCAGGAAAAGTGACTGACTGATTGTTTTTTGCAATAAAAAATCGTCCAGCGAGGCGACTTTTCTGCGAAATGTTCGAGTTGAGACTCGCTAAGCCCTGGTCTTCCGCAAAATCACACGGTTGGGCAAAGGTTGAAAACCCGCGACTGGCAAACGGCTTTGTGGAATCCAGTGTCTCTGGCGTGGGAATCAAAAAACTCCGATCAGGCAGTTTAAAGTTCAAGAGCGCCAGGGCCACGGGATTGATATTGGAACCGTCAGGGAGAACAGCAACGCCTCCCTGTGCACCCTTCATACCACCGAAAAGGCTCCCGAGAGCGGCAGGGGACCGGTCATCAGTGATAGGCGGTTCGCTTAAGCTCGCCTTGCAAGCTATCCTCGTCTGCCCTGCAGCAAGGCCGTTAATCTGCCGTGTCCCCTGGTACGAGGTGTAGAAAAACACCTTGTTCTTTTTTACTGGTCCGCCGATGGAGGCTCCAAATTGGTTCTGCTTGAGCTCCGGACGCGGTTGGCCGGTCCGGTTCAAAAAGAAATCGTTGGCATTCAGGAAATCGTTACGCAGGAATTCGAAAACCGTGCCGTGGAAACTGTTGCCGCCCGTCTTGGTAATCACGCTGACATTGGCACCTAGCCCACGACCAAATGCTGCGTCGTAGAGACCGGTTTGAACCTTGAACTCTTCCAGGCTGTCGGGGTTCGGAATCGGGATTCCCCCACTTATTGCGCCCGAGCCTTGAACATCGCTGACGCTAATGCCATCAAGTTGCCAGTTGTTGTCATAAGAGCGGGCTCCGTGGACGTAAATCCCGTCCGTTGACTTTCCCAATTGGGAAAGCGCTGTTCCTCCATTCCCCAGCTCGCCGGCGTTGTAGACGCCAACGTTTACTCCGGGAGAGAGCCCAGTGATCTGAGTGAAGTTTCGCGTCACCAGGGGCAAATCGCTCACCATCTGTTTGTTGACGGTTCTCCCCAGTGCCGAGCTGTCGAGTTGAACCATGAAAGGAGCCGAAGAAACTTCTGTCTGCTCTACTCGCGTTGCGAGCTCAAGGCGAAGCTCCACCCTTGATGTCTCAGTTACGTACACCTGAACGTTGGGAAGAACCAGAGGTTTAAAATTGGGCTTGTCTGCCTGCAGCTCGTATCTGCCTGATGGTAGCAATACGAAACCAAACCGTCCCTCCTGGTCGGAGGTGATGGATTGTTGGGAACCATACTGATTGGTTAGGTGAACAATCACGTCCTCGAGAACCGCGCCCGATGGGTCCAGAGTCACTCCCATGAGTGCCCCGGTGGACGCCGTCTGTGCACAGGCCAAGCCTGCAAGCCCAAAGCTGAAGATGAACGCTGCGACTACGTATTGACGGTGAGAACCGAGGAAACCGAAACACGCCCGAACGTAAGTGGAAATCAAGGTTCGCCCTTTTTTCTTGCAGCGGGTAATTCAAGTTCCCGGTATCTGCTTGTTTGTTTGAATCAGGTGCTTCGAGAGCGATTGACCGTAAGCACTGTTTAGTTTTTTGACAACTGTCAAAGTTAACAGGGGCCGAAGCGAAGGTGTTCGAGGTAGCTTCTTTGATAAAATTCGTCAGCCTCCGGAAAATTAGAAAGCGAGCCACGAGATCGTGGCCAAAAATCCGAAAATGCCTAGGGCGTGGCCACATTTCGCCATTGCTTCGGTTTTGTTTTGTTTCCTGCCTTGTAGGGTTGGGGAAGCGCAGCCCAAGCCCGTTCGTCGAGTCCTCATCTTTAACGAAGTGGGCACTGCTTACCCTGGTATCAATCTTATGGATCAGGGAATCCGGTCTGCGCTCCACACTTCACCCTACAAGCTTGAGGTTTATCGCGAGTACATGGATACGCTTCTCTTCCCCGATCCGGCCGACCAGCAGCGATTCCGCGATTCCTACATCCGTAAATATCAAAATCGTCAACCGGACGTAATCATCACCGTGGGGCCGTCACCACTGAAGTTTATGCTGGAGACGCACCGCAGCGCCTTTCCGGGCGTTCCAATCGCTTTTTGTTTGCCGAACTGGGGACCGGGTACTCCCGTGCTGGATTCAGATTTTAGCGGGGTTGAAAATGCCTTCGCACCATTTGAAACAATCGAGGCGGCGTTGCGCCTGCAGCCCTCCACAAAGCACATCGTTGTAGTGGGGGGCGCAGGGACACACGACAAACTTTTAGAAGAGGGGGTCAGAGACCGTCTGAGGCCTTATGAACGCAACTTTGATCTTTCTTACCTGACCAATCTGACCATGCCTGATCTGGTCGAGACACTGAAGCGCCTGCCGAATCACACGGTCGTCCTCTTTACGGGTATGGCTCAGGATGCGGCGGGCACAAAGTTCGTTTCCGGGGAGGAAGCCATCGAAAAAGTTGTTGCCGCCGCGAATGCCCCAGTGTTTGGCATGAATGACATAAACCTGGGTCATGGAGAGGTGGGAGGGAAAGTCTCTTACATTCGCGAACAAGGCAGGATTGCTGGAGACATAGCCCTCCGGATGCTTAACGGGGAAAGACCTCAAGATATCCGCAGGGTGAGAGATATAACAGCTTACATGTTCGATTCTCGTGCGCTGCAACGCTGGGGCTTCAAGGAAAGCGATCTTCCTCCTGGCAGCATCGTGCTGAATCGGCAGCCCGGGTTCTGGGAACTGTATCGGGAGTATGTCTTTATTGGCATTTCTGTACTCCTAGCCCAGACCGTGGCAATCGTGGCGTTGCTCCGGCAGCGTGCACAGAGAAGAAGAACACAAACGGCATTGCTCAGGTCGGAAGAAAAGTTCGCAAAGGCATTTCACCAAAGTCCTCTTGCTTTCACGTTAGCCAGCCTCGTTGATTATCGATTTTTAGAAGTAAACGACACCTTTGCACGTTACGCCGGTTGGACGCGCGATGAGGTCCTCGGACGGACGCCCTTGCAACTTAACCTCTGGGTGGATACCAATCAGAGGACGACCTTCATCGAACAGCTTCGAGCAGAAGGCGCCGTAAGGAATATGGAGCTTCTGTTTCGCAGTAAAGGCGGCCGGGTTTGGACAGGCCTAGTTTCTTCCGAGTTGATTGAAGTGAGTGGCGAGCCCGCAGCTCTTTCACTGATCGCAGATATTACTGAAGCCAAGCGAGCTGAAGAGGCCAGAAGAGAAAGCGAGGGACGCTTTCGTCTAGTCGCCAATACCGCCCCTGTAATGATCTGGATGGCTGGTCTAAACAAACTCTGTACATATGTCAATCAGCCCTGGCTGGAATTCACCGGCCGCTCCTTTGACCAGGAGTTGGGAAATGGCTGGGCGGAAGGCATTCATTCAGAAGATCGAGAGAATTGCCTAAAGACCTACTTTGAGGCGTTCGATCGCAGGGAGCGTTTCGAAGAGCAATATCGTTTGCGAAGACACGACGGAGAATACCGCTGGATCTTCGACATAGGAGTTCCGAGGTTTGAGCCCAACGGATCCTTTGCAGGCTACATCGGCTCTTGCATCGACGTCACCGAGCGCAAAGAGGCAGAGGAAGCCCTTTCTAGCGTGGGTCGTCGTCTGATTCAAGCGCAAGAGGTGGAACGTAGTCGCATTGGAAGAGAGCTACATGACGACATCAACCAGCGGCTCGCGTTGTTAACTGTCGACATGGATCGATTGGATCAGAGCGGTTCTACAAATGGTTTCCATGACGTGCTCCAAGAATTCAAAGACCGCGTGATGGAAATTGCTAAAGATGTGCAAACTCTCTCGCACCAGTTACATTCGTCGAAACTAGAGTACCTGGGTCTCGCCGTAGCTGCGAAAGGCTTTTGTAGAGAGATTTCAGAAATGCACAATGTTCGAATCGATTTTACGCAGAAAGGTGTGCCACGCAATTTGCCCCAGGAAGTCGCGCTTTGCGTATTTCGAGTATTGCAAGAAGGATTACAGAATGCAGTGAAGTACAGCGGTACTGATCATTTCGAGGTAGATCTGTCGGGTACGTCCGCTGATATCAAGCTCAGAGTTCGCGATTTCGGACGAGGTTTTAGCGTGGATGATGCCGTGGGAACCGAAGGCTTGGGCCTAGTCAGTATGCGTGAGCGAGTCAGTCTGGTGAAAGGTGAGATTGTGATCGAGTCAAAATCAATGTCTGGGACAGAAATCACGGTGAATGTTCCACTTCCTGTCGCAGACCCCGCGAGTCAGGTGACCTCGGGAGCGGCTTAACCGATGGAAAGAAATACGCGACATTGCCCACGCATTTTGTGGGCTGACGATTTTCCAGAAATCTTCGCACATGCCGAGAGATTGCTGCTGAACGATTACGAAATTGCGGGTTTTGCCCGCGACGGAGAAGAGGCTCTAAACCTTGGCTTGACGCTTAGTCCAGACATCCTCCTGCTAGATCTCTCAATGCCAATTCTCGGCGGATTGGAAGTCGCAACTCGCCTCAAAGAATTGGGGTGTAGGTCAAAGATTATCTTCGTTACAGTCCAAGACGATCCTGATTGCGTCGAAACGGCATTTTCGCTTGGCGCTTCAGGCTATGTTCTCAAGTCCCGAATTGGGACCGATCTTCTTCCTGCTATTGATGCGGCGCTAGCCGGCTTCACTTTCACGTCGCCGTTTCCAGCACACGTACGCACTACATCACAGGAACGCCGATAATCCCTGCCCCATTTTTGATCGCATGGAACGCGTAAAGCTGATCTCTCAAGTTTCAATGCGACCAGTCACAGAGCCTCAGACACTCCCACGCCAGAGAGTCACAGAACGTGACCGCCCTCCGCATGAGGCAATCGGTCCATCGGTCCTGGTGGCACTCAAGAACGCCTTAAACGCACAGCAAACGCCACGGCAGCGTATTGTAGTGCGTCGACTGCTCACGCTTACCTATCGAGAAGTTTTTCTGGATTTCTGACCACACCCTTTCCCCCGACCTGTTCGAGTAGAATTATCGCCACCATGGAACTCACCTTAGCCTGTGGAGTCATATCGTTTCTTTCCGGTGGTGCTGGCGCATACTTTGGAGCCTATCTCCGCAGGAAAAGACAGAGAAGTACTTACTCGAAGAAGCAGAGAAACAGGCAGAAGCAAAGCAGATTTCGAGAGCGATAAATTGAACCGGAGGGGCCAGCGGAAGTGCTAGCGGAATAGTCGGGCAGTTTAGGTTGTAACCAACTTTGAACTACGTGAAAACAACTAAGGAGCGCTTAGGAAGGTTGGAAAAACAAGAGTTTAACAGCAGATTGCGGTTCCGCTGGCAACGGCACCTGAAGCACGGGAATCGAATTTGTTTTCGTGGAAGAAGATATGCGAATTCCCTTTCTAATCGGCCGCGTAATGTTCGGCGGATATTTCATCATGAGCGGCATCAATCATTTCAAGCGGCAGAAGCAAATGGCGCAATACGCAGCAGCGAAGAAGGTACCAAAGCCCGACTTGGCGGTGAGGGCAACCGGATCCATGCTAATTGTAGGAGGCTCCAGCATTCTGCTCGGAATCAAGCCGAAGCTTGGAACCTTGACGGTGATCGGATTCCTCGCTGGAGTCTCCCCCGTGATGCACGATTTCTGGAAACAGGAGCAGTCCGAGCAACGCATGAATGACATGATCAACTTCACGAAGAACATGGCGCTTGTCGGCGGAGCTATGGCGCTAATGGCGGTAGAAGAGCCATGGCCAGCTAGCGTGCCGGTGCTCGCGCCGAAGAAGAGTTTTGCTAAACGCGTCCTCCGGGAAATCGCCGCTTAGCCATACTCGCCGTTCTACTCGGCCGCGCGCTTTGGCAAATTCAGTTCCGTCGGTTTTTCTCCCGCACTGAACTGGATCAGTTTCTGAATGGCTGGGCAAATCATCAGGATCACTTGCGCTCTCGGCTCGAAGGCCTGTTGCACCAGCGCTAGTTGTTGCTCCTCCCAACCGGCCGGTGGCTTGTCTCCTCGATCGAGGTAATCAAGTCCCTGCAAGGCGGCAGCACTGATAGAGGAGAGATTCTGCGAGAGCGGGGTCACTTCCTGTACAAACCACGACTTGACTGTGAGAGGCTGCAGGTTCTCTGCGTTGTTTTTCCAAGCCGTAAGTTGGGCGCGAATCTGTGCTTCCATTCCAGGCTTAATCGGACCAGTCACAAATGCGTTGACCAGTGCCGCGAATTCCCGAGCCTTGATGCTTTCAGGTCTGGCCGTGTCCACCGCCCGATTCATCGGCGTAAGCGAGGTGGGCTTGGTGGTCGCAAGTTGGTACCGCGAGTATCCTTTTACGGGTTCAACCAGGTCGACCAGGTCGCGGAGCGCGGCGGTGTCGTCGCTGCCTGCCATTCGCCGAAGCATCACGTTATACTGCGTGTTCTGGGTGAGGCCATATGCATCAAGCCAGGTGTTCACTTCTGCCAGCCGATCGTACATTGAGTTGACGTCGGTCACGCTTTGGGGCGACCAAAGGCGTTCTGCAACAGCGGCCATGCGGGGCCAGATGCGCGAATCAACGTTCTCGGCTGACACGTACTCGGACCACATGCAGGCCTCGCCTCCCAGAATTTTCTGCTTGTCGGCATCGGAAAGAGTCGCGGTCGGACCGGTGAATGGATCGACCACATAGTGGGCTGAAGCCGGGCTGATCAGGTCAAGGTAGTAGCCGGAAGAGAGAATTCCGCGATACCCCTGTTGCGCGGCATCAGCGAGCGACTTCTGGCCGCGCCACGATTGGATCACGATATCCTTTGGAACTTCGGGGCGAAGAACTTCATCCCAGCCTTCCATTGTCTTGCCATACTTTGTGACGATCTTCTGAACGCGCTTGTTGAAGTAAGCCTGCAGTTCGTCATTACTTTTCAAGCCGCGTGAACGCATGAACTCCTGAATCTTCGGATTGCTGTCCCAGGCTTTTCCGTTTACCTCGTCGCCGCCGATATGAAAGAACTGGTCGGGGAAGAGCTTTGCCATCTCGCCGATGAACTTGTCGAGAAACTTGTAAGTGCTCTCACGCGTGGGGTCCATGGCGGGATCAAAGACGCCGAACTCACGTCCGATCGAATAGGGGCCGGGATTGCTGGCTAGCTCTGGATAACCGACAAGCCAGGCGGTGCAGTGCCCCGGCATGTCGAATTCCGGAACTACGCGGATGCCACGCTCGCGCGCGTAAGCAATAATGTCGCGAATCTGCTCTTGCGTGTAGTAGAGGCCGTCAGAACCCATCTCGTGCAGTTTGGGGAATCGCTTGCTCTCCACCCGGAAGCCCTGATTGTCGGAGAGGTGCCAATGGAATACGTTCAACTTCACTGCCGCCATGGCATCGAGGTTGCGCTTGATAACGTCAACTGGCATGAAGTGGCGGCTGGAGTCGATCATTAACCCGCGCCAGGGAAAGCGGGGCTTGTCTTCGACGGTGATGGCCGGAACGGCGAAGCCCTGCGGCGCCACCTGGACGAGTTGGAGGAACGTTTGCAGGCCTCGCATCACGCCGAGGGTGGTTGGAGCATTCAGTTCGGCCTTGGCAGAAGTGACCGTGAGAGTATAGGACTCGTCTTCCCCAAGCTGAAGAGGATTCTTGTTTGCAGCACTGCTCTGGATTTCAAGCTGCCCGGCTTGCGATCCGGTACCGACCTGGAAGCTAGTCGCGAGCATCCCGGTATGTCGGCGGAGATCGGTCAAAAATATCTGTGTAACGCTTTGCAGCTGCGAGTCAGATCCTTTGACCACCAGAGTGAACGAAGGTTCAATCGTCAGCCAGCCGTCGGCTGGTTTGACGCTCGCTGGCCAAGGCATCAGGTTTAAGGACGGAGACGCGTTTTCTGCTGATACTTGCGAGGCGATTAGAACCATTCCCAGTACTGCGAAAAAGATTGCGCGCACGTTTTCCCCCACGGGTGAGTTGAAGGAAAATATTAACCCGAAGCAGGGCCGTTGCGGGGATATCTGTGAGCTAAAGCTTCTTCTCCGGCAACTCACTCAAGGAAAACGATGATTGAGACCCGGGAGGCTTGAGGGGCACGGAACTGTTTCTCGATCGTGTGCAACCGTCGATCCCTTGGAGTCCCGCTAGAGTCCCGCAGCAGATGAACATGGGATGGAATTGCGACCTAGGTGCTAAATGCCAAAACTTTGGTCCTCACGGCGGCGCCTGAGAAGGGCTTGACGCCATCCCACTGCCCGCTCGCGAGAAGGCTCGGCAATCGCAGACCTAAGGCTCGCTCGGCTCGGGTTTCTGACCTGAGTGGATCGGCACGATTTTGGAATCAGCAGGTGGCAGCCGACTGCGCGAATTGCGCGATTGGCGAAGCAGGCAGAAAGGAATTGCCTTCGATTCGTTCCAACCCCATTTCCGACATTTCCCCAATCCAAGTCAGCCGAAACTGGCCTTTGCAGCTACCCATGCGAAGGTCGAGAGTGTCCCCGATGCGGATGCGCCGGCGTACTCCCTGCACGACGACACCGTTGGCGCTGAGGCTTGTGACCATGGCGGGCAAAGAAAAGGCCTGCCCGAATGCATCTACCCCCCAGACATTCACTGGCAATTGCACGCTCACCCTGGCGCTTCGCCGTCGATCCATGTACCCCCCTTTTGGGACTATTAGGAGAGATTTTGACCAACCCCGGCGGCTTTGCAAACTTACGCGCGTTATTGCCGTGTGGGTACCAGAGTTTGAGCACCAGAGCCCGAGCCAAAGCCAAAGCAGGCTTGCAGTTAGTTGAAATCCTTCATGGAACAGGCGCCCGGGCCACGCGGATCGCCGCAAGTTCCGCATGGTCCGGCGGTGGGCTTGGTAGCACCGGACCTGGCAGAAACCGCGAACACTGACAGTTGAGGGACAAGCTTCGTACTCTGGCACTTGGGGCAGGAGGCTTGTTCCTGGCCATACACCAAGGCCTCGAAATGGTTGTCACAGATTGCGCAGATGTACTCAAAAATGGGCATTGCTTCGGGTTCCTACACAAAGTTGGTTCCGTACACAAAGAATAAACCAAAAGGCTAAGGGTGCACTACAGTTCCTACCCGATTCCCACGATTGGAGCGCGCGATTAGAGTTGAAAATAGAAATTAAGAGCTTCCCACCTAAGCTCAAAAAGAGTAAAGGCGCCTACTCCAGCAGGCGCCTTTTTCTTGCCCCTAAATAGGGTCTACCACATGGTGAACGTTACCTTGTCGAGATAGACCTTGTAGTCGACCATCTGGCTGTTTCCGTCCTGCTGGTAGTTAATCGTGACCCCGTTCCAGCTGGTCGTGCCGGGATTCTTGTATTTATTAAGAGTATGGGTCACTCCGTTTAGCGTAATGGACTTGTAGAGCAAACGGTTGTCGGAGGTCCTCTGTACCTGAATTACGAGGTGATTCCAAGCGTTGTTCTTCGGCCAGCAAGGAATGCCGGTGGCAACCCACTTCTTGTTTACGTTGTCGTAGATGTCCCATTCGTGGCCGCCAGCGATGCGGCACTCATGGCCCCAGATGAAACCCTTGCCCAGCTTGGTCCCCATGAACTGGTTGATATCGAATTCCAGCGCCTGAGAGGAGGATAGACTAGAAGTGTAGAAGTACGCCTCGTACTTGAAGTTGTGCGCGCCATTCGTGAGCGTGTGGCTGTAATCGGGCAGACCTTGAGATGAAAACGATCCCACCAGATGGTCGTTCCAAAGTATGTCCGAATACGGCCGCGTGCCGCCGATACTGTGCTTGGTAGCGCTACCGGAAAGCGAGGGGGAAGAGATGCTTCGATTTCGGGACCAGTTGACACCGCTTGCAGTCGACGAACAAGTGCTACAAATCGTCCAACTAGGGGAAAGCAGAGCATACCCTGGTCCCCAGGTGTTCTTCTGCAAACTCGAAAACTTATGGTAATAGGGGCTACTGGTATTTTGAGCGGACAAGACGGTAAGGGACGATAGCGAAATAAGGCATAGTGCCGCGACTCGGTACAATTTCATTTTTAAGGTTCTCCAGCAAAAACTGTATGGACTTGACTTGGGGTGAGAGTAGTCAGCGATCTACTTAGGTTCAAGGAAATTCCAAAGAAGAAGAGGGATTTACGTAACAGTTTTGCAATCAGAGGTGCAGGGCGAAAAAAGTACGAAGCAAAAGGAGTTTTGTGCTCGGTTCGCGAGTAGTTTTTGCTCGGTCCAGTTTCAGGTTTTTCACCTAACCTGTGTTGTGAAGGCCGGCTGCGATTCCGTTGATGGTTGCTCCCAATGCGTAGTTCAGATCTGCGGAATCGTCCCCTAGTTGTTTGCGCCGCAGCAATTCCACTTGGATCAAGCTCATTGCGTCGACATAAGGATTGCGAAGTTTAATCGAGCGGGCAAGCACAGGATTGCGATCCAGGAGGCACTCTTGCTGCTTAACGAGAAGAAGCATGCGGCGGGTGCGCTCGAACTCCTCCACGATCAGGTTCCAGACCCGTTCGCGCACACCGGGGTTTTTTACCAACGAGGCATACAGCCTGGCAATGGAAAGATCTGCTTTCGACATCGCCAACTCCACATTGCGAATCAGGTCATAGAACAGCGGGAAACTCGCCATCATCTCCTGCAGGCGCCTTTGGTGAGTCTCGCCATATGAGACGTAGCGCTCGAAAGCATGGCCGACGCCGAACCAAGCCGGCAGCGCATGACGACTCTGCATCCACCCGAACACCCACGGAATCGCCCGCAGGTCTTCGAGTTTTCGGCTCTGCGAACGGCGCGCCGGACGAGAGCCGATTTGTGCGTGTTCCAGTTCGTTGACCGGCGTTGCTTGTTCGAAGTATTCGAGAACCTCGGGATTATCGGCGATGTTGCGGCGATAAAAAGCGAATGCATCCGCCGACATTTGTTCCATGACCTCGATCCAAGGGGCATCTGATCCAGGCGCGGGTCCATCTGGGCGAGTGAGTGCTTCCAGACAAGCGGAGATCATGACTTCCAGATTCCATTCGGCCAGAATCGGGTCGGAATATTTCCAGTTGAGAACCTCTCCCTGTTCGGTGATGCGAATCTGACCGAAGAAATCTCCGGGCGGCTGCGAAAGAATGGCATGGTGTGTTGGGCCGCCCCCGCGTCCGACAGTGCCGCCGCGACCATGAAACAACCGCAGTTTGACGTTGTGCCGGCGCGCGGCCTCGTGCAGCCCGCGATGAGCCTTGTACAATTCCCAGAGGCTGGCCAGCATGCCCCCGTCTTTGTTGGAATCGGAATAGCCGATCATCACTTCCTGCCATCCGGACCAAGATGCAAGCAGCCGGCGGTACGAGGGATCGCTCCATACGCGTTCCATGATCGAAGCCGCGTCCCGTAATGCTTGGATCGATTCGAATAAGGGGACCGGCATCAATCCCGGGTCATCGGGTGAGCCGTGCACCTGTACGCCCGCTGCCTGGGCAAGTTCCAGCAAGTCGTAAATGTCGCGCTCGGATTCGGCGCCACTGATCACATAATTGCGAATGCAGCGAGGCGGGAAGACTCGCTTCCATTGCGAAAGTTCCTGCAACACGGCGAGGGTGGTGGAAGCAGCGTCTGACACTGCTGCTTCGACGGCGGTACCCCCCGCAATACTCGCGCCCGAGCTCGAATCCTTGCGCACTTGTTCCAGGGCTTCGCGGTGAACTTTCGCGTGCTGGCGGATGTCGAGGGTGGAGAGATGAAAACCAAAAGTGCGAACTTTGCGAAGCAGTGGGTCCAGCCAAGAATAAGCGAGCCGCGCGCCATGGTTTTGCTCCAGGCTACGCCGCATGAGCCGCAGGTCGGTTTCAAAATGTCCCGATGCCTTGTACGCGCTCTCCTCCCCGGTGCTTGTGTTCCGCAAGCGGACGATCACGAAACTGATGAAGCGGCGATACAACTCGGTGGCGGAGAGTCTTGCCAGGCGTGCAGGCTCCTCGCCGATGTGCTGCGAGTATTCGTCATGTTTCTTCTGGAATTCGTTCGAGACCGCGACCTGCTTACACGACGAACTCAACTGCTCGCTGATGTGTTCCAGTTCGGAAACGTAGTGCGCGAGAACCGTGTTGCGGGCGCGCTCCAATGCTTCTCGCGTGCTCTCGACCGTGACGAAGGGATTGCCGTCGCGATCCCCACCAATCCACGATCCAAACGACAGGACTTCGGGCATGTCGTCCGGCTGCAGTTCGAGGCTGTACACCTCACGGAACGAATCGCGGATTTCGACGTAGAGGCGGGGCAAGCCCTCGAAAATCGACATGGGGTAATGGTCGAGTCCCATGCGAATTTCATCGGTGACCAGTGGCTTCTGAACACGGACCTCGTCGGTTTGCCACAAAACAGAGATCTGGAGAGCAATCTCATTTTCCAGAGCCCAGGCATCGGCATCGGGAAGAGGAAGTCGATCGAGGTGCTCCAGCAGACGCGAGATCCGGCGGCGCTTTTGCAAGACAGTACGGCGCGCTACTTCCGTCGGATGGGCGGTGAAAACCGGTAAGACTTTGACCTGCCGCAATGCTAACATCGCCTGATCGGCAGCCATACCAGCTTCACGCATCCGCTGCAGCGTGCCGCGAAACGACCCCGGCTGCGTAGCATGCTCCGGGTTGATTTTTGCCGCACGCCGGCGGCGCTTGCGGTGATTGGTTTCGGCGAGGTTCGTCAATTCGAAGTAAATCGCGAAAGCTTTTGTGATCCAGTAAGCTTGCTGGATGCTCAGGTCTTCGACGACGGTGCGAGCCTGTTTCATCTCGCCATTGTGGAGCTCGGTGTGGCCGGAGGAGTTTACGCGTGCCTGGATCAGCAAGCGGCGAAGCTGCTCAACTTTTTGAAAAATTCCCGGCCCTGCCTGTTCGCTCAAAACCCGCCCAAGGAGGGTTCCGAGGGAGCGCACGTCGCGGCGCAGGGGATGTTCTTTGCCGCGGTCCTCGGTACTGGCGACGAGTTCCGCCAAGCGTGCGGCCTGATCTTGTGCTCCCCACAGAGGTTCCATCATGATGTGATCCTCCATACTAAACGATGCAACCGTGGACCCTGGCCTGCAGAGGCCCTTCGTCATCTCCCCAGGGTTTTTGGCCAACGGCTTGCACCGAGGGCTGCCAGCCTGAATAATGTGAACGGATGAACCGAGAAAGAGTGCTGATCGTCGAGGACGAAGAAAACGAACGTAGCGGACTGGCGGAGCTCGTGTCCGCCTGGGGCTATGAAGCCAACACCGCCGCGGACGGCCAGGAAGGCTACGAGAAGATCGCTTCCTGGTCGCCGGCAATCGTCATTACCGACCTGAAAATGCCACGATTGGGCGGCATGGAGCTGTTGGAGCGAATTGCGTCGGACAGCCAGACTGTCGCCGTGATCGTTGTAACGGCGCAAGGAACCATTGACAGCGCGGTACAGGCCATGCGGATCGGGGCGTACGATTACATCAGCAAACCGATCGACACCAGCCGCTTGCGCACCATCCTGCAAAATGCCACGGCCCTACTAGGCACGCGGACCGAACTGGAAGTTACCCGAAGGAAACTGCGGGATACGGGATCGCTCGGATCTCTGGTGGGCCCATCCAAAAAGATGCAGGAGATTTTTCGCCTGGTCGAGTTGGTGGCGCCCAGCACCGCTTCTGTGCTCATCACAGGCGCAAGTGGCACGGGTAAAGAGCTGGTGGCCCGCACTATTCACGAGCTGAGCCCGAGGAGATCCAAACCCTTTGTAGCTATCAACTGCGCGGCGATTCCTGAGACGTTGATTGAAAGCGAGATATTCGGCCACGAGAAAGGCGCATTCACGGGAGCTTTGGAGCGCCGCACTGGATGCTTTGAACTGGCTGAAGGCGGGACCCTGCTGCTCGACGAAATTGGCGAGATGCCGGTGGCTACGCAGGCCAAGCTCCTCAGAGTTCTCGAGGACAGGAAGCTGCGGCGCCTGGGAAGCAGGGTCGAGACCTCGGTGGATGTGCGAGTTCTCGCCGCAACCAACAAGGTTCCGGAGGAGGCGGTGGCACGTGGCGAACTGCGCAATGACCTCTACTACCGCCTGAATGTCTTCAACATTCATATGCCGTCGCTAAGAGAGCATCGCGAGGACATTCCCGATCTGGTGCATGCACTGCTTGCCGAAATGAGTGCGAAGCATGGTCGCCGCATAGCCACCGTCAGCGAAGCTGTGCTGAACGCATTTAAGAACTACACCTGGCCCGGCAACGTTCGTGAGCTTCGTAATACGCTGGAGCGCGCGGTTATTGTTTGTGAAGGCCCCGTGGTCGAGACGAAGCACCTACCGCCGGGTTTCGGGAGTGCCCCGACTCGTCCCTCGCTCGATGATGCTGATTCGATCCGCGTGGGAGTGGGCACGACAGTGGGGGAGGCGGAGCGGTTGTTGATCCTGAAAACACTGGAGTCGACCAACAATAACAAGACGCGCGCCGCTGAGATCCTTGGCATCAGCCTGAAAACCCTGCATAACAAGCTGAAAGAATATGGGAGTTCGTCGCCTGAGGGGGCCCGAACTGAGAGGGAAGACTCGGCGGAACTTAGAGATTCGTAAGGTGTTGTTAGTGGTAGTGACCACGATCGATCGTGGTACTAACCTTCGTGGGCCTATTTCATGCGCCGCAGAACCAAGATCGTACTTGCCATCACCTTCATGGTGGCTGCGCTGGTAACCAGCACTTCCTACATTTTTATCTCGCAGATGCTGCGCCAGCGGGTGGCAACCGCCCACGATACAGCGATGTACCTAACTTCCCAGCTGGCGTATCTCTCGTCGAACGCTGCTCCCGATCTGACCAGCACCCGGGTGGACACCAACAATCCGGAAGCCGTGCGGCGCGGTGTTGCCTACTATCTCGGCACCGATCGCGACCTGAACACTATGTTGGACTCTGTGGTTGGCAGCTGGCCGACCATCTACGACGCAACCATCCTGGATTTGGATGGGAAGGCAATCCTGCATACCGATCCGAATCTGGTCGGAAAGAAGATTGCCGATCGGCCGGATTTCGCCTCTCTCGAAAAAGGGGGGTTCCGCCGTCAATTGCGCATGATTTACAACCCACCTGCGGTTTACGAAGTCCGCATGCCGCTATTGCTGAACGGCACTGTGTTTGGCGATATCCGGGTTGGAGTTTCGACGGTGTTCTTGCGCAACGAACTTACTCCGCAACTCAAGCGGGCGGTGAAGTTGTCGGGCCTGGCCATCCTGTGTTCTCTCTTATTGGCTGCCATGTTGGCTCACGTAGCACTCGGACCGCTCGAGCACATCAGTCGCAGTTTGGACCGTATGACCATGGCGCATGGTGGCGACACCAACGGCGGCGGCGAGCGCGACGAATACGGACAGGTGACCGAGAAGATCGCGCACCTTGGTCGGCAAATGCGCGACGCGCGCGAGATTTTTTCCGCCTTAAAGGACAATGTCGACCAGATCATGTCCAGCTTGCAGGACGGCTTGATGCTGTTCACGCGCGATTCGAAGGTCGTGCTGGTCAGTGCGTCGGTCGAGCGTTTCCTGGGGCGCTCGCGGCGTGAACTGCTTGGCCGCAACGCTAAGGACATCTTCTCCGCTGAATCCCCCTTGGGCGCCTTGTTGCTGGATGCATTCCGCTTGCACCACAACATTGAACAGCGGGAGATGGAATCCACCAATGGCAGGCGCGTCGAGGTATCACTCGATTTTATTCACGAAAGAGGTACCCAGATCGGCGCGTTGCTCACTATGCGAGACGCGGAATCGGCACGGCGTATTGAAGACGAAATCGAACTCTCGCGACGCATCTCTGCCAGCGGCCGTGTTACCCGGGGAGTGGCGCACGAAGTCAAGAACCCGATCAATGCCATTGTGCTGCATCTGCAATTGCTGCGGAACAAGCTGCAAGAGATCGATCCCGATACCGGCCGCCACGTAGATATCATCGATAACGAGATTCATCGCCTGGATCGCGTCGTGCAGATCCTGGTGGATTTCACCCGTCCCCGCGAGCTGCACATTGAGGACGCAGACCTCAAGTTGATTTTGGATGAAGTTGTTCTGCTGGCGTCCCCAGATGCCGCCCAGCATGGAGTGAGAGTTATGCGCCAGCTTCCCCCGGAAGCAATCCCGGTCAAGGTGGATATTGATCTCATCAAGCAGGCGATGTTGAACGTGGTGATCAATGGTGTTCAGGCGATGCCCGCGGGCGGCACGCTCACCATCGCAGCGCATCGCGATGAGGATACGGTCGTGACGGAAATCAGAGACGAGGGAACGGGTATTCCGGCTGCCGTGCAAGAGAAGGTCTTTGAGCTTTACTTCACCACCAAGAAGGCGGGTAGCGGGATCGGTCTGGCGCAGACTTATCAGATCATGCAGTGGCACTACGGCGCCGTGGACTTCGAATCTCAGGAAGGAAAGGGGACGACCTTCCGTCTTCGCTTACCGATTGGGGAAACGCGCCCGGCGACGGCGGAAGACATTGCTTCCGACGCGGTGTTCGCCCGAAAGAACTAGCATGATTAGGATCCACAAAAGGGAATTCTTGGCACTTGCGCTCCTGTTGTGTGCCGCTTTCGGATTGGCGCAACAAGAACAAGCTCCAAATAACCAGTCACCGCCCGACCCGAACGCTTCCCAATCGCAGAATCCTCAGACCTCGACGCCGTCCGCCGAGCCGCAATCCTCCTCCCCATCTCCCCCGCAAGACCAGCCGTCACCAGCAAAAGAGAATTCGCCCGCGCCGGTCGAGGAAACGCCGCCTGCCAGCACGCCACACTCGGAAACCACCCAACCCACCGTTCCTGCGAAGCCTGGTTCGACGAACAAGAAGAAGCGGACAAGGACGAAATCCAAGCCAGTTGCGCATCCCTCGACCGCGGGAGACGCTACTGGCCAACCTGGCAAAGTCGTGGTCAGAAACGGTGGAGCGAAGGATGGGCCGATTCGGTTGTCGCCCGGTGGTGGTCAGGAGCAGGAAGTTCACAATCGCGAAAACACTGCGCAGCTGCTGGCGACGACCGGCGAAAACCTGAAGCGAATCTCCGGGCGGCCTTTGACGCCCTCCGAACAAGGCATAT
>Ga0068859_100002167_pt1 | contig 19962 bp, 19 predicted proteins | sample KBSSwiS22_FD_66585 | JGI IMG/M metagenome (GOLD analysis project Ga0068859, IMG submission 66585) | Switchgrass rhizosphere microbial communities from Kellogg Biological Station, Michigan, USA - KBS Switchgrass S2-2 | ecosystem: Host-associated > Plants > Roots > Rhizosphere > Soil ...
CAGCCAGATCAGCGCCGCTGTTGCGGCCAGGATCAGCCCCGCTCCCCCGAATACCTGCGCCGTCGCCACCGTCGCCGCCTGCGCGTCGACCATCCGCTCGATTACCGCCAGCGATCCCCCGCTGCCCAAACCGGCGCCCTGGAGCTGGCCCGCGGCCTGCTCCACCCCGTGGAGCGTGCCGACTATCTCGCCGCGCGTCGTCCGGGTCGCATTGTCCCAGGCGGCGGTCGCCAGCGCGGTACCCGCCGCCCCCGAGATCGTCCGGACGAAATTGAGCAATCCCGAGGCAAGCGCCACTTCGTCCTGGGGCAATCCGGAGACCGCCAGCGTCATGATCCCGATGAAGAAGAACGAGAGGCCCGCCCCCTGGAGCAGTTGCGGTGTGGCATATGTCCAGAAGCCCGCGTCCGCTGTCCAGCCCATGCGCAGCACGACCGTGCAGGCCTGCCACAGCAGCCCCCAGGTGACGATGATGCGGATGTCGATGCGCTGGATCAGCATCGCCGCCGCAGGCGCAAGCAGCACCGCCAGCACCCCCTGCACCGCCATGACCTGCCCCGCGTCATCCGAGGTGTAGCCGACCACCGACTGCAGCCACAACGGCACCACCACCACCAGCCCGAGTATTGATCCGAACCCCAGGCCCATCACCGGGAGCCCGACCGCGAGGTTGCGATGGCGCAATATGCGCAGGTTGACCACCGGATGCGCGTCGGTCAGCTCCCAGACCACGAAGGCGACGAACGTGATCGCGCTCACCACCGCCAGCCACACGATCAGCTGCGACGAGAACCAGTCGTATTCGCGACCGAGGTCGAGCACCAGTTGCAGCGAGCCGACGAATAGCACCAGCAGGACCAGGCCGACGACGTCGATTCGCTCGATCCGCCGCAGGGTCTCGAATGGCCGGAGCTGTGCGACGATGATCGTGAAGCTGATCGCCACGACCGGCACGTTGATGAAGAAGATCCACGGCCACGACCAGTTGTCGGAGATCCACCCCCCCGCCAGCGGCCCGATCACCGGCGCCGCGATCGCCGTCACCCCCCACAGGCCGTTGGCGGCGCCAAGCTTGTCCGGCGGGAAGATCCGCAGCATCAGCGTCTGGGTCATCGGCATCAGCGGCCCGCCGCACAGCCCCTGCATGATCCGCATCGCCACCAGCAGCTCGATCGTCCGGGCAAAGCCGCACAGGATCGAGAACAGCGCAAAGCCCAGCACCGCGACGATCAGCGTCCGCAAGGTGCCGAAGCGCGCCGCCAGCCAGCCCGAAAGCGGCACCGTGATCGCCTCGGCCACTGCGTAGGAGGTGATCGTCCACGTCCCCTGCGACGGCGAGACCCCGAGCCCCCCGGCGATATGCGGCACCGAGACGTTGGTCACGGTCGTGTCGAGGATCACGATGAAGTTGGTGAGCGCCAGGCCAAACGCCGCCAGCCACAGTTGCACGCCGGACAGCGGGCTCAGCGCGGCCGGTTGCGCGTCTCCGCCACTGGCGCTGGCTCGGTCGTCGCTCATGCCCGGATGTTTAGGCGCTGCCGCGCGATCGCAACAGCCCCAACCTGCAACGCTGTCAGCAGTCCTGTGGAACCCGATCTGCTCTTGCCGACTTTTCACGAACATGCACCACGCCCGGATCTTCAATCGCCGCACCACGCGCCCGATGCGGCTGCTCCTCGTGCTCGGCAACTGGGTGGGCGGCGGCGCAGAGCGCGTCGCGGTCCACCTGATGAACGGCCTGCCGGATCACTTGCCCGATCACTGCGACGTCCACCTCGGCCTGCTCCACCCCGGCTCGGTCTGGCGCGACGAGCTCGACCCCGCGCGGGTCCACGTCGCCCCCGAGGCGGACCGGTTCGGGTTCGATCGGCCCAACCGCGAGATCCTCGCCCCCCGCGCCCTCGCCGGCGCCGCGCTCCACGCTCCCCGCGCAGTCCGCCGGATGATCGAGGACCTGCGCCCCGACGTGGTGATGAGCTTCCTCAAGGGCACCGCCATCCTCACCTGGCTGGCTCTCGCGCGCATGCCGGCTGCCAGCCGGCCGCGCTGGATTGTGCGGGAGGGCAACAACATCGCCGCCACCGCCCGTCACGAGTCGCCGAACGGCCTTGTCCGCGCCGCCTCCCTCGCGCTGACCAGCGCCGCCTATGCCCGCGCCGATGCGATCATCGCCAACGCCGCCGGCATGGCGCGCGACCTGCCGGGCCTGCTTGGCGTTGATCCGGCACGGGTCCACCTGATCAACAACCCGGTCGATATCCCCGCCGTTTCCGCTGCCGCGGCCCGCCCGGCCCCCGATCTCCCAGCCCGGCCGTTCATCCTCTCGGTCGGGCGCCTCGAATACCAGAAGGGCCACGATCTGCTGATCGAGGGCTTTGCCCGCAGCGGCGCTGCCGCCACGCACGATCTCGTGATCCTTGGCCAAGGCAGTCGCCTGCCCGCGCTGCAAGCGCTCGCCGCAGCCCGTGGCGTGGCGCAGCGGGTCCACTTCAGGGGCTTCACCGCCAATCCCCACGCGTGGATGGCGGCGGCCGACCTCTTCGTGCTGCCATCGCGCTGGGAAGGGTTCCCCAATGCCGCGGCCGAAGCGATGGCGGCGGGCGCGCCGCTGCTGCTGACTGATTGCGACTACGGCGCGGCCGACCTCGTCGTCTCCGGTGTCAACGGCACGCTCGTACCGACCGAAGACCCTGCCGCGCTGGGTGCGGCGCTCGCCCGCCTGCTCGCCGCCCCCCACGAGCGCGCACACCACGCCGCAATGGGGCACCGTCTGGTCAAGCGTTTCGCCCGCGAGCGCATTCTCGCCCGCTACGCCGATCTCGTCGCGCAAGTGGCCGGCACGGACCTGCCAGCGGTTGCGCCGTTAAGCTTTGCGGCGGCCTAGTCCCGGGCCGGGACGCACGTCCCGAGCCACTGGCGACTCACCATGAACTGCGCGACAACCCACCCCGAAACGAGGGTGACGGACAATGCAATTGCGCAAGCAGGGATGGGTGGGACTGGCCGTGGCCGCCGCGGGCCTCGCGCTCGCCGCGGGCGGGCTGATCTCCGGGCGTGGCGACCAACCGGCTGCCGTGACCGTCGCTGCTGCGACTTCTCCCGCTGCGCCGCTGGAAGTTGATCCGGCCAAGCTCGGCCAGGCTGACGCAGCCCAGGCCGACGTTGCCGCGCCTGCCGCCGCCAGCCCGCCCCCAGCCCCGACCGCGGTCAGTCCCGCGCCGGGCGCCTCGCCCCGGCTGGTGATCAAGCGCATCCTCCCGATCACCGGCCCCATCCGCTACGGCGAATGGCACTGGGACGAAGCGGGCGTGCCCGCCGGCCCCCTGGTCATCACCGTCGATCTCGATGCGCGGGTGCTCTCGGTCTTCCGAAGCGGCTACGAGATCGCCGCGACCGCGGTCCTGCTCGGCACGAGCGAGAAGCCCACGCCCACCGGCCTGTTCCCGATCTCGGAGAAGGACGCCGATCACAAGTCCAATATCTACGACGGCGCGCCGATGCCCTACATGATGCGGCTCACCAACGACGGCGTGACGATCCACGGCACCAAGGTCGAGAACGGCTATGCCAGCCACGGCTGCGTCGGCGTGCCCACCCCGTTCGCCAAGAAGCTGTTTGGCATCGCCGGCCTCGGCACGCCGGTCTACATTACCCGGGGCAAGATGGTCGGGCTCGGTGACAGCCTGACCTGACGCGCGATACCGGCTGTCAGCTCGCCCGCCGCGCCGGAGCAGTGGCAAAGGTCCAGCCCTCGGGCGTGGGCCGCGCGACCAGCGCCCCGATCGAGGCGGGTTGTCCCGCGATCAGGCCGTCGAACACCCGCGCCACCGCGCTGCCCCGGGGGGCCTCGCCATCCAGCCGCTCGACCAGCAGCGCGATCACCCGGAGTGCGATCGCCCGCGGCGCCTGCGGACGGTAGACGAAGCTTCCGAGCGGCCCCGGCGAAACACCCTCGCGCCACTCGCGCGCCGTCGCCCAGTCGAGCGCCGCATCGGCTTCGGCCAGATGCAGCGCCGCTTTCGCGATTGCCTGAACGTCAAGCCAGTCCGCTTGCCTCAGCGCCTTGCGCAGCCGCGCGCGATCGAAGCGGTCGTCGGCGTTGCTCGGATCGTCCACCGGCGTCAGGCCCGCGGCAGCCACCACTGCGGCCAGTTCCGCGCGCCGCCAGTCCAGCACGGGGCGTAGCAGCAGCAGGTCGCCCCCCGGCACCCGGCCCGCCGCCCGCACCCCGGCCAGTCCGGCAACTCCGCTACCCCGGTTGAGCCGCGCCAGCAGTGTCTCGGCCTGGTCGTCCGCATGATGCGCCGTCGCCAGCGCGCCCACCCCTGCATCCGCCGCCCACTGCGCCAGCGCGGCGTAGCGCGCGGCCCGCGCCTCGCTCTGGAGATTGCCTTCGCCCACGCGCACCGTCAGCACGGAGTGCTTGACGCCCAGCCCCGCGCAGACCGTGCCGACGAATGCTGCCTCGTCGGCGCTGCCCGGCCGCAAGCCATGATCGACGGTGGCCGCGGCCACGTGCCCGGGAAGGGCGGCGGCGGCAAGCAGCAGCAGTGCCAGACTGTCCGGTCCGCCCGAAACCGCGATCCCCAGCCGCACGGCCGGCCCCCTGCCGCCGCGCCCGCCGGGCGACGCCGGCCAGAGCCGCGTCAGCCCTTCGGCGAAACGCCGGACCTGCTCGGGATCGCTGGCCCCGGCCACATCACTCGCACTTCAGCGCGCTGCGCACCGCATCGTATTGCGCCTTGAGCCGCGCGGCCGCCTCGCCGGGGTAGGCCTCGGCGAATTCGCCGAGCGCGATGCAGCCGCGCCGCGTGTCTTCCAGCTGGCGCATCGATTCGGCCAGCATCAGCAGGCTGTCGGGCGCACGCGCACCCTTCTTGTCCGCCTGGTAGTTCTGCAGGAACCACGGCGCCGCCTCGCGCGGCTTGCCGTCGTCGAGGAACGCGCGGCCCAGCAGGTTGCGCCCGAAGCTGATCTTGGCGTCCTTGGGATACTTGTCGACGTAGAGCCGCAACTGCTGCTGCGCCTCGGGGTAGAACTTCGCCTCCCACAAGCGGAAGCCGTAGCTGTACTCGTCGTCCGCCGCGTTGCCGGTCTCGGGCTTCACGATCTTCTGCACCGCCGCGATGCGCTGGGCCGAGGGCTTGGCTGCGACCGGCTTGGCCGGGGCCGGCTTGGTCGAAGCCAGTTGCGGCGCAGGCGGCGGCGCTGCCTGCGCAGGCGCAGCCATCGCGGCCGGGGCGGCAGAGGCCGCTGCGGTAGCCGCTACCGGCGCAGCCGCAGCACCGGGCGCCGCCGCGGGATCGGCGGCGCCAGTCGGCGTCGCAGGTGCGGCGGCGGCGGCGGCAAGCTTCGCCTCGATTTGCGCGACGCGATTCGAGGTCTCCTCGCTCTGCGCGGTGAGCCGCTGGATCGAAGCCTCGACCGCGTCCATCCGGGTCAGCAGGTCGCTCACCGGCGTGCTCGCCGGGGTTCCGGGCGCCTCGGTCGTGGTGACCGGCGCGGTCACCTGCGGGGCGAAATACTTGCCGTCGCCGCCCGGGAAGACCTGCCGCTGCAGCGCCTTCACCTCGGCCTCGATCCGGCGCAGCCGCGCTTCGCTGTCCGGCCCGGTCGCGCTCTGCGCCAGCGCCGGCGCGCACGTGCCGAGCAGGAACGCGGCGAGCGTCGCGCCCGCCGCCGCGCGCATCCGCCGAGGCTTCGTCATTCCGGTAAGTCCGTTCATCGTGGCTCCGCTGCTCCCGTTCGCTTCGTGGCCGGCGCAGCCTCGCGCAACCGACCCCTGATCACCCCTTCCGCCCGCTTAGCGGGAGCGCCCCGGCACTGTCGAGACAGGGCAGTTACTGAGTGGTGGAAGGTGCCGCCGCGGCTGGCGAGGCCGAGGCCCGGGCCCCCGCCACCGGCCCGCCCGACACGGCCGCCGGGCTTTCCCCAGCCGTTTGCGGAGCGCTCGTCGCGGCAGGAGCAGGTGGCGCAGTGCGTGCCGCCGCAGGCGCTGCGCGCGTCGTCGCGGCAGCCCCCGGTGTGCGCATGCCAGCCGTCGGGCCGGCGTTCGCGACGGGCGGGGGCAGGACCGTCCCCGTACCGACCGTCGCCTCGACCGCAGGCACTCCGCTGGCCAGCGGCTCGAGAACCGGCGCGGGCGCGAGCGCCTCGGCCGGAGCGGTTGCCTCGGGCAGCGGCGGCAGGGTCATCGACGGGGCGTAGTAGCTGCGCCACATCACCAGTCCGGCCGCCAGCACGACCAACGCCGCCACGGCCGCCAGCCAGGCGAACCGCGCGGTGGGCACGCGGGCCGGATCACCCGGTTCGAACGCCGGCGCGCCATGGCCGTCGTGCTGCTCGACCATCCCCAGCTCGCGCCGCACCTCACCGACCAGCTCATCGGCATCGAGGCCGAGCGCGCGGGCATAGGTACGGGTGAAGCCCATCGCATAGGCCTTGGCCGGCAACGCGGCAAAGTTGCCCGCTTCGATCAGGGTCAGCATGCGCATGGGGATGCGGGTCTCGCCCGCGACCTGTTCGAGGCTGAGCCCGGATCGCTCCCGCGCGGCCCGCAATCGGGCCCCCGCGGTCAGCCTCGGCTGAGGAAATTCGATGACCTCACGTTGGTGTTCTTCGGCCATTCCGGTCCCGTCGGATATGGTTGAGCGCCCCGTCCGCACGCAACCAAGGCCGCGCACCGGGCAAAGTCAAGCATTCGGCACCTGTACATCTTATGAACACGGCCAAACGCCACCCCACCGGGACCAGCCGAATCGGCCCTGTGGAAACCGCCCCTCGCGGGATTCCGTCAGTCGCACTCGATCCCGCGCCACATCGCCCATTCGGCCAGCGCGGTGCGCAGGTTCGGCGGCGGCGTCGCCAGCCAGCCCTCCATCACCTGCGACAGTTCGGCGAGGTCGACCTTGCTGACCAGCTCCTTGAGCGGGCCGACCGAGACCGGGGTGATCGACAGCCGGCGGACGCCGATGCCCATCAGCGCCAGCGCCTCCAATCTCCGGCCGCCCATTTCGCCGCAGACGGTCACATCGACCGGATAGCCCTCCACGCCCTTCAGCACGCGCCTCAGGAAGCGCAGGATCGAAGGGCTCAGCCAGTCGTACCGCTCGGCCAGGCGCGGGTTGGCGCGGTCGGCGGCGAACAGGAACTGGGTTAGGTCGTTCGTCCCAATCGACAGGAACGACAGCTTCGGCGCCAGCACGTCGAGCACTTCGGCCAGCGCCGGCACCTCGAGCATCGCGCCATAGCGGATCGCCTCGGGCAGCATCCGCTTCTGCTTCCTCAGGTACTCGAGCTGCTTTTCGAACACGGCCTTGGCCGCGTCGAATTCCCACGGCTCCGAGACCATCGGGAACATCACGTTGAGCGTGCGCCCGGCGGTCGCCTCGAGCAGCGCGCGGGCCTGGGCCTTGAGCAGCCCCTCGCGCTCGAGCGCGACGCGCAACGCGCGCCAGCCCATGGCAGGGTTCTCCTCGCGCTCTCCGTCTTCGTGGCGCAGGTAGGGCAGCGCCTTGTCGCCGCCGATATCCACCGTGCGGAACACCACCGGGCGGCTGCCCGCCGCCTCGAGCACCTCGCGATAGAGCCGCGTCTGCCGCTCGCGCGCGGGTAGAGTAGCGGAGACGAGGAACTGGAACTCGGTGCGATAGAGCCCGATCCCGTCCGCGCCGGTGAGGTTGAGCATGGCCATGTCGTCGCGCAGGCCAGCGTTCATCATCACCATGATCCGCGTGCCGTCGCGCGTGCGCGGCTCGACATCGCGCATCGCGGCGTAAGCGGCCTGACGTTCGCGATTCTTCGCGAACCGGGCCTCGAAGGCTTCGACCAGCGCCGTGGTCGGCCGCACGGTCGCCGTGCCGCTGTCGCCGTCGAGCAGCAGCTGGTCGCCCTCGCGGACCATCGCCCTCAGCCCGCGCACCCGCCCGATCACCGGCACGCCCATCGCGCGGGCAACAATTACCACGTGGGCGGTGAGGGAGCCTTCCTCGAGGATCACCCCCTTGAGCCGCCGCCGGTCATACTCGAGCAGCTCGGCTGGGCCGAGGTTGCGGGCGATGAGGATCGAATCCTGCCGCAGCCCCTTGCTCGCCGCGGTGCCGAGCTGGCCGGAGACGGTCCGCAGCAACCGGTTGGACAGATCCTCGAGGTCGTGCATCCGGTCCGCCAGCAGCGGATCGTCGATCTGGCGCATGCGCATGCGGGTGCGCTGCTGCACGCGCTCGATCGCCGCCTCGGCGGTGAGCCCGGAATCGATCGCCTCGTTGATCCGACGGCTCCAGCCCTCGTCGTAGGCGAACATCTTGTAGGTCTGCAGCACTTCCTCGTGCTCGCCGCCCACCCCGAACTCGGCCTGCGCGGCCATCCGCTCGATCTGGTCGCGCATCTTGTCGAACGCGAGATAGACCCGCTGGCGCTCGGCCTCGGTGTCCTCGGCGACGGTATGCTCGATCGTCACGCGCGGCTGGTGGAACACCGCACCGCCCGCCGCGAGCCCCTTCACCAGGGTCAGCCCGCGCAGGATCTCGGTCCCGGTCTGCGCGGCGTTGGGCCCGAAGCTGTCGTCCTCGTCGACGAGATCGGCATTGGCGATGAGCTCCGACAGCACCATCGCCACGGTCTGCAGCGCCTCGATCTCCACCTCGTCGTAGCGCCGCGGATCGACATGCTGGACGCAGAGCACGCCAACCGCCCGCTCGCGCCGCACGATCGGCACGCCGGCGAACGAATGGAACTTGTCCTCGCCGGTTTCCGGGCGATACGAGAAGTCGGGGTGGGCGGTCGCCTCGGCAAGGTTCAGCGTATCGACCCCGCCGGCGATCGTGCCGACCAGCCCTTCGCCGATCGCCATCCGCGTGACGTGAACGGCTTCCTGCGCCAGCCCGCGGGTCGCGAACAGTTCGAGCATGCCCTCGCGCAGCAGGTAGATCGAGCAGACCTCGCTATCGAGGCTCTCGCCGATCACCTCGACCACGGTGTTGAGCTTGGCCTGCGCGTTCATGCGCGACGCCATCACTTCGTGAAGGCGGGTGAGAATGGTCCGGGCGGCGGCAACAGCTGACGGCATACCTGCCGGTTAGCCGAAACCGCGCGTCATGGGAACGGGGCGGGAAGCGGAACGCCGGGCCATCCGTCGCGACATGGGCCCATTTCGGTGCGAAACGGACACCATCCGTCAGCATGGACCGCGAAAGACGGCCCGGCGACCGGCGTCAGTGGTGGTTGAGCTCTTCCTTGATCCTGAGCTTACGCTTCTTGAGTACCTGGATCATCGATTGGTCTGGCGCGGGCCGGTTGAGCTCTTCGGCGAGCTGCCGTTCGAGACCTGCGTGCTTCATCTGCAATGCGCTGACATGCGACGATTCCATGAGCATACCTCCTCAGTTGCTCCAGCTCTGGTCGATCCCGACCATCGCGCGCCAGGCCCCGGCTCCGGCATACCGGAAGGGCCCCTCGTCACGGCGACTCAAACACCCCGCAAGGGCCAAGCAGCGCGATTGTCAGGAAAGCACATTAAGCCTAGGTAACGAAGCGAATACGAGCCGAAAGCGGTGGAATTGGCCGGTGCTGCGTTCAGCCGCCGGACCGGCTCCGGCCCCGCTTCATCGTCGGCGTGGGGCAAGGGACGGTCTGGTGAACGGCGTCAGTGAAGAAGAACTGCGCAAGCGTTTGGAAATGCTCAAAATTGAGCATCGCGATCTCGATGCCGCGATCGATGCGCTGAGCACGGCAGGCCCGGGCGACCAGCTCCAGGTCGCGCGGCTGAAGAAGCGCAAGCTCAAGCTGAAGGACCAGATCGCGCTGATCGAGGACTACCTTATCCCCGACATCATCGCCTGACGCGCACCCCTCGGCGCGCGCCGCCCGCTCAACCCGCCGCCGCCAGCACGAACCCGCCCCGGTCGCCCCGCACAGTGCGGCGCGCGATCTCGCGGTAGATCCGTTCCAGGTCGCGGGTGAACCCGGCATTGTCGAACAATGGGCTCGCGCGGCGCGCCGCCAGCAGGTGCCGCCGCATGGCCTCGCGCGCGCGCGCGTCGCGAGCAAGGTCGAGAGTCCGGCGGTACACGTCGGCATCGTCCGCCGCCACCAGCTGCGGCAGGCCCACGGCATGGACCAGGCTCGCCGCCACGCGCGAGGCGAAGGTCTCGTCGAGGCGGGTGACGTAGGGCACGCCCGCCAGCAGGGCGTCGCTCCCGGTGGTGTGGGAGGTGCACGGGAAGCAATCGAGCGCGATGTCGGCCAGCTGCAGCCGCGCCAGGTGATCGCGCTGCGAGAGCGCGGGCGCGCACACCAGCCGGGCCGGGTCCACCCCGGCAGCAGCGGCGGCGGCGCCGAGCCGCGCCCACGCCGCCGCGCCCGGATCGAGCAGCCACAGCACGCTTCCGGGCACCTCGCGCAGCAGTTCCATCCACTGCGCGAAGCCCTGGGGAGAGAACTTGTAGCAGGCGTTGAAATTGCAGAACACCAGTCCGGTGGCCGGGAGGCCCTGGCTCAGGCGGTCCGGGGCGGGGCCTGGGATCAGCTTGTCGTCGTTGGGCTGGTAGCAGTGCGGCATCAGCGCCAGCGCCTCGGAAAAGTCGGCCTGCCGCTCGAGCGGCGAGACCACCGCATCGCCGATCAGCCAGTCCGCCATCCGTGGCTCGCCCAGCGTGCCGGGATAGCCCAGCCACGAAATCACCACCGGCGCCGGCCGCAGCGCCTGGATGCCGATACGGTTCTCCTTGGTATAGCCCTTGAGATCGATCAGCAGGTCAATGGCATCGTCGTGGATCAGCTGTGCCGCCGCCTCGTCCGACAGTTGCGCCACGTCGCGAAAGCCCGCGCAGGCCGGCGCCCGCTCAATTCGCGCGCGCTCCGGCGCGCCGATCAGCGCTCCGGTCGAGTAGCACACGAAGGCCACCGAGGCCGGATCGTGCGCATCGAACACCCCTCCAAGGAGCCGCATGGTCGCGTGCTCGGAGTAATCGGCGGAAACGTAGCCGATCCGCAGGGGCTCGCCTTCGCGCCAGCCGAGCGCACCTGGCGCGACCAGCGGAGGGCGCGCCAGAGCCGGGCCGAACATGCGGTTGGCATAGGCATGGGCCACCGCCCGGTGCCGGTCGGCGCTGAGCGCGGGATGGACCAGCAGGTCGAATGGCGCGGGCAGCTCCCCGGTCCCGCTCGCCAGATTGTCGGAGATCCGCGCCTCGATCGTCGCCAGTTCGCTCCAGTCGCACGCCTGTCGGGCCGAGAGCATCCACTTGGACACCGCCGGGGTGTACGAGGGATCGGCCTTGGCGGCAGCGCGATAGTATTGCCCGGCTTCGTCGGGCCGGTCCGCGATCCTCAGGATATTGGCATAGTTGGTCAGCGTCAGCGCATCGGTTGGGTGCGCCGCCGCCGCGCGGCCGAGCAGGTCCAGCGCCTCGGCGATCTGCCGCCGCTCCTGCAGCAGCACGCCAAGGTTGTTCAGCGCCATCTGGTTGGCCGGATCGCGCGCGATTTCGCGCCGGTAGGCAGCCACGCCCTCGTCGTGCCGCCCCTGCGCGCAGAGCGCAGCCCCGAGGCAGGCCTCGGCGTCGCGCGCGGCTGGCGCTATCGCGAGCAACCGCCGCAGCACCGCTTCGGCCTCGGTGCCGCGATGGAGCGTCACCAGCACCGTGCCGAGATTGAACAGCGCCTGGGTGAATTCGGGGTTGATCGCGAGAGCCCGCTCAAGCAGCTCGACCGCCTCCTCGCATCGCCCCTCTTGCCGCGCGAACAAGCCAAGGTTGTTCCATGCCTCGGCGCAGTCCGGATCGCGCTCGGCCGCCTCGCGGAAGGCGATGTGTGCCTCGTCGAGCCGCCCGAGGCCCATCAGCAGGTTGCCGAGGTTGGTCCAGGCCGGGGCAAAGCCCGGATCGGCCGCGATGGCACGCCGATAGGCCACCTCCGCCTCGGCGGAATTGCCGCTGTGGGCGTGGCCCGCCCCGATCAGGTTGAGTGTGTCGCCGCGCTCGCCGAAGTCCTCGAGCAGCCCCCGCCCGTGATCGAGCGCGGCGGCGAAATCATTTCGCCGAAACAGGTCCCACGCGACCATGATCCGCTCGAAGAAAGTCATACGCCGGCAAACTCCCACCCCTTCCGACATCGTCTCGCCAGCCGCTACACCGGAGCTGCGGGGTGAGATTGCGCGGCGAATGCCACCAGTAGATGTCAGCGGCGCGTGCTTATTCCCGATTGGCGGGCTTGTCACCAAGCTCGGCATTCGCTCCTGGCGGGATGACGATCGCGCCCCGCAGCCAATCGTCATGCCCCGTTCTTGGCTCGTGCGCACCAGCTGTGCTGGGCACGATAGGCACAAGCAGGCTGTCCTACACGCCAGGTACCTGCGAGAAGCAGGGCGGACCGACCCGGTCGTTGGTCTGTTCTTTGAACCCGTGCGAACAAAAAACCGCGCCGTGAAAGTGTCACCCATGCACTGCTCGGCTCAAGCGGCTGAAATCACAGTGAAAACGCCTGAAAAAGCAGGGTGACACCGTGTCACCCTGTGTCACCCGTCCACCGGCGCGAATCGGGGCCGAATCACGACAACGGCCCGCCTGCCGAAGGGCAAGCGGGCCGTTTTCTGGTCAGCGAAATTTGTTCAGCTTGGCCGGTGCAGTCAGGCCGCTTCGGCCTGGTCGTTCGGATCGCGCAGCACGTAGCCGCGGCCCCACACCGTCTCGATGTAGTTGTCGCCGCCGCAGGCATGCGCGAGCTTCTTGCGCAGCTTGCAGATGAACACGTCGATGATCTTGAGCTCGGGCTCGTCCATCCCGCCATAAAGGTGGTTGAGGAACATTTCCTTGGTGAGCGTGGTGCCCTTGCGGAGCGAGAGCAGCTCCAGCATGGCGTATTCCTTGCCGGTCAGGTGTACGCGAGCGCCATCGACCTCGACCGTCTTGGCGTCGAGATTGACCGCCAGCTTGCCGGTGCGGATGATCGACTGCGAGTGCCCCTTGGAGCGACGGACGACCGCGTGGATGCGGGCGATCAGTTCTTCGCGGTGGAACGGCTTGGTCACGTAGTCGTCGGCGCCGAAGCCGAACGAGCGGACCTTGCTGTCCATCTCGGAAATTCCCGAAAGGATCAGCACCGGCGTCTGCACCTTGGCGACGCGGAGCTTCTTGAGGACATCGTACCCGTGCATGTCGGGCAGGTTGAGGTCCAGCAGGATGATGTCGTAGTCGTACAGCTTCCCCAGATCGAGGCCTTCCTCGCCCAGATCGGTGGAATAGACATTGAAGCCTTCAGCCGTGAGCATCAGCTCGATGGCACGGGCCGTGGTCGGCTCGTCCTCGATCAACAGCACTCGCATGGGTGGTCCCCCTTATGCCCCGAAACTCGAACACCCCCACCTTTCGGAAGCGTTCCAGCAATTAACCATAGGACCTATGAAAGAGAAAGGTTAATTTAACTTTAATCGCAGCTGCAGAACGCCTTGCCGCTAAGACCCCCGGCGGGCGAGGGGGGGGAGGGGGTGGAAAGCCGTGGAATTCGGCGCGAAACCGTCCGTCCGCTCCCGCGCCAGTGACCACCGGATCGGATTGCCTAACGGTATGAAAAAATTCGCGGAAGTTATCAAGGCGGCGGCTTCGGCGCGCAGTTGAGCAGCCTGGCCGACATCGGCCTGCGAATCTGCCGCCGCAGTCCGGGCATCCGCCACGGCGCTGCATGGCCCGCGCAGCATCGCGCAGCCAAGCTGGTGCAGGTACCATTCGGAGCGCGGGTATCGGGCGACCGCATCGACCAGTCGCAAGTCGGTCGGCGCGCCCGGGGCAACGCGGTCGACGGCAATGCCGATTGCGGCGAAATCGGCCACCAGCCGCTCGTGCAGCGCATCGGATCCGGGGCCGGCGGGCAGGCCGAGGCGCAGGCGTCCGGCATCGCCGCTGCGCAGCTTGCACCGTGCCATCCGCGCTGCCCCCTCGGTGCGGCGCTGCTGCAGGGTCCGGTCGGTCCAGCGCTCGGCCCCTGGCCCCCCGACGGCGACCGGGACCGCCAAGGTGGTCGCCACCCAGCCGTCGGCGCCAAGCGCACTGCCGATCGCATCGCGATCGATCGCCATCGCCAGGGCTTCGCGGCACTCCGGCAACGCCAGCCAGCCCCGCCCCGTGGCCACGGCGAGTCCGAACAGCCCCGGCGCCGGATCGAGCCGGAGGGCCCGACGCGAGAGCCCGGCGACCCCGACGGCCAGCGGCAGGCTCTCGAACCGGCCGCCGAGCACGATGTCGCTCTTGCCCGCCGCGAACCGGTCGGTGGCTTCCCGGGCAGGAAGCGCCGTGAGGGCCAGACTGCGAACAGTATCGCGCCAGTCGTCCGGTTGGGGCAGGCCGAGCCGGGCGGGCGGGATCGGGGCGAGCACCGCCACGGCGCCATCGCGGCGCAAGGCCATCGGCCCGCTGCCCGCACCCTTGTGCAGCAGCCCGAGTTCGGGCTGGGCGAGCAACTGGAGCAGGTCGGGGACGGGGCGGCGCAGGCGGACTTCGACGACCCGCCCGGCCATCGCCCGCACGTCCTCGACCGGAGCCAGATCGAGCGCGAGGCTGGTCCCCGCCAGCGCCGCCAGCGCGGAGCGCAGGGCCTGCCGTGCGGTCTCGCCCGAGATCTCGATTCCGTCAGGCCACGACCCGTCGCGCAGGCGGAAGATGTAGCTGAGCCCGTCGCCGGTGACGATCCAGCGGTCAGCCAGGGCGGGGATCACCCGTCCCTGCTCGTCCAGCCCGACCAGTCCCTCGGCAGTCGCCGCACGGACCAGCTGGCCCGCGTGGGAGAGGCGAACCCCGGTTTCGAACGGGTCTTCAGTTGCGCCGATCACGTCGATAGCCGTGCTGGGCGCGGATTCGCCGCCGCATCCGGCAGTGCCAAGGGCGAACAGTCCCACGAGAACGGCGCGCGAGAACCTCATGCGCTGCAGGGGTAGGCCGCCGATCGGCAGCCTGCAAGCCGGTTGCCGCAGCCGGCGGCGCCGGGATCAGATGATCTTGCGGGCAGGCCCGGCGGGCGGCTTGCTCGAATAGGGCCGCTGGAGAATGCGCGCCGCCGGCACGTCGGGCGCGGCGGCGGGCTGGCGGACCACAGCGGTATCGACATCCTGCGCGAAGGCAACGCCAAAGCGGTTCCCCTCGACCCAGGCGACCGACCCTTCTACCCAGCCAACATTGCGCAGGTTGATCTCGACCCGCTCCCCGCGCGAAACCTTGACCGACCCCTCGCCCATCATCCCGCCGCCGGAGAGATTGCGCACCTTCACGCGATGCTCTTCCTCCCGGCCATCGAGCTTGAGCTCGGCCAGGATGAACAGGCTGTTGCGCGTGATATTCCGGTTGTCGCTGTCGCTCATCGTCTCACACGGGGTCCACTGGCGGGGCGCAGCCGATCCGCTCGACGCGTCACCCGCGGGATAGTGACGGAAAGCAAACAGACCGTAAACGGTTTGTCCGAGACGGACCGGATTGTGTCCCGTTCCTGGACTTGCCGCTCGAGACGTTAATCGTCGCGCGAGATCTTTTCGCGCCGCTCGTGGGCCTCCTGGGCCTCGACCGTCATCGTCGCGATCGGGCGGGCGATCAGCCGGCCGAGGCCGATCGGCTCGCCGGTGACCTCGCAGTAGCCGTATTCGCCTTCCTCGATCCGGCGCAGCGCCGAATCGATCTTGGCGATGAGCTTGCGCTGGCGATCGCGCGTGCGCAGCTCAATGCCCCAATCGGTCTCACTCGAGGCCCGGTCATTGAGATCGGGTTCGCGGATCGGGCCGTCCTGCAGCTGCTGGAGGGTATCCGCCGAGGAATCGAGGATAGCCTTTTTCCACGCCTGGAGCAGCCGCCGGAAATAATCGAGCTGCGGCTCGCCCATGTAGGGCTCGTCTTCTGCGGGGAGATAATCCCCGGCGATCGAGCGCTTTGCCTTGACCAGGATATCGATGTCGTCAGCCAGCGAAACGGGCATGCAGAAATCCTTGCGCCTCAGGAGGCAATTCGGCGCACCGCCCGCTGCGGCAATTGCCGCAGCAGCCCGCCCGCCGGGTTGTGCGGGCCTATACTTGCGGGCAATCCCACAGACAAGCGCAATGATCGAACTCCAGCGCGCTCATCCGCCCCAGGTTGCAGCCCGCTCCACAAAGCGCGGCGGGCGTTAACGTTTTGTTGACCATGACCGTTCAGCTTGATCGCATCGGGCCGGCAAAACAGGTGCTGGCCACCAAACGGGGGTTCAGGATCATGGACGCAAGCTGGAGCAAGCCGGTCTCGCATCAACCGGCCGCAGAAACCGCAGCCGACCTGCTGGTCGCAAGCTGCCTCGCGGCCGCCGCCGCGGGTGACCTCAGCGCCTATTTTGATCTGGGCGTTGCTTACTCGACAGGCAGCCACGGCGCACCGGTCGATCTCATCGAGGCCCACAAGTGGTTCAACCTCGCAGCAGTTGCGGGGTACGAAGACGCCGCGCAATGCCGTGCCGACGTGGCGGAGGAAATGACTGCCCGCGAGATCGCCGAAGCCCAGCGCCGCGCGCGCGAATGGCTTGCCGCCGGCAACCGCAAGGCCGCCTGAAAAGAGGGTCGATACGTCGGGAGCCGTCATGACTGCGGATCAGTGCGCCGAATCCTTGCGGAAGGGCGTGCGCTCACCAAGATAGAGCTGCTCTGCAGCAACGCCCGTCCGTTCACGCTCGAGAAACTCGGCGACGGCTTGGCGGAAGTTCGGATCGACCACGAAATGGGCCGAGTGCGTGCGCACCGGCTCGTAGCCGCGGGCCAGCTTGTGCGAGCCTTGCGCGCCAGCCTCCACCCGGGAGAGGCCTCGCTCGATAGCCGCATCGATCGCCTGATAGTAGCACAGCTCGAAATGCAGGAATGGCTTGTCGACCTGTGCGCCCCAGTAGCGGCCGTAGAGCGCATCGGGCCCGATGAAATTCAATGCCCCGGCAATCGGCTGTCCATCGGCAAAAGCGAGGATCAGCAGGATCGAATCGGCCATCCGCTCGCCGAGCAAGCTGAAGGCGGAGCGGGTCAGATAGGGACGGCCCCATTTGCGCGCGCCAGTGTGCTGGTAAAATTGCCAGAACGCATCCCAGTGCTCTTCCCGCAATTCATTGCCACTCAGGACGCGGATCTCCACACCCGACTGCGCAGCCGCGCGCTCCTTCCGCAGGTTCTTGCGCTTGGCCGAGGACAGCGTGGCCAGGAAATCATCAAACGTCGCGTAGCCACGGTTTTCCCAATGGAACTGGATGTCGTCGCGGACCAGCCAGCCCGCCGACTCAAACAGGTCCAACTGGTCGGGCTCGACAAAGGTCGCGTGGGCGGACGACAGCCCGTTCTGGCGGCACAGCGCCTCGGCGCCGGCGATCAGCGCGGGGGCGAGCGCCGGATCACAGGTCAGCAGGCGGGGCCCGGTGGCGGGAGTGAACGGCGCGGCGATCTGCAGCTTGGGGTAGTAGTGCCCGCCCGCGCGGTGCCAGGCGTCGGCCCAGCTGTGATCGAACACGTATTCACCCTGGCTGTGCGCCTTGAGATAGGCCGGCAGGGCGCCCGCGAGCGTTCCATCGGCCGATGTGATCACGATCGGAGCGGGGGTCCAGCCGCTGCGCCCGCCGACGCTGCCCGAATCCTCCAGCGCGGAGAGGAATTCATGGCTGACGAATGGATTCCCGCCGGTCAGCGCATTCCATTGGTTGGCAGGAAACTGGCCGACGCTACCGGCGACCTGGACCGTGACCGCGTCGCCGCTCACGGGACGCCAGCTCCCTCCACCGTCGGGGCATCGGCATGCTCGCGCGCCCGGGCGAGATACTCGGCCGAGGAGATCGTCCAGGTGACGAGTGGCAGGCCGCGTCGGCGCTGGGCGGCTGGGAAGCGGCCGGGCAGGTCGCGAATGTCATAGGCGAGGAAATCGGGCCGGGCATGCCACAAGGCCAGGTGCCGGCGCAGGCGGCCCGGCAGCGCCTTGTCGTTCTCCTCGGTTACGACCAGCCCGCGCACGGTCTGCGGGGAGTTGACCGCGAACCAGCGGCTGACCCGCGGATCGAAGCTCATGACTGCATGGGGCGCGCGATACCCTTCCAGGACGCGCCGAACCGCAAGGCACAGCGCCGCATAATGCCGGTCCCGGCGGCTTTTCACTTCGATCAGCAAGGGAACACGGCCGTCCACCACGTCGAGCCAATGCCTGAGCGTGGGAATGGTGTCCGTGCTGCCCGACAGGGTAATCGCGCCGAGCTGGGCAGCGCTGCGCGCGCCGACCGAGCCGTGCTCAGCCGTCAGCCGGTCTAGCTCCCAATCATGGAAGACGACGGCCTGTCCGTCGCTCGCACGCTGGACATCGCATTCGATGCCGAAGCCCCGGGTGATCGCCGCCTCGGCGGCGCTCAGCGAGTTTTCCGGCAGTCCCGGACCATGCAAGCCGCGATGGGCGAAGATTGCAGTTCGCAACCACGCGACCCGTTCGGGCGCGGGGGCGGGCGCGAGCCAGCGATCAAGCGGCGCTAACAGCGACAATCGCATCAACCTCGACCGCGGCACCGAGCGGCAGCACCGGCACGCCGACGGCGCTGCGCGCGTGCTTGCCGGCTTCACCGAACACCGCCGCCATCAGTTCTGATGCGCCATTGGCGACCTTGGGCTGATCCGTGAAGTCCGCCGTTGAACTGACGAACGCACCGAGCTTCACGACACGTTCGATGCGCGCCAGCGACCCGAGAGCCGCCTTGAGTTGGGCCAGGATCATCAGCCCGCAAGCCTGCGCGGCTTCGGCACCCTGCTCCAGAGAGACCGATTGGCCGAGCCGGCCGGTGACGAGGGCGCCGCCAACGAACGGCAGCTGCCCCGAGACATGGGCAAGGCCGCCCGCAACGACCACCGGGACATACGCCGCGACCGGCGCAGCCGGTGCCGGCAAGCTCAGTCCCAGAGCCGCGAGCCGCTGGTCGATTTCCGCGTCCGTCATTCGCCTTGTTCCCCCAGCCGGTCGAGCAGCCATGGCAGCGCGCTTGCCCAATCGTCGATCCGCGCGTGTGCATGGCCGGCAGCGTGCGCGCAAGAGATCTTCGGGGCAAGCTCGGGTTCGCCGCACAAGTGGAGCCGGATCACCTCCGGGGCGAGCTGGGACACCGAATTGTGGTGATGGGCGATGTCGTCGATAAAGGCTGCGCGCGAGGGCCGATATTCGTCAAGGATGCGCTGCAAGGCAGGGCCCTTTGGCCCGAGGTTTGTGTAGACCTTGAGATCGAGCCCATGCCCGGCGAGCTGACGGGTGCGATTGGCCTGGTGGGCATCGCCGACGTTCGTCAGCACCACGACGTCGGCGACCTCAGACAGCGCCCGCATCGCTTCCACGGCGCCGGCAACCGGCGTTTGCCGGTGCATCTCGCTTTCGAAGAAGCCGTTGAGCAGACGCCGCACCTCGCTCAGCTCGACCAGCTCACCGGTGCCGGTCCAGCTCAGCGCGTCGACGAAGTTGGGTTTGTTCATATCGAAGGTAATGCCCTGCGATTCGCCCAGCCACTCGCGGAACGGGGCGATCATGTGCAGCAGCACCTCGTCGCAATCGGAGATGACGAGAGGGCGCGTCATGCCTGCAGATCTCCGGCAGCGCGGACGAGGGTCTCGGGCGAGACGCCGAGGGCTTCGGCGGCCCCGACGAGATCGGGCTCATGCGCGGCAAGGAATTCCAGCACGGCGCCAAGCACCGCCGGATCGCCGACGCCAGACCGCAGTGCGTCGGGGGTAAGTCCAGTCAGCGCCAGGAGCCTGTCCGCCCGGGTTTCGCTTTGCAGCAGCCAGCCGAGCGCGCCGAGCGCCAAGGCCTGAGGATCGGCAGGTTGCGCCGAGTTGTGTTCGCGAAGAATTGTCAGGACCTTTCCTTACGCATAGAGGTCGACATTCAACCCAGCGGGGGCAGGGCTGCAAGTGGCAAAGCGTATCCTGGTTGTCGAGGACAACGATCTCAATCGGAAGCTGTT
>Ga0068859_100002170_pt1 | contig 19944 bp, 14 predicted proteins | sample KBSSwiS22_FD_66585 | JGI IMG/M metagenome (GOLD analysis project Ga0068859, IMG submission 66585) | Switchgrass rhizosphere microbial communities from Kellogg Biological Station, Michigan, USA - KBS Switchgrass S2-2 | ecosystem: Host-associated > Plants > Roots > Rhizosphere > Soil ...
CATTTTCAAGCTGGTCATGTCGACCTTGCTATCGAAAATAGATTGTCATGTTAAAGAGCTATTTCAAAATCGCTGTCCGCAACCTTCTGCGCCATAAATTATTTTCAGGGCTGAATATTTTCGGGCTTGCAACGGGCATGGCTTGCAGCATTCTCATTTTTTTGTGGGTGCAGGATGAAATGAGTTTTGATTCATTTCATCCGGGCGCAGACCGCATTTTCAGGCTTACGTCAAAAATATTTGATCGGGAAGCAGCCGTGGTGCCACCGTCGTTGGCCTACGCTATAAAAACACAAATACCCGCTATAAAAAATGCCACGCGGATTTCTTCAGAACATCGCATGATCACCATCGGCACCAAAAAATTTGATGAGAAAAAGATGTATTATGCCGACAGTAATTTCCTGCAGATATTCAATTATCCTTTGCTCAAAGGAAATAAATCTGTTGCCCTTTCTTCGCCCAATAATACAGTTATTACCGAGGAGACAGCTATAAAATATTTCGGTAGCGTCAACGAGGCGATGGGGAAAACAATCTATATCGACAATGATATCAACGGAACAAACCTTACCGTATCGGGCGTTTTAAAAAATATCCCGGCAAACTCGCACCTGCAATTCGATATCCTACTGCCTATGGAACTATATGACAAAACTAGTAATCCCGCAGGCGCCTGGAATAATTTTGACGTATATGTTTATTTTCAATTGCAAGATGCTGTTAGGCCAAGTTTAACTGTTCTCAGCAATATTGAAAAACAGGCCACCGAGGTACTAAGGAAAAATACTGCTTATGTGCAGGTGTCATTGTCTGCGCAGGCACTTAGTGATATTCATCTGCACTCTCATTATATGGTGGACGTGGAAGGGCAGGGTAATAGCCAGTATGTAAATATATTTTCGCTGGTCGCAATATTTATTATTGTTATTGCCTGTATCAATTTTATGAACCTTGCTACAGCTGTTTCAGGACAGCGTGCAAAAGAGGTTGGTCTGAGAAAAACAATTGGTGCATTGCGCCCGCAACTGATCGCGCAATTTATCGGCGAATCATTGTTGCTTTCTTTTATTTCATTGCTGCTGGCATTGTTGATCGTTTATACAATGTTGCCCTTGTTCAACCAACTTTCGAACAAATCAATTTCTATTAGCCTTCTTAATATAAAAACACTTCTTGGCTTTTTGGGCATTGTAATAGTTACTGGTCTGCTTTCGGGAAGTTACCCGGCATTTTTTCTGTCGTCGTTCAACCCGGTGAAAGCACTTAAAGGAGTGAAGCCATTGCAAGGCCAAAAATCATTTTTGCGCAATGGTTTGGTCGTTCTTCAATTTGCTATTTCCGTTATTTTAATCATCAGCACATTGATTATTTATAACCAGCTTCAGTATATCCAAAACAGAAATATCGGTTTTAACAAAGAAAATTTGTTATACCTGAAAATGCCTGCCGTGGGAGATCTGAAGAATAATAAAGATGCTATGCGCGCGACGCTTGCGCAATACCCCGATATCAGCCATTATACTTTCACAGACCAATTGCCCACCGATCTTACCAGCGGCGGTTCGCAACTGACATGGCGGGGCATGGAGCCGGGGACGCAGGTAATGGCTTACCGGTTGAGGGTTGATGAAAATTTTGTAAAAACATTTGGCATGCAGATGGCAGCAGGGCGATTCTTTTCAAAAGATTTCAGCAGTGATGACACCGGGTATGTGGTAAATGAAACTGCACTGAAAGCGATGAAACTAACTGTAAACAATGCGATTGGCAAAATAATTTCGATTTCATTAGAAGACAAAAACGTGCCGATCATCGGCGTGGTAAAAGACTTCAATTTTAAACCGGTGCAACAACCTATTGAACCGCTGGTTATGAAAACCAATTTTGGGGGCGGGTATGTTGTGATGAGAACAACCCCTTCGAATATTAAAAAAGTCATTACAGCATTGCAGAAAAGTTTTCATAATGTGTATGGTGATTATCCGTTCTCTTATGGTTTTGTAGATGAAGATCTTTCGAAATTGTATATAACAGAACAAAGAATGGGCAGCCTCTTCAATATATTTTCTGTATTGTCTATTGTTATTTCCTGTCTCGGATTATTTGGACTGACAACATTTGCTACACAACGCCGCATTAAAGAGATTGGCGTGCGTAAAGTATTGGGTGCAGGTGAAGCCGGCATTGTTGTATTGCTCTCCAAAGACTTTATAAAATTGGTTGCCGTCTCGTTAATCGTTGCATTTCCTGTGGCATGGTGGGCAATGAATAAATGGCTCGACAATTTTGCCTATCGCATTGGTATCGCATCGTGGATGTTTGTGACAGCAGGATTGGCGGCGTTATTTATTGCTCTTGTAACAGTGAGCTTTCAGGCAATAAGGGCAGCAACGGCTAACCCGGTGAAAAGCCTGAGAACGGAATAGAATAAGTATGAATCAAATTATAAATGAAGGAGAATTTTTATGAAACAAGCAACATAATATGAATGAAGCATTGTTGCGTCGCACGCTCATACTGTTACAACTATATTGAACAACCGAATTCGCTATTTTAAATCAACTAATATGATTAAAAATTACTTCAAAACCGCGTGGAGAAATCTTTTTTATGATAAAACTTTCTCGCTGATAAATATTTCAGGCCTTGCTCTTGGAATGACCTGTAGTCTTATGATTATGTTATGGGTATTGGACGAATATAGTGTTGATGCTTTTCATAAGAATGGGAGACAAATTTATTACGTGTATGAACGCAGTTTTACCGGAGAAAAACCAGAGGCAAGTTACAATACGCAGGGCTTGCTGGCTAATGAACTAAAAGCGCATATCACTCAAATAAAGTATGCATCTGCAATGGAAACAGCGAATAGTGTTGTATGTGAAGGAGCTAATAAAATTCTTAAAAAAGATGGTGTATTTACAAGCAGTGATTTTTTTATAATGTTCAGTTACCCCCTTCTTCAGGGAACAGCACGTCAATCTTTAAATAGTATATCTGGCATCGTTATCTCCCGAAAAATGGCGGAGGATTTTTTTGGAAATGCAAACAATGCAGTCGGCAAAACCATCCGGTATGCAAATAAAGAAGACCTTATTGTTACAGGTGTGTTTGAGAATTTGCCGGCTAACGCTTCTGTGCATTTTGAATTTGTACGCCCATGGGAAGCATTTATTAGCCAGAATGAATGGGCAAAAAAATGGGGAAACAATGATCCTTTTACAATTGTCCAGTTGCAACCTAATGCCAGCCCGGCCAAAACAGAAGCCGGAATTAGAAATTTTCTAGCCCAATATCTACCCGCTACAGCAGGTTCCCGCATTGAATTAGCGCTTCAGCCTTATCATGAAAAATATTTGCATGAAACTTTTGAAAATGGAATACCTGCTGGCGGCCGGATTGAATACGTTCAGCTTTTTAGCATAGTTGCAATCATTATATTATTAATAGCATGTATCAATTTTATGAGTCTTTCTACCGCAAGATCTGTCAGGCGGGCTAAAGAGATTGGTGTTCGTAAAGTTCTTGGTGCAGCTCGTTTCCGCCTTATCACACAATTTTTAGCAGAAGCTTTGCTGCTCACGCTCCTTGCAATATTAATCGCCATAGTGCTGACTGTATTGTTGTTACCGGCGTTCAACTGGCTTTGCGGTAAACGCCTCATTTTCCCAGTAGATCAACCCGCTTTCTGGTTGTATTTGTTGTGCCTGTTGCTTATTACAAGCCTCATTGCAGGATGCTATCCTGCATTATTTATGTCTTCTCTGCTACCAGTGCAAGTATTAAAAAGCAAAATAAAATTCGGTTGGGGATCAATCTTTTTTCGAAAAGGTCTTGTAGTTTTTCAATTTGCTCTTTCTATCATATTTATTGTGGGGATGATTGTGGTTTATCGGCAGGTAAATTATGTACAAACCAAAAATCTTGGGTTTAACCGAAACAATCTTATTTACATTCCTATCGAGGGAGATTTGACAAAAAAATATAATCTTTTTAAAGAAAAGGCGCTTTCACTGCCGGGCATTATTGCAGTATCAAGAATGATGCAAACGCCTACCGGATATCATCATTATACAGGCGATATCAGCTGGCCTGGCAAGACTCCGGATAATAAAGAGCAAATTGCTGATGTTAGTGTAGGCTATGATTTTGTAAAGACGCTGCAATTAAAATTAAAAGAAGGTCGCGATTTTTCAACCAATTATGGAACCGACTCAACAAACTTTCTGATAAATGAATCAATGGCTGTAAAATTAAATTATCAAAACCCGATTGGCAGAAAATTGTCATGGGGTGCGGATAAAGGTATGATTGTGGGAGTGCTTAAGGATTTTCAATTCTACTCAATGCACAGAGCCATTGATCCGATGGTGATTCGTCTTGATGAAAAGAAAAAATATGGAACAGTGCTGGTGCGTGCAGAAGCAGCAAAAACAAAAGATGCATTAGCCGCGCTGGAAAAACTTAACAAAGACATTAACCCAAAAACTCCGTTTACTTACCAATTTGCAGACGAAGAGTATGCAATATTATACAACAACGAACAACTGGTAAGCAAGCTCGCCGATTGTTTCGCCATGATAGCCATCTTCATTTCCTGTTTAGGTTTACTTGGATTGATAACATTTACTGCAGAGCAAAAAACGAAAGAAATAGGAATCCGGAAAGTATTGGGCGCATCCGTGCTGAGCATTATTCAAATGCTGTCAAAAGATTTTTTAAAACTGATTTTGATTGCTGCCATCGTTGCATTTCCTGTGGCATGGTGGGCTATGAATAAATGGCTCGACAATTTTGCATATCGCATTAGTATCGCATCGTGGATGTTTGTGGCAGCAGGATTAGCAGCGTTATTTATCGCCCTTGTGACAGTGAGTTTTCAGGCAATAAAAGCAGCAATGGCAAACCCGGTAAAAAGCCTGAGAACAGAATAGGATTTATCTCGGGTACATAAGATTAACTATTGTTCACTCTTTAATTATAATCAGGACAGGGAGCGGTCGATACATTTTAAGAAAACGGCAGTTGTAGAACCGCCGTTTTCTTATTGCAGCTGCTACAGATTAACATACTTGTCTTTTGGATATTTTACACTATAGCTTACCCTTAACTTTTTTGATTCTCCCGGTTTCAGTTCCAGCTTCCAGCTTAATACACCGAGTTCGGCATTGTTGACAGCATCGGTGCTTTCCAGTAATTCTATTTCAATGTCTTTGTTGGTTGATAAGGGATACTGATCTTTCAACAACATCTGAACAGTCTCTTTTTTATTATTCTTTACGGTGAGTTCATAGGTAAATACCTGTTTTTTATTACTTCCCAGAAATTTGACGCTGCTGTAGTCTTTTAGTTTTTCTTTTTTTATTACAATTCGTTTGTCTTTGCCCAGGGTTAGGTTCAGCGTATCCATAGTAGAATTGGGATCTATATACGATTTGCCGATATAAGTTCCTTCAAAAATGATATTCGCCTCACCCGGTAACAGGTTCAGTTGCTCCCAATCAGCAACCTCTCCCAGGAGATAAGCGTCTTTATCCAGTTTGGGTACCGCGTAATATTTATACACGGTATTTACCGGAAATTCTTTCAATGATAGGGTTTGTTCCTTGCCATTGCCCGGCACATCGTAGGGAAGATCAATATCAAAGCTTACATTCAGTTCACTGTCTTTTATTGAAATATAATCGGACAGTTCATCTTTCAATGTTACTATAATAGCACCGCCCGCTGCTCTGGCGCCGTAAATGGCTGTGGCATCTTTCAGCACTTCCAGATTCTTAATATTCTTCGGGTCTATTTTTTCGAACTGTTGCGCGCTAATGATCCCTCCGTTGAGCACATAGACGGGGTCGGGTAATGGCGGTGCTGAGCTGGTACCACGGATTCTTAGCATATCATCCTTGTCTATTTTCTTTGTTCCATAGCCTGCTACTACAACTTCCTGCGCAGAAACGCCTGCCAGGCGACCCTGCAGCATCGACTGCATGGAATTCATATATAAATTGTTCTCCATTTTGGTAACCGGGTTGCTGTAATTGAGAAACCAGCTTTTGAGTACCGGTGCATTGTTGCTTTGATTGGGTGTGGAGGTGGCCAGGGTTAGTTTTACCTGCTTCCAGTCGATACCGGTTGTTTGTACCAGTTTGGCCTTGTATAAAAGGCTGATGGGCTTGCTGATATTTTCTACGCGAATATCGTAGGAGGGGTTCCAGTATGCTTTTGACGTAATATAAGAAATGGTGAGATTGCAGGCACCCGCAACCGGGCTCATTACCTGCACACTCAGCCGGCCCGCGGTCTTATTGTTTTTTTGTTCTTCTTCGTTTACCTGGCGCTCAATTTTTTGAACCAGCTCATTCAGCTTGTTTTGTCTTTCCTGGTATTGCGCTATTTCATTTTGTGTCTCCAGCGATTTTGTTTTGTAATAGTCCATCATCTTCATGAGCTCCGCAACACTTAAACCGGTTTGGGTGCCCCGGATTTCGCGATTGGCTTTCATCAGGTCTATCAGTTCTGCATCGGTTTTCAGGATAACCTGTATTTTATTAATTTCTTTGTGCACTGTTTCCAGGGAATCTTCCAATCTTTTAATGGCAGCTGTTTTGATGGCCGGTTTCAGGAACTCCGTGGAAAACTCGACAGAAAGGATGGTGAGCTTTTCTTCTGATCCAATCTGTACGCTGCCGATATCGAGTCCGTTGCTGAGACCTTCTATTACCAGGTCGTTGGTTCCCTGTTTCAGGATGGCTTTGGCCTGGTGCGTTAATTCTGCACCTGTGCGGTATACCGTCGCAGATTTTAAGACAGCCGGTATTGAATTTTTTTCATCGCCGGCGAAGGCATGGGCGCAGATACAAACCAAGAGAGCAAGCATTGCAGTGTATTTTTTCATAAAAGCATCATATTTATTACCTGATGCAGGAAAAAATGTTATTGCATAATTGGATTTTCTTTTTGTACCGGTATATAAATTTTAAGCCGGCCAGATGTGGCCGTCTGACGGGTTTATCGCCCGACTGTCAGGTCCGGGACAGGGTCTGGCGCCCGCGTCTGACCGTTTCTATTTTGCCGGGAAAGCTGCTGATAATGATTTGCCGTACAAGTGTGCGACGCAACAATGCTGAGAAATGCAGACTGCCGGCCAATAAAAAAAAGGAAGCGGTATGCATCCATAAAAAATCCCCCCTGTTTTGCAGAAGGGATTTTATTAGTTTGTTAGCTGATAACTCATAGCTAACAGCTACCAGTTATTAGCCTGCTATTTATACAGCAGTTCATAATATTCGTTGGCCATGCGGTTGCTTTCAAATTGGAAGCGGACATCGCGCATACCGTTTTTAACCACCTGGCGCCAGGTTTCATAATTATCGTAGTATAATGGCAGGATTTCATTTTCCAGTATATCGTATAATTTGTTTAAATCGTATTCATCCTGTTGCTGCACATGCATGTTGGCATAGTCTGCCTTGGGCACTACAAAACCATTGTTGCCATGGTTTACAAATTCGGGTATCCATCCATCATCGGTAGAAAAATTGACTGCTCCGTTCATAGCAGCGGTCATACCGCTGGTGCCGGATGCTTCGCGGGGCACACGCGGGTTGTTTAACCAGCAATCGGCCGCTTGCTTCATTCTTTTGGAAAGCGCCAGTTCATAGCCAACTACCACGGCAACATTTTTATAACCACGGCTCAGGTGCACGAGGTGGTTGAAATCGTTGATAGCGGGATAATCCATGGGGTAGGGCTTGCCTCCCCAGATAATTTGTACCGGGTAGCGTGTGTTGCTGGTAAGCCTGTTAAAACGTTCGATGTCGCGGGTTATTAACTCGGCGCGTTTATAGCCTGCAAAACGGCGTGCCCAAACAATCGTAAATACATTGGGGTCGAAAATTTTGCCTGTCTGGTCAGCTACGATTTCAAATGCACGCTTCTTCAAATGTTTTTTGCGATCGTCCCACCAGAAATCATCGCCTTTTTCCATCTTCTCGTAGAGTTGTTTATCTGCCCAATAGCGATAATTCTGCGCATTGGTAATGGAGATGATGGGGCAAATTCCTTCATACCTGCTCCACATAGCCCGGGAAACATGGCCGTGCAGGGCCGATACGCCGTTCGCGAGTTTTGCGAAACGCAGGGCCACCAGCGAATGATTGAACTGGTCGTCGGTGATACCGGTGAGCTTCCTGGTTTCATCGAGGCTTAGCCCGCAGAAATAACTCATTTTATGGCAGAGGTAAATATCGTGCTTTTCGTTGCCTGCTTCCTCGGGTGTATGCGTGGTAAATACCAGCCGCTTTCTTACTTCCGCAATATTTTTATTGAATTTCTGGTACAGGTAAAAAGAAGCGCTGATGGCATGCGCTTCATTCAGGTGATACAGATCGGGGTTAAAACCAATTTCATCCATCAGTTTTGCACCGCCTACACCCAATAAAATAAACTGCGCTACTTTGGTGGCTACATTGGCATCGTATAAACGGTGTGTGATGGTTTGCGATACGTAGTCATTTTCCGGTACATCGGTACTGAGTAAAAATATCGGCGCGCTTTTAAATGTTTCGGGATTCAGGTAAAACACTTTCACCCATACCGGGTGCTCGTGAATATTCACCTGGAATTTAATGCCGGTGTCTTCCAGGAAACTGGCATTTTTTTCCATCCAGGTTACCTGCAAAGTCTGGTCCTGGTTACGCGCCTGGTCGTAATAACCATACTTCCATAAAATACCTATGCCAACAAGATTTTGTTTCAGTTCATAGGCGCTGCGCATGTGGCTGCCCGATAGGAAGCCAAGTCCGCCGCTGTAAATTTTGAGTGGCTGATGAACGGCAAACTCCATCGAGAAATAAGCAACTTTTTTTGCATAACGGTCTTCCGGGGCATAGGGGACTTTAAATTTTGTAAAACTCATAACTGAATAAATTCATTAAAAAACATAAGCGTACGCAAAATAACGGGAAAATGCTCAAACAATTGTATTGTGTATAATTTGCCGGATGTGCGTGAAAGAACGAATACAGTGTAGAAAATTTTACTTCTTTTTTTGCAGCCTGGTTTGTTTTATAACTGGTTTGGCCGGTGGCTTTCTAACAAAACTTCCTTCGAAAAAGCATTTGATATCGCGGTGCGAACCGCATCCATCTTCCTTGAGACTAACGGTATTTGCTTTGAAACTAAGTTCAAGTATACATTGATCGCCGGGTTGGCGATAAACAGCTTTAGCAGGTGATAAGAGTTTGGCCTCAGCTTTCAGTTCGCCTTTGCAGCCCCCGTCTTTTTCAAAATGTACAAAGAAACTGATGAAGCCGGGCTTTTTGCTGTCGCGGACAGACACGATATTCAACCGGTTCTGCCGGTAATCGCCGGCTAATTTATTTTTCCGGGGCAATGTATCAATCGGGTTGTATACTTCATTTCTTATTTCCGCTTCGTTTGATTCTGTTAGTATCAATGCGAAAGCCCCGGCGCTGCCAATATAGGCATAAGCGGCTTTTCTGTAGATCAATCGTCCGTCGGCTGCAGTGTGCTGCGTGTTGGTAGTAACGGAAAACTTGGCATCCATCAGGGCAGATTGCCTGGTGGATGCATTGTTATCCTGCGCCAGCAGCGGCAAGCCGGTAACAAACTTATTGTCCTTATCGAAGACCAGTACATAGGCAGCTTTCTGGGAAGCGCTGATCGCTTTCAGCAACAGGTAGGTTTCCTGTTTTTTGACGGCTATTTTTCCAATAGGATAAAACCTGGGTTTGGCTGTTTTGCCGAATGCTTTGGCAAGCAAACTATCCGGAACAATATGGGTAAATGTTTTATAGCTGATGGAGGCAGTATCCTGTTTTTTTCTTTCCAGCGAATCGTCTGAGATTGTATAAGGTAATTTTATATCGTCGAACAACGCAATGAATTCTGTGCTGCTGATGCCTTCATCTTCTGCGGGCAATTTTCTTTTGCTTTTACACGAAGCGATAAGCAGGGGAAGCAGGGCGATCAATATCCATTTTTTCATGTAATAACCGGCTGGTAGGCGGCTAAAGTAGGGCATTTTGACCACGATTTTGCCGAATAATCCTGATTTTCCTATTAACGCCTTGCCACAATCTTCAATTCCGGAATTTTCCGGCAGCGGTGCAAAGCGGATGCGCCACGAACGGGGTCGCCCATGATATTAAATTGCGCGGTAACGATTTATTTTTTAGATTTGCCTAAATTTTAATTTAGTTGGTATGAAATATTCTTCCAGCAAAGAAAATTATATCAAAGCAGTGTTTCACCTGCAGCAGGAACAGGAGAATGTATCTACCAATGCCCTGGCCGATGCCCTGCAGACAAAACCAGCATCGGTAACAGACATGTTGAAAAAATTAAAGGCGCAGAAATTATTGCAGTACGAGAAATACCGCGGCGTTAAGCTGACGGCCGAGGGGAAAAAAATAGCGGTACAGATCATCCGCAAACACCGGCTCTGGGAATTTTTTCTCGTGGAAAAATTGCGGTTTGGGTGGGAGGAAGTGCATGAGATAGCAGAAGAACTGGAGCATATCAGCAGCAAAAAACTGATAGATCGGCTGGATGCGTTTCTTGATTTTCCAAGATGCGATCCGCATGGGGATCCTATTCCCGATATCAATGGAAAAATGCCGGTACTGCAACAATCGGCCGTCAGTGATATGCCAACAGGCAGTATGGGAACGGTGAACGGCATCAGCGACCAGTCTGCCGAAATGCTGGATTTACTGAAACATAAGAATATACAACTCGGTACGCGACTGGAGATAAAAAAGAAATTTGATGTAGACGGTTCGGTGGAAATTAAAATCCGTCAGCAACTACCGGTTAATATCAGCCGGCATGTAGCGGAAAATTTATTGGTATCTTATGACAACAAAAGCAAATAACCCTCACCCACACGTCTCGTTGAGTGAAGTGCATGATACTGTTGATACAACCCGGAAAGCCACCCGGGGTAAAAGAATACTTGCTTTTTTGGGCCCGGCCTACCTGGTCAGTGTGGGTTATATGGATCCCGGCAACTGGGCTACCGATCTGGCAGGCGGCAGCAAGTTCGGCTATGCGCTTATCTGGGTTTTGCTAATGAGTAACCTGATGGCCTTGCTGTTGCAGAACCTCTCTGCACGACTGGGCGTAGTACGCGGGCGCGACCTGGCACAGGTGAACCGTGAAGTATATCCTGCACCCATCAATTTTGTACTATACCTGCTGGCCGAAATCGCTATTGCGGCCTGTGATTTGGCGGAAGTGCTGGGCATGGCCATCGGTATTCATCTTTTAACAGGCCTGCCCATTTTATGGGGCGTTCTCATAACGGTGCTGGACACCTTTCTTTTGTTTTACCTGCAAAAGCTGGGCATGCGAAAAATGGAGGCTTTTATTATATCGCTGGTCGCAATTATTGGGCTTGCTTTCCTGGCAGAAATGTTTTTCGCAAAACCGGTATTGGCAGACGTGGTCACCGGCTTTATTCCCTCCATCCCCAGCAATGAAGCACTGTATATTGCCATTGGTATCATTGGCGCCACTGTAATGCCGCATAACCTGTACCTGCATTCTGCGCTGGTGCAAACCCGTAAGTTTGGACGCGACGAGAAAAGCATCCGCCATGCGTTGAAATTAAATATGTTTGATACCACCATTGCACTGAACCTTGCTTTTTTTGTAAACGCCGCTATCTTGGTGCTGGCCGCAGCCGTTTTTTTTAAGGGTGGAAGAACAGATGTCGCTGAAATCAAGGATGCTCATCGATTGCTTGCGCCCATGTTGGGAACCGCCGTTGCACCCCTGCTTTTTGCCGTTGCGCTGATAGCGGCCGGGCAAAGTTCTACGGTAACTGGTACGCTGGCCGGGCAAATTGTAATGGAAGGTTATCTGTTGTTGCGCATCAATCCCTTGCTGCGTCGTTTGCTGACGCGGCTGCTTGCCATTATTCCCGCCGTTATTACCATACTGCTGTATGGCGACGACAAAATTGATGCCCTGCTGATATTCAGTCAGGTCATACTCAGCCTGCAATTGGGATTTGCCATTATTCCGCTGATTCATTTCGTGAGTGAAAAGAAGATGATGGGTGTATTTGCCATTAAACCGCTTACGCAGATTTTATCCTGGCTGGTAGCCGCCATACTGGTTTACCTTAACCTGCGGATGGTATTTGTAGAAGCGGGCGAATTCCTTGCGCAGACGCACACACTGTTTTCAAAAATAATGGTAGTAACAGGGCTTGCCGCGCTGGTAGGCCTGCTGTTAACCGTTATTATTTTCCCAATGCTAAAAAGAAGGAAAAAGGAAACCAGGCGGAATACGGTGCACAAGGAAATTAAAAAACTGCAGGAACTTGCTATTCCATCATTTGGAAACATTGCGGTAGCGCTCGATTTTAACAGTAACGACGAAAAACTCATAGCATTTGCGCTTGCACAGGGAAGGGAAGGGAGCAGTTATGTGCTGCTGCATGTGGTAGAAAGCGCGAGTGCCAAATTGCTGGGTGAGTCAACCGCCGATCTGGAGAGCAAAAAAGACGAAGAACAATTGCGGGCCTATGCCAGCCAGTTAAAAGAACGGGGTTACAATGCCCAGGCTAAACTGGGCTACCAGTATCGGGTAGCCGAAATTATACGTATTGTGGAAGAAGAAAAGATAGATTTACTGGTGATGGGCGCGCATGGGCACAAAGGACTCAAGGATCTGGTATATGGCGAAACCATTAACCAGGTAAGGCATGGCCTTAAGATTCCCGTGCTTGTGGTAAACCTGCAATAAAAAAAGGAACCGGAAGCAGTCGACAGCTTTTTCAGCCCGATCGCCGCTGATTGTTGTCAGCTGTTTCCGGTTGCTCGTGCTATTCTTAATGTCTTCCGTCATCATGCCCGCGATCGCGTTGATTGCCATGATGATTTTTTATCCATTGGTCGTGCATAGGATGCCCTTTTACCTGGTAATATTTCTCTTCCCGGCTATCCCGTATCAGTATTTGCCTGTCACGTGGTTGTTTGTTATTGCGGTATTTGTTCCTGTAAACATCGGCATGCATATAGGGTCTGGGCTCATTCACTACCACTTTGTAACTGCTATACAAATCATAGTTGCGGTATCGCGGCGGCAACTGGCTGGTATACACCCAACGGTTGCCGCTGTTGTAAATAAATTGCCTGCGGCTGATATCGTAGTAGCAATCTATATCGGGCAGGTAATAATAATCGGCATGGTCGTACCCGGCTGGACCCCATACCGGTTGTTGTCCGAGATTCACGTTCATGTTTACCCTTACCTGAGCGGCTGCCTGCTGAAACAAAAAGCCACTCATTACAATGGCTGCAATGGTCATTATTTTTTTCATACTAATATTTTATATTATAGAAGATACTGCAAAACCGGCGCCATTTAAAGTAGCAGCACATGCCCTCAACAACCCCTGGTTTTGTTGATATGACGGCCGGTATATGCAATTCCTGCGGCAGCCAACGTCTTTCACATTTATTTGGGGAAGAATGTGTATTAAGTTCTACATTCACAACAACAACGGTATAGCTTTCTTATCAATCATAATAAACTGCTGATGAAATATATTTTACAATTAGAAGAACTTGCTCAGTTAGCATTGGGAATAGCCGTATTGTATTACCAGCCATTGCACCTGGCCTGGTGGCTATGGGTTGTATTGTTTTTGTTGCCCGATATATCCATGCTGGGCTATGCACTCAATACCAGGATTGGCGCATTTACCTACAACCTTTTTCACCACAAGGGTATTGCAATCGTTGTTGCGGCGGCGGGTTATTTTGCCGGCAATAGCTGGTTAACGCTGGCGGGTATTCTTTTATTTACCCATAGTTCTTTCGACAGGGCAATGAATTACGGGTTAAAGTATGAAGACGATTTTAAGCACACACATTTGGGATGGATGAAAAAAGGGAAATAATGTTACGGAAAGCACTTATCTCATTTGAAGCGCCTGTTTTTACTGCAATAAAAAGATATAAATGATATGAAGATGGTTAAACATTGTCAACGCTTTCCCGGGCAATTTTTTCCAGCTGCAACTAAGCAATTGCTCCCCTCCAATTAACTTCAGCTAATTGGGCAACATTATCTAATTTGCATTCAAATCAGGGCTGGAGTACTTAGTATACTGCTATGTTATATGATGAACGAATGCTTTTGCAACAAATAGCCAAAGGCGATGCCAGCGCCTTTAAAACCATATTTGATACGTATCGAAGCCGGTTGCATTATTATATTTTCAGGTTTGTAAAGTCGAACCAGGTAACAGAAGAACTGGTTATGGACGTATTTATGAAATTGTGGACTGGCAGGGAAATGGTTGTACAAATTAAAAATTTTGATGGTTTTCTGTTCAGGGTTGCGCACAATAAAACAATAGATTTTCTCAGATCGGTAGCAAAAGACCCTGATTTCCGCGAATTATTATGGGAAGAAATGCAAATAGGGTCCGATACAGGAGCTGACAATGCATTGATCACGCATGAATATGAAGAGAAAGTTCGTGAGGCCATCGCCTTGCTTTCTCCTCAACGCAAAAAAGTTTATCAACTCAGCAGGGAAATGGATTTAACCCATGAAGAGATTGCCGTTCAACTGAATCTATCAAAATCCACCGTTAATAACCACCTTGTTGAAGCAAGGCAGTTTATCCGTCAATACCTTGTCAATAAGTTTGACCTGGCAATGCTGTTTCTTATCATTGGCAGGATTTGATTTTTTTTTTTTACATTCCTTAGTTATCCATTTCCATTTTCCCGTCTTGCCTGTATATGGGTACTCACAACTGGCAATACCTTATCGATAAATACCTGGCAAATACAATTTCCAAAGAAGAATTAGGCCAGCTGCTGTATATGGCCGATGAACAGGAAGACTATACGGAGTTAACAGCTGTTTTAAAAAAGCATTGGGAATTTGCAAAAGAAAAAGATGGCAACCCGGAGATTGATTGGGACGCGAAATTTGCTGCCATGATGGAAGAGGCCAGCGGGGAGCTGCCTGTTATCCAGCTTAGAAAAAGCAGTAAGAGAAGATTGTTTTATCGCATAACAGCCGCTGCTGTTATTTGTATAGTCTGCACAGGCGTTTATTTTTTGGTTTTGCAGCAATCCAACAAGAGCCGGGAGGCAATTGCAGTCCCTCCAATAATAAAAAAAGATATTCCGGCACCTGCCAGCAGCAATGCTGTTCTCACCTTGGCAAATGGGCAAACGATTGCGTTGGACAGTGCATCAAATGGGGCGCTGGCCATGCAGGGGAATACAAAAGTTGAAAAGTTAGCTGATGGACAAATCGTCTATAAAGGAAAGGCCACTGCGGAAATGCAATACAATATACTTACCGTACCAAAGGGAAGCAAGATTGCCAGCATTACACTTGCAGATGGTACAAAAATCTGGTTAAACGCACAATCCTCTTTAAAATATCCGGTTGCGTTTACGGGTGCTGAACGAAAAGTAGAAATTACAGGTGAGGCTTATTTTGAAGTGGCGCACAATGCGGCGATGCCGTTTAAAGTACAAAAGGGAACAACCTGGGTAACCGTGTTGGGAACCCATTTCAATATAAACAGTTATGATGATGAACCCGCCATTAAAGTAACATTACTGGAAGGTGCCGTTAAAATAAATAAAGACAAGGCCGCAGCTATATTGAAACCGGGTCAGCAGGCAAAAATATCGGCAGGCATAAAAACCTCCGGTAATGTTGATACAGATGAAGTGTTGGCCTGGATGAGTGGAAAATTTCAATTTGGGGAAGCTGCTGACATCGCCGGTGTTATGAAGCAAATATCGCGATGGTACGATGTGGATGTGGAATATAAGGGAACAGTTACCGGCCATATTGGGGGAACCATATCCCGCAACGAAAATGTGTCGCAGGTACTAAAAATGCTTGAAATGACAGGCGTGGTAACCTTCAAAATTGCTGACAAAAAAATTATTGTGATGCCTAAGTAAGTTTTTCAGGTTGACATAAGAAAAAGCCAGGTTCCGGGGGCGGAACCTGGCGGAAAGTCTGGGTCAACCTATTTATACAATCTGTTCAGGACTGCTTACCCCCGCAAAAAGCGGGGGAAATAAACATTGTTTAACCAAACAAAACAAAGTTATGTTTTTAACGATTAGCTTGTTCTGCCAGCGGCGGAACTTAACCAAAACGCTGTTGGTCATGAAATTTACAGCAATTATTCTGCTCTCAGCCTGTCTCGTTGCAAATGCCAAAGGTTATTCTCAAATAACCGTCAATGAGAAAAACGCCTCTTTCCAAAAAGTATTTAAACAAATACAAAAGCAAAGCGGCTACGATTTTTTGTACAGCTATGAATTACTGCAACAGTCTGGAAAGGTGAACATTGATGTGCACGGCGTTTCCCTGGAGCAAGCCCTTGAGGCCTGCTTTAAAAACAAACCGCTTACCTACGTCATTATAGAAAAAACGATTGTGGTGAAACTGAAAGACCTGGTAAATAATATAAGCGATGCAGACAAGGCAATTTCAATCAAAACCCTTCCACCCGTTATCGTAAGAGGAAAAGTAGCGGATGAAAAAGGCAAACCACTGGACGGGGTTTCCATACAATTAAAAGGAACTACCATTGGTACCAGTACAAACACCAATGGTGAATTTGAAATTAGCGTACCTGAAAATTCTTCCATGCTGCTGGTGTTTTCTTTTATAGGCATGCAATCGCAGGAAATAAACATACGCGGGAAATCAGTCATAAATATTTCGCTGCAACCAAAAGAATTGCAGCAACAGGAAGTAGTGGTGCTGGGTTATACCAGTCAGAAGAAAGCCTCTGTTAGCGGCGCCGCCACCAGTGTTGATATGAATGAACTGTCCAAAACAAGGATTCCGGACGTGGCGCAGGCGCTGCAGGGGCAGGTGGCGGGCGTATTTGTAGCCGCCAATACCGGCGCACCGGGCGATGGAATTAAAATACGGATCAGGGGCGAGGGAACTTTGGGAAACAATGATGTGCTGTATGTGGTAGACGGCGTGCCCACTCGCGATATTTCATTTTTAAACCAGTCAGATATTAAATCAATGACTGTTTTAAAAGATGCATCGGCAACCGCTATTTATGGTTCAAGGGCGGCGAGTGGAGTGGTTGTAATTACCACTATCAGCGGTATAAAAGGCAAAACAAATATTGCAGTAGATTATAATTCGGGATTCTATACTGCCACCCATATGCCAAAGATGCTGGATGCCGGTCAGTACCTGGCGGTGAAAGATATGGCCTGGCACAATACTACCGGCAATGCGGCCGGTAATGTTAGCCCGTATGCACAATTGAAAAGCCGTACTGATTTAGCCAATACCAACTGGCAAAAGGAATTATTTACGACGGGAATATCAAAAAGCCTGCAGGTATCTGCCAATGGAGGAACAGATAATGTTCAGTATTTATTATCTGCCGGTTATTTTGGCGAAGACGGAATTGTTGTGGAAAACCATGATAAGTACCAACGTATAAATTTCAGGGCAAATGTCAATGTTAATTTAAGCGACCGGTTAAGAGCAGGAACCAATCTTCAGATCAGTAACGCGGTGCAGGATAAACTTTCATCAAGCGGTGATGCCCCGGGTATTATACGCCATGCTATGCTGCGGCCCCCGGTTTTAAGTGTGTACAAAAGCACGGGCGACCCAACCTACAGGCCCGGCGATCCTTATACGGATCTGCCATTTTATGCCGACAATCTTGCCGCCAATGGAGGCCACTGGAACGGAGCGCAAAACAAACTGGAGTTTACCTCAAACCCAATTGCCATTGTACACTTTACAGATAATACCTTAACTACCTTTCAAACATTTGGAAATGTATTTGGCGAGTACAGTTTTTTGAGGGATAAGTCGTTAAAATTTAAATCAAACTTAGGTGTTGATATCAGTTTTGCCCACAACAAAAACTTTGCGCAAAATTTTGGTGATGACGATGGCGGGGGCGGATCTGCCTATGCAGGCATGGGAAGAAATAACCGGCCCAATAGTTTGAATGAATACAGGGGCGAGACAAAGACTTTTACATTCAGTAATACGCTGAATTATCAGAAATCCTTTAACGCAAAGCACAGCATCAACGCATTGTTGGGTACAGAAACAATCAGCAGCAGGCAGGATGTGCTGAGTGGCACCAGGATTAATTTTGATAATTCTACAGACCCTTTCAGGTACCTGGATTATGGCAGCACTGCTTCTATCTGGAATGGTGGAACAGCCCCCAATAACTGGAACCTGGTTTCTTTCTTTGGATCGGCTACTTACGGCTATGAGAATAAATATTTTTTAACCGTTACTGCAAGACAGGATGGTTCTTCCAGGTTTGGGCCAAGCCATAAATGGGGATTCTTTCCCTCGATATCCGGTGCCTGGATTGTATCGCAGGAAAAATTTATGGAAAATATCGGCTGGATATCCAATTTAAAGATCAGGGCAAGCTGGGGTGAATCCGGCAACCAGGAAATTCCAAATGATGCTTATCAGACGGTGGTTACGCAGGTAGGGGGTGTGGTCAATAAAATCCGTTATGGAAACCCGGATGTAAAATGGGAATCAACCAAACAAACCAATATTGGCGTTGATGTAAGCGTGCTTAGAAATAAACTTACCATAAACGCAGACTATTTCAATAAGAATACGAACGATATTTTGCTGGCTGTTCCATTACCAGCAGTGTCAGTAGGTGTAATACAAAGCACCTATATTAATTCCGGCGCAATCAATAACAGGGGTTTTGAACTGGGTATACGATACCAGAATTTTGACCATGCATTGAAATACAGTGTAGGCGCAAATTTGGCAACCTTAAAAAACAACGTAACCTACCTGTATACGTTTGTGCCTAATATTATTGATAATACCAACCATACCAAAACGCAGGCAGGCCAGCCCATCAATGCTTATTACGGTTATGCTTTTGATGGTATTTATCAAAGCGCCGCGGAAATCACCAAGACATTATTTACCAATACCAATGGCACAAAGCCCGGCGATATTAAGTTTAAAGATATTAACGGAGATGGCCAGATAGATGACAATGACAGAACGTTTATGGGCAATCCTATTCCAAAATTAACATATGGGTTTTCTTTTTCGGCAGGCTATAAAAATTTCGATTTTTCCTTTTTGTTTCAGGGTGTAAAAGGGGTAGACAGGTATAACGATTTAAAACAAATTCTAAATTATGATACCCGTCCGTTCAACTCCACCACGGCTGTTTTAAACAGCTGGAATGGCGAAGGATCAACAAACACTACCCCAAGGCTTACCTTCAACGATAACGGAGGCAGCAAGGTTTCCAGCGTATTTGTGGAAGATGCTTCTTACCTGCGGTTGAAGAATATCGAATTGGGATATACTTTACATCTTACTAAAAGTATAAAAAACCTGCGCTTTTATATTTCAGGACAAAATCTGATCACCGCTACAAAATATACCGGCCTGGATCCTGAATCCACTTCTCTAAAAGACCAGGGAACTTATCCGCAAATGAGGGCATTTATCGTTGGCGCTAAAATTAATTTGTAAGAATATCTATAAAAATAATTGTATGAAAAAGATACTTTCCATTATATGTTTCATGACAATCGTGTTTACACCCGGTTGTAAAAAAGAACTGACGTCTCAGTCGATAGGATTATTAACTCAGGACCAGGTAAATGCCACACCTACCATTAACACAGTAGAAACCTCCGTTAAATCATCTTACAAATTACTTTCCAACACGCTGAATATACTTGGTAACTGGGATTGGGGAGGTGGCCTGGTATTTCAAAATGACGTAATTATTTCAGATATAGAGTCAGACGACATGGAGAAAAAATGGGGTGCAGACGGGGATCAGCCATGGATGGACGATGTCAATAATTTTACTTTTACGGCTTCCAATGGCGGTCCCAATGGTTTATGGAAATA
>Ga0068859_100002172_pt1 | contig 19936 bp, 18 predicted proteins | sample KBSSwiS22_FD_66585 | JGI IMG/M metagenome (GOLD analysis project Ga0068859, IMG submission 66585) | Switchgrass rhizosphere microbial communities from Kellogg Biological Station, Michigan, USA - KBS Switchgrass S2-2 | ecosystem: Host-associated > Plants > Roots > Rhizosphere > Soil ...
GCTCTCGCGCCTCGGGATCACCGACATGCTCACCGCGGCGAGCGAGCTCCTCACGCCGACCTCGCAGGAGCGGAGCCTCATCGCGCAGCTTTACGAGCACACGCTCCGGTTCGTCCTCCGTGATTTCCCGTGGGCGCACGCGACGCGCTACGCCTCGCTCGTGCTCGTCGACGGCGACATCTCCGATCCGGTCAATGCCGATTGGGTCTACTCGTTCCGCGCGCCGGCGGGGTGCCTGTTCGTGCGCCGCGTCATCCGGCCGGAGGTCGGCCGCAAGCACGACCCGAAGCCGCCGGCCTATCGGATGGTCGTCGATGACGTGGGGCCGCTCGTCTACGTCTCCGACGACGGGGTGCAGTTCGACTCGAACGATGAGCCGTTCATCGAGATCGAATACACGGTCCGGCCGCCGTGCGGCGCCAAGGCCGGCGGCGATCAAAAGTTCGTGAGCGCGTTCGCCTACCGCCTGGCGTTCGACGTGGCGACGGCGCTCTCGCGCGACGAAAAGACGGTGACCCGCATGGAGCGCGGTTACATCATCGACAAGAATTCCGCATCGACGACCGTCCAGAACGAGCAGCAGCAGCAGCCGCCGGGCGATCCCGACTGGCTCCTGGGACGGTAGGCGATGGCGGCCCCGATCGACGTTCGGCTCGCCGACGCCCAAGGCAAGATCACGCCGCCGTGGGCGGAGTGGGCGAAGCGCATCGACGCCACCGCCGGCGCGCGCGGGAGCGGCTCGGGCGGCGGACTCCTCGAGGCGATGGCCGGCGCGGTCGCCGGCGGCGGATCGGACGAGGCGCTCGCGGAGGTCGTCTCCTTCATGCCCGCGATCCCGCCGGCGGGACCGCCGGCGCCGGCGCGGCGCCTCGAGGTGCCGTTCGTGCCGGAAGCGGACGACGACCTCTCGAGCGAAGCGTTCGCCGCGATGGCCTCCGTCGGATCGCCGCGCGAAGCGTTCCGGCAAATCCTCGACGCGCTCACCGCGGGGCGCGTGCTCTTTGTCTCGGCCGTGCAAGGCCTCGACGACGACATCGATTTCGTCTTTCAGGAGTCGAGCAAGACGCTCCAGATCACGACGACGGGCGTCGCGCCCGACGCGCCGAACGGCACCGACGCGCCGCAGCTACACATCGCGACCGAAACCGGCGGCAAGGGGCAGATCTACATCGATGGCTATGGGACGCTCGGCGGGATCACGCTCCGCCGCGCCGGCGGCACACAAGCCGCCAAGACGGCCTTGGTCACCAATGGCGCCGTGTTCAATCTTCGCGGGGCACCCTACACGGGGGCGACGAACGGCTACGTCGTGGGCGGGCTCCTCCGGCTCACCACGAACGGCAACGCCTCCGATACGAATTGCGCGCTCGACTTCATTGTGATCCTTCAGGCCAACGGATCGACCGGCACGCCGACCGTTGAAACCTTCCGGGTGACGAAGGGCGCGACGATCGCGAAGGCGGTTGTCAACGGGGCGTTCGGCCATCAGACCGGCGTCGGCGCCGGCGGGACGATCACTCAAGGATCCGGCTCCGGCAAGGCGACGGGCGTCACTCTCGACAAGCCGACCGGCGCTATCACGCTCGACGGCGCGGCGCTCGCCGCGAATACGACCGTCTCGTTCACGTTCACGAACAATCAGATCGAAGCGAACGACCTCGTCCTCGTGACCCACAAATCCGCCGGCACGGGCGGCGCCTACACCTTCGCCGCGTTTCCGGGCGCGGGCTCCGCGACAATCTACGTCCGGAACGTGACGGCCGGGAGCCTCTCCGAGGCGATCGTGCTGTCGTTCTCGGTCATCAAAGGCGCCATCACCTAAAGGAGCTCCGATGCCTCGCACCCCGAAACGCCTCTACGGTCCCGCGCAGGTCGCCACCGGGCCGACGACCGTCTACACGGTGCCGTCGAGCACGAAAGCGATCATTCGGCAGATTCACATTCAGAATCCGTCGGCGTCGGCAGTGACCTATCGCCTCTCGATCGGCGCCGACGCGGCGGGAACGCGATGGTTCGACGACTTCAGCATTCCGGCGCGCGCGCCGGGGATCACCGACTCCGTGCGCGACCACTTTATGTATCTGGTCATGGACGCGGCCGAGGTCCTCCAGATCGGCGCGGGGACAAACAACATCCTCACGGTCACGATCACGGGCGACGAATACACCGCCGGGTAGGGCATGGGCGCGAACATCCTGCAACGGGCGTTTTCTGCCGGCGAGCTCGCGCCGGCGCTCGGCGCGCGCGCCGACCTGGCGCGCTACACCGCCGGCGCGCGGACGGTCCGTAATTTCGTAGTGCAGGAGCACGGCGGCGCGGCGAACCGATCGGGGACGCAATTTATCGCCGAGGTCAAGACCTCGAGCGCGCGGACCTATCTCCTCCCGGTCGTCTTTTCCGATGCGCTCGCCTACGTCCTCGAGGTCGGCGATACCTACTTTCGATTCATTCGCTTGAGCGATCAGGTCGAGAGCTCGCCGGGTGTGGCCTATGAGCTCGCGACGCCCTACGTCGCCGCGGACCTGGCCGACCTCGAGTTCGAGCAAAACGGCGACGTGCTCACGATCACGCATCAACTCTATCGGCCGCGCGAGCTCCGGCGCGTGGCGGATACGAATTGGACGCTGGCGATCGTGACGACCGAACCGTCGATCGCGGCGCCGACGGGTATCGGCGGCGGGTTCGGCCTGGCCGGGCCGCTCACCATGTCGTATGTCGTGACCGCGGTCAAAGCCGACACGCTCGAGGAGAGCGTCGCGAGCGCGCCGAACACGCTCGCCGGCGTGGGCGATCCGACCGCCGCGGACCCGATCGCGACGACATGGAGCGCCGTCGCCGGCGCCGCGTTCTACCGGGTTTACAAGGACCCGTATCAGGGGGGCGGCGGGGCCTATGGCTTCATTGGCGAGACGCCGCTTCTCTACTTCAACGACGTGGGCCTCCTCCCGGACTTCACGCTCACGCCGCCGCTCGCGCGGAGCCTGTTCGCCGTGGCCGGCGACTACCCGCGGACCGTCGGCTACTACCAGCAGCGCCGGCTCTTTGCCAACTCGATCAACAACCCGGAAACCGTGTGGGCCTCGCGGATCGGGTTTCATTCCAACTTCTCGATCCGGTCGCCCCTCCAAGACGACGACGCCGTCACGTTCCGGCTCGCCTCGCGGGGCGCGCAAGACGTGCGGAACCTGATCGATCTGAAGCGGCTCCTCGTCCTCACCGGCCGCGGCGAGTGGAAGATTCAGGGCGACGGCGAGGGCGGCGCGCTCATTCCATCGGCCATCAATCCGGATCGGCAGGGTTACACCGGGACCGCCTACGTCCGGCCGGTCGTCGTCGGGCAGACCGTTCTCTTTGTGCAGGCCCGGGGGACGCGCGTCCGCGACCTCTCATTCGATCAGGAGGTCGGCGGGATCGGCTCGCGGGATCTCACGGTCTACTCGCGGCACCTGTTCAAGCGGCGGACCGTGTCCCGGATGGCGCTCGCGATCACGCCCGATACGGTCCTCTGGGCCGTGCGCGACGACGGTGTGCTCCTCGGGCTCACCTACAACCGCGAGCAGGAGGTCCTCGCCTGGCATCGGCACGACACCGGGGACGGCGACGAGTTCGAGGATGTGGTCGTCATTCCGGAGGGCGACGAGGACGCCGTCTATGTGATCGTGAAGCGGACGATCAACGGGGCGACGAAGCGATATATCGAGCGGTTCGTCTCGCGGGAGATCGCCGAGGTGTCGACCGACGCCTGGTTCGTCGACTCGGGCCTCGAGTATGACGGCGCCGCCGTGAATACGATCGCCGGCCTCGATCACCTGATCGGCCGCACGGTGACGGCGCTCGCCGATGGCGTCGCCGCCGGGACCTTCATTGTCGGCGCCGGCGGCACGATCACCCTCACCGCGGCGGCGGAGAATGTGAAGGTGGGCCTCCCGATCGAGGCCGACCTCGAGACGCTCGACCTCGATGTGCAAGGGACCGACGTGCGCGCGAAGCGGAAGAAGGTCGCGAACGTGACGGTCCTCGTCGAGGCCTCCGCGCGCGGGTTCTACGTCGGGCCGAACGCCGACAAGCTCTCGCTCACGCGCCGCGAATCGTGGGATACGTCGACCACGATCGACGGCGCCGTCGAGGCCGTCGTCTCGACGACCTGGTCGCAATCCGGCCGCGTGTTCATCCGTCACACTGACCCGACGCCGCTCACGGTGCTCGGGATCATTCCAAACGTCGACGCAGGAGGCTAACCCTATGGGACTGATCGAGCTCTTGATCGTCGTGCTCTTGATTCTCTGGCTCGCCGGCGGCGGGATCGGCGGCGTCGGCCTCGTCGCCGGCGGGAACATGGTGCACGTTCTCCTCGTGATCGTTCTCGTCCTCGTGGTCGTCCGCATCTTGCGGCGGGAAAGGCTCTAACCGTGGCCGACAAGCTCGTGTCAATGAAGCTCGATCCGAAGAAACGGGAGGAGCGTTACGCCGAGAGCGCGCTCGTCGACCGGCCGCTCTACCCGTGGGGCCTCTCGATCACGCTCGACGAGGAGGCGCTCGACGCGCTCGGGATGACGGAGCTCCCGGAGGTCGGGAAACCGCTCATGTTGCAGGCGCTCGTCGACGTGACCTCCGTCTCGAGCAACGAGTCGAAGGGCGGCGCCTCGCGGAATGTCGGCCTCCAGATCACGGCGATGTGTCTCGAGCCGCCGCCGGCGGAGAAGAAATCGACCGAATCGAAACTCTACGCGAAGGGGTAGACATGGCCGTTCTGACCGCGCTCGCGATCGGGAGCCTGGCGCTCTCGGCCTTCGGGGCCGTCAAGCAAGGCAAGGCGACGAAGCAGGCCGGGAAGCTCGCGAACGAAGCCGCGCAGCAGGAAGCGGGGATCATCGATTACAACGCCTCCGTCGCCGATCAGCAGGCCGCGGACGCGCTCACGCGCGGGCAGGAGCAGGAGCAACAGGTCCGCTCCGCGACGCGGCAGGTCATCGGCTCACAGCGCGCCGGGTTCGCGGCGCAAGGCGTCGACGTGGGCTCCGGCTCCGCGGCCGACGTGCAGGCCGACGCCGCCTATCTCGGCGAACTCGACGCGCTCACCGTGGCGACGAACGCCGCGCGCGAGGCGCACGGGTTCAAGGTCCAAGCGACCGACCTCCGCAACCGCGCGGACGTGACCCGCCGGACCGGCGTCAATCAAGAGCGGGCCGCGAACGCGGCCGGGAATGCGGCGTATCTCGGCGGCGCCGCCAACGTCATCGGCGGGACGGCGAACCTCCTCGCCAACCGTTACGGGTTTAGGTAGGGGACGCGATGCCAGTCGTGCAGAAAGCCCGTCGGACCGTCGGCCTCAATCCGATCAGCGGCGCGAAGCTCACCGCGGCCGACACGCCGGAGTCGCTCGGCGCCGGCGTCAAGCAGGCGCAGGCCGGCGCGTGGGGCGCCGTCTCGAATGCCGCGGCCAACCTCGGCGATCAGTTCGTCCGCTACTCGAACGAGATCGCGACGCGCGAGCGGAACAAGGCGAACGAGGTCGCGCTCCTCGAGGCGACGAACAAGCTCGATCAATGGGAGCTCTCGACGCTCCACGATCCGCAGACCGGCGCGCTCGCGCAGCGCGGGAAGAATTCGTTCGACCTCCCGGAGAAGGTCGACGACTCGTTCCGCTCGGTCGCCGGCGACATCGAGAAGGGCCTCGCGAACGACGATCAACGCCTGGCGTTCGAGAAGCTCAAGACGCAGCGCGGGCAAGCCGTCGCGCTCACCGTCCGCCGCCACGTCGCCGGCGAGGTCAAGGCCTTCGACGCGCAGGAGCTCGACGCCTCGCTCCGCAATTCCGTCTCGATCGCCTCGGCGCACGCGCTCGATCCGACGCGCCGGACCGAGGCCATCAACCGCGGCGAGGACGAGATCATCAAGGCCGCGAACCGGAACGGCGACGGGCCGGAGGTCTACGAGCGGCAGGTCGAAGCGTTTCACACCGTGGCGCATACCGCAGTGATCGAGAACCTCCTCGCAAGCGATCACAGCGCGCAGGCCGAGGCCTACTACAAGGACCACAAGGATCAGATCGACGGCGCCAAGCAGGCGGACCTCGAGGCGAAGATCGACACCGGCACGACGGCGAAGAAAGCCCGGACCGCGTCGGATCGGATCTGGGCTGAGATGGGGCCGAAGAACGATCAGCAGCCGATCGACCTGGCCGCGATGGAGGACAAGGCGCGCGCGCTCTTTCCCGATGACGAGAAGGCGCTCAAGGCCGCAATGCTCAACCTCCGCGAGCGGAAGGCGGCGGTCGACGCCTCGAGGGCCGACCGGAAGGACGCGACCGCCGGCGCGCTCTGGGGAGCCGTGGCGAAGGGCGCGACGCTGAAGCAGGTCCAAGCGATGCCGGAGTATCTCGCCGCGCCGGGCCATCTACAGGCGCAGATCTCGGAGCACATCGTCGATCAGCAGGAGCAGGCCGCCAATCGCGCCTATACCCGCGGGCAGCGGGCCGAGGCCGCGATCAGTCGCGAGGAGAACCGGAAGGAGCGCGCCGGGTGGGCCGAGATGTGGCGCATCGAAAACCCCGCGGTCCTCTCCAAGATGACCGACGATCAAATCCTCGCGCTCACGCCGTCGCTCGGCATCGAGCACGTTAACCGGCTAATGACGAAGCGCCGCGCGCTCTCGACCTCCGAGGCCGCGGTGCACGCCGCCACGATCGACGACGACCTGTTCAAGACGACCGCGCAGGATGCCGGGCTCAACGCCTACGGCACCCTCAACGACGAGCAGAAGGCCGACCTCGGCCGGCTCCGGAACGTGGTCGAGAGCCAGATCGACGCGGAGCAGCGCGCCGGCGGGAAGGCGCTCACGCGCGAGCGAAAGCAAACGATCATGAAGGGCATCGTCGATCAGCAAGTCATGCTGAACGTGTGGGGCACGGACCCGGCGAAGATCGCGGCGACCGTCGTCAACCCCGCGGAGCGCGCAAAGGCCTACGTCCCGCAGGAGAAGATCCCCCCGCAGGCCTTCGGGCAATACGCGAATTACATCCGGAGCGTCTCACGCGCCGCGCAGACGATGACCGATCAGCAGATCGCGGCGACGTTCGGGGACCGCATTCAACGCGCCTACGCGCGCCGGCTCCTCGGCGGCACGCGCGCCGAGATCGAGGGCATCATCACCGGGGCCGAGGACTAGATGCCGCAACTCTCCGCGTTCCCCGACGACGAGCCGAAAGAGCCGGGGAGCGCGATCGCGTCTCCGGACACCCTCACGTCGCGCGGCTCCGGGCTCTCCGCGTTTCCGGACGAAGCGCCCGATCGTCTCTCCGACGGGATGCGACGCGCGCCGGCGACGCCGGCCGACGCCGCGGCGCGCGCGTTCAATCTCCAGATCAAGACCGGCCTCCCGGTCGACGTGATTCGCCGGAACCTCGACGCGCTCGAGCAGCAGACCGCGGCGACGGACTTTGATCCGGTCGCGTTCCGGCAGCGCGCGCCAAAGCTCGCCGGCTGGATCGAGAGCCATCCGGATCACGGCGCGCTCGTGCAGGACGACATCGTTCCGCTCACCGCGCTCGAGAAGGCGCTCAACTTCGGCGACGCGGCGCTCGATTTCGGGAAGGAGGCCGGCTTCAGCCTGGCCGCGGGCTTTGCGGAGCACGCGAACCTCGGCGCCTGGGGCGCGCTCGAGGCCGCGGGCGACGTGTTGGGGATGCCCGCGCTCCGCGACTACGGCAAGGCACGCGGGAAGGAGGCGCGCGAGCTCGGCGCCGCGCTCCGCGGCGATCAAGGCAACCTCGGGGCGACGGGCCGGGCCGCGCTCGGCGGGTTCGAGTCGGTCGGCGCCGCCGCGCCGATCCTCCTCTCGACGCTCATCACGAAGAATCCGACGCAGGCGCTCGCGCTCATGGGGCTCCAGACCGGCGGCGCGAGCTACTCGGAGGCACGCGACGCCGGCGTCGGCATCGTCCCGGCTCTGGGCTATGGGCTCTCGCAAGGCGCGATCGAAGCGGCGACGGAGAAGCTCCCCGTCGAGGCGCTCGTCGGCGACCTGGCCGCGCGCTCCGGGCTCCTGAAAACGCTCGCGCACCAACTCGTGACCGAGGTCCCCGGCGAGGAGCTCGCGACCGCGCTCCAAGACCTCAACGAGTGGGCGATCCTGCACCCCGACAAACCGTTCGGCGACTACCTGGCCGCGCGGCCGGGCGCGTTCTGGGAGACGTTCGTTTCGACCGTGGTCGCGACCGGCGCGCAGACCGGCGCGACGCACTCGCTCGATCGGCTCATGGCCGGGGACCGCGGGAAACGGTTCTCCGAGGAGCTCGGCGCCGCGACGAAGGAGACGAAGCTCGCCGGCCGATCGCCGGAGAAGTTCGCGGAGCTCGTCGACAAGATGGCCGAGGACTCGCCGGCGCGCGAGCTCTATGTGCCGGTCGAGAACCTGACGGAGTTCTATCAGCAGCAGGGGCTCGACCCGGAGAGCGCCGTCGCCGCGCTCACCGGCAACCGCGAGGCCTACCGCGAGGCGCTCCAGACCGGCGCGGACATCGCGATCCCGGTCGCGCGCTACGCCACGAAGATCGCCGCCACCGACGCCAACGCCTACTTCGCCGACGTGGTCCGCCTGGCCCCGGGCGAGATGAACGCGCAGGAGCGGCAGGCGTTCCTCGAGCAGGCCCGGACCGCGGAGCCGACACCGGCGGGCGCCGAACCGGCGCCGGCGCCGGGCGGGGAGGTCCTCGCGCGCATCACGAACGCGCTCACCGCGGCCGGCGTGAAGCCGGATGTCGCCGCCCGCTACGCCCGGCTCTACGATGCCGTGTTTCAGCACGGACTCGTGCAGCGGGCCGGCCTCGACCCGATCGCCACGTTCGAGCGTTACGGGCTCACGTTCGACCGGAAAACCTTCGCCGACGCCGGCCTCGAGGACGCGCTCGCCAAGGCCGCCGCCGCCCGGAAGGACGCCGGCCGTCCCGCCGCGGGACAGCCCGCGGGCGCTACGGCGGAGCCGGACGTTCCACGGGGAACACTTTCGGGGGAGGCCGGAACCGGCTCCCCGGCTGGCCTGCCGGCCGGCCTGGAGGACGTGGAGGGCCTGGCCGACGTTCTGGTCGGCCTGGGGACCGCGTCGCTCACAGAGGCGCCTACGGGTTCGGAGGCCGCCAACGCCTCCGGGGAATCGGCCGCGTCGCTCGAGGCGCTCAGCCGCGGCGAGGGGATGGCCGCGCGGGGCGAGACGTTCGTCGTCTACGACCGGGCCGGCAATGAGCGGCCGCTCATCGGGCCGGACGCCGTCGACTACACCGCCAAGGCGGGGGAAACCTACGGCGTGCGGACGCCGACCGGGTTCCGGCTCCTCGAGGACCGGGGCGGAAAGGTTCCGGCCGAGGTATCCTCTCCGCGTGGAGCTCAAACCGGGGCGCGACCTGGCGACGCTGGCGGGGAACGTGGTCGGCCTGATGCGAACCGGCGTCCCGAAGCCGGAGGCGATGGCGCAGGTTCTCAACGCCGCCGGCTTCCGACCGTCCTCGAGCTCGCCGAACGAGACGGCGACACGCCGTTCGAGCCAGCGACCGCAGAGCAAGACGCCGCGCGATTCACGCCCGAACACGTCCGAGAGCTCGAGCGCATAGCCGAGGAGCTCCAAGCGCTCCAATTCGAGGGGCGGACGTGGACGTTCACCGACTACCGCTCCGATAAAACCGGCGGCAACTACGAGATCGCGGCCGGCGGCGCGGGCTCCCCCGTGCTCGACGACGTGCTCGAGTTCTCGCCGCTCTCGAAAGGGCAGGGCGGAAAGGGCGCCGCGAAGCAGGTCCGCGGCACGCGCACGCAGATCGCGCAGGCGATCGCGAAGGCGCTCGAGACGCGCCGCATCAAGACGAACCTCGTCGAGGGCGCGATGCGTGTCGCCGAACGCCGCGCGGCCGACGACTACCGCGAGATCTCGCGGCCATCACTCCCGGCGACGTGGGGCGAAGAAGTCACGCCGGCGTTCGTCGACGAGCTCTCGACGCTGGTCGATCGGCAGATCGAGGAGCTCGGCCTCGACGCCGCGGCGCTCGATGGCGTCGGCGACGCGACGTTCGATCCGTCGACGCTCGAGCAGCGCGATCAGAACGCGGATCCCGGCGACGGGCTCCCCGGTGGCGCGATCGCGGAGGACCTCGAAACCGGCGAGCACGCGATCAAGATCGGCGAGAGCTTCCTCGTCCTCGCGACGCCGGTCCCGGATGTGGACGTGGCCGGCCATTCGCTCCCGGAGGGATTCCTCTACGTCATGGACGCCAAGGCGACGCCTCCGCGGCAAGGGATCGGCCGGCGCCTCTACGCCGCGGCGACCGTCTACGCGCAACGCCTCGGCTACAAGGGGATCTCGAGCACGAGCGAAGCGCGCAGCGAGGCGGCCGAGGGCGCATGGGCCGCGTTCAAACGTGACGGCGCGGTCAAGAAGCTCGGCGCGTTCGATGTGATGACCTCGCTCGGGCCGCATCCGGATCGGTTCTACACGTCGGAGCTCGAGCAACGCGACCGCTCGCGGATCGGCGACGTGCTCGCCGCGGCCAAGACGCCGGAGGAGCGCATCGCGATCGGGACGGAGCCTTACGAGCGCGTGCAGGCGTTCGCGCAGGAGCTCAAGGCGCGGACGCCGGGCCTCGAGAAGCTCGCGCTCGCCATCAATCCCGACAACACGCTCTATCTCGAAATGTTCGTCGTCTCACCGAAGGAGCAGCGGCAGGGGATCGGCTCCGGCGTCATGCGGGAGATCCTCGCGTTCGCCGATCGTGAAGGCCTCACGATGTCGCTCACGCCGGCGCAGAAGGGCGATCCCGGCGGGACCACGTCGGCCGCGCGACTTCGGGAGTTCTACAAGCGGTTCGGATTCGTCGAGAACAAGGGGCGCACGAAGAACGACGAGATCGACGCGCGGATGTATCGCTACCCGCGGCCGACGACGCTCGAGCAGCGGGACAAGCAGACGATCGACCTCCTCGACACAGGCGAGGAGCAGCCGCGGCTCCCCGGCGCCGAGGACGTGCGCGATCAGAACATTCCGACGCCGACGTTCGAGGCGCCGTTCGCGCTCACGTCGCCGATCGCGAAGCCGGAGAAGGGCCGACGCGCGGCGCCGGCGCCGTCGCCGGACTACACCGCGGCGCTCGAGGCCTCGCGCACCGCGTCGCAAGCGTTCACGAACGCGACGCGGCAGTATCGCGCCGGCGAGATCTCCGACGCGCAGTTCCTCGAGGCGCGCGCCACGAACGAAGCCGCACAAACGGCGTTCGACGAGGCGTTCGCCAAGGAGGAGGCGCTCGCCGCGCAGCGCGGACGCGCGACCTTGTTCGCCGCGCCGAAGCTCGAGGCGCAAGGCGTGATCCAGTTCGGCGCCGATCGCAAGTTCACGATCCGGCTATTCGAGAAGGCGAACCTCTCGACCGTCCTCCACGAGAGCGGGCACTTCTACCTCGAGCTCATGGGGGACGCCGTCGACGCCATCAACGCGATCCCGGCGGAGCAGCGCACCGAGGCGCAGAACGGGATCCTCGCCGACTACGCGGCGCTCGTGCCGTGGCTCGGCGACGCCGGCGGGGAACCGATCGCGCATTCGCGGTTCACGCGGCAGCAGCAAGAGAAGTTCGCGCGCGGGTTCGAGGCCTATCTCCTCGAGGGGCGCGCGCCGTCGGAGGCGCTCGCGCCGGCGTTCCAGAAATTCCGGCAGTGGCTCGGGGAGATCTACAAGACCCTCCTCGGCCTCGAGCGCGCCGCCGGCGAACGGCTCGACCTAACGCCGGAGGTCCGCGACGTGTTCGATCGGCTCCTCGCGAGCGACGCGCAGATCGCCAAGGCCCGGCAGGAGCAGATCCCGATCTTCACGACCGCGGCCGACGCCGGCATGGGCGAGCGGGAGTTCGCGCTCTACCGCGGGCAGATCGAGAAGGCGAACCTCAAGACGCAGGAGGAGCTCGATCAGAAGCTCATGGCCGACGTGCGCCGGCAGCGGACCGCCGCCTACAAGGCGCAGCGGGAGGCCGTCGAGAGCGCCGTCGTCGAGGAGCTCAATGCGGCGCCGGTCTATCGGGCGCTCGCCGCCATGCGTTACGGGACCAATCCTGACGGGAGCTCGGTCGTCGAGGGCGAGGCCGCGGTCCCGATCAAGCTCTCGCGGAAGATGCTCGTCGAGCAGGTCGGCGAGACGCGGACAAAGGCGCTCCCGCGGCCGGCCATCTACTCGAGCGAGGGCGGGATCGATCCGAAGCTCGCGGCCGAGATGTTCGGATTCGACAGCGTCGACAAGATGCTCAACGAGATCGAGCACGCGACGCCCTATCCGGAGGTCGTCAAGGGGGAAACCGATCGCCGGATGGTCGAGCAATACGGCGACCTCCTCCTCGATGGCGGGCTCGCCGACGCACGCCGGGCCGCGAGCGCCAACGAGGAGCGGGAGATCGTCATCCGCGCGGAGATCCGGGCGCTCGAGGCACTCCGTCGGCAGGTCGGGCCGTTCGCTCGAGAGGCCGCACGCGCCGCCACCGTCGACGCCACGAAGGAGCGCGACTACGAGCGGCAATGGTTCGAGGCCGAGGCGAAGCTCCGGATCGCGATCGCCGAGGGCCGGAAGCAGGTCGAGATCGATCGCCTGACGAAGGAGGTCGCGCGGCTCAAGGCGCGGACGCGCGGCGCCGTCCCGGCCATCACGCGCGGGATCCCGAACGCGCGCCTCCTCCGCGACGCGGCGCAGGTCAAGATCGGCGCGACGACGGTCGAGAACATCCGGCCGCGGCTCTGGTTCGAGGCCGCGCGTCGCAACGGGCAGCAGGCACAGGAGGCCGCGGCGCGGCAGGACTTCGACGCCGCGCGCGACTTCAAGGTGCAGGAGCTTTTCTCGCTCGCGCTCTACCGCGAAGCGACGCAGGTCCTCGAGACGCTCGAGCGCCGCGTCGGCAAGGCGCGCGACCTGGCGAAGCCGGCCGCACGCGCGCGGCTCGGGATCGCCGGCGACACCTACCTCGATCAGATCGACGGCATCCTCGACCGGCTCGAGTTCGCCAAGGTAAGCGCGAAGGCGCTCGAGCGCCGGGCGCGGATCGCGAAGTTCGTCGCCGCGCATGAGGGCCTCGGCCTCCCCGTCGAGCTCCCGGCGGAGGTCCTCGACGACGCGCGCCGCGTCAACTACAAGAAGCTCACCGTCGACGAGCTCACCGGGGCGCTCGATGGGATCGATCAGATCATCCACTTGTCGCGCCTGAAGAATCGGCTCCTCAAGGCGCGCGATAAGCGGGACCTCGACGAGAAGGCCGCGGATCTCTCGGCGAGCATTCGCGCGAAAACGAAGCCGACGAAGCGCGCGGTCGCGCGGGACCGCCGGCCGACCGATGAGCGGATGCGAGCCGTCGACGGCTATTTCGCCTCGCACGTCAAGCTCTCGACCATCCTCCAAGATCTCGACGGATTCGAGGAGGGCGGGCCAATGTGGGAGGCCGTCGGCCGCGCGGTCAATGACTCGGGCAACGAGGAGGCCTCCGAGAACGAGAAGGCCGCGGTCGCACTGCACGCGCTCGTCGAGGCCGCGTTCCCCGGCTCGGCGAAGTTCGCGCTCTATGAGAAGGTCGAGGTCCCGGCCGTCGGCCGCTCGCTGTCGCGAATGGAGCGGATCATGGTCGCGATGAACTACGGCAACGAGGGGAACAAGGAGCGGATCCACGAGGGCGAGGGGTGGAACGAGCAGCAGGCGCACGCCGTGATCGACACGCTCGAGAAGGGCGACCTCGATTTCGTGCAAGGCGTGTTCGACTACTTCGAGACGTTCCGGCCGGCGATCGCGGCGAAGCAGAAACGGATCACCGGGCTCGAGCCGACATGGGTCGAGGCGACGCCGATCAAGACGCGCCACGGCGAGTATCGGGGCGGCTACTTCCCGATCAAGGCCGACGACCGGCTCTCCGCGTCGGCCGCGGCGAAGCTGGATCTCGACGCCGCGAATATCGCGAAGCTCGCCGCGTTCACGCGGCCGACGACGAAACGCGGCCATCTCGAGGAGCGGAAGGGCGGGCGGGATCCGGTCCGGCTCGACTTCGGGACGATTTTCGAGCATACGGCGCAGGTCATTCACGACCTCACGCACCATGAAATGTTGATCGACGTGGGCCGCATCCTCGGCCACCGGGACGTGCAGGCCGCGATCTACGAGACGAAGGGCGATCAGGTCTACAAGGACCTGAAGGCGCATCTCCGCGACATCGCGCTCGGCGACATTCCGGCACAGGACGGATTCGAGAAGGGGCTCGCGCACGCGCGGACCGGCGCGACCGTCGTCGGCCTCGGCTGGAGTCTCACGACGCCGCTCTATCAGCCGCTCGGCCTCACCGTGTCGTGGCAGGCGATCGGCGGGAAGTGGGTCGCGAAGGGCATCGGCCGATGGCTCCGCGACTCGGCCTCGATGAATTCGACCGTCTCATGGGTCCACGAGCGGAGCACGTTTATGAGGCTCCGTCACAAGACGATGCAGCGGGAGATCAACGAGATCCGCAACTCGATCGGCGTCGAGACGGGCCGGTTCTCGGCCGCGGTCGATCAGGCGTTCCAGTGGGCGAGCTTCGGACTCGCCGACAAGCAGGCGATCGCGGATAGCTACTTTTTCCTCATCGGCCGCGCGCAGATGATCGCCGACATCCCGACGTGGATCGGCGCCTACGAGAAGGCCATGGCGAACGGCAGCGACGACGCGCGCGCCGTCGCGCTCGCCGATCAAGCGGTCCTCGACACGCAGGGCGGCGGGCAGATCAAGGACCTGGCGCCCGTGCAGAAGGGCGGCGCCGCTAAGAAGCTCTGGACGAATTTCTACTCGGCGTTCAACGTGTTTTATAACCAAGCCGTGAAGGCGGGCCGCGCGAAGAACCTCCGGAATCCGGTCGAGATCGGGCGGCTCGCGGCCGACTACTTCCTGATCTACATCGCGCCGGCCACGCTGACCTACGCGCTCCCGGAGCTCGCGCACGCCTTCCTCGGCGGCGGCGACGACAAGGACAAAGAGGGATTTTGGGCCGGCCTCATTCGAGCCAATCTCTCGTATGCCATGGGCTCGATGATCGGGCTCCGCGAGCTCTCGAGCGCCGTGCAGGGATACGCGGGCTATGACGGGCCGGCCGGCGCCCGCGGGTTCGCCGCCGCGGCACGTCTCGTGCGTCAGACCGATCAATGGGTAAGCTCGGGATTCGATCACACGAAACTCGACGCCGCGTTCTGGCGCTCGCTCGCGGATACCGCCGGCGTGTGGCTCCACTTCCCGATCGGCCAAGTGCGGCGCACGATCGAGGGGACGGCGCAATACATCGAAGGTAAGACGCACGATCCGACCGCCATCGTCGCCGGGCCGCAGCGGTGAAAACTTCGCGGCGTAAGGTGCACAAGAAAAAGGGGGATCCAGTGATTCGCCGAGGTCAACATCGACGGCAACCGACCGACAATGACTCAACCGCCGGCTCCTCGGCGGGAGGATGGTTTTTCTCCCTCATGCGACAGGTTGCGGAAGGCACGCCGGGCGGGTGGGCTGGCGTTGCCATCAAATACGGTCCCGCCTGGGTCCTCGTGTTCTGGCTGGTGAACGCGATGCTCTCCGGGGTGACGGCCAACATGGGCGCGATCGCGGCCGACGCGAAGGCGATCCGCGGCGAGCACATGGAAATGGGGATCTACCTCCGGGGGATCTGCTACGGCGTGAACCGGGAGGAGTCTTGGCGGTGTCAATCGAATAGCCGGTAAGAAAGGCGGAGGCGATGGATTGGGGCGGTCTACTCGGAGGCGTCGGGAAGGGTCTGATCGATCTGGTGTTACCGGCCGCGGCGACGGTCATCTCGACGCAGGTCGTCCGGCTCCTCGCCAAACAGTCGAAGAAGATCGGCCTCGAGCTCGACGAACGGCAGCAGGACAAGCTCCGGCAGATCATCGTCGACGCCGTGACGCGCGCGGAAGAAATGGGCCGACGCGGGAACCTCACCGGCGAGCAGAAGCGGACCGCGGCGACGGACGCGGCGCTCTCCGAGATCCGGCACGAGTTCCCGGATGACGAGAAGTTCACGCGCGATCGCATCGGCAAGATGATCGATACCGTCCTCCCCGGCGTCCGGCCGCTTATCTCCGATCCGACGCTGGCGACGCTCGCCTCCTAACTTCCCGCTCAGAAGTTCGGCTATCCTGATCTCTCCGAAAGGGGGGATCGGGATGGTCCTGAAGGTTCCGCTCGAGCCGCTTGTCTCGAGCAATCTCGCCGCGGCCGGGTATGACCACACGCGGCAGATCCTCGCGATCAAATTCAAAACCGACGGCGCGGTGCGGAACTACGCCGGCGTCGGCGCCGACCTGGCGACGGAGCTCTATCTCGCCGAGTCGAAGGGCCGTCTCTATCACGCGAAGATTCGCGGGAAGTTCCCCGCGGAGCGCGTCACGGGGCCGTGTCGCAACTGCAAGGCCGAGGGCTATATCGGCGACGTGTGCGGGAAATGCGGCACGGCGAAGCACTACGGACTCGAGCGGCGCGAGGAGTAGGGTAGACTTCCGGCTCGAAAGTAAGAAAGGGGGAGCGAGTGGCCGAGGGTGTGATGGGACGCGAGTCGATATTTCGAGGTAAGACGCACCGCGTCCAAGCCACGATCAGCGACGACGCGAAGAAGGTCCTCGAGCGCGAACGCGGCAAGCTCGCGAAGCAGGCCGGCCGCGAGACGGCGAGCGACGCCGACACGATCGAGGCGATTCTGCTCGGCGAGTCCAAGGTCCGCGGCTACCTGCGATCGCGGCGGAAATAGAACGGCCGGCGAGAGGCGGGAACCTCGCGCCGGCCTGGCTGGATCACGACTCGGAGACGGTCGCCATCCTACCGCATGAGGTTCTCCCGATGGAATTCAAGAACGAAGATCACGCGCAGACCGCGCGGATACAACTCGAGGTCGCGAAGGCGCTCCGCCCGTTCGCGCGCAACACGGAGGCCGCGCTCGCCGTGTCGGCGCTCCTGCGATGCGCGCGCACGTTGATCCGGCGCTATCCGCCGGAGCGGCAGGCGGCACTCGTCGAGGCCTCGCAAATGTTCCTCGAGGGCCGCTCGCCCGACGAGGTCGTGCTCCCGTTCAACGTCACATCACCCGGAGGGATCATCCTCCCGTAACCGAAAGGACCGCCGACAATGGATATCAGTCTTACGCCTCACGAGCTCCGGGACTTGCTGACCCCGATGCTCCGGCTCCGAGGACCTCGAGAGCCGCTCAATCTCGACGCGATGACCTCGAACGACCTCGCCGGCGAGCTCCGCGCGCGCCTCCGGCAGGATGCCGGACTCGGCGCGACGATCGCCGAGGGCGCGGAGGTCGGGAAGGATCTCCTCCTCGAGGACCTCCGCGCCGCGAAGCAGGAGCTCGATCGCGCGAACGTCATGCTCGAGGAGCGGCGCTCGGAGCTCGAGCAACTCGTCGAGGCGATCGCGAAGCTCAAAGCGCGGCCGGCCTGGCAGGCGGAGCAGGTCATCACGCGCGCCGGCGCGCAGGTCCTCGACGTGTGCCGGATGTTCTTCCTCGAGTCGGCCTCGGACTCTTGGTATGAGGGTATGCGGACCGGGCTCCGGGATCTCACGTCGACGCTCGGCGTCGAGGTCGACGACGTGCAGATCGAGGAGCATCTCAAGCCGCGCGAGCCGGAGCTCGAGCCGCCGGCGGCGCCGGCGGAGGACCTCATCGCGCCGGAAATCGGCGAGCTCGAGGCGCCGTTCGTCCTCGAGCCAAAGGAGGCCGTCCCGCCGGCGGGATCGGAGGACACGAGCGCCGAGGTCGCCGCGCTCGCCGATCGCACTGCGGCGGAATTCAGGGCGGAGGACTTCTAGCCGTGGCCGCGGTTCCGCTCGCCGGCGTCCGGCCTGACGCGGAGTTCCTCGCCGCGTTCGATCGCTACAGCCGCGGGGGCAGTCTCACGGACGCGCGCAACATCCTCGAGGCCGTCCTCGCCGCCGCCGATTGGACGGGCTACGCCGCCGCGCAGGCTCGCCTCGAGGCGCTCCGCCTGGCGTCCGATGCCGAGTGGGCGACGAAGGCGCGCGCCTGGCGCGAGGCCTACGGCATCGAGGAGCCGTCCGGCGCCTGATGGGGGCGCTCGAGAAACCGAAGAAGGGGACGGCCAAGCGGGCGCGCGCGAGAGAGTCTCGGCGCCGGCGCGACGCCGTCCTCGTCCACATGCAGACCGTCCGGGACCGGGATCGCTACTGCCGGTTCCCGATGTGCGGATGCCGATCGTTCGGCGGCTACTCGCCGCCGACCGTGAGCCATGATCGGCACCGCGGCGCCGGCGGCAACCCGGCCGGCGATCGCTCGCTCCCGGACGGGATGATCCTCCTCTGTTTCTGGCGCCATCAAGACGGCACGATCGCGCGCGACCGGAAGAACCTCCGGATCGTGGCGCTCACCGAGAAGAAGAACCGCGGGCCGGTCGCGTTCGAGATCAAGCGATCGGCGCTCGTCGTCCCGGAGCTCCTCCGCGTCATGGCGGATCCGGAAACCCCTACGTCCGACTGGATCGAGGTCGCGCGGGAACGAGCGCCGCACGAGCTCGAGCGGCTGCTTCCGTGGCAGGTCGCCGTTTTGTCCGTGCTCGCGGAGATGACCCTATGACACGCCGCCGGTTCGCTCACTGCAAAAACGAGAAATGTAATCGACGCCTCGAGGAGCTCCTCGAACGACCGGGCGAATCGGCGCCGCCGGATCGATTCTGCGAGGCGTGTCTCGCGATGACGGACGCCCCGCACGAACGCGGGTTCGAGGCCGGCTACGCCTCCGGCCGTCGCGCGGGCCTCTGGTGGGGGATCGCCGCCGGCGCGACGCTCGCGATCGTCGCGTGGATCGTCGACCGTTGCGCCGCCTGGATCGTCGCGCGGTGAGTGTGCAGATCTGCCCGTGCAATTCTGCCAATTGAATTCCCGCTCAGAAGTGCCGATGATCTGATCATGGAATCACGACACTGGACCGGCGACGACGACCGCGGCGCGGACCTCGACAACATGAGCGAGTCGGAGTTCCGCGAGTGGGCGGAACGGGAGCACGAGAAGCTCTATCCGCACGGATGCCCGAACGGGTGCGAGGCGTGCGAGGCGCGCGGATGTGAGACGCCGCTCACCGACGACGAGCGGCTCGCGCTCAAGCAAGCCAACCTGATCGCCGACGCCATCCGGCGCGCGGCGACCTTCAGCAACTAACACGAGCGGCGGGGCGGGAACCTCGCCGCTCTTTTCACGTCCGGAGACTGTCACCTATGGCACTCAAGATCATTCGGGCTTACGAGCCGATGCTCGTCGAGCACATCATCACCACGATTTACGGCGGACCCGGTCGACGCAAGACGACGATCGCGTGCACCGCGGAGGCGCCGCTCGTCCTCGACTTCGACGAAGGCGCCTATCGCGCGCCGAACCGCGGCGAGGTCGCCGTCATTCCAACGTGGATGGACGCGGTCCGCATGGACGCCGCGGACTTCGCCGGCTATAAGACGGCGGTCGTCGACACCGGCGGGAAGGCGCTCGACAAGCTCGCTCTGCATGTCATGGCCGAGGACCCGAAGAACCGCACGCGCGGCGGTTCGCCGAGTCTGCAAGGGTTCGGCGAGATGAAAGGCGCGTTCGCGACCTGGCTCTCGCGGCTCAAGTCTTTCGGCCTCGACATCGTGATCGTCACGCACATGACCGAGGAGAAGAAGGGCGACGACGTGATCGAGCGGCTCGACGTGCAGGGCGCGAGTCGCGCGCTCATCCATCAGAATTCCGACGCGATGGGCCGTGTCTATCTCGACGAGGAGAATCAAACGACCCTGAACTTCTCGCCGACCGCCGCGGCCTACGGCAAGAATCCCGCGATGCTCGGGCCGCTCGTGTTCCGGGACCACGTCAAGGATCCGCGGTTCCTCGCCGACATCATCGGGCAGATCAAGACGACCCTCAA
>Ga0068859_100002173_pt1 | contig 19935 bp, 17 predicted proteins | sample KBSSwiS22_FD_66585 | JGI IMG/M metagenome (GOLD analysis project Ga0068859, IMG submission 66585) | Switchgrass rhizosphere microbial communities from Kellogg Biological Station, Michigan, USA - KBS Switchgrass S2-2 | ecosystem: Host-associated > Plants > Roots > Rhizosphere > Soil ...
CGAGGGGCGGGCGCGCGGTGGGGCGTGGCCAGCATGTGCATCGGGGTCGGGCAGGGGATCTCGCTGCTGCTGGAGCGCGCGCGGTGAGCCGCAAGAACATCGCCGCCGGCGCGACCGCCGCGGTGCCGCCGGTCCCCCCGCTGACCGAGGACGCCAACGCCATCATCGCGGTCGCCGCTCACGAGCTGAAGAACGCGCTCGGTGGCATCGGGGTCGCGCTGGCGCGCTGCGAGCAGAGGCTGGCGGGCGGTCGGGCGGTGACAGCCGACGATCTTTCAATCGCGCGGGGCGAGCTGCGGCGGCTGTCGGCGCTGGTCAACGATCTACTGGACGGCGCGCGCGTGGATCTGGGCGTGGTCCACGTCGACCGGCGGCCGTTCGACCTGGCGGCGCTGGCGCGAGAGGTGGTGGCGATGTTCTGCGCGGCGCGCGGGCGATCGGTCGAGCTCGATCTGCCGGCGAGCGCCGTCGAGGTCACGGCTGACGCCGAGCGGGTGCGCGCGGTCCTCATCAACTACCTGGAGAACGCCGCCAAGTACGCGCCGGCACCGGCCGGGATCACCGTGCGGGTCGGTCCGAGCCCCGCCCTGGGGGTCGACGCGGAGGTGCGGCTGGCGCGCGTGAGGCTGGCGGTCGCCGACGACGGTCCGGGAATCGCGCTCGGAGATCAGGCCCGCCTCTTCCAGCGCTTCTCGCGCGGTGCGGTCGCCGAGCGCCGCGCCGAAGGGTTGGGGCTGGGCCTCTACGTGTGCCGCGCGATCGCGGAGGCCCATGGGGGGGACGTCGGTGTCACCAGTCGCCCCGGCGCTGGCGCGACATTCTGGTTGGACCTGCCGGCCGCTCCGAGCTGATCGGCTCGCAGGGTCTCCGCGAGCCGCGAACCGGACCATTGTGTTTGGGTGCCGGAGACGAGGCCGCGCCTTGCCGGGACGCGCCGTGGCCGCTATCCTCGCCCGTCCGTTGGAGGATCTCTTTGGCCCGCGACCCCAAGATCACGCCGATTACCCGACATGAGCCGCGTACGTTCTACGCGACGCGGGTTACCCGCACCGAAGCGGGTGAGTGCTGGGACTTGTGGGCGGTGGAGGACGGCCGGCGGGTCGGTTTTCTTTCGGTCGTCGACGACGGGCACGTGGTCTACGCGCTCGCCTCGGTGAAGCGCGGCACCTCGCACGAGGAGGTGGCGGATCTCGTCGAGGGCTTCTTCACGCCCTCGTCCACCGACGCTCACAACCGCGAGATCATCATCTCGGACTACGACGGCGATCCCGAAATGCTCGAGTCCGAGATCCGGCAAGGCTGACGCCCCTTCGGCACTCTCGCCCCCCGCTCAATAGTGGGGCGGCTTCTCGTTCGTCACGGGCGCGCTCGCCTGGACCAGCTCGGCACGCGTCGCCCTGAGCTGCTGGATCAGGCCATCGATCGTGCGCTGCTGCCCAAACACGACCTCGCTCAGCTCGGCGAGCTGGCGTTCGAGGTGCGTGTAGCGGACCTCCAGATCGATCAGTCGCGACTCGGAATCTGTCTCCATGGTTGCCGCCAACGCTAATCCCTCCGACCGGAAATTGCCGTCCCAGATCGCCTACACCCCGATGCGGTCGAGCGTGACGAGGGGCTGGTCGTCCTGGCCCGCGTGATCGCCGGAGGGGTGGTGGATCAGGTCGACGTGGCCCTCCAGCACCCAGTCGTCGTTCCCGGCCGGATCGAGGAGGCGCTGCGAGATCCGCCACACGCCCGCTTCGTCGAGGCGCATCCCGGTCAGGTGCGGGCGGCGGGCCTCGGGCGTGGCAAGGAGCGTCGCGTGCTCGGCCCAGTACGGCTGCAGCTCCGCGGCGAAGCGAGCGGCCGTCCAAGCACCGTCGGGATCGTGCACGGCCGCGACCGCCTCCTCGTACCGCTTGGTGGCCAGCAGCTTCACCAGGCGGTGCAGCTCCAGCCGGACGCGCCCGGCCAGGGCCCGCGGATCCTCGCGCAGCGGCCGCAGGCGGGCGCGCTCGGCGGGCGGCGGGGGTCGGTGCGGTGCCGCAGCCGCCGCGCCGCCACCCCCATCGCGCAGGCTCTCCCACTCCTCGAGCAGGCTCGAGTCGGTCTGCCGCAGCACCGCACGCAGGTGCGACGCGATGTCGTCGACCTCCGGCGTGCGGTAGGCCGGCGGCACGGTCTGCTCGATGGTGCGGTACGCGTCCGCCAGGTAGCGGAGCAGCACGCCCTCGCTGCGCTCCAGCCCCAGGTCGCGCACGTACTCCGAGAAAGTCGCCAAGGTCTCGTACATCTCGCGCGCCACCGACTTCGGACGGATGTTCTCGCTGCCCACCCACGGGTGCTTGTCCGCGAACGCGTTGAAGGTCTCGTAGATGAAGTCGCGCAGCGGCTTCGGCCATTCGACGGACTCTAGCTCGGCCATGCGCTGCTCGTAGTCCATCCCGTCCGCCTTCATCTGCGCCACCCGGGCGCCCTTCTCGCGATCGAGCTGTTTGCGCAGGACGGCGTCGGGGTCTTCCAGGATCGACTCGACCAGGGTCAGCACGTCCAGCGCGAACATCGGGCTCTGCGGGTCCAGCCCAGGGAGCGTGTCGAGCAGATACAGCGACAGCGTCTGGTTCAACGAAAAGTCACGCTGCAGATCGCCGTTGATCTCGACGACCCGCCCGCGCACCGCCTCGGTCGTGACCACCGAGACGATGCCGGCGCGCCGGAGCGTGCGAAAGTAAGTCGCGGCGCGCCGCCGGTGCTCGCGTTTCTTGCGATCACTCTCGTGCGAGCGAGCAATGAGCTGGACCAGGCGCCGGTAGCCGCCCCCGCGTTCCTGTTGCCGTCCTCCCAAGAGGTTGATGAGCACGCCGAACGTCACGAAGAAACGCGACTCCAGCGCCTCGGGCGTGCCGTTCACCAGCCGGTCGAAGGTGCCCTTGTCCCAGGGCACATAGCCCTTCTGGGGCGGCTTGCGCGGGACGAACTTCTTGCCCCCCTTGGCCGCGAGCCGCTTGTTTTCGATCACGTGGGCCGGCGCCTGCGCCACCACCGTCCCCCGCGTGTCGAAGCCCTTGCGGCCGGCACGCCCGGCGATCTGCTGGAAGTCCCGCACGCCCAGGATCGCGGTCTTCTCGCCGTCGAACTTGCAGAGCTGCGTGAACAGGACCGTGCGCAGAGGGATGTTCACGCCGACGCCCAGGGTGTCGGTGCCGCTGATGACCTTCAACGCGCCCGCCTGCGCCAGCTTCTCGACCAGCAGGCGATAACGCGGCAACAGGCCGGCGTGGTGAATGCCCACGCCATGGCGCAGGAACTTTTGCAGCTCCTTGCCGAACGGCGTGGTGAACGGGACGTCGTGCAGAGCTTGTTTCAGGGCCTCCTTCTCGGCCTTGTCGCACAGCTCGACGCTCATCAGGTTCTGCGCCTCTTCGGCCGCCCCGCGCTGGGTGAAGTTCACCAGGTACACCGGCGCACGTCCGGTGGTGACCAGGTCGGCGATGGTCTCGTGCAGGGGCGTCTCGCGGTATTCGTAGTCGAGCGGGACCGGCCGCACCGATCCGCGCACGGCGGCGAACGAGCGGCCGGTCCGCTCCTCGACCTGTCGCTCGATGGCGCGCGTATCTCCTAGGGTGGCCGACATCAGCAGGAAGGTGGCGCCCGGCAAGGAGACGAGCGGGATCTGCCAGGCCGCGCCGCGCTCGCGGTCGGCGTAGTAGTGAAACTCGTCCATCACGACATAGTCGGCGCGCGGGCGGCCCTCGCGGAGAGCCAGGTTGGCGAGGATCTCGGCCGTACAGCACACGAGCGTGGCGTCCCGATTGATGGTGGCGTCGCCCGTCATCAAGCCGACCCGCTCCGCGCCGAACAGGTCGCAGAAGTCGAAGAACTTCTCGTTGACGAGCGCCTTGATCGGACAGGTGTAGAACGCGGTCTTGCCCTCGCCGAGCGCCTTGAAGAACAGCCCCGTCGCGACGAGAGACTTCCCGGAGCCGGTCGGCGTCGACAGCACCACGTGCTTGCCGCTCCAAAGCTCGAGGAGGGCCTCCTCCTGCGCCGGGTACAGCGTGAGGCCCGTGTCGGCGACGTGGCCGAGGAAGCGGGTCAGGAGCTCGTCCGCGGAGAGCTGGCCGGTCGGCTCGGCCAGGCCTCCGAGCGGCGCGGGCCGCGGGGCGGCGGTCGAGGCGGGCGCGGTCGACATATGGCCCGAGGCATACCACGATCGTGATACGCGCCGCGCGCCAGGAACGTCGTGCGCTCTCGCGCCACGCTTCCTACCGGAGCTTCCACGCCCGGCCACCATCCTCCGCCGGCTTCCGCGGCGCCGCTGGCGCACGAGCGAGGTCATGGACAGCTCGGATTGGCCGCGCCCGGGGTCCCGAAGCTTCCCGCGTCGCCAAAGGGCGTCGTGGCCGCGCAGCGCCGGCCCATTCCGTCGACGCTGAGCGCGTGGCCGTCGTAGTCGGCGCCGAGGTCGGTCCAGGTGACTTCGTCGATGGCCACGCCACCCGCGCGGCAAGGCCCGGCGCACAGCGTGATGGTGTCGGCGTCATTGTTCAACGAGACGCGAGTTCCGAAGGCCCCGCCGAGGATTCCCGAACCTCCGGCCGCCAGGAGGACGCCGCCATTCTTGGTGGCATCCGCGGACTGAATCAAGATCGCTCGCCCACCGGGCGGCAGAAGGGGCGGCGCTCCCGCCAGGACTTCGAAGTCGGTCGCCGCGTCGTTGGCCGCGTCGGCGACGTGCAGGCCGGAGAGATCCACGGCGTGCCCGGTCGTGTTCGCGATCTCGATCCACTCGCGCCCCGTGTCGGTGCCGGTGGGGTTGACGAGGAGCTCGACGATCCGCAGCTCTCCCGGCTCGACTGGGGGGCCCGCTGCGCCAGCCGCGCCTCCGGCCCCAGCGGGACCGCCGGCCGAGCTTCCGGCGGTCCCGGCGCGACCCGTGCTCCCGCCGACACCCGCCATTCCTCCACCGCCGTCCGCACCGCCGCCCGCACCGCCGCTGCCCGCAATCGGAGAACCGCCCGTCGCCCCACCACCTGCTGCTGCCTGCCCCGCGGTTCCCCCGCGTCCCGTGCTGCCGCCCCCCCGTCCACCTGGTGAGCTCGTCGCGGCTCCCCCTGCGCCGCCGCTCGCCGGCGAGGCCGTCGCGCCACCCGCCCCGGCATGCCCGCCGGTCCCGCAGCTCGCGACGCTGCCGCCACTTCCCGCCGCCGCGTCGGAGGCACGCGGATCGGTCGCGCCCGCGTCGGGCGGAGCGCCGCCGTCGCTCGCGCTCCCGCCGTTCGGTCCCGCATCCGTTGACACGCCCTGGCCCGGGCAGGAAGGGGAGGCGCCACAGCCCCCGGTTCCACCGGTCACCAATATGCGATCGACGGCCGCATCCCCGGCGCTGGATCCCGACCCCGCGCCGCCGCTTCCGCGTCCCGCGCCGGACGCCTCGCCCGTTCCCGCGCCGGACGGCGGTGACGTCGGACCGCACCCGGCACCCGCCAGCCAGACCGAGAAGAAGAGCCAGCCCACCGAGAACCGCCGAAGCGTGGAGATCGACATGCGCAGCTCATCGGCTGCCTCCGAATCCAGTTGCTCGATCGGGGCGGGGCTGGCGTTCGACGATCGCGCGCGAATCAGTTCCGGGCGCCCGGCGCTTCGATCGTGCGGAGGTCCGACTCGGACAGCTCGAGGTCCAGGCACGCCAGGTCGTCACGCATGTGGCCCTCGTCGCTGGTGCCGGTGAGCGGCACCATGCCGAGCTGGATGGCGAAACGAAACACCACCGGCCCCAGCGATCGACGACCGTCGTCCGGCCGCGCGACCACGCTTCGCACGGCGGGCAGCGCCAGCTCGCGCGTGTTGGCGGTCAGCAACGAGAAGCCTTGATATACGATGTCGTGCGCCCGGCAGAACGCGCGGACTTCTCGATCCCATCCGTCCCGCGCGTAGCACCGGTTTTGGACGAAGGCCGGCTTCACGGCCGCCTGCGCGTGCAGCTCGGCGAGCTGCGCCGCCGTCACGTTGCTCACGCCGATGAGCCGGGCCTGGCCGGCTCGCTGTAGCTCCTCCATCGCGCGCCACACCTCTTCGTCCGCCGGTCCGAGCCGATCGCGGCGCGACGGCCCGTGCAAGAGGAAGGAATCCACGTAGTCCGTTCGCAGATGGTCGAGCGAGCTCGCCAGCGACTGGCGCACCTGCTCGCCGAGCGGCGCCCGCGGATCGTAGGGCAGGCGATGGTCCTGCCCGGCCGCGTAAGTGAACTTCGTTTGCAGGAAGAGGTCGTGGCGCTCGACGCTCCCGCCGGCGATCGCGTCCGCGACGGCTTCGCCCACGGCCGCTTCGAAATAGTGACGGCGCTGGTTCGCGGTGTCGATGCCTCGGAAGCCTTGCCCCAGCGCCGCCCGGACCAGATCCGCCGTCCGCTCTTCCTTCCAGGCCGTACCGTAGAGCAACGCCGGCACGCGCACGCCCCGGAAAACCCGTTCTCCTGGCGCGCGCGTCATCGGTTCATGACTCCCGTTCGTACCTGATAGCAGAAGCGCCGCAAGGGTGCCGCACGAGCGCCGCAAAGAGCAGCGCTCGCTCGCACGATGGGCCCTCGCCGGGTCCGGACGAAGCCACGTCGGATCAAAGACGGCGGCGCGCTCGCGCCGCTCGTCCCGATCCTCGTTCTAGTTTCGGTGATTCAGGCTGGGATTAGCCGCGGCCGCCCGCGCCGGCCGTCCCGGTCGAGCCCGCGCTGCCGGTCGTCCCGGCCGAGCCCGCGCCCGCCGCGCCAGCCGTGCCGGTGGTGCCGCCCTTGCCTGCGGCGCCCGAGCCGGCGGTGCCACCCTTGCCCGCCGCGCCCGCGCCCGCGGCGCCGCCAGCGGCCGAGCCACCCGCGCCGCCCGACGCCGATCCACCTGCGCCGGCCGTGCCCGAGGTGCCCGCGGTGCTTCCGCCCGCCGAGCCTCCGGCCGCGCCGCTCATGCCGCCACCGGCCGCGCCCGCCGCGCCCGCGTGGCCGGCCGAGCCACCGGCGCCAGCGCCGGCCGAGCCGCCTTTGCCCGCGGCGCCGCTGGTGCCGCCTTTGCCGCTATCGCACTTGTCGTCGTCGCTGCAGCCGCCGGCGGTCATCCCGGCGAGCGCGCCGAAACCGACGACGAAAGTGAAGACACGCAAGATAGAAATTCTGGAATTCGATGCCGGACGTGTAGTCATGGGGCGGCACCGTAGTCCAAGTCATGTTAACGCGCTAGAGGATCTGACGGGAAATTGGCACCAACCTGTGACCGGCCGGCCGGAATTTCTGCATTCCGAGCCTCGACCAGTCCGTCGCTGCCCCGCCGACGCGCACAGGCAGGCGACGGCGCGCGCGGTCGTGGGCCGGGCCAGGGCTACTTGCGGAGCCGTTTCTCGAGGAGCTTGTACGCGTCCGTCAGCCGCTGCGCCACTTCGTTGGCCGCGCGCTGCTTTTCCGGCGTCTGCGTATGGCGGTCGGGGTGATATTTGCGCATGAGCGCTCGGTAAGATTTCCGGACTGTTTCGAAGTCCGAGCCGATCGGCAGCTCGAGCGCTGCGTACGCCTTCTGAACGCGCGCCGCCTCGCTGTTTGCGCCACCGCCACCCGATGTCCGTCCGGCCCCGGTACCGCGGGTCCCCCCGGCGCCCGGCCGCTTCGGCGCCGGGCGCGGCGGCGGATCGGGGGACCGTCGGCCATGGATCGCGTCTTCGACCTCTTGTTCGGCGCGCCGCTTCCACTCGCTCTCGTCCTGCCAGGCGCTGCTCCCCAGGGGCTCGGCGCTCGTCGCTGATCCTTCGCGCGCGCGCCCGCTGCCGTTCCCGTCGTCCTCGTCGTCATCGGGCGCGTGGCGGGCCGCCACGTCGAGCAACGCGTTCAGCTCGGAGCGGGCCATGTCGATGAGGCGGCGACCGATGCTCACGGGTGGGGCCCTCGCAGGGATAGGGGGGCCGGGGAAGGTGGCCGAGACATGCCGACAAGCTTACACGCCTTCTGCACGCCCTTCGTCCCGCCATCGCGCACGGCTTTCGCCTGTCTTTTGCGCGCGTTTTGCATGCCGCCGGCCTTCCCCACCGGCGCCGGTCGCGATAGCTTACCCGGTCATGCACAAGCTCGTTCTGCTGCGCCACGGCCAGAGCACCTGGAACCTCGAAAACCGATTCACCGGCTGGACCGACGTCGATCTGACGCCGGAGGGGCGCGAGGAGGCGCATCGAGCAGGTGTGCTGCTGCGCGAGGCCGGTTACCGCTTCGACGTCTTCCACACCTCGCGCTTGCGACGCGCCATCCAGACCCTGCAGGTCGTACAGGACGAGCTGTCCCAGCAGTGGGTCGACGTGCGCCGCCACTGGCGCCTGAACGAGCGGCACTACGGCGGCCTGCAGGGCTTGAACAAGGCCGAGACGGCGGCCAAGCACGGCGAGGCCAAGGTCCTCGAATGGCGCCGCAGCTACGACATTCCGCCCCCGCCGCTGGAGCTGAGCGATGATCGCCACCCCGCGCACGATCCCCGCTACCGCGACCTGGCCCCCGACGTCCTGCCCGCGACCGAGTCGTTGAAGGAGGTCGTCGCCCGCATGCTTCCTTATTGGTACGACGCGATCGTCCCGGATCTGCGGCTGGGACGGCAGGTCGGGGTGGTGGCGCACGGCAACAGTCTGCGGGCGCTGGTGAAGCACCTGGACCACGTGTCCGAGGCCGAGATCGTCGAGCTGAACATCCCCACGGCGATTCCGCTGGTCTATGAGCTGGATGACAACCTCAAGGCCGTGAAGCACTACTACTTGGGCGATCCCGAGGCGGCCAAGCGGGCCGCCGAGGCGGTGGCCAAGCAGGCCTCGGCGGCGCGGAAGTAGCGCGCGGGCCCGGTTTTCAGACGATCGGTCGTACTCGGCGGACCCACGGGACGGACTTCAGCACCTTGCGAGATCGGGATTCGAAGACGCGCTCGCTCGCGGGGCGGTACGCGAGCTGGCTCGAGCGCCGCAAGGGGTGGGTCGCGCTCGGTGGGCTGGCGGTCCTGGCGGCGTCCCTTTTCCTGGTCACCACGCGGCTGCGGCTGTTCGCGGACTTCTCGTACCTGCTGCCGCAGGATGCGCCGGCGGTGCGCGACCTGCGCCGCCTGGAGGAACGGCTGGCCAGCAAGGACACGGTCCTCGCGGTGGTGGTGGCGAAGGACGCGGCCACGCGGGCGGCGGCGGCCGACGCTGTCACGGCGGGGGTGCGCCGGATCGACCACGCGCTCGTCGAGCGGGTCGAGACCGACGACCAGGCGACCCGCGACTTCCTGCGCGCGCATCGCCACCTGCTGGTCCCCCTGCCGGATCTGATCGAGGCGCGCGATGCGCTGGGCGACCGGATCAAGCGGGCCAAGCTGAAGGCGAACCCGCTCTTCGTCGATCTGGACGACGACGCCAAGGCCGACGACGCGGCCGCCCAGAAGCGCGTCGACGAGCTGCGGGCGCGCTGGCACGACACCGAGGCCATGCTCGCGCGGTCGGGCTTCGTCAGCGCGAACGGCCAGGTCGGCCTGGTCGTGCTGTACTCGGCCTTCGAGATCACCGACGTCACGCGGGGCGAGCAGCTGCTGGCGGCGCTGGGGGAGGTGAGGCGCGAGGTCCTGCAGCGGTTCCCGACCGGCGTCGAGGTCGGGTTCACGGGCGGGGTGGTCACGTCGGTGGCCGAGCACGACGCGGTCATCAAGGGCATGGTGCGCTCGGGGGTGATCACGGCGGTGCTCGTGGCCCTGATCCTTCTCGTGTACCTGCGCAGCGTGGTGCAGCTGCTGTTGTTGACGGTCAACATCGCCATCGCCACGACGGCGGCGTTCGGGGTGGCGACTTTGACGGTCGGCCACCTGAACGCCACGACGGCGTTCCTGGGCGCCATCATCGCCGGCAACGGCATCAACTACGGCATCTTCCTGATCACGCGGTATCTGAACGCCCGGCGGCGCCTGGAGCCGGTGGCGGCCATGACCGACGCGATCGCCGGGACGGTGCGCCCCACGGCGGTCGCGTCGCTGGGCGTGGCCATCGCCTACGGCTCGCTGGCCGTGACCAGCTTCAAGGGCTTCGCCGACTTCGCGGTCATCGGCGCGGTGGGCATGCTGCTGTGCTGGGTGGCCTCGTTCACGTTGTTCCCGGCGCTGGTCCTGCTGTTCGGCCGCGACACGCGCCTGTCGGACACGAACTCGCTGGTCAGCGCCGCCCTGGCGCGCGTGTTCGGGTTCCGGCGGCCGGCGCTGGTGTGCGCCGCGGCGGTGGCCGTGACGGCGGCCGCCAGCGCGGTGGTGTGGCGCTATGCGGCCTCCGATCCCTTCGAGTACAACATCCGCAACCTTCGCTCGGAGAGCGCGGAGGCCATCGAATCGCGTCGCTGGATGCAGATCTCGGACGACAACTTCGGGCGCGGGATCAGCGGGAAGACCTTCATCGGGGCCGACGAAGCTGGTCAGGTGCCCAAGATCGTCGCGGCCTTGAGGGCCATCGACAACGGCACGGCCGAGGCGAACCGGACCATCGGAACGATCAGCTCGATCCTGGACGTGGTGCCCGTCGATCAGCCCCAGCGCATCGCCGCGCTCACGCAGATTCGCAAGCTGCTGGACGACGACGCGCTGGAGGTGCTCGACGAGAAGGACCGGGCCGACCTGCGCGCGTTGCGGCCGCCCGACGAGATCGCGCCGCTCACCGTGAGCGACCTGCCGCAGGAGATCCGGGACAAGCTGGTCGAGAAGAACGGGCGCCTCGGCTACATGATCGCGATCCGGCCGGCGCTGAAGCTGGACGAGTGGGACGGACACGACCTGCTGCGCTTCGCGGGCGCGGTCCGCAAGCTGCGCCTGTCCGACGGGGTGACGGTGACGACCTCGGGATCGAGCGTGATCTTCGCGGACATCTTCGCGTCGATCCAGCGCGATGGCCCCAAGGTGACGCTGGTGGCGATGGCCGGGCTGCTGGTGATGGTGCTGATCGTCGTCGGACGTGACCGGCGGGCGGTGGCCGTGCTGGCCGCGACCGTGCTCGGCAGCCTGGGCCTCGTCGCCGTCTGCGCGCTGGCGGGGATTCGCGTGAACTTCCTGGACTTCATCGCGCTGCCCATCACCCTGGGGCTGGGGGTCGATTACGCCATCAACATCGCGCACCCGGCGTACCTCGAGGCCAAAGGTCCCTACGAGAGCGTCCGCCAGAGCGGCAGCTCGGTGTTCATCTGCTCGCTCACCACCATCGTCGGCTATGGGTCGCTGATGGTCAGCGACAACCGGGCCATCTACGGGTTCGGCCTGGCCTCGCTGATCGGCGAGGTGACGTGTGTCGTGGCGGCGCTGGCGCTGGTGCCGGCCATCGTCTTCGTGGGCCGCCTCGGCCGCGAGGCGCGCGCGGCGAAGACGACCACGGCCTGAACGCGGGGCAGGCGGGAGGCGATCGCCGATGGGCTCCTCTGAATCAGACCTTCGGCTCGACGGGCGGCTCGATCATCCCGACCCCCCGCCACTGGAACCGGGCGAGCACGCGGTGTTGCGGACGATCCTGCGCGGCACCGCCAGCGAGACGGGGCAGGCTTTTTTTCGCGCGCTGGTCGAGAACCTGTGCCGCGCGTTGGGGACCCACGGCGCCTGGGTGACGGAGTATCTGCCCGAGGTCGAACGGCTTCGGGCGCTGGCGTTCCGCCTCGGTGATCGCTGGATCGACGACTACGAGTTCGTGGTGCCCGGGACGCCCTGTCAGGTGGCGGTGGAAGAGCGGCGGCTCGTCCACTACCCCGACCGGATCGTCGAGCTGTTTCCGCGCGAGGCCGCCATGCGAGAGGCGGGCGCCGTCAGCTACATGGGCATCCCGCTCCTCGATCTCGACGGCACCGTGCTCGGCCATCTGGCCGTCATGGATCGGCGGCCGATGCCGGCCCGCCCCGAGAACGCGATGGTGTTCGAGATCTTCGCGGGCCGGGCCGCGGCCGAGCTGCGCCGCCTGCGCGCCGAGCGCGAGACACGCGAGGCCGAGCGCCGCATCCGCTCGCTGACCGACGAGGCTGAGTACCTGCGCGCGGAGCTGCGCGAGCTCGGGCGGGCGGGCGAGATCGCCGGCCGGAGCGAGAGCCTGGCGCAGGTGCTCCACGATCTGCGGCAGGTGGCGCCCACCGACACCACCGTCCTCATCCTGGGCGAGACCGGCACCGGCAAGGAGCTCTTCGCCCGGGCCCTCCACGCGGGGAGCGGGAGGCGAGACAAGGCCCTCGTGAAGGTCAACTGCGCGGCCATTCCGGCCACGCTGATCGAGAGCGAGTTCTTCGGGCACGAGCGCGGGGCGTTCACGGGGGCCACCGGCAAGCGCGACGGTCGCTTCACGCTGGCCGACGGCGGGACGCTGTTTCTCGACGAGGTAGGGGAGCTGCCGCTCGATCTGCAGGGCAAGCTGCTGCGCGTCCTGCAGGAGGGGGAGTTCGAGCCAGTGGGCAGCTCGCGCACCCGCAAGGTCGACGTGCGCGTGGTGGCCGCCACCAACCGCGACCTTCGCCGATCGATCGGCGAGGGCAAGTTCCGCGAGGATCTCTACTATCGCCTGAGCGTCTTCCCGATCACCCTGCCGCCGCTCCGGGATCGGGGCGATGACGTCGTTCTGCTGGCGGAGGAGTTCGCGCGGCAGTTCGCGACACGGATGGGCCGGCGCATCGAGCCGATGGCGCCAGCGGCCGCCGCTCGCCTCAAGGCCTACCCGTGGCCCGGCAACGTGCGCGAGCTGCAGAACGTGATCGAGCGAGCCGTCATCACCGCGCGAGACGGGCAGCTGAACCTCGAGCGCGCGCTGCCGATGCCGCCGGGCGTGGCGGGCGACGCGACCACCGCGCCGGCGCCTGGCGCGCGTGAGGTAGCCGAGGTCCTCACCGTCGACGAGCTGGCCCGGCTCGAACGGGAGAACATCGTGCGCGCGCTGGAACGCGCGGCAGGGCAGGTGGCCGGTGAGTCGGGCGCGGCCCGCCTCCTGGGCATGGCGCCCTCGACGCTCGCGTCGCGCATCAAGGCCCTCGGGATCCGCCGGTCGGGCTGACAGGCGGCGCGCCGCTCGTCGCGAGAAATCGCGGCGGACGCGAGAACTCGCGAGCGCCGGGCGGGTCTGCGGCGACAGAAGCGCGGGAATCCGCGCCTTTGCCGAGTCGCGCGGGCTGGCATGGCTCCTGCGATGGGGGCTGGCATCCGCCGCCTTCCGCGCGGTCTGACACCACCCCGACCAGGAGCGAACCATGAATACGACCTCGAGCGCCGCCCCCCAGACCCCAACTTCTGTCATGCCGGCCACCGACGGCTCGTCGCACCGGAGCGACTACGCCGCGCCCGTCGAGGCATCGAAGCGCGTGCGCTGGGAGATCGACCGGGACGTCTTCCGCGATCGCGCCCTCGACTTCTCGACCACGTTCTTGCCCGAGGGCCTCACGCGATTGGGAGAGCTCGCTTTCCTCGCGGCGGCGGACCGGCGCCTGCTCAGCCAGATCGAGGGGCGGACCTACGCGAACATCTTCGGTCTGGTCGAGCGCTTCATCAGCGCCAAGATGCTCGAGCTCTCTCGTGACCACTGGCTCGGCGACCAGACCGCCCTCGAGGCCATCGTGCGGTTCTCCGACGAGGAGCTGAAGCACCAGGCCATGTTTCGCCGCCTGGAAGAGATGATCGCGCGCGGCCTGCCCGCGGGGTACCAGGTGATTCCGCGGCCGAACGACGTGGCGGCCTTCGTGCTGGGCAAGTCGACGTGGGCCGTGCTGGCGCTGACGTGCCACATCGAGCTGTTCACCCAGGTCCACTACCGCGAGAGCATCGCGCCCGATCCCGATCTGTCTCCCCTGTTCAAGGATGTCTTCCTCTTCCACTGGAAGGAGGAGTCCCAGCACGCGATCATCGACGAGCTGGAGTGGTTGCGCGTGGACGCCGCGCTCGCGCCGGGCGACCGCGACGGTGCCGTCGACGACTTCATCGCGCTGGTGGGCGGCGTCGACGGGATCCTGCAGGCGCAGGCCGTCGCGGACGCCGACTACTTCCTGGAGGTGGCGACGGGGCGCTTCGACGCCGCCCAGACCGAGCGGATCCGGAGCGCGGTGCTGCGGGCGTACCGCTGGCAATACATCCTGTCGGGCGCCGAGCACCCGCGCTTCCTTCGCTTGCTCGGGCAGCTCCTCACGCCGGCGCAGCTCGTGCGCGTGGCGGCCGCCCTCGAAGGGCTGCGGGGCTAGCTCCTTCCATGACTTCCATCCCGATCACCCCCGCGAAAGGAATCACCACCGTGAACCCGAACCAAGCACTCTGGGAGAAGGGCGACTTCACCCGCATTGCCGAGACCATGCGCGAGAGCGGCGCCGCCTTCGTCGATACGCTCGGCGTCGTACCTGGCATGAACGTGCTCGACCTCGGCTGCGGGGACGGCACGACGGCCCTGCCGGCCGCCGAGCGGGGCGCGCGCGTCCTGGGTATCGACATCGCGAGGAACCTGGTCGAGGCCGGCAACCGGCGGGCCGGAGCGCGCGGGCTCGCCAACTGCACCTTCCGTCAAGGCGACGCCACCCACCTCGAGGGCGTCGCCGATCGATCCTTCGATCTGGTCGTCAGCGTCTTCGGCGCGATGTTCGCGCCGCGGCCGCTCGACGTGGCGCGGGAGATGGTCCGCGTGACCCGCCGCGGAGGGCGGATCGTGATGGGGAACTGGATCCCCAGGGACAAGATGCTCGTCTCGCGGATCCTGGAGATCAGCGCCGCGTTCTCGCCGCCGCCGCCCGAGGGCTTCGTCAGCCCGATGCGCTGGGGCGTGGAGGCCGACGTGCTCGAGCGGTTCACGGCGGCGGGCGTGCCGGCGGCGAACGTCGCCTTCGCCCGCGACACGTACACGTTCACCTTCCGGGGCTCGCCCGCGCAGTTCGTCGCGCTGTTCCGCCGCACCTACGGCCCGACGATGAACGCCTTCGAGGCCGCCGAGGCAAGCGGCCGCACGGCCGAGCTGGCGCGCGAGCTCGAGGCCCTCTTTGCCGCGCAGAACCGCAGCGAGCGCCCCGACCTGACCGTCATCCCCGCGGGGTTCCTGAGGGTCACCGTGACCTTGTAGCGGTGACCCTCGCGCGGGATCAGTACGGCATGCCGGGGAAGGTCAGCTTCACCTGGTAGACACCGCGGACCGAGGCATTGCCCATGGCCGTGATGTAGAGGGTCTTGTGGTCCGCGCCGCCGAAGGCCACGTTGGTCGCGGCCTGCGGCGCGTTGTCCATCGCCAGTTTGATGGGCGATCCCGCCACGGCCTTTCCGGTTGGATCGACGACGACGATGTTGGTGCCGCCGTTGATCCCGGCCACGTACAGGTTCCCCGCGCAGTCGAACACCATGCCGTCGGTGTTGCCGCCGCCGATGTCGGCGGAGCCGAACTGGGTCCCCGTCATCGACACCACGTGGTCGTTGATGGCGTAGGCCTTCACGGCGCCGCCGCCGCCGACGTAGAGCGTCTTCTCGTCGAGCGACAACGTGATCCCGTTCGGCTGGTTCGTGTAGTCGGTGACGATCGTCGCCTGGGAGGCGCCGGGGAGGATCTGATAGACGTGCGTGCCGGCCTGCTGGGGACTGGTGGTCTGGTGCGACGGGTCGGTGAAGTAGATCGTCCCATCGGACGCGACGGCGACGTCGTTGGGGCTGTCGAAGGGCTTGCTATCGAAGGTCGACACGAGCGTGGTCGGCATGGCGCCCGGGACCGTGAAGCGCACGATCCCTTGCTTGGCATGGTTGGCGGTGATGAGGTTGCCCGCCGGATCGACCGCCATGCCGTTCGCGCCGGCGTCGGCCACGAACACCGAGATCATGTCGGGCGTGCCGGGCGTCAGCTTGATGATGCGCGAGGGCGGCAGGTTCGCCGTCTTCACGTTGATGTCGGTGAAATAAAGCGAGTCGCCGATCCAGACCGGGCCCTCGACGTTGCCGAAGTCGTTCATGTTGAAGGCGTCGACGGGCGGGGCGCCCATCACGCGCGTCGCCATCGCCCCGCTCGGGATCGCGTTTCCGGAGTACGTCGCCCCGGCCGGGCAACGGAAGACCGAGGGGCTGAAGGTGCCGCCGCTGCCGGAGGTGCCGCCGCTGCCGGAGGTGCCGCCCCTGCCGGCAGCGCCGTCGCCTGCTGCGCCGCCCGACGCGGCCCCTCCGGAGCCGGTGGCCGTGCCGCCCGAGCCGGCCATGGCGCCGCCCGACCCCGCGGTGGCACCGCCCGATCCGGTCGTGGTGCCGCCCGAGCCGGCTCCTCCGGAGCCGGTGGCCGCGCCACCCGAGCCGATCCGTCCTCCGCTGGCGGCCGGTGAGCCGCCGCTTCCCGTTCCGCTCGCGCCTCCGCTGGCCGTGTTGCCCCCACTCGACGTCTTGCCGCCGCTGCCCGACCCCCCGGAGCCGCTGGTCCCGCCGGACGCGGTCATGCCGCCGCTGCCGCCGGGCGAGCTCGACGTTCCGCTGCACCCAGCGAGGGATGCGCCGACCAGCCACGTGGAAAGGAAGAAGAGCGACGAAAAATGGGATTTCATGAGTGGGGATGACCTCGGGGCCGGCAGTGTATCCCCACGACAATCGTCGCACCATGAATGGGAAGGCCGCGCCGCGCGAAAAGGGCGCCCGCACCCGACCCCCGGGTCGAGTCCTTACGCTCGACGGTGAACGTCAGGGCAGAAGATTGCCCGGAGTCGTCAGTCGGTCAGCGCTGACAGTTCCGGCAGAAGAACGTCGCCCGCTGGGCCTGGACGATCCGCTCGATGACCGAGCGCCGCCGCGCCGGGCAGCGCGGGCAGGGCTCGCCGGCACGCCCGTAGACGAGGAACGGATTCGGCACGTCTCCTTCCTCGACGTAACCGATGTCGGCGCCGCCTCCGTCGGCGCCCGACTCGGCGAAGGTCGAGAGCGTGAACTGGATCGAGGCCAGCACCGCCCGGACGAGCCGCGACACTTCCCGCGCGGTCAGCGATCGCGCCGGCCGCCGTGGATCGATCGCCGCGCGGTGCAGGGCCTCGTTGGCCTGGATGTTCCCCACCCCCGCGAACAGCCTCTGATCGAGCATGACGACCTTGACCGCGACGGCGAGCCGGCCGAGACGCGCCTGCAGGGCCCGCGCGTCGAGGCCGTCCACCAGCGGATCGGGCCCAAGGCCTCGCAGCTCGGGCACCTCGTCGAAGCGCGCGCCGGGGACCATGCGGAAGCGCCCGAACATGCGCGGGTCGACGTAGAAGAGGCGCGTGCCGTCGTCGAGCCCGAGCTCGATCCGCCACCAGCGCGGCCGCGGCGCGCCGGCGTCCCGCCGAACCCACTTGCCGGTCATGCCCAGGTGGGACCAGAACCCGACCGACCCCGCCTCGGACATCATGCCCCTCGCCCGCTTCGGCGCGCCATCGAGGCTGACGAGCAGGTTCTTCCCGGTCCGGCGGACGTCCGTGAAGGCGGCGCCCGTCAGGGCCGCCGCCACGCCTCGTGTCCCCGTCGGCCTCAGGATCCGCCGCGCTGCCGAATCGATGCGCGCGTGCCGCACGCGACGACCGCGCGTCCAGCGCTGCAAGTTGCGGGCGGCGACCTCGACCTCGGGCAGCTCGGGCACGGTGACTAGGCCGCCGGCCCGGCCGGGCCCGGCTCGCGAGGGTATGGAAACTCGGCGGTCGGCTCCGCCGGTTCGGTGGCGTGAAATTTGGTCAGATCCAGCAGCAGGTCGCCCTCGGGCGTCTCCGACAGGACATCGACGTGCCGCGCGCCCCACAAGATCTCGGACGCCAGGTAGCGGTGGCTGGCGTGGACCGGTTGCATGGTGATGTCGTCCATCCCTAGCACCATGATCTGAAGCTCGACGCCCGCCGCCGCCAGCGATTCGGGCGTCTGGCCGCGCAGCGGGCTGGTCGGCGTCACCTCGTGCACCACGGTCCAGGAGCGCGAGAGCGAGAGGGCCCGCCCCCGGATCAGCTCCAGGTCGAGGGTTCGATAGAAGCTGCGTCCCTCCGCCGTCGTTTCGGTCCGGATCAGCGCCACGCTGATGTGCGCGTCGACGATCTGGTTGCCGCGGAGGTTCCCGAGCCGAAACGTCAGCGCGGGGACCCCGTTCATCGGCGAGATCACCGCCTTCTCGCTGAAGACCATGGCCGCGGTCGAGCGGGAAAACTTAGCGAAGACGAGGCCCGTGCTGATCGCCGTCAACAACAAGCTCACGGTCGACTCGATCACCACCAGCGTATTGGCCGCCGGCGAGTCAGGATACACGGCACCGTAGCCGATGGTCCCCATGGTCTGCACGCTGAAGAAGAACGCATCGAGGAAGGAGTGGTGAGCGGCGGGCGCGATCCCTCCGGTCACCATGAACGCCGCCGCGAACGCGATGTTCGCCAAGAGGAACACGCCGCTGATGGCCGCGATCATCACTGGCCACGGCCGCCGCAGGAGCGAATGATAGAAGTCGCGCAAGAGCGAACGCTGGTCGCCGACCACGATGATCGAGTAGTCGGCGCCGGGTGGGCGAATACGCAGGGTTCTTCCGGGCACGAGGCGAGCATCGAGCCGGCGCGCCGGTCCCGCAAGGGATCCTCGACCCGCTGGCGTGGAATCGTCCGCGATTCGGCGCTAGCCTCTTTTCGAGGCACTTCTGACCGACACGGTCTCGCGGGACCGGGGAGGGCGTAGCCGGATGGTCGATTCAAAGCACGAGGGACTAGAGACGAACGGGCAGCCGGCCAAGCCGGTGGTGTTGGTCGTCGATGACGAGCCGGGCGTTCGGAAGGCCCTGGAGCGGTACCTGGGCTCGATCGGATACACCGTCGCGGCGGCCGCCGACGGCGTCGAGGGCCTGCGCATGGCCGAGGCGCTGAAGCCGACCGTCATCCTGACCGACGTGCGCATGCCGGTGATGGACGGTCACGGATTGCTGAGACGGCTGAACGAGCTCGGCCGCAACAGCAGCGTCGTGCTGATGAGCGGCAGCGGGACCATCGACGACGCCATCGGAGCCATTCGCCACGGGGCCGTCGATTATCTGAAGAAGCCCTGGACCCTGGACGAGCTGGCGCGGGTGGTCAATCGGGCGCGGGACCTGGCGGAGTCGCTGGATCAGATCGGGCACGAGCATCGCGTGCCGGGGGCGCCGGCCAGCCATCGCTTCCGGACGGGCACGGGCCTGCCGGCCGCCAGTGGAGGCGCGGGCGCGGCCGCCCCGCCGGAGGTCGAAGCACCGGCCCCCATCGACGGCGTGGCGATCGTCGAGCGGGTGGTCGAGCGCGCGACGCGCGACCGCGAGCTCCCGGCGGCGCCGGTCGCGTTCACCCGACCGGGATCGCTCGACGCGGGCGCGCTGCGCGCCGCCTTTCCGATTCGCCTCGACGCGCTCACGGCGCTCGTCGATCGCATCTGCCGGTTCTCGGAGGCGCGCAGCCTCGCGATGCGAGGCATCGCCGAGGTCGCCGACGGCGAGCTGGGCCTCGAGCCGTTGCGCTGCCAGCACGCCGGGATGTTGTTCGACGTGGGCGCGATGTGCCTCCTGTCGGCCATCGACGACACGCTGGTCAAGGCGGGAGCGCCCATCGCGGACGTGCCGAAGATGCGGGTGGCTATCGACGCGCGCCACCCGCTGGTCGGCAGCCTCATCCTCGAGAGCTGGGGCGTCGACACGGAGCTCGTGAACCTGACCCATGATCATCACGCCACCTCGCTGCCGTCGTCCACCCCTGCGCTGTGGTGCGCGGCCGCGCTGGGCGGTGCCCTGGCGGTTCACCTGACGGGCTTCGGCGACCCGCTCGGGGACAGCGGACTCACCTCGGACATGCTGGCCCGCTGCGCCTACCGCCTCGGCGTCGGCGATACGACGCTGCGCCGCCTCACCCAGTCCCTCGTGCCCGAGGCGAACCGCATCTGGAACGAAGGAGCGTAGGGGGGCGTTACCCCCCTACGAGACCCCCCCGGGTCTTCAGACCGGCGCCGCGCCTCCCGTTGATAAACGCGC
>Ga0068859_100002174_pt1 | contig 19910 bp, 17 predicted proteins | sample KBSSwiS22_FD_66585 | JGI IMG/M metagenome (GOLD analysis project Ga0068859, IMG submission 66585) | Switchgrass rhizosphere microbial communities from Kellogg Biological Station, Michigan, USA - KBS Switchgrass S2-2 | ecosystem: Host-associated > Plants > Roots > Rhizosphere > Soil ...
CTACCGTTTCTTCTTCGGCTTCTTCTGCTCTTTCTTCATCGACTTACCCTTCGACATTCCCCTCTCCTTCTGCTGGCTTCGCGCCAGTGTCTTACTTATCGGCTTATTCGCCTACTGCTCGTAGCCCTCGACCACGGACTCGGGACGAACCTTCGCGCCGTCAGGATCCTCGCCGAACTCCCGGCGGGCCCGCCGCTGGCGCAACAGATCCCATAGCTGATCGAGTTGTACCTGCAGTTTCCCGAGGCGTACCTGATCGTGATCGGACAGGTTCCCCTTCCCGTATAAGTGCTGCTCCTCGTGCACGAGGCCTTCGATCTTCTCGAGTACCGACTGATCCGACGTGTTCTCTGCCATGCGTCACCTCTTAGTCAATTTCGACCTGTATGGCTCCTCCATCAACTTTGACAGGGAAGGTTTTGATGTTGCACACGCTGGTATTCGCCATGAGGGTGCCGAAGTGCTTCATGTACTCCGCCCATCTGCCCGGAAGCGGCTCGTCGATGTATTCAGGAACCGGACGATTCAGCGCCTCGCCGGTGGTCACGTCGAACTGGACGTGATGCATCGGACAGGTGACGATCGTGCCGTCCAGGGCGCCCATTTCGAGCGGACCGCTCATGTGGCCGCAGCGCCGATCAACCGCGTAATAGCGGCCATCGGAATTGCACACGACGATTTCTCTCTCCCCGGCTTTCACGAATTTCATCCCGCCGGGCGCGATTTCACCGGCCTTCGCCACTTCCAGAAGCATCCTTCGCCTTTCTAAACTCTTCATACGATATTTGCGGGAGGCTATCGGGGTCGGACACGTCCTTCTGAACGAACAGCCCGCACCAACAGCGTTTCATGTAATCAAAGTGCTCCCGGTGAAACGGAATGCACGGGCACACGATCTTCATATTGGCTTCGTGGTTCTGCGTCAGTCCCTGGCAGGGGCAAAACGGGCTTCCGTGCTTCTCTTCCAGATGCGTCTCCTGCTCCAACAGATATTCAGCCAGCTCGGCGTCGGGAGTGAACTTGTAACCAAGCGGCTCGACGACCTTGGCGAAGAAATATCTCAGGGAACGCTTTCGCGACTCGACGTTCATCGCGAGCTCGCCTTGCTCAACGCCAACAGCTCGTCGTATTTGGCCGGGTTCCAGCCGACGACCAGATCGTCGCCGATGAGCACCCAGGGGAACGAAACCGCACCTCCCCTCTTGCTCATCTCCTGTTCGATCTTTTCCTGTTCCTGCGGCGGCTGAAGATCGTAGTCGACGTACTTGAAGGGGATATTGTGGTCGGTAAAATACTTCTTGGTCTTGTGGCACCACGGGCACGTGCTGAGGGTGTACATCCTGACGTTTTTCATCGTTGTTCCTCCATCTTGATCAGTATCTTTCCATCCTGGGACTTACACGCATAGGTCGGCACCGTAATCTCTCGCGCGGCAAGGAATTCACCAGTGGTGATATCGAACTTCCACTCGTGACACGGGCATTGAAGCGTATGGCCGACAAGCCGTCCGCCCGCGAGCGTGCACCCCATGTGCGCGCATCGGTTCCGCAGGGCGTAGATGTGTCCGTCTTTCTTGATGAGGATGATCGAGACGCCTTTGGGAAGGGCCAGACTGATGGTGTCTTCCTGAAGTTGAGATTCGTCCAACGCGGGCACCCAGACGGTGTTGTCCATTTTCAGACTCTGGACTTCAGGCTTCGGGCTCCAGGCCTGAGACGGCCTGAAGCGTCGAGGCTGGAGCCTGAAGGCTATTCTCTCGCAAGGCGGGCGCGACGCGAGTACCAATCAGCTCGATGGCGCGCATGAGCTTCGCATGCGGTAACGACGCGGCGTTCATCTGGAAGGTAATGCGCGCGATGCCTCCGAGCGCTTCACTGTGCCGGATAATCTTCTCGACGACTTCGTCCGGGTTGCCAATCAAGAGGGCGCCTTGTGGACCCAGCTGCGCGTCGAATCCGGCACGAGAGGGCGGAGCCCAGCCGCGCTCCTTCCCCACGTCGGCAATCGCCCGGGCATAGCCGGGATAGAAATCGTCGGCGGCCTCCTGCGAGGTCTCCGCGACGTAGCCCAGCGCATGCACCCCAACCTTTAGTTGATCCGGCGAGAACCCAAAGCGCTCGCCGGTTTGCCGGTAGAGATCGATGAGCGGCCGGAAGCGCCGAGGCTCGCCGCCGATAATCGCGACCATCAACGGCAGTCCAAGCGCGCCTGCCCGAGCGAACGATTGAGGCGTTCCGCCGACGCCCAACCATATCGGCAAGAGCTTTTGCACGGGCCTCGGGTAAACGCCCTGTCCAGTGAGGGCAGGCCGATGCTTGCCGGTCCAGTGGACGTGTTCGTTTTGGCGAATCTTCAGGAGGAGATCGAGATTTTCGGCAAACAACGAATCGTAGTCCTCGAGTCGAAGGCCGAACAGCGAAAACGCATCGATGAACGATCCCCGGCCGACGACCATCTCGGCTCGGCCTTGCGAAAGCAGATCGAGCGTGGCGAAACTCTGAAATATCCGCACAGGGTCGATGGCGCTCAGCACCGTTACGGCACTCGTGAGGCGTATGCGTTCGGTTCGGGACGCGGCAGCGCCGAGAATGACCACCGGCGCCGAGTCGAGGAAGTCCTTCCGATGATGTTCGCCGATGCCGAACGCGTCGAGCCCCACCTGATCGGCATGGACGATCTGTTCCACCAGGTCGCGTACGCGATCCGAATCACTTTCCGCGCGGCTGGCCTCGCTGAATGCGGCCGCAAAGCTATCGATCCCTATTTGCATCACACGTCCCCATTCATCAGACGCGGGTATCGGGGAACGGGATCCGTCACTGTTTTTTGACGCCGAACAGACCGCCCAGCGCGTCGACGGCCTTCTGCGCCGCGTTGGGACTGGCGATGAGGTCGCCGGCCGCACGGCCGACATCGGGCACAAAGACAGGGTCCGCCGTCGTGCCAACGATACGGAACGGGATGCCAGCCGCCGGCTGACGAAGCGACAGGATGCGGGACACATCAGCGACGAACCGGGAGTCGGCCAGTTTCGCCCGCATCGCGAAGTCCATATCACCCCTGGCGGAGATCGTACCGCTTCCGGTAAGGGTGCCGATGGTGGGGATCACCACATTCACGTTGGTCGCCTGGGTGCCATCTGGCGACACGCGGAGAGTGACGTCGAGAGCCTGGATTAGCGTGTCTCGACTCTTTGGCGCGCCCAAGAGACCTCCGAGTGCTGACAACGCACCTAACTTGCCGACGACATCGAAACCCTCGACCAGGACGTTCGAAACATGGACCGGCCCGGCAATCACGAGGCGATCGACTGGCCCATTGACCGCGAGATTCTCATTTATCGTGCCCCGCTCGAACGAGGCGCCTGATGGCAGCCTCATGCCAATCGCGGGCAGCGCCGCTTCGAGATCTGGCGCCGGCATGTTTTCGCCGGCGAGCTTCATCCGCACCGTGAGCGGGTCAGCAGCGGTGCTGTAGTCTCCCGTGAGATGCGCGACGGCTCCGCCGATGTGCACGTCGCCTTTCACCACACCTGTCCGCGGCTTGCGGCTGTACTTTGACTCGTAATCGATCTCGATCGGCACGTGCGCGGGCATTCCTCCAGCGACGAGCTGGACTCCGGTTGCGCGCGCTTTGCCCTTTGAGGTGAGTTGCGGACCGTCCGATACCAGCGACCCTTTGAAGTCGACCACGGCCGACAGGCCTGATGCGGGATCGATGAAGCCGGTGGACTTTACGTCGACGTGCGCGATCTCTACGGTCGCCTGGAATGGCGTGTTCGCAGCGTCGCTCGCGTCGATCGGTCCGGCCTGGCCGTCGAGCGTGACCGTGCCGCCGCCCGGCGCGGCCGCGCTCACGCGAAACGGAAATTGCGACGTCAGCGACAGATTCTCGACCTCGAGATTCACGTTCTCGTACACACGCTCCTTGCGGCCAGCGATGCGGACAAGGATCCGTCCACTGTCAATCGTGATTTTGTTGACCGACACGCTCATGGCCGTCCCGAATCCCGTGGACGAGGTCGATGCCGCGCCGCCGAGCCCAGAGAAATTCCATGCTCCGGATGCCGAACGGAGAAGCACGACTTGTGGATTCTCGAGACGGATGGCCTGCACGCGCAGGCTGCGCAAAAAGATCAGCGGCAGTAAATCCACTCCGACCGTCACGTCCTTGGTCGTCACGAACGGCTCCGCGCTAAACGCCGCATCATCCGCAACGGCCAGATCCTTCACCGCAACGCCGCCCGAGAATGGAGCGACCCTGATGCTGCCCATCGTCACCTTGCGGCCAAGCGCCTCCCCCATCGTCTGCTCGAGTTGCGACCGGAATTGATTGGCGTCGAAAAACAGCGCCAATCCGAGGGCCGGGACAACCAACAGACCAACGGCCGCTGCGCCGGCCATCAGCAGTTTCTTCTTCGTGGCGTTCTTATCGCCCTTCAGGGCGTTTGATGGCGTACGGGATTCCATCGAGGATCACTCTCGCTTTCGTGTCGAACAAAGCAAGATGCGGGCCCAAAAAACGATACTGGACGCCGTCGGGAAGCCGCGGTAGTGCCGCCAGAATATTGGCGGGCACGGTGGAGAGCGGTTTTTTGTCCGGGTAGGTACCGTTAATCCGCACCGAGAACGTCCCGGGGTTGTCGTCCATGACCGACTTCCATGTCTTGGCATCCATTTCCAGAAGCAGCGTTTTCCGGAAAACATCACTGATGGCCGGCGTGAAGATGTCTCCCCGCTTGGCCTTCTTTCGCGCGTCACGGATTCTTCGCGCCAGGGCGCGTTCGGCTCTCGTGATTTCCGCCGGATCGGCGGTGACCCTCAGGACCGGCAGTCCCTTTTCCAACTCGCTGCGAAGCTCGACGTATGAGTCCACGCGCGTGACGAACTCAACGCCGATGTCGCCCCACACCTGCACTTTGAAGTCCGGATTGTTGGGATCTCCCTGCGGCTGCGGCACCTGGGCATAACTGGCGGACGCCAGCAACACCATCAAAACAACCGACTGGAAGGCTCGCGACGCGTTCGCTGTCATGAAATCAGTTTAAACCCGCCGGCGTGACGATGGGGGGGAGCGTGAAGTCGAAGGAGAACTAGGAAATCGTCAGCAGCGCACCAAGCGTCATGAGAGCGACGCCGGCAGCGACACGCCAGCCGATCGGCTCACCGAGCCAGATGGCGGCGAGGATGACGGTGAGCGGCAGGCTCAGCTTACGATCGAAAGCTGTGGATCACGCGGTACTGGATCGGCGTGGTGTCGAGTTCTCAGCTGGAGAAGGTCGACGGCGATTCCAAGGGGAGTGAGTCTTCACTCCCCCTTGGCTTTCACTCTTCGAAGAAGTCACGGGCGCCGGTAGATCTCGTATACAGCACCATGCGTCAATGAAACGACGAACAGGTTGCCGTTAGGACCGGTCCTCACATCGGTACCGACACCAAAGTTCGTTCCGAAGAGCAGGCTCTCGCTTTCGGTAATGTCGAATTTCGCGGTGTTATCGGCGACTCGATCTTCAAGACGCGGATCATCCACGGCAATTTTCCGCCGGTTACCGGTCAGATTGAAATGGAAGAGATGACCACCTTCAAGCGTTGGACGAGCGGCACCCATGAAAAGGTCATTCTGGTACTGAGGACCGAGCGCGCGGCTGCTCAAAAACCCAACCCCGGCAGGCGCAACTTCGAATTTCCAACTGAACTCCGGATCGCTGTAATGCGCCCCAGGCAACATGAAAAGGCGAGCCAGTGCTTCATTCGGGGTGTCGGCGATGTTGGTTGGCGGCCAACGAATTTGCTGCAGGCCGAAAAACTGCGGACTGGTTTCAATCTGCTTGAACTGACTGATGCGATTGACGGGCCCCATAATCTGAACCCAGCCCCCGTTCATTCCCGGGTCCACTAGCCCAAGCTCTGTGAAGCTGTCATCGCCATTCTGTTCAAGCCACAGATTGCCCGATGCGGGATCGAAGTCCATACCGAAGGTATTGCGAAGTCCGTAAGCAAAAATCTTCTGGATGTTGGCTCCAACTTCTCCGCCCATCCCGCCACCTACTGCATAGAAGGGGTTGTCGACGGGGGCTGTCCCGTCCTCGTTGACCCGCAGGATGACGCCAGTAAGGTGTGCATTGTCTGGTTCGGGACCGCCGAACTGATCGTCCGGCACTCCTGGACCAAATGGGCCGTTGGGCAGGTTCTGCATCTGACCACGCCGGCCGTTGTCACCAATCACGATGTAGAGTTTGCCGTCTGGACCGAATCGAAGGACTCCCCCATTGTGATTGCCGCGTGCTGCCTGTCCAGCATCCTGTTGAATCGCACGAAGTCTGATGACGTTGTGATCGAATACAAGGTTCGTCCCATTCCACAGAAAGCAATCGACTCGATTGCCGAGTAGCGGTGTCTCGTTCAGTACGGACGTGTCCGCACCGGTCGTGCTCTCGGTCCAATAGAGATAGGCCGCGGACTCGCTCGGGTGCAGCGCAATGCCTAGAAGCCCGCGCTCCGATCCAGAATTGACCGCCAGATCCAGCACCGTGCCCTGGACGATGCCATTGACGACTCGCTTCACCTTGCCGCTTGCCTTCTCGAGAATGAGAAAATCGTCACGATCCAGAAACGCCATCGTTGTTGGTTGATCGAGACCCGTAATAACGGCTCGGACCGCGAGATTAGGATCGACAACGCTTGGCAGCGTACCCTGGGCGCGAAGTGATTCGCTCGATCCAGCGATCAACGCGCCGCCAAGCGCGAACGCAAGCATGATGAGCCGATTCATTTGTTTCAGACGTGTCGGTTTTCTGTACATGTGACCTCCGGACGTTAATCCAATAAATGTGGAAACGCGGATGCGCTGTCAGCGCGTTTTCTTTGGCAATGCCTATGCCTCACCAACCGATGGTGAAATGCTTGTAAATCGCCGTGAATCGCCGCAGCGAATTACTCGTGTCGTAAGAGAATTTCGCGGAATGTAAGGAGGCGAGGCAAACAAGCTTCAACAAGTAGCTCGCCGTCGCGACGAGAGTTCTGAGATTCCCTGAAAACTTTCCGCGATGTCTGGAAATCGGCACACGCGACGTGAATCGCGACGTTCATCCTCAGTTATGGCCGTACGAGACGCGCTGTGGTAGGGCGGCCCACTCACAGCGGAGCGCCTGCAGACGCGCTCGCCCAGCATGCGTTTTGCTAGAAAAATAAGGTACCGGCGTATTTATCTCGTTTCTGACTCGCGGAGCCTTCGCTTTTCGAGCGATGGCTTGCGAGGATACGGCGCTGAAATATGCCACTGGAAGGAGGAAGGAGTTTTTATGACGAGTTTGAAGTTGTCGGCGGCGATTGCTCTTTCCGCGGTCCTCTCGATGGCGTCGGTCGCGGGACAAACGGCACGCGCTCAAACAACCATCGTCGGACACAATGACGCGGCCGTCACGCTGAAGCAGGATATGCGGAAGCTATGGACCGACCACGTCGTCTGGACACGCGATTACATCATTGCAGCCGTTGGTGACCAGCCGGATGCTCAGGCCGCCGCGAATCGTCTGATGAAGAATCAAGAGGATATTGGCAGAGCGGTGGCGAGGTTTTACGGTGATCCCGCGGGTCAGCAGCTCACGACATTGCTGAAGGACCACATCTCGATCGCGGTCGATCTGATCAAGGCGGCAAAAGCTGGGGACAAGGCTGCGCAGCAGAAGGCCGACACGCGTTGGCAACAGAATGCGGGTCAAATCGCGGATTTTCTCAGCAAAGCGAACCCGAATTGGCCGAGAGCCACGCTCGTCGATCTGATGACAATGCACCTGTCGACCACCACCGATGAAGTCGTTGCCCGTCTCAATAAAAATTGGGATGCCGACGTGCGCGCGTTCGACGCGGTGTATGACCACATCCTCAAGATGGCGGACGCGCTGTCCGACGGGATCGTCAAGCAGTTCCCGGACAAATTCGGCGCCAAGGCAACTGCGACGAGTGGAGCTCGTTAGCGTATACCCAACGACTCTGCAGGCGAGGGTCCTGAAAGTGCGCGTACAGTGCGCCGGTCGACGCACTAGCGAGTGGCAGGAGATCAGAAGAACACCTTCTGATCCCTGCCCTCATCACCCCGTTGCCGTTTCCCCTTCAGTCCTCAGAACACGAACTTCAAACCGAACTGCATAATGCGGGGATCACCCTGGTTCGCGTGCGTGCTCGTGATGCGTCCGAACGACGCGCTGTTCACGGTCGTCGAAGGATTCGCAAAATTCACCATGTTGAAGATATTGAAGAACTCAGCACGGAACTGCATGCTCATGTCGGCGCTGAAGCGCATATTCTTGCTCAAGCCCATATCCCAGTAGTAGGTGCTCGGCCCGAAGTACGCGCCTTTGGCGACAGTGCCGAACGTGCCGACATCGCCCGCCGTGAAGGCCGCCGGATTGAACCATAGCGTCTGATCGGAACCCGCCGGCGGTTCCATACTGATGCCGGTCGCCTTCGCCCGATCGCCGCCGATGCCATCGCGCGAAATGTCGGTGCCCGAGGTGATCGTATACGGCGCCCCGGTCTGGTACTGGATGATGCCAGTCAGCTCCCAGCCGTTCAGTGCCGCTCGCACCACCGCGTTGCTGGTTTTCACGTCTGGAACGTCAAGCACCCACGAGGTGACGAACCGATGTTTGCGCATCTGATCCAGCGGACCCTCCACGAGCGCCGGGTCTTGATCCATGAAGTACGGAATCAGCTCGTCGCCGAAGTTGCCGGTGCTGCTAGCCCGTGTGTAGTTGGAATTGATCGTAAAGCCGCGTGAGAACCGCCGATTGAGCGTCAGCTGCATCGCGTGGTAGTTCGAAAATCGCTGCTGCACGTACGTTTGGAGAGCACCGTAAGGTTGCAGTGCACGTCGCGCGTCGGTCGTGGCGGTCGTCGCGCCAGGCACGTAGATCGCAGGGTTCAGCGTGATGGTGTTATGGCCACCATCGGTCTGCGCTCCGACATAAGCGATCCGCCCCATCCATCCCCGAAGGATCTCGCGTTCCAGTGTGAGGTTGTAGTTGTAGGTAAGCGGTGTGTTGAACTGCTCATCGTAGCTGTTCGCGCTCACTGGGTAGGGGAAGGGGGCGTCCCGCCTGCCGACTCCGGCAAGCGAGATGGAATTGAAGTCCGACCGTCCCCGATATGGATCCGAAAAGGGACCCTCGGGCTCCGTGATGCTCACCCTGATGCTCCATGGCGGATTGTTCACGGCGCCGTTGTTGAAGCGGCCAATGATGTGCTGGTCGTAGAACATGCCCCACCCGCCGCGAAGACTGGTCTTGCCGTCGCCGGTCAAGTCCCAGGCAGCCCCGCCTCGGAAGCTCACGTTGTTGTAGTCGCCCAGGGTGCCGTCTTCGGGCACGCCGGGGTCTCCACGAAAAAACACTCCGGGCGGCGCGTTGTCGAAGAGCGTCGATTTGCGGCCCTCGCGGTAAGCGTTCATATCGAAGATCTGGATGCGGCCGACCACCTCGTGCCACGGCGGTGTCGGCTCGTACCGGAAGCCGATATTTAATGAGAGCCGCGGATGAATCTTGTAATCGTCCTGGAAGAACGCCGACGAATAGAAGTTCGTGTTGAATTTGTACTCACCGGTGCCCTGATCGAAGCTCCGCATGTCGCCCAGCATGAAATCGGCCAGAGCGTTGCCCGTGGCGCTCCCGTTGAAGCTGAACGTGCCCGGGACGCGGTACTCGCTGTCGATGCTCGCCTTGTAGTACTGAGCTTCTCCGCCGAATTGGATGCTGTGCTTGCCCTTCATCCAGCTCGTCCGGTTGTTCACCTCGACGCCGTTTCTTACGTTTTTTGTTAATGCATCGGCGCCGACCGAGAAGAACCCCGTCACGTCGATCAACTGAATATTCGGCGTCGTTGGATACAGCGGGAGGCGAATACCGAGCTCCTGCAGACTCGGTGTGGGGGGCGTCACCCGGCCTGCGTGCATGCGCTGGAATCCGACGTGCACTTCGTTCAACAGGGTCGCCGTCATCGTTCGCTTCCACGAATACACGCCGCTCTGCGTCCGCACTCGTGACTTCGGGCTGCCTGTGCGATAACTGAGCAGATCGCCAGGCGTGATAATCGCGGCATTATCGAAATGGTCGATGAAGTACCGGCCGCTCAGCTGGTCGTTGTTATTGAGCCGGTGATCGACCTTCAACACCACCTGATTGAAATCCATCGCGCTGGCGCGCGACACGTTGTGCTGTCCCGTTCCGGTGAGGTGAGGAAAGTAACTCATCAGTTTCACCGACGCGGGATCGAAGCGCGAGACCGGGATCTGATTGCCGGGGAACGGCTGACGGGTCAGCGGGTCAATAATGGGCGCGCTGCAAGGCGCACCGCACGTCGCGAAGTTGCCGTTGCGCTGGTCGTCTGTCGGCGCGAACACGGTCGTGGTTGCGGTCGTGTTCTTGAGCAGCGTGCCCTGCCAGCCAACAAAGAAGAACGTGCGGTTCGTCCCGTTATACCCTGGCACTTTCACCGGACCGCCGAGGAACCCGCCGTACTGCCTGCGATCGAGCGCGTCGGGCGCGACCGCGAAGTAGTTGCGCGAATTGAACGCCTTGTTCCGCACGTAGCCGAACGCCCCACCATGAAAGTTGTTCGTGCCCGAGCGAGTCACAGCATTGATGACGGCGCCGGAACTGTTGCCCTGAGCCGCGCTGTAGTTGCTCGTTTGAATACTGAACTCCTGTAGTGCTTCTGGAAACGGGAAGGTCAAGTTTTCGTGCTCGTACAGGTCGGTGTTGCTCGTGCCGTCCAATCGAAACGACACGGACAGGTCCTGCGAACCGTTCGAGCTCAAGCGCAACGCCCCGGGGATCGTCTTGCCGGTTTCTGTGCTGACCGACGAGACCACCGTGCCTGCGACGAGCGTCGTCAGTTTCGTCGCGTCGCGCCCGTTGAGTGGCAGCTCGACGATGCGCTCGTGGTCGATGACCTCGCTGATCGTGGCCGTCGTGATATCCACCTGAGCCGCCTGGCCGGCGACGCTGACCGTCTCGCTCAATTCTCCGAGCTCGAGCGTGAGGTTCAGGCTCAGGTTCTGGTTCGCGAGCAGTTCGATCCCCGTACGGCGGACGCTTCTGAATCCGCTGACCACTGCTCGGATTTCATAAGTGGCCGGCCTGAGCGACGGGAAGGTGTACAGGCCGCTCGCGCTCGTAATAGTTTCGCGGGAAAGACCGGTAGCCTGTTCGATAGCCGTCACGCTGACGCCCGGCACCACGCCGCCGCTGATGTCGGTGATAACGCCGTTGATCTGACCTTGCTGCGCCCACGTAGTACTGGAAAAGAGTCCGGTGAGGAGCACCGCGAGAAGAACGCTTCGCATCATCTACCCCCTAGTTCCGGCTTGGAAGCCACTGTTAACTCGGGATCCGACGCGGGCTGGATACGAAACATTACAATCCGATAACAGGTCCTTTGATGTCCAGTGAAATCGGCGCGCGCCTAAAACCGGTACTGCACTATGAACTGCATCGTCCGGTTGCCGGTCTTGCTGGTCACCAGGCCGAATGAACCGCTGGTGGGATTACTGTTCGCCGCGCCGAGGCTCGGCTGGTTCAGCACGTTGAACGCGTCCCATCGAAGGTCGAGTGTGTGGCCCTTCACGGCTGGAAGTCTGCGGCGAACCGACAGGTTCCATTCCCAGAACCCGGGATTACGTAGCGCGTTGCGGGGCTGCACACCAAAAGTCCCCTGAGCCGGTGCCGCGAAGGCCGCTCCATTGAACCAAACCGCCGAGTTCGTAAATGACGTCCGTTCCACGTCCATCGGATCGCCGATTTGATTCCAGAACTGGTTTCCGCTGCCCGGGCCGATGCCCGCGTAGTCCACGTTCTGTCGCACCGAAAACGGATTGCCCGACTGTATCTGGTTAATCCCCGAGAACGACCATCCTCCCAGGAGCGCGCGTCCCAAGCCTGATGCCGAGGGAGCAGGGGGCTCATACATGTAGCTGACCAGCAATACATGCGCGCGATCGAGATCGGAGATTCCCCAGTAGCTCGAAGAATCGTTGGCGTACGGCAGAAGCTCGGTCTCGCTCGATCCGTTGTCCATGTTCTTGGACCACGTGTAGTTGACTCCGAACTGCAGGCCTGCCGACATGCGGCGGTTCGCACTGATTTGCAGCGCGTCGTACCGAGTCCTTCCAGAATTTTCGGCGAGACCGATAATGCCGAGCCCGCGAAACGGCCTCAGGGCATTGGGATTCACTCCAGGATTCGCCTGCACAGTTCCGATCGGCAGCTCGTTGATATTTCGTTTCCGCTGGTTGTTGTGGCCACGGCGTCCCACGTAAGACACCTCCAGAGAGAGGCTCGCGGGCAGTTGCCGCTGCAGTGTGACGTTCCCCACGTACGCCATCGGGTGTTTCAGAGCAGGATCCTGAGCGGAAACCGTAAAAGGAAAATCCCGCCGCTGCGCGCCGCCTGGCGCATCGGCACTGCCATTGATGACGGTGAATTGCTCCATGAATGGCGGCTGCCCGCCTTGCGCGAGATCGCGGTTGATGCCGGTACGATTGACGAACTTCCCTGCGCCGGCTCGAAGGCTTGTCTTGTCGTTGATGGCGTAGGCGAGGCCCAGCCTCGGCTGCAGAACGCCCGGTCCCTGCTGCGTCGGCGCGAATCCGTCCGGCAATCCGTGATACAAGTTCGAAAAATTCTTCAAGAACGGAAATTCTGTCAGGGCTTTATCGAGCGGCGCGTCTCCCGGCAACACGATGCCGTTATATCGATCCCCGCTCACGATGAAACCTCCCGCCCGATCCACAATCGCTGCACGGGACGAATCGTAGAAGTCGGCCTGGAACATCGACAGCGTGTTCAGCTTGCTGCGCCACGCCGGCCAGCGCGAATAACGCATGCCGACTTCCAACGTGAGTTTCTGAGTCGCTCTCCAGCTGTCTTGCAGAAACGCGTCGAACATGGTGGCAGCGAAGGGCGTGTTCGGCTTCGCGCCGAACTCGGAATAATCGTTGAAGTTTCCGAGCAACATGTTGGCAATCGACAGACCCGTGGCCTGAGGATGTCCTGTGTCGAGGAATCGGAAGGATCCGTTCTGATTGTTGGTCGCCGGCGCGGACGCGGTCGTCCCCTGAATCTGGTCGTCCTGCCCCGATCGTTCGACGGTGAATCCCCACTTCACGGTGTGGCTGCTCACGACCTTGGTCATGTTGTTGTGCACGGCGTAGGTGTAGCCCGACCAGTAGCCGGGATACGGCCCCATGTCCAACCCGCTCAAGCCGGTCACGGTGAGCGACGGAAGTTTCTCGGGGTTCAGCTTTGCGTCTGCGGGAAAGAGGAACGGATAACTCACTCCGTACGTACTGCGGTTGCAACGCGCCCCGCATTCCGGATCGTTCGTGATCACCCCATATCCGTCCGATGACCCGGATACGGTCAACTCGTTGATGAAGGTGGAAGAGAGCGTGCTTGTGAGACTGACGACGGCAGTGCGGTTGGGCCGCGAATTGAGCTCATCAAACCGGGTCGACCCTGTCACATTGTTGAACCGGTACGGAATGTGGGTGCCGCGAAAGGCCAGGGAATGCTGGTCTGTGATCCTGTAATCAATCCGGCCTGTGTCCTTTCGCTGATCCTGCCAGGTGGGGTACGTGGAGATGTGGTTCAACGTCCCCTGCAGAAAACCTGGCGTCGGCTCGGGGTACACGCGAAGCAAGGCCAGCCCCTGAGGGCTCAGCCGATTGGCGGGAATGATATTACCGGGGAACGGCTGCCCCGTCGCCGGATCGGTGATGACCCTGGCGCGGCCGAAGAAAGAATTTGCCGGGTTCAACAGCTCGCTGAAATCCCCGCTCCGCATCGCCAGGGACGGAACGGTCAATGTCTGGGTCGTTTCCTCGCGGCGGCGGAGCTGCTCTTCGCCCCAAAAGAAAAACAGCTTGTTCCGGCTGGTGTTGAACTTGCCCGGAATGAAGATTGGTCCACCGAGCGTGCCGCCGTACTGATTGAGCTTCCAGAGAGCCGACTTCGACAATCGTGGATCGCCGCTGGCGTTGCGAGCCCACGTGTTGGCGTTGAGCATGTCGTTCTGGAGCAGGTAGTTCAGAGTTCCGTGAAACTGCGAGGTTCCACTCTTGGTGACCATGCGCACGATGCCTGATGAGGCGCGTCCGTACTCGGCCGAATAGTTGCTGGTCAGGACCTGGATCTCCTCAACAGTGTCCGCATGTTGGGCCCCGAGCATGGTGTTTTCGGTCGAGCGAGTGCGATTCGCAATGGCGCCGTCTACGGTGACGAGCACGTCATTGGCGCGGCCGCCACTGATCGAGTCGATTCCCGTCCCGAGGCTGGTGCCGCCGAAGCCGCTCAGTCGCCCGCCCACCACTCCCGCCTGCAGACGCGCAAGAAATACAGGATTGCGTCCGCTCAGTGGCATCTGTTCGACCTGGAGAGCGGTCACGGTCCGCCCGAGCACGGCGTTCTCCACCATCGCATTTGCACTGGCCGACACTTCGACGCTGTCTGTAAGCGCTCCCACTTCGAGCGCGATATTCACGTTGAGTCGCGCAGCAGAATTGAGACGAACATCTGTTGTAGTCGAGCGGGAGAAGCCTTGGAGCTCTGCCGATACGGTGTAGGTGCCGACGATGAGGCCGGGAAACACATAGTAGCCGTCCGCGTTGGTCACAGCCTCGCGCCGCTGGCGATTTCCGTCGTTTGTCACCGTCACGACCACACCCGGAACGACGGCACCGCTGGCATCCCGAACAAAACCTGAAATCTGCCCGTTATCGAACTGTGCGTGAAGCGTGATTGTGGCCATCCATACGAGGATTCCGCCGATGCAGACGGCTGTTCGATGCCTCATGGTTTCCTCCTGATGCGTTGGAACGCAGTGACTTCGCACAAAGGTGGCTCGTTCGTGCGCGCGAGTCTAACGCATTTTGCTGCTCTCGGTTGTCAGCGGCGGGCTGATTCTTTGGGCGATTTGATCGCTGCGCTGGCGAGGTCAGCTGCGCTGATCAAGAATCACGCAAGGCGGATTGGAGAATCGCTTTTGCGGACCCGCGCATCAGCGCCCTCGCTTGTTTGCGACTGAGCCCCGCGACGTCGGTCATCCAGACGAGCGCCTCAATCCCCAATCCGGCGGCGATCGCCTTTACCAGCCGGTCGAATTTGCGGGCTCGGAATTGACGCCGGAGCGGAGACAGCGCGTCAGCCACCCAGATGATCCGCCTGCCCTTGCGAAACGGCAGATCACCTCGCTTCGCCGGGTCCGATTCGAGCGACAACCGCAACATCGAACGCAGCTCGACCTCGTGCTCAAGAATTTGCCGCGTCAGTGCCTTCGTGACTGCGTCGAGTCGCTCGATCGGATCTGTCAAATTTGCTCCATCGAGCAACGACCCTTCGGCGATTTCCGGATAGGTCGCCACGATCAATTCCCGCTGCCTGGGAAAGTAGCGGTAGGCCGTGGCTCGCGCGACCTTGGCTCGATCGGCGGCCTGCCCGACCGTAGGAGTAGTCCCACCAGCCAGGAGTTCGCGGGCGGCCACAATGAGCGCGGCGCGCGTGCGGGTCTTCTGTCGCGTTCGTCCTGTCAGCAGATAAGACGTTGACATGCTCACCAGACAGTGTAGTCTATATGAGACTCTAGTCTCATAAACAAGTTTGCGAGGCCCTCCATGACTGAAGCGACGTCCACTTCGATTCCGTTCCACAACGTCGCTGCCGCAGAGGGAGAAGCCATCTGGTTCAACGGCGCCCTTATTACGATCAAGGTGCCCGGCCAATGGAGTGACGACGCGTTTTCGCTCGTCGAGGTCACCTCGACTCGGGGCCGCGCGACGGGTCTCCACACCGACCCGAGCCACGAGACGTTTTATGTACTCGATGGCGAGTTGCTCTTCCACGTCGACGGAGAAGAACATCACGTGCGCACCGGGCAGACGCTCGCCATTGAACGCGGCGTGCCGCACGCCTTTCTCGTCCTATCGGCGGTCGCGCGATTTCTGGTGCTGAACACGCCCGGCACGCACGATCGTTTTTTCCGTGAGGGCGGAGAACCGGCGACGCACCGCGATCATGCCGGCGCACCGCCACCCAATCACGAGCGGACGATGAGGGCCGCTCAAGCCTGTGGTGTCAAGTTCCTCGGGCCGCCACCATTCGACGCTGCGATGGTCAGCAAAACCAGCGGCTAGGATGATGGGTTAAGCAACTGTCGAACGCGGGTTTTTCCGATCGCGTTGATCGCGAACGAGACGGCCACCAAACGTACGTCGAGCGACAAGCTCTGATGGGCCACGTAGCACCGGTCCAGGCTCGCCGAGAGATGGCTTGGGCTTGAACCCATCACCTGCGCGAGCCCAGTCAGGCCCGGAGGCACTCGCCAACGAAAGTCGTAGCGCGGCGCATCCCAGCCGAGCCGCCGGACGTCTGCCTCAGTAAGCGGACGCGGGCCGACGGCACTCATCTCGCCGCGCAGGATATTGAGAAATTGCGGGAGCTCGTCGAGACCCGTCGCGCGCAGGAGCCTGCCCACGCGCGTGACGCGATCGTCTCTCATGGAGCGAAACTTGACGATGCGAAACAGCCGGCGGGACCGGCCCACACGCTCCTGGCGAAAGAAAATCGGCCGGCCGTCTTCCAGCAGAATCGCGACGGCGATGGCCGCCATCACCGGCGAGAATGCCATGAGGCCTCCCGCGGCGCCGGCGATGTCGAAGACGCGTTTACGCCACGCGGTCTGACGCATCACGAGCAACGCCTCCTTCCTTTTCCGACGAACCAGATGATGAGCGTCTCCCGAACTCGCTGAGGATCGTCTCGAGAACCGGCAGCATCGCGCCTGCGCGTTTGGCGCGGATCACGAGATCCCACAGGGGCTCGAATTTCTTCCAGCCGGCGGAATAGGCGAAGTGGCGCGCCCCGGCCACGAGATCGCCGTGCGCAGAAGCGCCCTTGAGGATCGAATTCCAGCGGTAGAACTCACGGTATGCCCAGTGGTAACCCCCTTCAAGCTGTGCGGCCGACATGCGCGCCGGCTGAAACACGGCGTGTCGGGTGTCGTAAAGGTCCCAGTCCTGAACCGTGATGCGGCCTTCGTGCGCGATCCGATTGTAGAGTCCCGTGGATGGGTACGGCGTCAGGATATGGAACGTCGCCGTCTCAATCCCCTGCGCGATCGCCCACTCGACAGTGCGCGCGAACACCGACTCGTCGTCGCCGTCCATCCCGAACACAAAGCTTCCGTTGATCATCACGCCGAGGTCGTGCAGACGGTGAATCGCCGCGGCATAATCGCGGCGCATGTTCTGGTACTTGCGCTGCTCGACGAGGTTGGCCGGGTTCAGTGTTTCGAATCCCACGAACAGACTTCGAAGCCCCGCGTCCACGGCTCGCTCGAGAAGATCTGGCGCGAGTACGGCATTCACCGTCCCGGCTGCCTGCCAGAGACGTCCCATGCCGCGCATGCCATCGAACAGCGCCGAGGCGAAGCGGCGATCGCCAAACAAGTGATCATCGAGGAAGTACAGATGACGGCCCGGCAGCCGCTCGATCTCGGCGAGCGCGGCATCGACGGTTTGCGTGTAGAAAGATCGCCCGCCTTCAAAGAACGCTTCCTTGTAGCAGAAGTCGCACACGTGCGGGCAGCCGCGCGAGACGACGATGGAGTTCGGGACGAGATACAACTGTCGCTTGATGAGATCTCGTCGAATCGGCGGAAGGCCGGCCAGCGTCCGGACCTGCGATCGATACACGCGATCGGGACAGCCGCGTCTGAAGTCGGCGAGAAACTTCGGCCACGTGTCTTCCCCCGGGCCGACAAAAATCGTATCGGCGTGTGCGGCCGCTTCGCCGGGCAGTGACGTCACGTGGAGTCCGCCCAGTGCCACGTACGCGCCTCGGCTGCGGTACCGATCGGCGAGGCGGTAGGCGCGGTGTGCGGACGTGATGTAGACCTGAATCACCACCAGATCTGGCGTGTCATTCAGGTTCAGAGTCTCGACGTGCTCGTCCTGAATCTCCACTTCGGCGTCATCGCCGAGATACGCGGCGAGCGTCGCAAGGCCAAGCGGTGGGAACAACGAGTACTTGATGGGGCGCCAGAACGGGCTCGTCGCCTCGGTGAGGGCGGGCAGAATCATCTTGACCTTCATCGCCCGCCCTCCACGAGAAGAAGCACGGAGATCTCACGCTCGCGCGGGCCGTCCAATTCCACGAAGAACACCCGTTGCCATTTGCCGAGCAACATCTGCCCGTTCGTCACGTTGAGGGATACCGAGGATGGCAGCAGCAGCGCACGACAGTGCGCATGACCGTTAGGGCGCTCTCCGGCGGTCACGTTCACAGTACGCACGGTCGTGTCGTCGTGGCGATACCGGGCGTCGACGGGCGCCGCGCTTTCGAGAAGCCGCTGGAAGTCGGCCAGCAGCAGCGGCTCATGCTCGTTGACGAGGATGGCCGTCGTGGTGTGAAGGGTCTGGACATTGAGAATGCCAGAGCCGCCGCCGATGCCGGCAACGAGCTTCTCGAGGTGGTCGGTCAGGTCGATGAACTCGGTTGGATGTCGGGTCGTGACACGGATTCTGGTATGACGGCACGTCGAAGCTGGCGTGAGCATTTCCATCGATGAATGTCCTCCGCCTGGAAGCATCGACGATTGCAGCCCTGGAGTCTTCAGTGGAACGTGAGCATTCTGTGAGATGTTCGTGACATCTATGGTCTGCGCGTGAGGCCGAGCGTGAGGCCGAAACCGAAGAGCGCTCCTTCGCCTGTTCCAATCAAGGCGGCCGTCAGCGGACCGAAGTCCGGCTCGCCAACGAGCCGCGCGAGCGGCGTCAGGGCCGCTTGCGATCCTGCCGAGGCCTGGGCGATCGCGTGGATGGTGCCGCCGACAAGCGGCCACCCCGTAAGCGTGAGACCGAGCGCCGCGAGGCCACACGCAGCGGCGGTCGCGCCGGCAACTCCGAGGCGGCGCCGTCCGCGTGGCGCGGCGAGCCCATCGGCGCGCGACGTCGCCAGGCTGTAACCGAGGCCGGCAGCACCACCGATGACGAGGCCTTCCACACCGCCGCCCGTATTCAAGCGGATACCGACGAGCGCGGCCAAGGTCCACCGGCCGAACCACTGCGCCGCCGTGCCCGCAATACCGCCGCCGAACGCCCCGCCACCGATCAATGCGAGAGCCCGAAACGATCGCGCGATCGATTCAGCTGCCGAGAGTCCTGCGCCAACGCCCGCACCGCCTGCCGCGCCGCAGCATCCACCGACACCAGCCAGCACGGGCACCAGGGCGAAAGACGCCGCGCTTCCTGGTGTGGCCATGAGTATCAGCGCGCCGGCCGCGCCGCCGACGGCGCCCGCCAAGCCGCCGCCGATCGACGCGCCAGCCCATCGCGCAGAGGCAACTGCAGCCGCACGGTGCAATCTGAGGCTCACCAATTCATATGCGACAGCGAGCGGTGAGGGCTGTCCGAAAATCGGGACGGGCCCGGCCTCGGCCACATCCCATCGACTGTCGCGGAGCAGTGCCCGCGCGAACGCATGACGAGGACGCGTGCCGAGACGTTTCAACGCGTCGGACGTGCCGAGCCCGTGCAGTAGCTCGGCCGCCTCTCGCTGGTCTTCTTCCTCGGCTGGATTTGTCGCCACGTCGCTCACGCGCTGCAGAAGAGACTCAAACGAATCGGTGGCGGAGCCAGGGGGTGGAGCCATCTTGAGAGGTACGGCGTCCGCTGCAACTTGCCATTCACCGTCGTCCACCTCCTCGCCAACGTCTTCAAACACGAAGCGATATCCGTGGCGAGAGACCGTACGAACGAATCGTGGCGCACGGGAGTCGTCGCCGAGCACACGCCGGATCGTGCGAATGGCCTGGCTTAGCGCGCTGTCCGATACGACGACATCGCTCCAGACACGATCGAAG
>Ga0068859_100002181_pt1 | contig 19881 bp, 16 predicted proteins | sample KBSSwiS22_FD_66585 | JGI IMG/M metagenome (GOLD analysis project Ga0068859, IMG submission 66585) | Switchgrass rhizosphere microbial communities from Kellogg Biological Station, Michigan, USA - KBS Switchgrass S2-2 | ecosystem: Host-associated > Plants > Roots > Rhizosphere > Soil ...
GCTGAAATCTCTTTTAACCGTCGCCGAATAGGCACTATTTGTAATCATTGCAGGATAATCGATGGCAACACCCATAAACCCGCCTTTTCCAACATCTTTTAATGCGGCGCTGGTATCGGTATAACCACCTGTATCTAGTGTGCCAGTATCTTTCATTTTTGTACAGGCGCTGAATGCCATGATCATTAGTGCTGCCGGCAATATTGATTTGGTTGTTATCTTTTTCATTGTACTTATTTTAAAGTTTACAATTTTTAATTTTAGTTTTTAATAACCCGGGTTTTGATAAGAAGCTGGATTAGTAATTATACTTTTATCCAGTTGGCTTTGTGGTATTGGCCTTAGCATATGAAATGCCTGCACTTTTGGTGCCGCTACCAAATTGCGGTTCCTGTTCTTTACATATTCCACCAATAAACCTCTGCAGGCTAAATCGGTCCAGCGTAAACTTTCACCACATAATTCACGGGATCTTTCTGTCATTATAAAATCCACGGTCATATCTGCAGCAGTAAATGGTGTTAAAACAGGCACGTTTGGTGTTCCTGAATTTTTATTGGTCATCACTGCTTGTCTTTGTGCCAGTACAGCTGCACTTAGCCCCGGGCGATAGGCAGCCCTGTTACGAAGTGTAAGTATTAAAGGTAATGCATCTCCGGGGCGGCCATCCAATATAGCAGCTTCTGCGGCTTCCAAATATACTTCAGATAATTTAGCTACTACATAAGGTCTTCCGGAAGCATCGTTAATACCTGCTCTTTTGGTATCATCATATTTCTTGAGGGCAGGATATAATTGAATAGCAGGTCGTGAAACCAAATAAAATTGTGTAGGATCGATTATTACATATTTTTTAGTGCCCAAGGCCCTTAATGAATCGCCATATGCTTTATTGGGTGCTAAAAAATAAGCGGTATCACCTATGCTAACTCCTGAAGCTGCAGCATTGTTGTTAGTAGCCAGCCACACTGTTCTAAATGAATTATTATACCTGCTGTCATTTATTTTATCTGCAAATGCAGAATCGTATAACCATGGATTAGGACAAAGCTGACGCAATGGCCTCATGTATTGTAATACCCTGTCGCATGGAAAAGCGCCGTTAATGGTCACGTTATTTTGATAATTGGAATTAAACCAGTTGCACGACATGTTAGCTTTACCGGAAAATTCATTAGCAACATCATTAACTTCATTATCAAAAGGATCGGCTTGTATTCTTTCTACTGAATATAAAATTTCTGCATTGTAATCATTTCCTTCTTTATGAATATCTCCATAGTCAGTTAAAAGTGCGGTACCCAATGCTGTTTGATTATCTATTACATATTTGGAAGCATCCCATGAACTTTTAAAATCAGTGGCTTGCTTAACACTACTATACCCCCTGAATAAATATGCTTTTGCCAAAAGGTGGTATGCTGCAGATTTGTAAGCATAGAATCCTCCATTGGCCGGCCTTTGGGTAGGTAAATTTTGAGTAGCATAGGTAAAATCATCAATGATCAACTGGTAATCTTTTTTTAACAGGTCAGGTACCAGCCTGTTAAAACCCTGGAAAGGTAATTGATTAAATGCCATGTCGCCGCTACCCAAATCCAATGGCACTGCACCAAATTGTTGTACTAACAAGAAATAATAAAATGCTCTAAAAAAGTGAGCTTCAGCTACGATCCTTGTTTTAGCAGTTGCATCCATAATTACATCAGGGGCAAATGAAATTATTCCGTTTGCCAGGTTAATGTTATTAAAACTTCTGTTCCATGGTGTTAAAATATCTCCATTGCTGGAATTTAAATTATACGCACCACAATCTAGTCCGCTGCTGGCTCCCTGGTCGCCCAGTGACCATTCATCCGTACCAGAATTTGTTGTATTAAGGCCGCCGTTAGGTCCATAAATGTAACGCATACCCGAATACAGGGAAACAGTTCCGCTTTGTAAACCGGCCGCTGTTTTAAGATAGGCCGTTGTAAATACCGTATAAGGTTTTTCAATCAGCTTTTTTTGGCAACCGCTGTTTAAAAGCAGTAAGCTGCAAATGATAACAGCTGCTATTGTTTGAGAAAATAATTTTTTCATATCTGTAATTTTTTTATTTAGAATGTAACATTAAACCCTACATTAACAGAAAGGGTTGGTGGTGTATTAAGGTTAATGGTTAATGCCCTGCTGGATAGATTTCCAGGATTTTGAACTCCCTGGTTACCCGTACCCGTTGCTTCAGGATCAACCCCACCCACATTACGCATATAAGGGGAGTACAACACAAATGGGTTTTGTACAGCTACATAAGCCCTGAAAGATTGTATTTTCATTCTGCTTACATACTTTGAAGAAAGCGTATAACCCAGGTTGATGCTACGCACTTTTATAAAGCTGGCATCGTAATAACCTAACGTTGTCCAGTCTGTAGTGATAGGTCTTGCACGTGAAGTGAAGTTTGCAATTGGAAAATCGTTACTGGGATTAGTGGGTGTCCAGTAATTGGTTTTAATAGCACTTCTTACACCATCAGTCAGATTGGTATAAGCTGCAAAAGGCTGATGTACCTGGCTTACCAGTAATCCACCAAAACGTGCATACATTACAAATGAAAAATCAAAATTTTTGTAAGCAAAGCGGTTGGTTAAACCACCCTGAATTTTTGCTTGTCCGCTTCCTAAAATTTTACGGTCATTGTTTGGATCAATCTTTCCATCACCATTTACATCTTCCAGTTTAATATCACCAGGCTGATTACCATATTTTGCTGCTTCAGCAGCTTCGCTTATTTGCCAAACGCCTATTTTATTATAATCATAAATAGCGCTTAATGGCTGACCAATAAATAATTGGTTGGCGATATCATTTTTAAACCCGTTATCTAATTTTAATAGTTTGTTCCTGTTAGCAAAAAGATTCAGATCTGTTGACCAAGTAAAACCGTTATTCAACTTAACGTTAACAGTACTCAATGTAAACTCAAGTCCTTTGTTTTCCATTTCGCCAATATTGGTTGTAAAACTACCATTAACACCAGATGTAGGTGGTAATGCAAGGCCATACAAAATTTTGTTGGTATTAGATTTATACCATTCTATAGCGCCGGTAATTCTGCTTTTAAGGAAACTAAAATCTAAACCCACGTTTATTGTTTTAGTATATTCCCAATCTAAATTGGGGTTAGGTAAGGTTACTAAATTATAACCCGTTACAATGGTTGTTGGACCGTAGTTATAGCGTATAGTACCGCCGGGAGCTGAAGGGTTGCTGTATTGATAATTATATGGCGATACAAGCCCTAAAGAAGCATAAGGGTTAACAGATTGGTTAGAGGTTTGACCAACACCAACTCTTATTTTTAAATTATCAAGATATTTGAATTGCTCCATAAATTCTTCATTACTGATATTCCAACCAAATGAAGCAGCGGGGTAATTTTTATATTTATTGCCCGGAGCAAGGCGGGATGAACCATCAATACGCTCAGTAAGCGTTAGTAAATACTTATCATTAAACCCATAGTTAAGCCTGGCCATATAAGATTCTAATGCGTAAGAAACTTCTGAACCGCTAACAATAGGCTTAACATTGTTGGATGCATTGGCCTGCCCTAAATTATAAAACTGGATAAAATCTTCATCTATTGAATCTTTACTTATAGAAGAATTATGTGTGTGATCTTCCTGGTAGCTATACAAACCCGTTACAGTAAATTTATGTTTACCAATAGTTTTATCATAAGTAAGAATATTTTCCAGTGTATAGCCATATCCTTCGGAATTATTTACGCTTGCAGTATTACCTTGCTTAGGCCTGAAATAACTTGGTGCCAAAGCTTTATCAGAGCTGCGGAACTGGTCATTTTCCTGCAGGCGATAATCTAATCCTACATTTAAACGATATTTCAATCCGGGTATAATTTGATACTCAGCATACAGACTGTTAAAAGTGCGCAGACGGCGAACTTTATCTACCCATTGTCCATTATTGCTTTTTAAAAAAAGTGGATTGTATTGACTTACACGATCAGTTGTATTACCAGTAGGCGACAATACCAAATTTCCCAATGAATCATAAGGCTGCATCAGCGGACTTAATGTTATAATAGGAAACATGGGATTATTAAACTGCGAACCATAGGTAAAGCTAAGGGTGTTCATGGTATTCAATCCCATTCTGAATTTTTTACCCACCCTGGTATCAATAGTAGCACGTAGAGAATAACGGCTATAATCCTGCCCGGGCAATACGGTGGTTTCTTTGTAATACCCGCCACCAAGAGAGTAAGTACTTCCGCCTGCAGAGCCGCCGGAAACCGAAAGATTTTGATCAGTTACATAACCATTTTTATACATTAAATCCTGCCAGTTGGTTGATTGTCCTTTAGCCCTTGCCGTTAGTTCTTCTGGCATATATGGGGCACTGGCATTATTGGCAAGATCTCTCATGGCAACATACTCCTGTGCATTAAATACACTGTATTTTGTTCTTACCGAAACACTACCAACATAACCGTTATAAGATAGTTTGGCTTCTCCTGCTTTTCCTTTTTTAGTGGTGATCAATATTACACCATTTGAACCCCTTGAACCATAGATAGCTGTTGCAGAGGCATCTTTTAAAATATCAACTGAAGCCACTTCATCAGGATTGATATCATTTATATTACCCCCTTCATAGGGAATTCCATCCAGGATAATGAGAGGGTCATTAGAGCCATTAATTGTTCTTTCACCACGGATACGGATAACCGCTCCTGCCCCTGGCCTTGTGCCCACTTTCTGTACTTCCAAACCTGCTGCCCTGCCTTGCAATGCGGATTGTAAATTGGCTACCGGTACTTCACGCAAAGCTTTTTCACCAACTGATACAACAGCACCTGTTACATCTTTTTTTCTTTGTGTACCATAACCAATCACCACCACTTCGCTAAGCGCTTTATCAAGTCTTACCAAAGTAGCGTTGATCACATTGCCTTTACCTACGGTAAATTCCTGTGCAACATATTCTGCGGCAGAAATAACAACTTTAGCACCAACCGCTGCCTGGATGGAGAAATTACCATTTGCGTCTGCGTTAGTGCCCGCAGTGGTGCCTTTAATAATTACAGAAGCCGGCACTGGTGCACCTGCTTCATTTATTACCCGCCCGGTAATTGTTTTTTGCTGGGCAAGCAGCAAAGAAGGACTCATTATACATAGTAGTAAAATTAAAAGCCTTCCCGGAAATGACCTTTCCCTGCGTTTTGGAACGCTGTAAAAGATCATTCTGTTTTTTTCAAGATTCATTTTTTTCATAATTGTTGTTTTGGCGTATTAATTAATTGATGCAAGAACAGTATTGACGATTGTTGTTGAAAAGGTTGAAGTGTACCAACAGGCAGTTGATAAAAATTGGCAAAATAAAAATTGCGGAGGCTGTCTTTTATAATAAAAACAATTGCAGAAATTAATGTAATAATGGAGCTGCGGTACAGCATACCATGTTACATTTTTAGTTAGTTGGCAAAGCAAGGCAAACTTCTTTTTCATTATAGCAGCGTTCGTTTTATAAAATACCCAAATGGTTATTTTGAGCCTGAATTCCTATGCAATCGATTGCATAAAAGTTGCAAAAAAATAGCAAATCCTCAATATTGCCATTCTCAAAAAAATAAAACCTGTCTTGTGATAATTCCGTTACAAAGCAATCTTCAATTTAGCAAATCCGTGCAAAATCGTTTGTCAGCAAGGCTTTCAGAGTATTATATAAAAATTGTTTTAAAATACTTTTACTTTTAAAATGCTAATGTAAATATTTTATTTTAAATTGCAATCGATTGCAGAAAAAATATTTAAAATTAAAGGCAACGAATTGTTGCAATCCGCTGCGGTGAGTATCCCGAAAATATTTTTTCGGGCTGTATGAGCGGAATATGGGAAATTGGTTTCGGTTAACAATTGCTTCTATATATGCGTAAAGAAATTACGATCTACGACCTGGCGAAAGAGTTAAATCTTTCTGCAGCTACTATCAGCAGGGCGCTGAAGGATCATCCCGCCATAAATAAGAATACTAAAAAAAGAATTGTTGAAAAAGCCGAAGAGCTGGGCTACCGCTCTAATAATTTTGCCAGCAACCTGCGCCGGCAAAAAAGCCATACCATTGGTGTAATTGTGCATGAATTGAACAGTAACTTTATTACATCTGTATTGGCAGGCATTGAAAAAGTAACCACCATTGCTAATTACGATCTCATTATCGGGCACTCCTCCGAGTTAGCAGGCAAGGAAGTATCGAATGCCAATAACTTTTTTCATAAGAGAGTAGATGGGTTGATTGCCGCCCTTGCATTTGATACGGAGAACATGGATCACTACGAACCTTTTTTTGAAAGGAATATTCCCGTAGTATTTTTTGACCGTGTGGAAGAAGGCAGTAAAGGCACAAAAGTGATCATTGATAATTTTAAAGCCGGTTACGAAGCCACGCAACATCTCATTGACCAGGGTTGCAGAAGAATTATACACACCACGTCGAGCCTTAAACGAAATGTATATGCCCAGCGCTATAACGGATATTTAGCCGCTTTAAAAGACAACCATATTCCCTTTGATGAAAGCCTTTTATTTGTAAATGATCTGAAAAAAGAATCCTGCATTGCCTTTGCTAACCAGGTAGCCGCAATGAAACCTTTGCCTGATGGCATCTTTACCACCAATGACCTCACCGCAGCACTATCCATCCAGGTATTTAAAGAAAAAGGCATCCGGGTACCGGAAGATATTGCGGTAGTGGGTTTTAATAATGATACCATCAGTATTATTATTGAACCGAAACTGACTACTGTAAATTACCCCGGTATGGATATTGGTGAAGTAGCTGCCACACATTTAATAAAACAACTGCAGGGCGCTAATGGTACCAACAACACTAATTCAATTGTATTGAAATCGGAACTTATTATAAGAGAATCGTCTTTGAAAAAAGATAAGGTTAAAAAATAATTTTGCTGATGTTTATAAAAAAGCCCTTGCTGCTTTGCTTCTTTTTTCTGCTCACCATTGCAGCTTTTGCTGAAGATGGTTACAGGCTTTGGCTGCGCTATGATAAGATCTCGAACATTGCTGTATTGAATAAATATAAGCAGCAGATTATTGCTCCGGCGATCTTTGGATCGTCGGCAACTATTGCTGTTGCAAAAACAGAATTGGAAAACGGTATCAGCGGATTGCTTTCATTCAGCTATAGAATAGCATCTTCCATTTCAGGTACAACAACATTAGTTATCGGGAATGCAGCACAACTGAATATTGGTTCGCTCCCCAACGAAAAAGCTGAACTGGACAAACTGGGAACTGAAGGTTATATCATATCCACAAAACTATTGGGTGCAAAAAAAATCGTGATCACTGCCAATACTGATATCGGTGTGTTATATGGCGTATTTCATTTCTTACGTTTGCTGCAAACAGAACAGGATATTACCAACTTAAATATTTCTTCTTCCCCAAAAATAAAATTTCGTTTATTAAATCATTGGGATAACCTTAACCGTACGGTTGAAAGAGGCTATGCCGGTTTTTCTATCTGGGACTGGCATAAACTACCCGATTATATTGATCAACGTTATATTGATTATGCGAGGGCCAATGCATCAATAGGTATTAACGGTACTGTGCTTAACAATGTAAATGCCAACGCCACCATTCTTACCAAACAATATTTAGATAAAGTAACTGCGTTGGCCAATGTATTTCGGCCTTACGGCATAAAAGTTTTTCTCACTGCAAGGTTTAGTGCGCCTATAGAAATTGGCGGCTTAAAAACTGCTGATCCTTTAGATGCAACAGTACAACAATGGTGGCAGCAAAAGGTAAAAGAAATTTATACACTCATCCCCGACTTTGGTGGTTTTTTAATTAAAGCTAACAGTGAGGGACAACCGGGGCCACAGGATTACAATCGTACACATGCTGATGGTGCCAATATGTTTGCGGATGCACTGGCGCCTTATCATGGCATTGTGTTATGGCGTGCCTTTGTATATAGTCAACAATCCAACGACAGGTTTAAACAGGCTTATGAAGAATTTAAACCGTTAGACGGGCAATTTAAAAGCAATGTGATACTGCAGGTAAAGAACGGACCAATCGATTTTCAACCGAGAGAACCATTTTCTCCTTTGTTTGGCGCAATGCCAAAAACACCACTGGCCATGGAATTTCAATTAACGCAGGAATACTTAGGACAGGGAACACACTTAGTTTTTGAGGCCCCATTATTTAAAGAAGTATTGAATGCTGATACTTATGCAAAAGGAAAAGGTTCAGTTGTTGCAAAAATAATTGATGGCAGCATCACTAATTTTTCATTGACTGCTATTGCGGGTGTAAGTAATATTGGTACTGATATCAACTGGTGCAGCCATCCTTTTGCACAAGCCAACTGGTATGCATTGGGAAGATTAGCCTGGGACTATAATTTATCCAGCGATCAAATTGCAGATGAATGGTTGCGGCAAACATTCAGTAACAATAATACTTTCGTTACTGCATTAAAAAAAACAATGCTAAGCTCCCGTGAAACAATGGTGAATTATATGACGCCTTTGGGATTAGCGCACATCATGTATAACGGTCACCATTATGGGCCAATGCCCTGGGGCAATACATTGAACAGGCCCGACTGGAATCCTGTGTATTATCATAAAGCTGATTCTTCAGGTATTGGTTTTAACAGAACTGCAAGTGGTACTAATGCTTTGGCAGAATATAAAAATGAAGTGAGTAATTTGTGGAGTGATAGTAATACCTGTGCAGATGAATATGTATTGTGGTTTCATCATATTTCCTGGAATCACAAAATGCATAGTGGAAGAACCTTGTGGAATGAATTGTGTTTTAAATATTCTGCTGGTGCTGATGCTGTAAAAGCAATGCAGCAACAATGGAACACGATGGAAAAGTTTGTGGACGTGCAACGTTTTAAACAGGTACAGCAATTGCTGAACATACAGGCAAAAGAAGCCATGTGGTGGCGCAATGCATGTTTGTTGTATTTTCAAACATTCAGCAAAATGCCTATTCCCGCAAATTATGAACAACCGGATAAAACATTGACGTATTATCAAAGTTTACGTTTTCCGTTTGCACCAGGTAATTAAATTTATCCCACGAAGGCTCAAAGAACACAAAGTTTTTCTTTGTGGACTTAGTGTCTTAGTCGAACAATAAAACATTTTTTTATAAGACTTTAGAAAGATAGTTATGCAAAATAAAAAAGTAGCAATAGTAACAGGCGGTGGCTCTGGTTTGGGGTTTGCCATTGCAGAAAAATTTATTGGTAGCGGTATAACCACAGTCATTGTTGGCAGAGATGCTGAAAAATTAAACGCTGCAAAAAATACATTAGGTGATATGTGTCATGCGATGGTTTGCGATGTAACTGACCTGCCTTCTGTTCCTGTGTTTGTGAATGATGTAATGAAACAGTTCGGGCAAATTGATATATTGGTAAATAATGCCGGTATCAATATGAAAAAAGAATTTACGGAAGTAACAGATGAAGAATTTCAAAGTGTGATCACGACTAACTTATGTTCGGTATTTGCGATGAGCCGTGAAGTGGTGAAACAGATGTTGCAAAAAAAATCCGGCGTTATCATTAACATCAGTTCCATGGCGGCGCAATATGGCTTGCCGAAAGTTATTGCCTACAGCGCCAGCAAAACTGCTATTGATGGTATGACGAGGGCAATGGCAGTGGAACTATCGCCACAGGGTATACGGGTAAATGCTATTGCTCCGGGATTTATTTATTCTGCTATGACGGATAAAGCATTGAACAGTGATCCGGAACGTAAAGCAAAAGTATTTGGAAGAACTCCTATGGGTTATATGGGTGAACCAACTGATATTGGTGAAGCGGCTTTATTTTTAGCCAGCGATGCTGCAAAATATATTACGGGGGTGATACTGCCTGTTGATGGAGGGAATAGTATTGGGTTTTGATCTCGTCCTCGTCTCTGACGAGGATGCCATGGTTGTAAGCCTGCGGCTTACAACTTTGAGACAAAGTCTCAAAACCAAAACATCCTCGTCAGAGACGAGGACGAGGGAAAAAAAAGCCGCCCCAACAGTACAATTGGGGCGGCTTTTCAAATTTATCAATTGAAATATTTTATTATAGTATCGTTACTTCCGTTCTCCTGTTTTGTGCTCGTCCTTCGGCAGTAGTGTTAGGAGCAACAGGTTTTGTCATACCATAGCCTTTAGCGGTTACCCTTGAGGGATCAATGCCTTTAGTGAGCAGGTATGCCCTAACGGTATTAGCCCTGTCCTGCGACAGTACTAAATTTTTTGCTGCTGTTCCCACATTGTCCGTATGCCCACCTACTTCAATTCGTTCATCATCTTTTCGTACTAAATAAGCTACTAACTCGTCCAGCACTACATAGGAACTTTCTTCAAGTGTAGCTTTACCGGTTTCAAAGTTACAATCAGTCAGTACAAAACTTTTTGCAGGCATGTGTTGTATATCCACCACAAAGGGGTTTTTATAATATGCATTGCCTTTTAGTGCAGGAATTTCCAAAATGTTATAACTGGTGGAATCTTTAAATCCTAAAATAAAAATCTCGTAGGTATCGCCTGACGGCAGGCGAACAGAAAATTTGCCTTTGTCATCCGTCAGCCCCTGGTATTCTTTACCATTGAGTTTACTTTTAAAAACTACGATCTCATTGTTCAATACATTGTTTTTAAAATCGGTCATGGTAACATCAACCGGTGCGTCTTTGGGTATGGCTGCATTTTGCACCGTGCCGTTTTGGCTAACAGCTGCAAAAGGTACTAACAGGGCAAAAAATAAATAAAAAATGTAATTTTTCATCATTTGTTTTTGTTTAATCGGGTTTCTAAAGATAAATAACTTCTACAGTTTTTCAATTATTGTGCCAGAGGGTTTATATTATTGCAATTATTCTACTCCCTTAACGTCCTGCCGTCATATTATAAGGAATAAAATAAACCAAGCACTTACAAACCAGTACTTTAGGCTATTTTGTATTGTACAGATCATAATACCGGCTATATTAAAAAAGTGATTTAATAACAACTCGTTAAGATAAAAATATTAAACATTATCTTGTAGTATGAAAAAGCTGGCCTTTTTTCCTGTTGCAATTTTGCTATTCTTTGCATCTTGCAAAAAACAGGCTGCCGGTGGTAACCATAGCACACAGTTATACCCTCTTGCGGCTGGCAATAAATGGATATACGTGGATAGCTTTTTTGATAATACCGGTTTTTTCTATGCACTGGATACCTTCACTTTAAAAACAGCCAGCAGCATACAATTTAACGCTCATGAGTACACGCCGGTAACCAACCAGTTCGATGACTCGATATTCACCTTACGGTCTACTGATACCAGCGTGTATTTGCTTAAACAACCCGGAGAGCCGCTCCTGTTTCGTCAACCCCTTGATGAAACGCAATCAACCATATTTAATTCATACCATCATGATTCTTTAAACTCAACTATCTATACCAAACCCGTTACCACTACCAATTATGCAAGTTATAAGATACTGGTAACGCAGGATGATGGACAGGCTGCCCATTACAAACAACAGGAATTGTATTTTACACCAGGCATTGGTATTATAAAGGGGAGGGATATTCGAAAAAATAGTGCAGGTGGAGTTTATGCTTATGATTCTTACAGACTTGTAGCGTTTAGTTTATATTAACAGAATGCTAAAATGTATTTTTGGGGAATTTATTTTCTCCTTATCAATTTGTCATTACTGTATATAAATTCCTTTTTTTTACCTTCTACTTCGATCTCCACCGAATCCTTTTTAAAACAAATTGGATATTCAAAAAAAAGAGTCATTCCAGAGTTGGTTGCTTTCATACCATGGCCATATGGCCAAGTTGTAACCGTTTCTTCATTTATAAGAGTTGCAGTTTGTAATTTATCTAAATCTAAAATTTGATAGCCTATCTTATTCCTACTCCATCCGTTGCCACTATCGAATGTTTCTGAATTTGAGAAATGTATAATTAATTCCTCGCTATTTTCATTGTCAAGCGAGCATCTGCAAATATTTATAATAAAACTCGTTACAGTGTGAGTAATACGTTTATTTACTTTAAAAGGTAATTGACCTATGTTGATAGTATAAACTGAATAGTATCCTTCTTTTTTTATTGCTAGTAAATAATCAGGGGAACTAAAGTCCTTCATTATTATATACGCGGTTGGTTTAGTTAGTGTATCAACAATTTTTCCTTTCAGTGAATTGATATTTTTAAGTTTACGAGGTTCGGGGAGTTTTACAAACGCTATTGTATCTGTAGGGTATGATGTTTCGAAATCGATGTGTTGTCCAAAACTATTGGGACACTTTATAATTAAAAGTATAATGATTAAAATAAAAGCTTTCATTTATTCCGGTTTAACATTCACTAAACGCCTGAACTTTGCATAATCAAGTAAGCAAAATACAGATGCAAGTTTTAGAAGGATTACATACCAGTACCAGAATTTGTATGCAGAATAAAATAATTTAGATTCACTAAATGCTTTAGAAATCACAATTTCGTTTGCAATCTCACCACCATCTCACTCTTCCAACTATTAAAATCTCCCGCAATAATATGCTTACGTGCTTCGGTAACCAACCATAAATAAAAAGCAAGGTTGTGTACACTTGCAATCGTCAACCCTAAAAATTCCTTGGCTTTCATTAAATGGCGCAGGTAAGCTTTGCTGTAAAAATTACTTACAGGGCAATCAATACCATCATCAATAACAGAAAAATCTTTTTCCCATTTTTTATTATCGATGTTGATGATACCATAAGATGTAAACAGCATCGCATTGCGCCCGTTACGTGTGGGCATTACGCAATCAAACATATCAATGCCCAATGCAATGGCTTCTAAAATATTCCATGGTGTGCCTACGCCCATTAAATAACGGGGTTTATCTTTTGGTAAGATATCACAACACAATTCCGTGTATTCGTACATTACTTCTGTTGGTTCACCCACACTTAATCCGCCAATAGCATTACCTGTTGCATTTTGTGATGCAATAAATTCTGCCGATGCAGTTCTCAGATCTTTATACGTACTGCCCTGCACAATGGGAAACAAATTTTGTGTGTAACCGTATTTACCTTCTGTACTATTAAATCTTTTAAAACATCTTTCTAACCACCGGTGCGTTAAGTCCATAGAATCTTTGGCGTATTTATAATCGCTGGGATAAGGCGGGCATTCGTCAAATGCCATGATGATATCACCACCAATGGTGCGCTGGATATCCATTACATTTTCGGGAGTAAATAAATGTTTGCTACCGTCAATATGACTTTGGAATAAAGCTCCTTCTTCGGTTAACTTTCTGTTGTTGGCCAATGAAAAAACCTGGTAGCCACCGCTGTCGGTTAAAATGGGTTTGTTCCAGCCATTAAATTTATGGAGTCCGCCAGCGGCTTCCAAAGTTTCAAGTCCCGGCCTTAAATACAAATGGTAGGTATTACCCAGGATGATCTGCGCTTTTACATCGTTGTGCAGTTGTTGCTGTGTTACTGCTTTTACGCTCCCTACTGTGCCAACGGGCATAAAAATTGGGGTTTCAATCACACCATGATCAGTGATTATTTTACCTGTCCTTGCTTTGGTTACTGAGTCTGTATGCTGTAGTTCAAATGCTAACGCTGCCATTATATGCTTTTATTTACTGTTTATACCTTGAGAATAGCCTGCATACTAATCCCCAATTCCAAATTACTAATTCCGTATTTTTGCCCTATGAATTTTACCCACTGGTGGCAATTAGTTTTTTATACTTTTTGTTTCATCACCCTGATACAGCTTTTTTATTACGCTTTCTTTTTTACGCGACTGGCTTTGTATAAGCCTGCGCCTAAAGCTACATCACAAACACACCCGGTCTCTGTAATCATCTGCTCAAGGGATGAAGCGGCAAATTTAGCGAAAAATCTGCCGGGTTCGCTGGTGCAGCAATACCGTACCACCCACGAGGTAATTGTGGTGAATGATAATTCTTTTGATGACAGTAAATATTTGCTGGAAGAATTTCAGAAAACATTTAAACAACTCCATGTGGTGGAACTGAAGCAGGAAGCCAAATTCATTCCCGGAAAAAAATTTCCTTTAAGCATAGGTATTAAAACGGCCAAGTACGAAGTGGTGTTACTGACTGATGCAGATTGTGTTCCTGCAAGTGAGTTCTGGATAGATAAAATGCAGGAGACCTATGATGAAAACACCGAGATCGTGCTGGGCTATGGCGCCTATCACAAAAAAAGTGGCGTGTTAAATAAACTGATCCGCTGGGAAACTTTTCATACCGCAGTGCAATACCTTTCCTATGCGCTGGCAGGCAAGCCTTATATGGGTGTGGGCAGAAATTTGAGTTATAAAAAAACTATTTTTTTCAGGCACAAAGGTTTTTCTGCACATAATAATGTTGCCAGTGGCGATGATGATCTTTTTATTAAAACTGCAGCTACTGCAACCAATACACGGATCAATATTGATGCAGATACTTTTACTTTAAGCGAGCCTGCAAAAACTTTTAACCAGTGGACAAGACAAAAAAGCCGTCATTACAGCACGGCTAAATATTATAAACCGGTACATAAATTTTTGCTGGGTTTATATTCGTTATCGCATTTTTTATTTTATCCTTTGCTGCTGGCAAGTATTTTGTTTTATGGCTGGCAATTTGCATTGATAGTATTTGGCATCCGCTTTATTGTACAGGCAATAGTGCTTCATACCTGTATGAAAAAATTAAATGAAAAAGATTTGTATCCATGGTTCTTATTTTTAGATGTATGGATGTTTTTTTATTACATTATTTTTTCGGTAAGGTTGGTTAGAAAGCCGAGGAAGGGGTGGTAGAAACCCCCTCTATCTCCCCCTTGAGGGGGAGGAAATGGAGGAGATTGAAGCGAAGATGGTGCTTTGTAAATTATTTTAGAATTAAGTTAAAGCTTTAGAATAAAATATTCAATGCTCAATATTCAACACTCAATATTCAATAAAAATACAACTGCATTTTATCATTGAGCATTGAACATTGAGAATTGATTATTGAACATTTTCTTCTTACTTTAATAAGACTGTACCGATTAAAGGAAGAGTTGTTTTATAAAATTATCTGATTTTTTTATGGAAATGCTGCAACAATATTTTAGTGATTTTAGTGCAACGCAAATACAACAATTTGCAGCATTGAAAGCATTGTACATTGAGTGGAATGAAAAGATCAATGTGATCAGCAGGAAGGATATGGATAATTTTTATGAGCACCATGTATTGCATTCCCTGGCCATTGCCACGCAATTTGAATTTACAAAAGGCATGCAGGTGATGGACCTGGGTTGCGGCGGCGGCTTTCCCGGAATTCCGTTGGCCATCTTTTATCCTGATACTCATTTTCACCTGGTAGACAGCATTAATAAAAAGCTGAAAGTGGTGGCAGAAATTGCTGCTGCTATTGGCCTGCAGAATTTAAGCACACAGCATACCCGGGCCGAAGATATTACCAACAGGAAGTTTGATGTGGTGGTAAGCAGGGCCGTTGCCCCGCTTAAAGACCTGTGGCATTGGAGCAAACCCCTGCTGCAAAAAAATAAAAATACACAGTATGGTGTTAATGCCCCTAATGGGCTCATCTGCCTTAAAGGCGGCGATCTTACCCAAGAAATATTTGAAAGTGGTTGTAAACCAATGGTATGGGAAATTGAAAAGATTTTTCCGCAGGATTTTTTCAAAGAAAAATACCTTTTATACGTGCCGTTAAAATAGAAGAATTACCACTTTGTGGTATTGTTTATGTGCTTTTATTATTCCAGCTTTGCAGTAATATGAAGATACCAGTTGCAATAGTAGAAGATAATAATGACATCAGGTTTGCTTTAGAGCAGATCCTGGAGATGTCTGATTACTGCGAATTAGCAGGCTCCTGCATCAGCGGAGAAGAGGCCTTAGTTCAAATTCCCCTTTTACATCCTAAAGTAGTGCTTACCGATATCGGGTTGGGTGGCATCAGTGGTATTGAAGTGGTAAGGGAATTAAAAGCTGCACATCCTGAAATATTGTTTATGATGTGTACCATTTATGAAGATGATGAAAAGATATTTGAGGCCCTTAGTGCCGGTGCCAGCGGTTATATTTTAAAGAAAACACCTCCTAACAAATTACTGGAAGGTATACAGGAACTGATGGAAGGCGGCTCGCCCATGAGCAGCCAGATAGCAAGAAAAGTGGTGGCTGCATTTCAAAATAAAAAATCAGATATGTCTCCGGCAGAATCTGCTTTGGATATTTTATCAAAAAGAGAAAAAGAGATCCTGGAGATGTTATCAAAAGGATTACTGTATAAAGAAATTTCAGATACAATTTTTATCAGCACCGAAACAGTGCGTAAACACGTGTATCATATTTACGAAAAGCTGCACGTTACCAACCGTGTGGAAGCAGTAAATAAATATTTTGGACGATAGCACGCAAGTGTTATCATGATCAAGCACAGACAATAAGCCCCGGTATTTTCCGGGGTTTATTGTTATAGTATTCGCCTAAACAAGTTTAAAAGGATATAAATTAATTTTAGTTACCGCTGCGGCAACAGTATGAAAACTTATCAAGCCAAAATCATTTGCTGCCCAAAGATATTCACTTGAACAGCCTGCTTCGCTGCATTTGCAGCATGAGATTTGACCTTTAAAATTTCCTGTAGTAATTAATATATCAGCTTCGGTTTCATTTAATTGGTCTGTAAAAATCTTCTGCCCTTTTTTAAAAGCAGGTTTTTCAATCGTTGTTAAACCTGTTACTTCAAATCTTTTCTTTAGCAATAATTCGTGAAGAGGTTCTTGCAAATTTTCAACTAGTTTTATTTTACCCGTTTTAGGAAAAAAAGAGGTGAGATAAGCATTTTTAATGAATGCATCTATATCTTCCGCTGGCGTAAATTGAAAAAAATAATCGCTTGCGGAACTATCGAAGCAAAGAAATAGCCTGGAAAAATTCTCATCAATCCAATAATCTTTTGCAGGAGCAAAATCTGTTACGGTTTCACCAGTAACAGACAGTTGTTTACATTGCACATGCGTTAAAGGCAACATTGTTTCGCTATCGAAAGATAATTTCAAGTCTACCATAAACTGAATAATTGCCTCCTTTGAAATATCATAAAAATTTCCAGAACCAGCAATCGGTTTGTGGTGTATCACCAATCGGAAAATCGTGTGTATGGCCCGAATTTACAAAGCCATATTTTTCGTAGAATTTTTGTGCCCGTATATTATGCTCCCATACACCCAGCCAAACCACTTTATAATTTTCCTTTACTGCATAGTCCATCATAAAATCCATCAGTTGCTGTGCAATACGCATGCCGTGGTATTCCTTTAAAATATAAATGCGTTTTAATTCCAGCGCCTTCCACTGTTTCATTAAAGGAAAGCTGCTGTAGTCTTCCATAAAACGTATATAGCCAACAGGCTTTCCATCGGCTTCAGCAAAAAAGCAAAGGTCATCAGGATTGCTTACTTCTTTAGCCAGTTGTGTTTCGTTAAAATATTCTTCCAGGAAACTTTGCATATCGGCTTCGGTACAGGTGCCGGTGAAAGTGTCGTAAAAAGTTTGCTTTGCAATCGCCGAGAGTACAGCTATGTCTTCAAGGGTTATTCTTCTTATTGTTATGTTCATGCTTGATTCTTGTTAGTTTTTTGATCATGGTCTGACGTCCTCGTCTGGTCATGATGACACATGTCAGGCGAAGACGTCGGGCATAACACGGTCAGACGAGGACGTCAGACCGTATTATGCCCGACCAGGTGCTTACCATTTCAATTCCAATAAATTATTTTTCCTGTCCACATCTGCCATTCTTTTCGATGGATCAATTTCCACTGCTGTAATATCAATTAACCGGTGTTTTAATTCAACGATGTAAGTAGGGTGTGTCCAGCGCCATTCTTCATGCACTTCTCTTTTTTGTGCAGCATTCTCATTCGGTTTTTCACCAAACATTACATTCAGCGGTATATAATGCATTTCGGTGCTGCCATCTTTAAAAGTTAATTGCAGGTCAATGGGCATTGGCATTTGCCCGATACGGCGGAGGCGAATTTTTGTAACGCCAGCTTCTTCCCATAAACTATCAATGCCATAGTTAATGGTTTTTGTGGTGCTGCAGAAATATTCTTTGTACCAATCTAATTTTACACCGCTTACTTTTTCTGCCACCTGTATAAAGTCGCTGCTGTTAGGATGTTTAAAGCGCCATTCATCGTAATATTCCAGCAACACTTTATCCCTTACACCGGCGCCAATGATATAACCCAACTGCTCCATAAACACCTCACCTTTGGAGTAGGCTGCATTACCATAAGCAAAGTTGGTATTGTAATGGTCGCTGTGCGTAGTTAACGGTTCCTCGTACCCGCTTTTTGCCAAAATGTAATAGCCGGCATAGGCGCTACTGTGATCTTCAGGTAAACTGGGAATCAGGTCCGCCAGGTTTTTATTATTAGGATTTCTTTGCAATGTTTCTTTAAGGCCCTGCAAGGAAGTTTTTTTAGTATAAAATTTTGATACCAGGTCTTCGGCATAACTGGTAAAACCTTCATCCATCCAGGGATACAAGCCTTCATTGGTACCCAGCATCATCTGGTACCAGCTGTGCATCCATTCATGAAAAACAGTACCCAGGCTTGGTCCGCTGATGAGTGTTGCCATAGGATATTCCATGCCGCCATCACCCCCATGTATAAACGAATATTGCGGGTAAGGATATTTACCAAATTTACTTTCCATAAAAGGGAGTGCAACTACAGCGGCGTCTGCCACTGCATTCCAGGCCGAATCATTTTTAGGATCGTTCTCTTTATAGTTATAGATCACATGCAAAGTTGGTCCGCCGTTGGGCATCTTGCGAACAAGGTGTTTGTATTCGGGATCGGCGGCCCAAACAAAATCATGTATATTGCTACCCACAAAATGCCAGGTGCGCTTTTCTTTTGCAGTGGGTTTTAATGCTGTGTTAGGTGCATCGTAACCCCAACCAATTTCACTAGCATTAAGCAATATACCGGTACCGCCTAACTTATAAGTTTGGTCAATATCGATGGTAACATCATAATCGCCCCATACGCCATAAAATTCTCTTGCCACATAAGGAGTAGGATGCCAGCCTTCATAATCGTACTCACATAATTTGGGATACCACTGGCTCATGCTGTAGCGAACACCGGTGTTGGGATTATCCCTTCCGCTCCTGCGTACCTGCAATGGCACCTGTGCTTCAAAATCCATATCAATCACCACTTTGCTTTTAGGTGCTATGGGTTTAATAAGGTTTACTTCTAAAATGGTTTCATGGTATTTAAATGGCTGCGGCACGCCATTTATTTTAAGGCTGATTATTTTTTGATACCCAATTTCTTTATCGGTTAATTTAGATATCCGGTCTTTAACCCGTGTGTCCCAATCAGGTCTGTCGTTAATCATAATTTTGCCTAACTCCCGGCTTCTTACATCCATACTGCTGTTGGGTTGAAAGGCATTGAAGTATAAATGATAGAACAGTTTGTTGAGTACATCAGGAGAATTATTGGTGTATTCCAGTTTTTGTTTGCCTTTAAACTGGTTGGTGTTAACATCCATATCAATGTTCATCGTATACTTAACACGTTGCTGCCAGCGGTCGGGCTGTGCAATGGCTATTATTGGAAGTAAGCAAATCAGCAATAAAGAAAATCTCGTCATAGAATGATGTTTAATACTTGAAAAGAAAATAGTCATTTAGTGTTTTGTTTTGAAACGAACTGAAAGTTTGTTGTACAGAGCGAATTGGAAA